>Ga0247725_1000238_pt1 | contig 54254 bp, 61 predicted proteins | sample OKSTACKMCFT3sol_FD_183021 | JGI IMG/M metagenome (GOLD analysis project Ga0247725, IMG submission 183021) | Subsurface sediment microbial communities from gas well in Oklahoma, United States - OK STACK MC-FT3-sol | ecosystem: Environmental > Terrestrial > Deep subsurface > Rock core/Sediment...
TGGACGCCAAAATACTGCCGCCCCCCTTTGCGACTAGCAAATCAACGGACCCTCGCCGAATTGACGTAAACCCGCCATTCCTGGATGGATCAGGGCCGAAAACACCGCCACCGCGTCCCACCCGAACCCACAGTTCCTCACCAGGGGTAACAGGGATTTCTATGGCGTATCGCAAGTCACCACCATTGCCGCCAAGACCGCCGCGGCCAGACGAAGACTCCTGGCCTTGTTCGCCTCGCTCGCCGCCACCGACGACAACCGCGCTCAGTGAGAACACGTTATCTGGAACGATAAACAGGTATTCGCCTGGAACCGTCCACTCCTGCTGGCCCACGGCCGCGCCCGCCGCCGCGCCCACCATCATCCTCTGCGTCGTAGCGTCCATATCACGTCGCGTAGTTGGTTGCTGCGGCGAGCCGCCACCGGACGCCACGATTCGATGTGACGAACATCAGCAGATGCGTTTTTCCGGCGGCAAGCGTGTATGGGGTGTCGCTGGGTGTGCGGACCGACGTCGGCAGCGTGACGACGCCACTCGTCACCGTCAGCTCAAGCGTGAACGAGAATCCATCGGACGGGCAGTTATCGAACGTGAACGCCTGGCTCGCCGTCATTGTGCGGGTATGGTAGTTACCGGCAGCCAGGTCAATGGAAGAAGCCACCACCACCTGGGGAATAAACGCACCATCGCCGGTGAGGATTGCCCAGTTCGTGGGATCGTTCGCTGGATCCGTCGTGCCTGCGCCGGCCGCGCGCCGGCGGTAGGTCTGGAAATTCACCTGGCTGATCACGGCGACGTTTTTTGCATAGTTCGTGCCGCTCACCCAGGGATTGACGCCGACGAGAGCAACCACATCCGCCGCTGCCGAGGTAGCTTGCTGCGCCGCCGACGTGGCGGTGGCTGCTTTCGACTCCGCCTCCAGTGCATTGTTGCGCACGTTCTCAGCCACCGCCGTCATCTCGCCGTTGAAGTTGTCGGCCATGTGCGTTGCGAAGTTGAACGCCATGGAGTTGTAGGTGCCGGCCGCGCGGTCCGAGAGCGCCGGGAACGGCGGGATGTCGCTGAGGGTTGGTACTGGTTGAACTGGCATCAGATATTGCCTTCCACTTTCAAATTAATTGATGTCGTACCCTCGGAGTCGGCTCGCATGCCGCCGCTCACAAATCCGAGCGTATTGAGATATCCGTATTGCGGCAGGCCAGTCGCCTGAAACGGCACGGCGACATCCATGATTTCGCCAAGGATCGCGTCGGCCTGCATTGCCTGATCCGGGTTGATTACAATGTTGCAGCTCACATCCCGCGCCCTCGCCCTCCTGGTGATCTTGTACGTCCCGTCCGGGTTGTACGTCCTGAGCGTGAAGCCCTTACGACTCGCTTCAGCGCCGAATGTCACACCACCCTTTCCATCGCCGATGAACTGGCGCCAGTCTCCGCACTTGATCGTGCCGATGGCCGCACGCCCACCGGGCGCAGCAGTAACCGTGATGGTCACCTCGGCATCTGGAGCCAGCGGGACATCGTCAAACGTGGCCTGCTCGATCGGCGTGAGCACCGTGAACAGCAGCTCATAGAAACCGGCCGCCTGGCTGTACAAATCGCCACTCCATGAACGGAGTTCGAAACCTCCTGCGCGAACGACCACGCTGTAGCTCGATCCCTCCATTCCGTAGAGAGCGATGCCGTTGAAGAAGCCAGGTTGAAAGACATATGTGAGCTGGCCGATCGCCACAACTTTCGTGTTCGAATAGTCATCGAAAGGCGCCATCCGGTTCGTAGGCCCCTCGCGATACCAGTAGGCCGCGTCGACATCCGGCTTTGCGGTGCGGCCGCTGTGCGCCTTACTGCAGGACCACACCGAACCGTCATAGGTTCGCTGATCCGCCAATGCATAATTGCCGCTGGCTACCCATGCCACTTCGCCATTCGCGGTATCAGGTTCGGCGATGGTCGTACCCACCTTGAGCATGCCGGCCTTTACATTGATCGGCACCATGACCCGCGCGCTTACAGTCATGCGACCTCCTTCGTTCTTACCACGGTGACCACGTCGGTGCGCATGGCGTTGCCGCCATCCGTGGCATTTTCGAACTGCTCGGCAAGTTGCCCGGTGCTGTCGGCAGACCTGGCTGTGTTCGTAGCGGTGCTCTCCGCGGCGCGCTGCAGGCTTTCGACCTGGCGCCGCAGAAGGCGAACTTCAGCGACCAGCGCATCGGTGCCGGCAGCTGGTGCACGCATGCCTGCCATCAGGTCGCGGGTCTGGCCGGCGTTGAAGATACGGGCAGCGCCAGTGGCCTCCAGCTCTGGGCCGTTCTCGCCCACGATGCGCCAGCCGCCGATGTGATCGCCGCCAGCAGCGAAGCCAGGGATGCGCTTCATCTTCTCGTCGCTGCCAAGCATCGCATCGCGGATGGTGCCGAGCGGCATGCCGTTGTTCATCTGGCCGACCCAGAACTGCAAGCCGCCAGCATCTGGCGCACGCCCGAAGATCTCTCGGTACAGGCCACGAATCTGCGCCTCGGGCGATCCCTTGATCGCGTCGATGATGTCTCCGGTCGAGACGCCGCCCGCGGCCTTGTCTGTCCAGAAGTCCAGGCCCGCCTTGTCCGGCGCCCGGCCGAGCGCCGACTTGTAGGCGTCGTTAATTGCCGAGCCGGCCGCATTCACCGGATTCGCCCCGGCGGCCAGCACCGCGCCGCGCAGCGCTTCGAGCGCCTGCTCGATGGACAGGCCGGTAATCGAAATTCCTTTCAGGACGTCGATCTGCTCCTGCTCGCGCTCGAGCATCAGGTCGTACTGCGCGATTTGGCTTTCCAGCGACTTGAGGCTGCGCTCCTCCACCGACAGCGACTTGTCGGTCAAACCCGACAAATCCTCGATACCGGCCCGGGTGGCGTAGAAGTCGCGCAGGTAATCCTGCTGGGTAGCGAACTGATCAGCCGAGCTGCGCCCCACTACCGACAGGGCGCTGCGCAGATCGGCCGCGTCGGGCAGCTTGCCGGACGCCCTGGCGATCGCGAGCGCCGCCTGTATTTGCGCTTGGGCCACCTGGCGATCTTCGGCCTCGCGCCCCTGCGCCGTCATTCCATCGAGGGCCGAGCGCAGCGACTGCGACAGCGCCTGGATTTTCTGGATGGATTGCGAGCGGACGTTGATCTCGTCTTGCACCGCTTTTTTCTGGCGATCGACGACGCGCTGCAGCACGGAGAACGCAGAATCGACGTTGCCCATCAGGGCCGACGCATCGCTCTTCGCCTTTTCAAGCGCTGCGGTCGCCGCCTCGTCGGCTGCAGTCTTTGCCTTCACCGCCTGGATCTGGTCAAACAGCGCACGGTTGCTCTCGTCGAGCGCGGCACGCTGTTGGGCGAGCAGCACAGCCTCGGACAGCGTCAGCTCGTCCAGCTCCCGCTGCAGGTCGGACCGCTCCTCGAAGATCTTGGCGTCGACGTCGGCAATCTGCTTGAACGCCGGCGCGATTTGCATCAGGGTGGCGTAGGCACGCGCGCCTGCCTCGGTCGTCAGGTCCAGGCCGGTGACCACGCTGCGGAACTGCTGCAGCGAGTCCTGGGCGCCCGTCTTGATGCCAAACTGGTCGAGCGTCGGCGCGATCCGCGCGCGCAGCGAGTTCGCCCGCTCCTGGTCCGTGTAGAAGTCGTTCAGGAACTGGTCCGCGCTCGACGTGAATTCGTCCAGCCCACCGACCAGGTTGACCAGCCGCTCGCGCGCGTCGACCGATGCCAGGCCCATTGCGGTGAAGGCCATCCCCAGCGAGTCGGTAACGACCGCCACGGCCTGGTAGTTAGTAGCCACGCGAGACAGTGTTTCGAGGTAGCCCTCGCCCACCGTCTGGAACTGCTCCAGGCCGCCGACGCCGAACTTGGCTAGTTCGTCGCCCAGCGAGGAGAATACGGCCGACAGCTCTTTCTCGATCTCGTCGTTCGACAGCCCTTTCAAGCTGACCTTGCCGATATCGACCACGAAGCTGCTCAGCTGGGCGGAGAAGGCATCGGAGCCGATGTCGAGCATCTTGCCTGCCTCGAATACGGTGTCGTACAGCGACATCAGGACGTTGGCGATCTGGCGATTGCCCTCCACGCCCAAGCCCTCGGTCTTCGTGCTGTACTTGTCGCTGCTGAACCAGCCCCCGTCCTTTTTGATGTCAGCGTACTGGAAGGCGTTGACACCGCCGGCCAGGATATTGGCGAAGCTCGAACTGTCCAGCATGAAGCCAGTATCCTCGACCGTGGTCTTGCCGCCGAAGATCTTGCCCAGGACCGAGCCGGTGATCTTGCCGACGAGGCCGCCGGTGATCTTGTCCAGGGCCATCCCGATCAGACCACCCGTGGCCAGCACGCCGACGTTCGAGCGGCCGAACGCATCGGCGCTACCGCGCGTAGCGAACTCTTCGCCAAAGTCGCCGGTCACGCCGGTGGTGCGCACCAGCAGCGAGGCGAATTGCTCGATGCCCGCCTCGATGTTGCGGAGCGACGTCAGCATGTCGTTACTGATGCCCAAGCCTTGGAGCGTGGCACCCTCGATGGCGTCGAGTGCGCGCCCGATCGATTCCGACTTGGCGTCCGAGCCCAGCACGGTGCCGGTGCCCTGCCTCTCCTGCCGTTGCTGCGGCAGGTTGACGCTGCCGCCACCGCCAAACGCGCCGCCCAGCACAGCCGCGATCGCTACGCCCGCTGCTGCCATACCCCATGGCCCCAGCGCGCTCATGAAGGACATGAACACGCCCGGCACCTTGGCGGTGTTGCGTGCCGCCTCACCGGCTACAACCGCAGCGGTTTCCACGCCCTGGCCAGCAGCCGTGCCGGAGGCTTTCGCCGTGGTCACGAACAGATGGGTGTACAGGGACTCCATCTGGTTGGCGAGCTCGATCGCGCGGAATGCCTTCTCGGCACCCGCCAGGACCTCGTAGCCTGACGAGTTTTCGTTGAAGAAACCTTTGGCCGCCGAGGCCATGTCGCCGTAGCCGCTGATGCGCGACTTGACTTCCTTTGCGCTTATCGCGGCGGTGGCATCGGCGAAGCCTTTCGAGTCGGATGCATACTTGACGGCCGCGTCCTTGCGCGCCTTGTCGATCTCGGCCTGGCGGATGCCGTATGCATCCAGGCCCGAGATCAGCTGGGTCATGGAGTCGCCGGCGGCACCGAAGGCGCCCTTCAGGGCGTCGCCGAAGGTTTGTGCTTTCGTCGGGTCCAGGAACCTGTCGAGATCCTCACCAGCCTTCTTGACGGCGTCGGCATTGGCTTGCATCGCCGCGCCTTCGCGTACTGCTTGCGCCCGCTCCCGGAGCGCGGCGGCCTCCTTGCGGTATTCCTCGGAGAGCGCACCGGTGATATCCAGACCGTCGGCCATCCAGGCATTCGCTTCGGCGCGCAGGGCCAGGTCTTCCAGGCGGGCGGCCTTGAGTTCACCCAGTGCCGCCGTTTCGAGACCGATCTGTTCATTCTCGTCGCGCTGCGACTGAAGTTCCGTCGCAGCCTTCATGCTGCCCGAACTGGCCGCATCGAGCGCTTTCTGGTACAGCTCGAGCGACTTCGTCCGCTCATCTTCCGCCTGCTTTACGAATTGCTGCTGGCTGATATAAGTCGCGACGGTGTCGACGTACTCGTCCAGCGATTGCTTACCCTCCGTGTAGCCATCATGCAGCTTGCCCAGGTTAGCGTAGAAGTCCGCGTCAATGCCAACTGACTTGCCGCTAATGCGATCCAGCAGGGCCTCGTATTCGTTCAGTGCCTTGATAGCGTTTTTTGTTGTCTCATCCTCGCCGAAGGAATAGTTCAGCGTTTTGGTGGGACCGCCAGTTTTCGGATCGTCCTCGCCGCTCCCCGCACCACGCCGCGCCTTGCGGTTTAGGAATGCCTGCTCAAAGGGATTTCCTTGCTTGTTAATGAAAGTGTTCCACCTCTCGTTAGCATCTTCCAGAACCTTGTTCCGCTCTGCTAAAACTTTCTTGAGTTCGTCGGTTGGGCTGCGCCCTTGCAAAACCATTTTTGCGGCATTGATAGGGTTAGCAACTTCCGACATCTTCTGAAACACCGAAATATCTGCTGCAACGACCGCAAAGCTGCTTGCCAGGGCGAGGTTGCCGCGCACGAGGAAGAGCGCAACGTCCGCAACACGAGATAGGCCGAGAGCTAAGTCATCGGCCCATTCCCTCATTTCGCCGCCCACGAGCCCGTCCTCGGCCCTCATCACGTCTGCAAAGCCATCGGCCAAATCAGTAAGGGCCGGCAGTGCTGCAACCGTCACATCGGTAAACACCTCGTCGATTCGCTGGCCCAGACCAGTGAGCTTGTCCTGCAATGCTGTCGCTTGTGCGACCGCCTCACCCGAGACTGCCGAAAAATTGTCTACGTTGTCGGCCAGATCGTTGAAGAACGGCAGGAGGTCGACGCCGGACTTGCCGAACAGGTCGTTTGCCAACGCAGCCTTTCCCGCGGTGTCTTCATACCACTGCAAGTTCTTGGCGACCTCGACCATCACCTCGCCCGGGTCGCGAAGTTTTCCGGCGCTGTCCTTGGCGGAAACACCGATGGCAGCCAGCGCTTTTGCAGTCTTGCTCGACTTTTCATCGACCGTGGTCAGGCCGCGCGCCAGCTTCACCAGTGCGGGGTCGACACTGCCTGCGAAGTCGACATCAAAGGCTTTGGCAACCTTTTGAATCTTCGAGAGGCTTTCAACACTGGTTCCGACCTTTTGTGAAAGGTCGTCCAACTCACCCATCGAATTGATGACATCACCGATTCTTGAACCCAGCGTTGCCAGAGACACTCCGGCTATCGCGAAACCAGCGATATTGCCGAAAGTCGATTGGAGCCCACTGATACGGTCGTTGAGTCCACTGACCTGGCTCGACAGGTTTTGCAGCGACTGGCTATTCAGCCGGCGCATCTCATCACCGACACCACCGAGCCGGCGGCGACTTTCCGCTGCACCTTCCACAACCATTTCAATGAGCGCGCGCGTCGATGCCATTGTCCCTACCCTCTAGTTATTCCGCTGACGCGCCCACTCTTCAAGGCACGCCCGCTCCATCATCTGAATTAGCAGGAAGGCATCCCGCTGTGCTTTCTTCTTCAGCCCCCGCATGCGCATGCAGGTCTCAACCCCCGGGTAGTGCAAGCCGGTAGCGCCGGCCATGCCGACGCTCCATTGCGTTTGGACGGCAAGCCAGATGCCGAAGACTTCTTCGTTCTCAGGCCAAAGCCAATACTCGTCGGCGTCCGCCTCGATACCTTCCTCAGCGACTATCCCCATCGCCGCAAACGCCTCGTCTACGTGTTCCCGTTCAGCCTGTGCGTCATCGCCAAACTCGATTTGGCCGCGCGCCATCAGGCGCACGACCTCGGTTAGTTTTTTGCAGACGCGCCGACTTGTTCCATGTAGCAGCGCAGTACCAGCAGCGGCATGCCAGCACAGTTGATCATCTCTTCCAGGCCGTCGGTCGAGAACGGAACCGACTGGCCCGCTTTATCAACGACGCCTTCCCAGCCTTGGGTGACGTCACGAATGAATGCCTTGACACCGCCGTTCTCCTGCCGGACAGCGTCGAGCTCGTCCTGGCTCAAGCGCTCGCAGTGGAGCTTGAAATCAAAATGTTCCGGCTTACCGTCTTCATCGGGCAAGGTGCCCTTGACTTTGACCGCGAGTTTGTTGCGCTTTACGAGCTTGAACGCCATGGCGTTTCCTTTCAGTGTGAGTATTTCGTTACAGGCAGACCAGGCGCCATTCGTCGTTGCCGTTGATCGGTACCAGGCGCAGGTCGAAGCCGATCAGGCGATTGCCGTTGAGCTCGGACTTGCGCGGGTTGGTCAGCTGGACCGCCTGCGCAAACACCAGAACCTTGTTGCCGGTCGCGGTGCCGATGGTGAAGCCGAGGCTTTGGGTTTCGTTCGCCTTGACCGCGGCCATCAGTGCGACTTCCTGCGCTGGCGTGAGCTCCATCTCGACCGAGGCCGTCGACTGGCGATCTGCGATATCGACGACCTCGGTGCTCAGCATCGGCGTGAAGTTGACCGTGTTGCCGAAGTTCAGCTCCAGGCCGGTGCTGTTGTAGACCGTGCCGCCGGTCAAGGCACCGGCCGCATACGTCGCGCCGAGCGTGATATCGATGACATTCGCTTTCGTCATCGCCACCGGCTTTTTCCATGGAGTGAAGGTGCCCGTCGGATTCGGGGTCACGACGACCCCGCCGTCCAGGCCGGTCCACTCGAACCGGAGCATCGGCCGCTCGCCGACCTTGGCGGACAGCGTGCAGTTGCCCATCGACGCCAGGAGCTTATGCACCACGCCGTCATCGTAGTAGTACTGGGTGAGCGTCTTCAGTGCCGTCGACACAGGCGTGTATTCAACACGGGCCGGCGTCGTCAGCTGGCCTTCGGCGACCGCGCAGCCCAGCAGCAGCTGGCCCCAGGCTGGCGGCGTGGCGGCGGTACCGGAACCAGCCAGCTCGACCGAGTAGGACAGCTTGACGCTGGCCGGGCCGACCAGCTGCTCGCTGCCGCCGAAGTAGCCGCGGATCAGCGCGCGGTCGATCGACTGCGCTTCGAGCGGGGTTACGGTTGCGTCCGACACGAGCACGGCATTGGCGGCACCGGTCGGCAGCGCGTCCGTGCCTGGCGTCGTTTCGACCTTCGCGGTCACGATAGTGTTCTTGATGCGACGGGCCATCGCTTACTCCTGGTTCGGTTGAGCGGCCGGTTCCGGCTGCGGGTTGAGGTCAATCCACTCCCAGCGCACATCGTCGAATCGCCATTGGCCGCCACCTGGCGGCTGAGGGATGTCGCGCGCCGCTGGCGCGGTGGCGGGTTTCTTTTCGAGGTCGGTATCAGTTTTCATAGTCAGCTCAGGTTGCCGTCATAGGTACGGTGGTCAACGGTATAGATCAGCCGCACCCACCCGGTTTTTTTGCCGTCCGCCGTGTTCTCTGCTTCCACGCCGATCAACTCCAGATCGGACACAATGCCGCCCAGGGAAGGATTGACCGCAAGGCGAGCGACCACGCGCTCAAGCAGAGGATCGACAGCCAGGTCGCCGCTTTCAGCGACGCTACGCGCGTAACACTCGACCGTGATACGGGTCGACCAGTCAATGGGAGCGCCAGCGATCGTTCCGCGCTGCGGCAGCGCCTGTTCGAACTGGACACTGACCGCCTCGGTTTCCTGCTCAGGGAAAATGTAGGTCCGCGCCCGATTGATCGACTTGCACACGGGCGGCTGCATCTTCAGCTGGTCGAGTACAGCTGCAACGATTTTCGAGAATGCCGTGCTCATTGCGTGCACTCGACGATCAACGTGGTCAAGCCGGTGCCGTCTGGCTGCGGCTCGACGATCACGTACGGCACGCCGGCGATCGAGATCTGCTGGCCCACCGGGTCCGCCATGACGGCATTCGACGCCACCTGGACGGATGGGCTGGTGTTGGCCGCGCCGACGCCAATCGAATCGGTGCTGCTCGGCTTGCGGAAGATGCCCGGCACCAGCACGCCGCCGATCTGCACCTGGACGTTTGCCAGGTGGTTCAGCACCATGCTGTTGACGACGGCTTCGAGGTTGGCGAAGAACACGGCGGTGGCTTAGCGGATGACGCCGTCGAGCAGCACAGTTGCGCTGGTCTCGGTGCCGCTCTTGGCAGCAGCAGCCGCGCCGACCAGGACGTTGTTGGTCGCGGTCTTGGTAATGCGGCGGGCCGTGTTGTCCCAGTAGACTTTCTCACCAATGGCGAGGGTGTCCGCCGTGACGGCGCCCAGGACGAAGACACCGTCGCGAACGGCCTCGACGGGGGTGCCCTGCAGGGCGTCGGTCGCAGCGATACCGAAGATGGCGCCGACCAGCGCGCCCTGGCCGCTGATGAGGTTGTATGGCGCCACGAGGGTGACCACGTTGCCAGGCTGGATGAAGTTCTTCATGATTATTCCGTAATGGATGGTGACCGAGCCGGCTTACTTGCCAGCGCCCTTGTACAGGCCGCGGTAGTCCACGGCCTTGGCTGCGAAGTCCAGGCGGCACTTCCAGGTGACGCCATCGACTTCGAAGCCGGCTTCGCTCTCGATGACCGGGCCTTCTGCACCGTCCAGGTAGCAGTATTCGACGGTGTCGATCTGGCTGTTGCTGCTGGCCAGGTACCAGGCTGCATCGTCGATCGAATCGAGGATCGGCTCGACGATCGGCTCGACCGCGGTACGACCGCCAGTGCGGAATTCGTTCACGTCGCTTTGCTTGGCCGGCACGTAGTTCGAGCTGGTCAGCTGGTAGGCGTCCTGCTCCAGCGAGGCCGGCACGATCAGGAAGTTCGGCGCCAGGTTCAGCTCCTCGTCCTGAAGGCCTTTCTGCAGGCGCATCGCGGTGCGGCCGGCCTTCAGCGCGGCGAGGGACAGTACCGAGCCAGCGCCCGAGCCGCTGTTCTTGTGGTCAGCATGGAACAGCACCTTACCGTCGCCCATCGGAGAGTTGCCGGTCAGCTGGCTGTACACCAGGCGGTTCTCCAGGCGGCTGGAGCTCGCGCCGAACGCGGTGACCAGGCGCTCGAAGGCGCGCAGATCGTCATTGACGATGGCCTGGCGCGACAGCGACACCATGCGGCCGAACGTCACCAGCTTGTAGCTGTCGCCGCCGTCCTGCATCGTGCCGTACTTGAACTCACCATGCTCGTTGGTCTGGAGCAGGTTCGGCGCGGCCGACAACTGAACGATGTTGATGTTCTTGAAGTCCGGCGCATTCGGCGCGCGGCGAGCCCACTGGGTGTAGGTGCCCAGGTTTTCCTCGTAGCCGGCGCGCATGCGCTTGTTGGCGACGTTGGCGAACAGGTTCGCGAAGTCGCTGGTACCGTGCATGCCCGAGCGGAAGTGCAGGATCTGCTGCGCGAGGCGCATGCGATCCATGCCACGCGTGCTGACGCCAGCCGATTCGAGGAACTCGCGGCCGATTTCCAGCAGGCCCATGCCACGGTACTGGCGACCGTTGTCGGTCAGCTTGGCGCCGGAGTAGACGCGGTGCATGATTGCTTCTTCCATCCCGGCCATGCGGGTCTCGTGTTCGCTGCCGACCAGCTGCACGCGGACGTTCTGGTGTCCACCGCCTGTTGCGCTGCTGCGGGCCATCTCGTCCAGCACGGCGGTGCGCGCCTGGTCGAGCGAATTTCCGCTGCGGATCAGGCCCGCGGCCAGATTGCTTACGTTGTGCCGAGCGCACAGCTCGGTAATATCTGCCGCACGGGTTGCAGCCTCCTGGGCGGCACGCGCAGCGACGTCATCGGCAGCAGGCGCTGCGGCTGGGACAGGTGCTGGTACTGGTGCCGGATCAGCGGCGCGGGTAACGACAGGCGCAGGGTTCTGGGCGCCCGACTGGGTAGCAGTGGTCATGTTGTCTTCCTGGTTGGATGGAGCGGTTTGGGCGGGCGCCCGGGTGATGAACTCGCACGGCATGCCGCTGGCTGGCGCGCTGCGCGTGCTGGCGTCGGCATCGGCCGGAACGGTGACGAAACTAATTTCGTAAGGCTGCCAGCTAGCAGCCCGATACAGCGGCATGTTCACGCCGTCTGTACGATCAATCGCGCGTGTGATCTCGTACTTGGTAACGTTGTAGCCGAACGAGATCGAGCGAATAATGCCGGCCTTGATGTCGGCGACGATGCCAGCCATTTCAGACCGGACTGAAAGACGCAGCGTAGCGCGGCCCTCGCCGTTGGCGATGCTCCCATTCAGTGCGATGCCGATGATCGACTGGACGCCACCATGTACACGATGGCCGTCGATGACCTGGACGGTCCCGGCCTCGAACCGCGACATATCAACGGCCTCCGGCGTAACCGCGAGTTCTTCCTCAAACTGGGTTTCGGTCCACCAGTCGTAGCGTCGAACTCGTGCCCCCGTAGTCCACACCACCTCGACGGTGTTGTCGGCTTCGTTGTAGGTGGCCGGCATCAGCTGCGCCTCGCGCGAGAGCGGAGGCATGTTGCGCGGATCGCTGGCGGAGCGGCTTTGCGAAGTAGTGGTGGGCGTCGTCATGCAGCCCACTCTACGTATTGCACTGTCTCAATTCTCGGAAAACTGAGACAATTTTTCGACGATGCTACTTTTCGGTTTTACTGGCGTAGTAACGGCCGCCGTCGAGCACCATGCTCTTGGCCCGGTATGTCGACGGGTCGCGAAGCGGCGTATCTCGCGCATCCGCCTCGACCGACGCACCAGCTGCGGGAGCGGCCTTCTTCAGCTGGTCGCGCACGATCGGGTTATCTGCAATCTTGATCATCAGGGGTCTACCTCGTTGAACCAAGTTGTTTTGTCGAACCGTTCGCCGTTCGCGCACAGCACACGCGCCACCCATCGCCATTCTTCACCTGGTTCGACGTCGACGCCGCCGAGCTTAACGACGACGAAGGTGCGCTCGACACCATCGACTGTGGCAACCTGGAGCTCTGGGCCTTCAAGGAGCTCGACGCCGTAGACGGGCGCGCTGACGCTCTCTTCGATTGCTGTCGTGTTGCGGTCCGCTAGTTCATCCGTGATGTCGGCTGCATAGTAGCTGATCTCGTCCCGGTCGCGGTCGACAGTCCATTTTTCGCCGACCTTGGTCGGAACTTTTGCACTCATTTGGTTGAACCTCACTCGTTTTCCACTTCCCTCAAATACGACCACACGGCTGCCGCTGCCCTCGAATATCACGAGCCGACTTCCGCTACTTTCGAATCGCACGATCCGAGACAGAGAGACCCATGACATGTCGATCGAGCCGGATACGCGCCGCAGATGAAACTGCATGTCGGCGGTGTCGACTCGAATATGAATGCCAGCAACGGGAAGGCGGCGCGTGACGCGCATGCCGACGGCTCCGCCATCCAGCGTCGTCACTGCGGCGGAGACCGGCAACGTATATGAACCGGGCAGAGGCGCGGGAGCGTATTGCATTCCCACCTGGTTGCCGGTTGCGCCCAGCACCACCGGACTGACCCGCAGCCGACGGCCGGCGCGTATCGCAACGCCCTGCCCGGCCACGGCCAGCGCCGCCGGCTGAACTCCGAACCGCCGCGAGGTCAGCATTCGGGCCGGTCTGGCGAGCACCGCCAGGCTGACCGGCTGGACGCTCATGCGGCGCGCGACGCGTAGTGCGACCTGGGCAGCGCTCACCGCCAGCGCGGCCGGGGCTGCGTGCAGACGTCTCGAAACGCGCATGCTGACCTGGCCGCCGCCCAAGCTGAGCCCCGTAGGTCCGACCGACAGTCGACGCTCAATCGCGGGCGATTCTACCGCCTCATCCTCGGGCGCCTGATAAACCTGCCATGGTGCCCTGGACAGACTTGCCACCTCGTCGGCGCTGAGCGCTCGGCTGAAATGGTGCTGTGCGTAGATGATGCAGTTTGGATCCCGGGACGGGTTCTCGATCTGCTCAGAGCCTACCGAAATGTACTCGGCGCCGGTCGGCGTGATGTCTGACGAACCGGAGGTGGTGTAGGAGACCTCCTGGTCAAAAATAACCTGGCCGCTGGCTGCGACGCGCAGGAAGATCGAACGGCCAAGTCCGCGCAATATTGAAACCGCAAGGGTTATGCGGCGGCCATACAAAGTAGATGCGCCGACATTGAACACCCTTGTCGCGCCGGCGCCGCCGATCCGAAACCGCACCTGGATTGCGTCTGCGCTGCTCCGCTCGACGACGAGCTGCGCGTCATCCTGGGTGCCAGACCGCCAGATTCCGCCGATGGCTGGCACGCTGCCGGTGGGCGCGCCTGCGATAATGATATCCAGCACAAGCGACTGATCGCTGGCAAGCTGGCCGGCCTCGCCGGGAATGCTGACGAATCCACCGGCGGCGAGCCCCCTGCAATCGAACGCCAGCCCTCCGGGGAATGCCCGTACTGCGTGGTTTGCGCCAGGTGCCCGCGCATTCGATTGCAGGCCTCGCACCACGTCGCGCAGCCCGGTGCCGCCCTGCACTGAGAACACCATGCCGCTGGCGATTCCCGCGCTGGCCACGCGCGCCAGGCCTTGCGGCTGATAGCGCATTCCTGGCATATCAGCCCACCCTGGCCTGCAGGTACGACTCGACTGTTACCGCATTCGTGACGTTGCCGTAGGCGATCGCGCGAGCGTACATCACGCCAGCGCTCATGGTGACGGAACCGCTCGCGACGCCAGCCGCGCTAGCCTGCCCGCCGACCGTGAAATAGTCGTACCAGTTGGTGCCGTCGTGCGACGTCTGCAGCACCAGGGTGGCCGGCACGGTCGGCGCGCTCGCGCCGTTGGTGATCTTGTACGCCCACTCGCCACCAGCGAAGGCGCGCACGTCGACCGCGGCGCCCATGACTGGCGCCCCCGCGTTGGTGCCGGCCGGGACATTGGTGGCCGCCAGGATGGCGACGGGTTGTTTCGTGATCGCCATTATTCTTTCTCGCTCCCGTCTGGTTGAAACAGCGCCTCGCCAACTTGCTGCGCGGTGAGGGGGTCGGGCTGCAGGCCGAGGGCGCATAGCGCGTCGGCATTCGCCTGGGTGACGGCACCCGCGCCGACGAAGGCCTGCAGGGAGACCTGCACCAGCGGTGAGCCGATGCGCAACCGGCCCTGCTCGAGCAGCGGCTTCACATGCCGCATACCCTCTTGGGCCTTGATGAAGTCGATCAGCGCATTGCCTTCCTCGATCCCGATCGTCTCGATGATCGTACCGTAGCCGACTTCGCGATCGTTACCGCAAGTGCGGCCTGCCGACAGCAGCTCGGCCAGCGCCTGGCAGTCGCGCGCGGCGAGCGCCGCGGCGCAGTCCGGCCGCCCGTGCGCAGCATGGCGCAGTTCAGCTTGTTGTTCTGGAGCCATGATCAGGTCAGCGTCAGGACGCCGGCATCAGGGTCGAAATCCAGGGCCAGGCTCTCGCCGTCGGCCATCGTGATGCTCGTGCCGTAGTCGACATATCCGACCAACGGTTTACCGGCTGCGGTGTCGTTGTAAACCACGGCATAACGCAGCGGACCCACGGTACCGCCGCTGGCGGTAATCACCTCATCGGCGATCGATACCTTCGCCACGCCAGCCGCTTCCGACAGCGTGACACCATCCAGGCCGTAGCCGCCGGCCGGGTAAGCGCCGCCAGTCACCTGGGCGATGTCGGCCAGTCCCGACGCGGCCGCGCCCGGCACCGTGTTGGTCAGCGCGACCTTGAACGTATGCGCGCCGAAATTATGTACGCCACGCAGCACCTGCTCGGCGAAGTCGGGGATTTTTTGCAACTGAGGCATATCAGATTTCCTTGATTGATTGGTGTGCGTGTCGATGCGGCATCATGTCGGCTGGGCCACGCGATCGTCCTTGCCCTTGTCGGGCGTCGGCAAGTTCCCCCGCTGCATGAACAGCAGCGTTTCGAGGATGCCGAGCTCCCTGAGCTTGTCGATGTCATTCTTCAACTCGGCGAACACGACATCGGGGTCATAGCCTCGCTGGCGCAACTTCTCGCTGAAACTCGCCATCCCGCCGCCGATCTCTGCCAGGTCGGCCTTAACGTCCTGCTCGGGGTTCACGTAATCCCACTTCGGCGGACTAAAATCCACCGACTTGTCCGCGGTCTTAATCAGCCCGGCCAGATAGGCGTGCTCGACGAATGCATCGTAGATCGGCACCAGTAACTTGGGGATCAGCGTCAACCACTGCATCTGCGTCACCGAGCGGCGGAAATCGATGATCCGTACCCGGGCGCTGCTGTAGTTCACGACACTCATGTCGCCGGTCAGGAAATGGTACGGCACGCCCATGCCGGCCGCGATCAGGTGCAGCGCGAACTTGACGTACTCGACGTAGCCTGGCGCCGCCTTCGGCTCGACCACCGTGAACTCCATCCCGTTCGGCATGCCGAAGATGCTGCCGCCGCCCAGTTCGCCCAGGTCGCGGATGCCGGCAGCCTGCGCCTCGGCACCGCCGCCCATCGCCGCCGGGTTATCCATCGCGTTCACATCACCAGTCGCCAGTACCGACAGCCGGCTCTCCAAGTTCTTGCGCGCCAGCTCGGCGTCCTCGTAGACCTGGAGATCGCGCGTGCGGGCAATGACGCGCGCTAGGCGCGTGAAGCCCCGGCCCTGTCCTGGCCGCTCCGGGTTGAACAGGTGGATGATCTGGTTCGCCGGCACGCGCTGACTCTGCGAACGACCGCGCGCAACCGTCACCTCGCCCGGATGCTGATCCCACAGGTAGTAGGCCGCGACCGCGCCGAGCATGTCGTACTCGATGCCGTTGACAATCTGGTTCTCGTTGAAGCTGCCTGAACGCGCACTATCAAGCCAGTCGATTTCCAGCAGCTGCAGCTGGAGCGGGACGGGCAATCCGTCGGAGACGCGGCGGGTGCGCTTGCGCACCAGCACCTCGCCATCCTGCTCCATGGCCCAGTACGCTGCCTTGGTCATGCCGAAGAAATCGAACCGGCCATCTGCATCGCAGACTTTCATCCATGCTTTCAGCAGCTTGCTGAGACGGTCTTTCTCTGGCCCAGTTGGACGCGGGACAATTCCTTCGCCCACGGTGGCAGCGACCAAGCCGTCCATGCCTGCCCAGATATAGGGGACATTCTGCACCAAGGCACGCGCCTTGACCCGCAGGGTTCGCGCGTCGGCCTGATGGTCTGCATTGGCGCTCGCTCCTGCCCGCCGTGGGCGCCAGGTGTCCCGCGGGCTGGCTGCTTCGTATGCGCGCTGCAGCTGGCGTCGCGCAAAGTGGCGGGCGATCCCGGCGTGAGGGTTCACGTAGCCAATGAGGCGGTCGATGAAATTGCGCATCAATCACCCCTGTGAGTGGTGAAGCCGAACCGGAACAAGCGCGGGCCGCGGTTTTGCAAGCTACCATTGAGCACTCGCGCAGCATGGTCGCGCGCGGCAATCATCTCCGCGGTGCTTTGGTAGACGATGCTACGACCGTCGAACACCACCGACTTTGCGCCGGAAGCGATCGCGGCATCCAGCGCGTCGAGGTCATTTTGAGAGATAGCCATGCCTCAACGGTAGCGACCTGGCTGTCTCATTTCTCGGAAAACTGAGATTATTTCTTGCCGCCTGGCGTCTTGATGATCCTGTACACCGAGGCCCGGCTGATGTCGAGGCGTCGTGCAACCTCCGTCGCGTTGCGACCATCGAACAGGCGCATGACTTCCTTCACAATCTTTTCGCGCTCAGCCTTCGGGCGCCGCGGGATATAGGTCTCGATTCCAGCGAACTCGCGGCGGGCCATCTGCTTAAGCTCTGCCGCCTTGCCGCTCATTTCAGGAAACTCGATTGCGATGAACTCGAAGATCTTATCGATCAGATCGGGATCGTCGAGGATCGTCGTCGTCACCACTGCCTCCCTGCTGGCCGGCGCGACTGGGGGGCTGGGTTCGATTGCGGTTTCGGTTTCCATGGTTCTTGTGGTTGTAGTAATGCGGTTGGTACAGATGCAATCGAGTTGGTGGTGGCGGTGCCTTCGACAGCGAGCGGCTCAATCGACGGCGGGTCGCTGAACAGGTCGGGCGTGCTGGGTACGACGATCTCGCGCACCAGCTGCCACTGGCTCGCGGTCTTCTTGTGCAGGCCGAGGTAATGCGCGGCGGCCAGGTTGTAGACCATCAGGTCGCCAGCTTCATTGCGATCGTTCTTTTTCTTCTCCCAGACGCGTACCTTGCGACCACGTTTCCAGACGGTGACGCTGTACTCGGCTGTCAGCTGGTCGTAGTACTCGTCCTGCAGCCCCTCGGGGAAGTGCGTCGCGCCGGGGCCGTCCGCCAGGTGGTAGCGGCTCGCCAGGTAGTCCTTCGCGGTGTCGGTACCGATCAGCCACATCTTCGCGCCGTGCGGCATCACCTTGCCCATCCAGTTCACGTCGACCAGGGTCGGCTTGACCGCAAGGATCGGCTTGTTCGAGGTCGACGCTCCCTTGACCGCGTAGATATGCCGGTGCTGGCGGGTGCGCGTGAAGTTGTAGACCTCGTTGGTGTGAGCACCGCCAGAGTCAATGAACACGGCCGCGATGCCGATCTCGCGACCGCCTGCGTGGCAGTACTTCCCTTTCAGCAGCACGTCGAGCTTGTCCCACGTAGCCTGCTCGGTCGGCGATCCCCACACCACCTGGTAGTCGACGATCCAGTCCTCCATTCCCTCGCCCCAGGCGACGACCTTGAGCTCGAGGCGGTCGTTCTGAGTATCCACCGCGCCGGTCAGCAGCAGGCCGCCCATCGGAACTGTGCCCAGCTTATAGCCGCCGGCACGCGCCTTCAGCTCAGATGCCTTGGTCTGCTCTTTCTTCCGCTCCCAGCAGCGCGCCAGGCGCGTGTTGTAGAACGTGATCATCAATTCGTCGCTACCTTCATCGAGCCGGGCGCGAGCCGCGCGGTACTCCAACAGCAGCGTCTTCCACGGCACCCAGCCGTATGGCGCGAACATGCCGCTGATGACGAAGCTCTCGGTCTCACCATCTCCAGGCACGCCATCCGACCACGCGCCACGTGCGTACATGCGGCCCTTGTCGGTCTCCCGCATGAACGCTCCGCACTCGCAGCACGGATAGATGGCCTCGCCGGCATCATCCTCCTGGAGCCGTTCGAAGACCATCGGCTGCGCATGGCCGCAGTGAACGCAATCGGCCAGCGCCTCGCGCTGGGTCCCACGCTTGAAGAGGCCTTCAATGATCGAGCGCCCCGTAACTGTCGGCGAGCTGGGGAAGTAGCTCTTGCGGTTGCGCTCGAAGGTGGTTTGGCGCGCCTTCGCCAGGGCGACCGGATCACCCTCGCCGTTGACGTTGTTATCCGCCCGATCGACCTCATCGAACAGCACTCGCCGCGCCGGGATCTCGGACAGGTTGGCGGCAGCGCCGGCCGTTACGATGTGCAGCGAGCCGCCGACATATTCCTTGGTATCGAGCGTATTGACCGAGTCACGCGCGCGTGGCGCAGCGACACGCTCGCGCACTGGCTGCACCGCGGCAATGGTCTTGCTGACCCGGGCGCTGGTACGCTTGGCTAGCTTGCCGGTCGGGAGGATCCACAGGAAGTTCGCTGGCGACTGGTGCACCGAGCAGCAGAACCAGTTCAGGCCGACCTGGGTCTTGAGCATCTGGGATGCTCCCATCAGCGCGACCACCTTGCACGGATGGTTGTCTGACAGCGCGCGCATCACTTCGCGAGCATGCGGCGTGCGGTCCGTACGGTACTTGCCCGACTCGTTCGCACCCGACTCCTTCGGAATGATCATATGCTCGTCGGCCCAGGCATCGACCGTCATGTTCGGGTCGGGCAGCAGCCCACGTGCGATCGCAGGATAGAGGATGTGCGCAGCTGGCGTCAGGCCAATCATTCGAGATGCGCCCCCAGCTGGACATCCAGGCGCTCACCGAATGTATGCGCCATACTTTCCAGCAGCGCCCGCATCTCGCGTTCGATCACGTCCTCGCACTCCTCGGCGGTGCCCAACGGCGCCACGTCTGCGGCGATCCGGCGCGCGCAGTTCATCAGCCCATCGCGCAGTGCGCGCGCTGCCTCGAAGATGGTCGAGTCGACGTCCGACTTGAGCAAGAACTGGCCGGCCATCTCGGCCAGCTTGATCTCGGCGGAAGCAGCCTCCGCCGCCTCCCGACGCGCGCGGCTCGAATCGTAGCTGGGAGTCTTCGCCGGCTTGACCTCGGACTCCGCACCTCCCGCACCCGCCGGGGCGGACGGCTGCGCCTCATTTGCCGTGTGGGCAGGTCGCTGGGCATTCGCGCGCGGGCGGGTGTTCTTCTGGTACAGGTGAGTCGCGTAATCGGGGTCCACCTTCTTATCGGTGACCGGAATCCCGCACCTGGTCACCGCGTCGTACGCGGACTGGCGCGAGATGCCCACCAGCTTGGCCCACTCGGCGATGGTTGTCAGGTTTTGCGTCATATCGATTCGTTGTCAGGTCAATTGTCAGGAAATGTTTTTCGGTTCCGCTAGTGCGATGACGGGGCCTGAATTACCCTTGCTAGCCCTACCCCAGAAAGAACCTAACCCCGGGGGAGGGGCTGGGCAGCCCGCCGGCATCACTGGCCGCCGCCGCCCGGCCGCGGCCGGTTGAACTCGGTCTCCCAGTGGTGCGGGAACCGCTTCTCGACGGTGGCCTGGCCGACCTCGTGGAAGCGCAGGCGCTGCTGGTACTGGACCTGCTGCACGAAGATGAACACCGGGCGGATCGCCGAGCCGTGCGCGAACTTGCGCTTCAGGTAGATGCCCGGCAGGAGCCCCTTGTTACCGTTCGGCAGGACGAAGTACGTCACGCCCTGGCGCGCGATGGTGCGGTTCGAGCGCTGGCTGCCGGTGGCCCGCGACTCGTAGCCGGCACCGTGCTGCACCTTCAGCTGCGACAGCACCTGGCGGATCTGGCCACGGCGGACGTTGCCGTTGCCATCCAGGTCCGCGCCTTCACCAGGCACAGCGAACCAGCCCTGCGGCATCATCCCGTTCGCCTGAAGCATCCGCTCCATGCCCTTCAGGCCGCGACCGCCGCCAAAAATCTGCGGCCCCAGGAACTTATCGGCTGGCGTACCCTTGCCCCACGGGTCGTCCTTCACCCACACGCGCGCCTCGAGGCGGTCCCTGGTGGCAGACTTCAGGAAGGTGCCGTTCAGGGCGTAGTTGGTCGGGCGATCAAATACGGCGCGCTTCTCGTCCTTGATGGCGGCCTGCACGTCCTTGCCGGTGCGGGTCAGCGCGATCGCCGCGACGATCGGGCCACGCCGACCCATCTCCGCGACCTGGTTCGCTACCGCTGGGAAGCTGCTCCTCAAACTCATCCTCATCGCCCTACTCCTCAAATTTCCGGCTTTGCCGACTACTTCTCAAACCCTGCAAGCCTGAAACCCTCATGGATACTGGCTCTTAGCAGGGTATGCACACATGCAGGGTTGTTTATGATGTGGCTGTCAAAAAAAACACATCGACCCTGCTACTGTTATTCGCGCCTACGTGCGCAAAACCCGGCAAACCCTGCATACCCTGCTGAAACCCACTATCCATGCGGGTTTGCGGCTTGCAGGGTTTGATTGCTACTCTGCATAACCCTGCAATGCGCGGTCCGCGCGGACCTTGCCCAGCTCCCGGAACTTGGCGATCTGCTCGTCCAATGGGTGCGGGAAATCGTCGTTCTCGACCACGAACACCATCCTGGTCTTTTTGTGCTTGCTGTCGACAGCCACGCTCTTCTTGGCCTTGTGCTCACGCCCACCGATCAGGCCGGCGAACTTGCACAGGGTGAGCGGCTTCTCCCCGCTCTTGTCGCACCACCGCTTGTAGATGATGTACAGGTCTTCGGACAGGCAGGAGCAGTACGGTGCATCCAGGTAGCCGTCCTTCCAGGCCCGGTGGAATGACATCCAGCCGGCCAGGCCGAACTCGATCACGCGCTCTTTCGCCAGCGTCATCGGTGGCTTGGAATGCTCGTTGAAGTCGTCCAGGGGCAGCGTCAACAGGAAGTGGTAGAAGGCCTCGATGGCGCCCTGCGCGATCGCATCCTTGACCTGGTTGTAGAACGCCGGATCCTGCTTGCGCCTGGCCTCGATGACCATGAACCGCCTGTCCTCCAGCTCGATCGGAATCGGCTGCGGCTCGTTCGAGAGGAACACCGAGTTCATGTGGTTGCGCTCGTCGCGCGCCGGCAGGTTCTTCTCGTTGATGTTCATGGTCTTGCCGGTGATCATGTACTTGAGCGTGCCGTTGTGGCTGTACTTGTCGTCACGCGACAGCACCTCCTCGAACAGCACGAACAGCTTCTTGCTGCGCCAGGACGTGAAGGTCGAGTCCAGCTGGTGTTGGCTGGCCACCGTGCCGTAGTCGCCGAAGATCGGCAGCATCACGCCCTCAAAAAACAGCGACTTGCCGGTGCCCTGCTTCTCGCCGAACATCAGCAGCGCCGTTTGCATCTTGGCGCCCGGGTGCTGCAGCGGGTACGCAAGCCAGCGCAGGATCCACTCCATGTATTCGTCGGCCCGGTCTTCGGCATCGCACAGCGAGGCCAGGAGCGCGAGGATCGGCTTGATCAGCTCAGGATTGTTCTTGGGCTTGAGCGGCCAGCCCAGGAAAATGTTCACGTGACTGGCCGGGTCGGCCTGCTGTGTCGGATCGAACACCAGGTTGCGCGCCTCGATCGTCTTGCGCAGGGCATGCTCCTGCCATTTGCTGGTCAGCTCGGCCGTGTAGTCGGCGCGCACGGCGCCCAGCGACATTACCTGCTGGCCGATGCCGTCCCAAACCGTCTCGGTACCGCGCAGGAGCGTGAGGTTATCTAGCATCTCGCCCAGCTTGCCGCCGCTGCCATTGCCTTCGACAGCCTTACCACCCACCAGGGTGGGCAGGGATTCGCGCGTGATAATCCGGCGGCCTGGCACCTTCTCCCAGTCCGCAGCAAGTTCCTTTCCAACCCACGCAACAAATGCTGATCTCTTGAGGCGTTGCTTGCGGCGACTGTCCCATACATCAGTGGTCCCGTAGATCAGCTGGAAGTGCGCATGTAACACCTCCAGTGTCGGCGCGCGCATGTCGGACTGAATGTCCTGCGGCTCAGCGGCTGGTGACGGCTCAGGCAACGGCGCGTCGTTCAGGTAGGCTGGCGGCTCTTCATCCGATGCGCCCGTCTGCGGTTCCTCGGCCATGGTGAGGGCGCGGGAGCGCGCCGCCAACACCTGGTCGCGGACGACGTCGAGCGATTCGGCCAGGTACAGGTCATTGAAGTCGGAGTCCTTGCTGTCGGCGGCGCGGTTGGCGAACACCGGGATCACCACCGACGCGTTGCCCACCACCCGGGCGGCAGCGCGCGATCGCGACACGCCGGCGTTCTCGAACTTGAGCAGCTGGACACGCCGGCCAGCGCGAACGTCGGCCTCGATGTATGGCGTCTTGGTCGCGTCCTCGCGCCACGTGGCTCGGACGCATACGACGTCGCCACGCGCGTCCACCAACTCATGGTCGGCGCCATCGATGACCGGGGTCCATTCGGTGTCGTATTCCTTGAGCAGGAATTCACCCAGGCGCGCGACCACGCGCATGTCGTCATCGGCCAGGAACAGCAAGTGCGCATCGGGGAAGAGCTCGCGCAGCTGCCTGGCGACCGGCAGCAGGTTGCCGGCATTGAACGCGACCATGGTCGGCGTGTCAAATTCGGTCGCCATGCGCGCCGTCTCGCAGGTCGCATAGCCCTCGCCAATCTCGATCAGCCTGGCCTCGGGCGTTAGCCGGCCCAGCAGGCAAGCGCCGCCTACCATGTCGATGCCGCTGCTGAAGCGCTTCTCGCCGTCCGGCTGGATGCGCTGCAGGCCGGCCAGCGTGGCACCGGCTTCGCTGTACTTCATCACCGGCACCAGGAGAACTCCGTCGCTGTCGACCCGGGTCTTCTCGCTCTGGACACGCTTGCGCGCCAGGTATGATGAAGGCTGGTCGCTGTCGGCGGCGGCGGCCCATGCCTGGCGCGCGCGGTTGGCCGCCATTTCGGCCTTACGCTGCTTGCGCGCGGCTTCTGCCTTGTCATGCGCTTCTTGCTTGCGATGTGCCTCGGCACGCTCCTCGGCCGAGATGCCCGACCAGTCCATCCTAAGGGGGATCGAATTCGGATCCTGGCCTTGCCAGACGCCGAATGAGCCAGTTCGCACTTCGCGGCCGGAGTCGAGCCTCACCTGGCGGAAGAGATACCACGCTTTTTTCTTCGGGCCAAAGCGATGCGCCTTGCCGTCGAATACCGGGTGCCCATCAGGAAGCGGCGGCAGGCCGGCTTCCGCCATCTGCGCGATGATCTGTTCGCGGGTCAGCATGACGGCTTTCGGGAGGGTGTGCTCGCAAGCATGAGAAAATTGAAACTCATCACTTCTCAACCCCTGCACGCATGGAGCACACGTGACTGAAACTATGAATGAAATCCGAGAACGCGCCCACAAGGCGCATGCCGGCTTGGACTATGCCCTTGAGGTTTTTGGTGACGACCTCTCGCGGCGAGAGGGATATCATGGCCTCGATGGCATGGATGCTATCCACTTTTATTTGGTGCATAAATTTCACTGGCTACCCCGAGATGTCAGGCAAATGAGCACGGACGAGATTCGCTTCGTGTTATCTCAAGAGCTAAAAGGCTGGACTCTGCCCTCAGCAGCTCGCCGCTAAGCTCAGCAATGCAGCCGCCTGCAAGCGGCTGCAGTTGACGAAGTTTGAGCAACGCCAGTCGCGCTTTCTTTTCGTCGAGCGCGAAATCATTCATCGACTTCATTTCTCCTCCCTAGGCCGGCAGTAGATCTGGAACATCAGGGCCATCAGCTCCTGGGTGGTCTTGTGCATTTGCTGGCCGATCTCCTGGAGGTCTTCGCGCTCGCGGCGGTCGATCTCTCCATCGGCGACGGCGGCCGTGTAGGTAGCCGACAGGCGACCCAGCTCGACATACAGCTCATGGAACTTAGCTTGCAGCTCTTCGCCACTCACTCCCTCGCCTTCAGGCAGCTGGACGAACACGCCACCGCTTGCAGCCGCGACCGCCTGGGCAAAATGCGTCGTGCCGGCGTAGGTCTGGATCAGAAGCGCGGTGTCCACGCGCATACCCTGGCCCTTGACCTCGTACACACGCGCTTCAAGGGCAGTCTTGGTCAATCCGAGCGTCCCAGCGGTGCCGTTCCACCCGTGCACCTTGATCATTTCTTGGTAAGCGGACAATAAATCCACGATGTTTCCTTCCATTCCTTGGGTGTTGCGATCCGATCAAGATGGGTAACCTTATGCAACCTTGCTAACAGAAAATTTCCTATGTGCAACTCAAAAATCGAGCGAAAGTTCCACGTCCACGTTGGGGATGACGCTTTAGCTTTCGAATTAACCGTGCATGTTCAGAAGGGACCGCTGGTGATGCTCCGGGCTCATCTCACACCGAGCGGCATCGTGTGGAGCTATGAGCTCGGTTCCACGCTCAACTCAGGACCAGGTTCCGTCGCGACTCCATGAAGACGCGCGAGTTGCTGTAAGCCGCTGACGACCGCATAGGACGGGCGCTTGATTCCAGCTTTGCCCGCTTCCATGTCGCTAATCGACGTTTGCTTGAGGCCCACCGCGCTACCGATTTGCGCTTGGGTCAACCCGGCCTTCCGAAGGCCCGAAATCGTATGAGGAATGTCCATGTCGAACATTATGGGAACTCCGGTATTTGCTGTCAACCGGAATTCCGGTTTAGTGCTGTTGGATAATATCGGTATGTCGATAGGAGCCAGAGTAAAGCAGGCCCGCAAGGCAGCTGGTATGACTCAAATTGAGTTGGCAGCACGTGCCGGGCTGAAGCAAAGCACCATTTCCGATCTTGAGGTTGGGAAGTCACAAGGGACAACAAACGTTGCGTCTCTTGCCGCTGCTATGGCAGTGAATCCTCTCTGGCTTGAGACCGGCAAAGGCTCGATGTCGCCAAGCCAGGCCCCAAGCTCAGCACCTGACTCCGACGACAGTCCGTTCATGAAAAGCGCGGTGGCGATTCGCATCGGTGACGAACCGCAAACCGTACCGATTCGCAAGGTGAAGTTGCGATTGCGCGCGGGCGTAGCTGGCTATGAAACCGAGCCGGTGCTGGAAGATGGCGGCGTACTTCACATGCCCCTCTCCCTAATCGAAGCGCATCAGCTGATCCCTCACCAGCTTCTTGCGATGTACGTGAAGGGGTGCAGTATGGAGCCGATGCTGTTCGAGGATGACCTAGTCGTTATCAACACTGCCGATAAGACACCGCGCAACCGCGAGCTCTATGCAGTAAATTTCGACGGCGAAGCGTGTATCAAGCAGTTGATACATAAGGCCGGGCAGTGGTATCTGCACTCACTGAATCCTGATTTCGGGCCACTGAACGTGCGTAGCGGTCAATGCGACATCGTTGGCCGCGTGGTATACCAACCTGGCCGTATGGTGACTGGTCGTCTGTAACCGGCCGCAAATCGCATAGGGGAATACATGGCGTTGAAGCCCTGCAGGGAATGCGGAGCGAAAATTAGCACCGAAGCAGCGGCATGTCCGCAGTGTGGCGCGCGGCCGAAGAAGTCGATGGGGCCAGTCGGCCGACTTCTTCTCGGATTCATCGTATTGGCGGTCGTGATACGAGTCTTCTCCCCAGGCTCAACATCCAGTGTCACCCCCGAGACACCGAAGCCGGTCAGAACACCGGAACAGATCGCCGCTGAGAAAGCGAAGGAGGCGCGGTTCCAACGCACTCTCGTAGTCGTGAAAACCATCAAGGAGTCGTTGCGCGATCCAGAGTCGGTCAAATGGCGAAATATTCTCTCCAATGAAGATGCGAGCGTCGTCTGCGTCGAGTACCGCGCCCGCAATGGCTTTGGTGGCGTGAACCTTGATCATGTTGTGTACGCCAAACAACAGCTCAGTACCACGAATGCCAGCTGGAATCGCTACTGCGCAAAAAAGGAACTGTACGACATGCAGCTAGTGGGCAAGGTCGTAACCTGATTTCCATCTAGAACTAGCTCCGTTACCGTGGAGCCATTTTTTGATCGAAAAATACCGGAATACCGGTTGACTTGAGATACCGGAACTCCCATAATTGCTCCATCACCCCTGATGGAGCGCACATGAACACCTACCGCGTCGTTGTCCGAACTGCCCTCGCAGCCTACGTCCGCAACATCCCAGCTGACTCGACCGCAGAGGCGGCAGAGGTCGCCGCAACTCAGTTTGCGCGGGTCGCGTGCGGCATCACCGTCAAGGGCAAGGTGCTCTGATGACCACTATCACGCAAGCAGCTTCGCCACTGGCTGACGCGATCAAGGCAGCGACCCAGTTCAAGCTCCTGTTGGATGTGCAGCCCGCCGGCGCACTTTTCAATCCATGCGGCAGCGGTGACGCACGCGAAAGCGTGTGCTATGCCCTGGCGTCGCTTTCACTCGCTCAAGCCACCTTGGCGGAAAAGGCCTCCAGCGGAGCTTTGACCCACGGGCATGACCAGGTAGATCTTTTGATGGAAGTCGCCTTCGGGCCCGACCGGATTCGCGAGAAGCGCAGCACCGCCTACATGGAGGGCGCCCGGTCATACCTAGAGCTTTGCGTGACTGGAGCCGAGATGCCGTGCAAGTACGGCACTGGCACGGCTGAGTTCGATGCCTACTTCGCTGGCCTGGACGAAGGCCGCGAAATCTGGCGCTCGCAGATGCGCAAGGAGCCAGCGTGACTGTCACCGCCCTTCGCTCCGCTATCGCGCGCTGCGCCATGCAGGCTAGCGCCGATGCGCCGGCCAATGCCGATGTTCGCCTGGCTGCATTCGTCGCACGCCTGTCCGGCTGCATGGAATCGCTCGGCGACCACGAACTGGACGCCATGCTCTGGGGCCTGTTCGACATGCCGGCCCCGCCGCTACCGAGCATCGCATCTGTGCAGAACCCGATACCGATGCCGAGTCCAGCACGGGTTTGGGGCTAACAATGGGCTTCCTCGCTCTATACCGCTACTACCGCTTCATCGGCAAGCCGATGCTGCAGGCCGCGCGTCTCGCACGCACCCACCGGATGCCGCGGCGGTAGCCATGCAACGCATCTCGCCAGACCGCGCCGCCCTCGAAGTTGCGCACCGCGCGCTCCGCACGGACGCCCGACTGGACGAAATGCTCGAACACCCGGCCCTCAAGATCATCTTGGAGGCCGTCGCCCGCCGGCACATGCAGCGCCGCGCGCGGATCGACGTGAAGATGCTGCAGGCCAACGACCACGATTGACCATCCGATGACAACAACAAACAGCCTCACTCCGAAGACCGACTTCGTCTCACTGAAAGTCGCCGCCGAGGACAAGAACAACCCGACCGTCTCGAAGGTGACGGCGTTCGCGGTCGACCCGCGCGTGCTGGAGGTCGAGGAAGGCTTCAATGCGCGCCCACTGAACACGGACCACGTGAACGAGATGGCCCTGGCCCAACGCAATGGCGCCACCTTCCCTCCGCTCGAAGTACGCGTTGAGGACGGGCGCATCATCATCGTCGACGGACACCATCGCCACGCGGCGTCGCTGCAGAACATCGCCGCCGGCTTCGACATCAAATCCTTGGACGTGCGCCACTTCCGCGGCAACGACGCCGACCGCGTGGCGCACATGATCACGAGCGCGAGCGGCTTGGCACTCACGCCGCTGCAACTCGGCGTTCAATACCGCAAGCTGATCGGCTACGGCTGGACCGAGCCGCAGATCGCCAACCGCCGCGGGAAGTCCGTCCAGCACGTCAAGGACATGATCCAGCTCGCCGAAGCGAACAGCGACGTGCACCAGGCCGTGAACGCCGGGCTCATCTCGGGCACCGCCGCGCTCAAGATGGTCAAGCAGCACGGCAGCCAGGCCGGCGCGGTCATCCAGGAGGGCCTGACGCAGGCGAAGGCCGAGGGAAAAGACAAAGTGACGCCGAAGGCGCTCGCGCGCACCAGGGCACCACGCAAGCCTACTGACAAGTTCATCGTCGCCTGGCTGGTCGCCAACGCGCGTGTCGCGAATATTCCAGCTGTCGCCGGCTATACGCACCGTACCCTCAGCCTGGCAATTTCCATCCCCAGTGAGGTCGCCGACAGCGACGACCTCTACACGCTGCTCGCGAACGCAGCTTCGTATAACACCACCACCTGAAAGGACCACCATGGATCGCAATCCAATTGGCCCCGGCTCGCCCGTCAAGTTCGACAGCGAAGCCGGCCCGCAGCAAGGCACCGTCACCGAGGTCAAGACCGACATCGGCAACGGCGCACGCGTCGCCTACGTGCGCGTGCCAGGCACCCTGGACGGTGCGCCATGGCGCGTCCCTGTCAACGAGCTGCAACTGCTGGAGGCCGCATGACCGCAAAGGCGCAGAAGGCATTCGCCCTCTTCCTCCAGGACCTGCGCGATGGCCGCGCCCATGCCGAGCTCACGGGCTCGCTGGCCGAGCTCCTGGCGGCGGTGAAAGAGACCGGCAAGGCCGGTGAGATCACCCTGAAGATCAAGGTCAAGCCAGCGGGCCGCGGCAGCGACATCGACAAGGTGAACATCACCGACCTGATCACCGCGAAGCTGCCGAAGCCGGATCGCGGCGAAGACTTCTTCTGGCTCACCGACGACAACAACTTGTCGCGCAACCACCCGCGTCAGCAGTCCCTCGAACTGCGTGAAGCGACCCCAGCCCAACCACAATCCTTCAAGGAAGCCTGAACGTGAACGACAACAAAAACAGTACAACCGGCCTCGTCGGCACCACCATCGCCAGTACCATCGAGCAAACCCACCTCGACGCCAGCACCATCGACAAGATCGGCGCCCTGTCGCTGGCCGCGAGCGCGGTCCAGGAAGTCAACGGCACCACGCACCTGGTGATCCCCGAGGGTTTCAGGCACATCGACCTGACCGCAGCCCTGGAAAAGGCTGGCGAATATCCCAAGCGGAAGACCGGCACCGTGCAGCTGGCGGACCTGTCGAGCTTCAATGTCTACGTGGCCGACCAGGGCGAGTCGTACGAGACCTATATCTATGCCGACCCAGACGCGCGCACGTTGACCGCCGTCATGAACGAGCACGACAAGGAAGACGATCATGCGGGCTGGCGAGACTTCCGCGCCGTTTACAAGGCCGAGCTGAGCCGGGAGTTCACGAACTGGCTGAACGCCAACAAGAAGGTCATGGAGCAGGAAGAGTTTGCCATCTTCCTGGAAGACAACATCGCCGACGTGGTCGAGCCCTCCGGCGAAACGCTGCTGCAGGTCGCGCTGACCCTTCAGGCCAAGACCGAGGTGCAGTTCAGCAGCAGCAAGCGCCTCGACAACGGCCAGGTTCAGTTCACCTACAACGAAGTGGTCGATGCACGCGCCGGCGCCAGCGGCATGATCGAGATCCCACGCGAGTTCACCATCGGCCTGCGCCTGTTCAAGAACGGCGAAGGCTACAAGATCCGCGCCCGCCTCAAGTACCGCCTGCACGGCAGCAAGCTGAAGTTCTGGTTCGAACTCGACCGCGAGGAGAACGCGATCGAGGACGCCTTCCAGGCATACGTCGACCAGGCCCGCGAGAACGGCTTTACCGTCCTCATCGGCAAGCCGTAAGCGACGAGCCCGCCATGCCGAGATTCCACCGCCGTGCCGATTTCCAGGCCAAGGCCAACGTACCAATGATGACGATGACCCGCGACCGGCTCGCCCTGGAGATTCGCATGGCGGGCGAGTCGCTCGCAGCCCTGCCAACGATCGACGCATACAACACCCTGTCGAAGATGCTGGCATCGCTGGATCGCGCCGGCATGCGGCCGGACTTGCTCGAGCCCGGCACCAAGCTGATGAATCGAATCTGCGACCGCTTCGAGGCTACCGGTGCGATCACCGTGGAGCATGAGGAGGCCGCAGGCCTGCGCCAGGTGGCTGCAAACATCGACGCCGCCCTGCATCGCCTCCCGCTGCAGCGTTTCAACCGAGCCGTGGCGGAGGTCGAAGCCTTCTTCGCCGTGGCCGATCCATCCACCAACGAACAATAGAACATGAAGCGCGACCTCATCACCATGCAACTTGACCTCGGTCACGAACTCATCATCGACAACTTCGCCGGGGGTGGCGGGACCAGCACAGGCCTAGAAGCAGCGTTCGGCCGCCCGGTCGACATCGCGATCAACCACGATCCAGAAGCGCTAGCCATGCACGCCATCAACCATCCGCACACGAAGCACCTGTGCGAGAGCGTTTGGGACATCGACCCGATCGAGGTGACCGGCAACCAGCCGGTGGCCCTGGTGTGGCTGAGCCCCGACTGCAAGCACTTCAGCAAGGCCAAGGGCGGCAAGCCGGTCGAGAAGAAGATCCGCGGATTGGCCTGGGTGACGCTGCGCTGGGCTGCGAAGTGCAAGCCGCGTGTGATCATGCTCGAAAACGTGGAAGAGTTCAAAACGTGGGGCCCGCTGATCCAGGACGAGTATGGCCACTGGAAGCCGGACCCGACGAAACGCGGCAAGACGTTTGAGTCGTTTGTCCGCCAGCTGGAGGCCCACGGCTACAAGGTCGAGTACCGCGAGCTCCGTGCGTGCGATTACGACACCCCTACGATCCGCAAGCGATTTTTCCTGGTAGCGCGGCGCGACGGCCTGCCGATCCAGTGGCCGCTGCCGACCAATGGCGCGCCGGACTCGCCGGCCGTCCGCGCAGGCAAGCTGCAGCCGTACCGCACTGCGGCAGAATGCATCGACTGGTCGCTGGAGTGCCCGAGCATCTTCAGCCGCAAGCGCCCGCTGGCAGAGGCCACGCTGCGCCGCATCGCCAAGGGCATCATGCGCTACGTGGTCGACGCGGCCGATCCGTTCATCGTGGGTCAGGGCGGGCCGATCTATGCCGGCAAGCCAGTCACCGCCAACCAGCCGATCGGCACCCTGACGACTGAGAACCACCGCGCCGTGGTCGTGCCGAGCATCGTCCCGGTCACGCACCAGGGCGGCGACCGCAGCGAATCGGTGCACGAGCCGTTCCGCACGATCACCGGCGCGCAGCGCGGCGAGAAGGCGCTGGCCAGCGCAACCCTGCGCCCGTTCGTGATGACCAATACCACCGGTCACCTCGGCGCCGACGTCAATAGTCCGGTACCGACCATCACCTCAGCAGGCAACCAGGCGTTGGCCGTCGCGACCATGGTGCAGACCGGATACGGCGAACGAAAGGCCGCCTGGCACTGTCGTCACTGCTCGGCTGAGTTCGACGTTGAGCCAACCTGCGGGTGCACTGCGTGCGGCCATGAGGATGACTTGGTGCGAACCGCCGCCCAGGCACCGCGCGCGCTGGACATCGAGAAGCCGCTCGGCACCGTAGTCGGCTCAACCAAGGCCGCCCTGGTGACCGCCTTCCTGAATGAGCACGCTAACGCCAGCAACCAGCGCGTGATGTCGGTCGACGCGCCGCTGCGCACGGTCTGTGCCCAGGTGAAGGGCGGGCACTTCGGCCTGGTCTCCGCTGCGCTGGTCGGCGTGGGCGGCCGCGCCGGCGACAGCCGCCCGCGCGGCGCCGACGAGCCTACGGCGACGATCACGGCCAAGGGTGACACCGCGGTGGTGACCGCGTTCATGGCCCAGCACAACAAGGAGCGCAGCGGCGTCAAGGCGGGCCGCCCGGCAGATGCGCCAATCTCGACCCTCACCGCGTCAGGGTCGCAGCAGTCCCTCGTGACAGCTCACCTGACCAAGTTCCGCACCGGCTCGACCGGCAGCGACCTAGCCGACCCGATGCCGACGATCACGGCCGGCCCGAAAGAAAACCCAGCCGGCGCGCCGCACGCGCTGGGCCTGGTGTCGAGCAGTCTGGTCAAGCTGCGCGGGACGAGCACCGCGAACGGTGTCGACGAGCCGCTGCACACGATCAGCGCCGGCGGCCAGCATCATGCCGAGGTGCGCGCCTTCCTGTTGGCCTACTACGGGACGGACCAGGACCAGACGCCGGGCTCGCCGCTGGCGACCGTCACGAGCCGCGATCGGTTCGGCCTGGTCACGATCCACGGCCAGGACTACGAGATCGTCGATATCGGCCTGCGCATGCTGGCGCCGCACGAGCTGTACCGCGCCCAGGGCTTCCCGGCTGGCTACGTCATCGACGAAATCCCGAATCCGGAGCTGCTGTTCGTCGGTGGCGAGCAGGTCGACGGTGACCCACTGGCGCTCCCGCGCATCCCGCTGACGAAGTCGGCCCAGGTGCGCATGTGCGGCAATAGCGTGTGCCCGCCGTTGTCGGAGGCGCTCATCCGCGCGAACTTCGCGCACGAACAGTTGATGGCGAGGGCGGCATGAGTAGCTTCGGATCGACAAGCCGGCTCAGCTCCGACCTGTACCGCCAGCAGACCGCGGCTGAACGTCCTATCACCCTGCGCCGCCGGCGCTGCGCATGCGGGAAGGTCGTCACGGCCAAGCAGCTCGTCCAGTACGGCGCCTGCGTTTCGTGCGTTCGAGCGGTCGCCAATCAGGTCAAGGAGGCAGCGTGACCGGGCCAGTACCAACCACCCAGGACGAGCCGAACGACCCGGCCGCCTACAGGGAACACCTGCTACTGCTCAAGTCGATGCACTGCGCACGTCCGGTGGTCTACCAGGGCAAGAACCACTTCATCACGTGCCTGACCGCCAACCGCGACGGCGGGCACATCTCGATGACCGTCTACTTGGCCGGCATGGCGGGCGGCATTGACAGCAACGAAATCGAAGTGCGGCCAACAAATAAGGAAGGAACCCCAGCATGACCCATATGACATTGCAGGCGGTGCGCCAACTCATCGCTAACGATTCCTATGCGATTACGTTCCAGTCGATGGAGCAGTATCGCAGCACCCTGCTGCGCCATTTCGACAGCCTGGTCGAAGCTCCAATCGACACTCCAGCCAAGCTAGAGCCGGCCCTCGCCGCTCAGTCCCAGGGCGCACAGCCAACCGTCAAGGGCCGCAGCGTCTACGCGTGGTACGTGACCTATTGCGAGACATCCGAAAAGCTGAAGGCCGCAAAAGGGTGCATCGAGCGCTACGCCGCTGCTCTTGCCGCGAAGGCCGAAGCGCCGGCCGCCCAGCAAGCCGCAGCACCTGGCCCGCTGGCCGACTGGAGGCTGGTACCAGATGAGCCGACCGACCAGATGACCTACATCGGCCAGAAGATGCGCTACGACCCGATGAACAGTATCAGCTCGATTTATTGCGCTATGCTCGATGCCGCCCCTAGCGCCCCCAGCACACCGGAAGCGCCGAAGGAGCTAGGTCTCGATATCGCGGTGGCGGTGAACCAGAGAATTAGCAAGTACATCGCGGGCAACAAGCCAGCGTTGATGCTGTTGAATGAAGAGGAGCTTGCGGCCTTGTACCGGTTCCAGGAAACCTGCGAAGACTCGGATTCAGGCGGCTACGACGTGGATAAGGACATGATGAAACGGCTGGCGGCGATTGGCGTGATCGAGTCGAAAGGATTCGGGCGCTACCAGTTCACGGAGTTTGGTGACTTCGTGGTTAAACGCGCCGCTCAGCTCGGCGGCAGCCAGGGAGAGGGAAGGAGTTACCCGTGCCAACCAGCTACCTGACCGCCGTCGAACTGGCCGAGCTGATCGGCTGCGCGACGACCAGCTTCGCGTGCATGCGCCGCTACCTGGAGCGCCACCAATGGCCCTTCGAACCCAACCTGCGGGGTTTCCCCCGCGTCAGCCGCGCGTATCATGACGCGCGTATGTGCGGCACCGCCGCGCCCGGCCTGACGCCAGTCGTCGACGTCGAGCCTGACTTCAGCATGTTTAAGCAATGATCGGAAGAAGAAAATCACCGGATGGCATGCCGTTCCGCCTGTACGAGCGGATCGGCAAGTTCAAAGTCAGCTACGGCTACAAACTACCCGATGGAACATGGGCATTCCGCCTGACCGCGTCGGCAGACGATCCCGCCGCACGCGCAAGGATCCGCGCCGAAGCGATCGACCGCGCCAACGAGCTCAACGGCGCTCCTATCGAAGGCGGCGAAACCGAGGCGCTATTCCGGCGCTACTTCGCTTGGCAGCGAGGCCTACCGTCCGAGAGCGAGGATCGCAAGGCCGACAGTACGCTTGACGAAAACGAGCACAATGAAGCAAAACGGATACTGAAGAGCTTCGGCAAGGTGAAGCCGGCATCAATCAAGCCCGTCCATATCTATAAATACCTGGACGGCCGGGCCGCTGAGGGCGCACCCGCCAAGGCGAATAAGGAAATCGCACTGCTCTCTGCCGTACTCGAATTCGGGCGCCGGAAGGGCGTGCTGGAGACGAACCCCTGCCGCGACATCAAGTACAACAAGACCAGGCCCGACACGCGCTACGTGACCCCGGCCGAGCTCGACCTGGTGGTGCGCGTGGCCCGGGAGCGCGGCGGCATGTACGTAGTAGCAGCGCTGTGCCTGCGCGCCGCCTACCTGACTGTCAGCCGCCCGGACGAGATGCGGAAGGTCATGCGCCAGGCGATTACGCCGAGCGGGATGGAAATGGCCGTGGGCAAGCGGAAGAAAGGCAGAGCCGAGCGCTTCAAGCTGATCGAATGGTCGACTGAGTTGCGAGCCGTGATCGACGAAGCCCTCGCCCTCCAGCGCACGACGAGCCTCTACGTGTTCGGCAACAGCGACGGACAGCCCTACACCACCAGCGGCTGGAACACGAACCTGCGCCGACTGATGGAACACGCCCGCAAAAAGGCCGAGGCCGAGGGCATCGAGTTCGCCAGGTTCACCCTGAAGGACATGCGCCCGGCGGCCGTCACGGACCGCGTTGACGACGGGGACGAGACAATCACCAACGCAACGGGGCATAGCAGCGATCGCATGGTTCGCCAGGTTTACGACCGCCGCAGGACCAAGAAAGCCAGGGCGACCGAGTGAAAAACGTTGGAAGATCGCAAAAACGCACAAGCGCCCATGCGGGTTACAGCCTGCGCCATGTTCCAAAGAATTCATCTCGCAGCGCATAATAATCAAGACCTTACAGTGGCTTGAGCTTCGGATTGTGATTCCTGTTGTCGTGGGTTCGAGTCCCATCAGCCACCCCAAGAATTCAGCAGTAAAACAGAGGGTTACATGCTTGCGCTGTAACCCTTTGTTGTTTTCCGCTGCCTGCATGCGGCGCTCATCCCTGTGGGCTTTCACCCATCTGCCGGCAATACTTTGCAAGGTTCTCGGGCAAGTCAGCCGGGCACACCCCGCATTGCCTGTTCCCGGGCACGGCATAGTCGATGAACCTAGGGTATGGCAGGTTCAGCCCAGCCATCACCTCGCGAAACTCCTCCAACGTGCGCTCTCCGCCGAGCCGGGGGTTGCGCTTTTTTTCCTGCATGACCGAAGACACCCAGCGCTGCTGATAGTCATGGGCCGGGTAGACCAGCGTCTCGTCGGGCAGGGCGAACAGCTTGTCCCGTACGCTGTGATACAGCGCGTCCGCATCTCCCTGCTGGAAGTCGGTTCGCCCGCACCCCTCGATCAGCAGCGCGTCTCCGGTAAACACACGCTCTCCCAACAGGTAGGCGAAGTGGCCTGCCGTGTGGCCCGGCGTATGAAGCGGCTGGAACGCCAGCGATCCGACCCCGAACAGCTTCCCGTCCTCCAACTGGACATCGGCGCAGGAAACGCGCTCGGCCGCGGGCGCGGCGATCGCGCTTCCGACTTTCTTCTTCAGTTCCAAGGCGGCCGTGATGTGATCGGCATGAACGTGCGTGTCGATGCTGTACGCGAGCCTCAAGCCAAGGCGCTGAACCTCCGCGAGGTCACGGTCGAGCGTGACAATGACCGGGTCGATCAAGACCGCCTGCCCGGTTTCAGGACAGCCGATCAGATACGTGTAGGTGCTCGACAAGGGTTCGAAAAGCTGACGGAAGATCATGCCGTTTCTCCTCTGGTAACGGGCCTGTTCGCCCACGATCGTCGACGGCGCCCGCCCCGCGCATGCCGGCAAGCGACGCAGTTCCGGCAAAGGCCTTGGTTCGCGAAGTATAGGCGGCGACCGCGAAGTCCGGCGCGCATCGCCGTCGCGCCTCAGGATGGGCCCGCCCGGCGCAGACTGGCGGGCCCGCGCGGACGGATCGATGACGACTACATTATATTGAAATATATATCGTCTCTGAATATAATGTATCTCGATGGATTAACCAAGGCGGATGATGGCGGATACACGAACACTCGATTTGCGCGAAATGCGGGCGGCGGCGGCGCAGGCTTGCACGCTGCTGAAGGTATTGGGCAATCCCGACCGCCTGATGCTGCTGTGCCAGTTGACACAGGGTGAATACTGCGTCAGCGACCTGGAGGCCCTGCTGGGCATCGCCCAACCGACGCTGTCGCAACAACTGGGCGTACTACGCGAAGAACAACTGGTGAGCACACGCCGTGACGGCAAGCAGATCTTCTATCGTATCGACAGCAGGGAAGCGCTCGCAGTCCTGCAGGTCCTGTACCAGCAGTTCTGCCTACCCACCCAAGGAGCAACGGCATGAATATCGACTGGCACCACTTCACCCCCTGGGCCTCGCTCGCGGGCGGGACGATCATCGGCGTCGCCGCAGCCGCATTCGCGCTGTTCAACGGCCGGATCGCAGGCATCAGCGGGATTCTCGGCGGCCTGCTGCGTCCCGTGCGCGGCGACATCGGCTGGCGCATGGCCTTCTTGCTTGGCCTGGTCGGCGCACCCCTCGCCTACGCGATGTTCGCGGCGCTCCCTGCCGTCACGGTCGCCGCCGACAACCTGACCTTGATCATCGCCGGATTGCTGGTGGGCCTGGGCACTCGTTACGGCGCCGGCTGCACCAGCGGGCATGGCGTCTGCGGCCTGTCGCGGCAATCGCCGCGTTCGCTGGCCGCCACCGCCGCCTTCATGCTGGCCGGCTTCGCCACCGTCTTTGCGATGCGCCACCTCTTCGCTTGATACCCAAGGACATCGATATGAACATCCTGATGGCATGGATTGCTGGACTGGTCTTCGGCATCGGCCTGATCGTGTCAGGCATGACCGATCCCGCGAAGGTGATCGGCTTCCTCGACCTGGCCGGCAACTGGGACCCGTCGCTCGCCTTCGTCATGGGCGCTGCGATCCTGGTCGGCCTGGTGGGATTCCGCATCGCAGGCAAGCGGCAACGTTCGCTGCTCGGGGAGCCGATGCGCCTGCCGACCGCGACCCGGATCGACCGTCGCCTCGTCCTCGGCTCGCTGGCATTCGGCGCCGGCTGGGGCCTGGCGGGCTACTGCCCTGGCCCGGCGCTCGCGTCGCTGGCGACCGGCGGCTCCCAGCCGTGGATCTTCGCGCTGGCCATGGTGGCAGGCATGAGCGTGTTCGAGCTGATCGAGCGGCTCAGGCGCAGGGGCGTCCCTGCTGCCGGGAAGGCCTGAACCATGGACCTGCTGCCACTGGGCGCCGTGCCGGCATGGTCGCGCAGGCCCTGCTCTCATGATTGCAATCCCTGATTCGATCCCTGATTCGATCCCTGATTCCCATCCCTGGCATCTCCTGGAGAACGACATGCACATGAACCCGATCCAGCTGTTCGATACGGAATCGTCCACCTTCACCTATCTCCTGGCTGCGCCAGGCGAAGCGGAAACGGAGGCGGAAGCGGTCATCATCGACCCGGTCGAGCGCCACTGGGAACGCGACCTCCAGCATCTCCGGCGCCTGGGGCTGAAGCTGCGCTACGTGCTCGAGACGCACGCACATGCAGATCACGTCACCTCCGCCGGCAGGCTGTGCGCGCTGACCGGGGCGGTCGCCGCGGTGCCCGGCGGTTGCGGTATCGCCCCCGCGCAAATGCAGCTGAAGGATGGCGAGGTGATCGCCTTCGGAGCCGGCGAGACGATCCGGGTCCTGCATACGCCAGGCCACACTGCTGGCAGCATGAGCTATGTCTGGCGCGGCAATGTCTTCACAGGCGATACCCTGCTGATCGATGGCTGCGGGGGCACCGACTTCCAGAGCGGCAGTGCGGACGCCCTGTACGACAGCGTCAACGACAAGCTGTTCACGCTGCCGGACGGCACCCTGTTGTGGCCGGGCCACGATTACAAGGGGCAGGCGGTGTCGACGATCGGCTGGGAAAAGCGGCACAACGCCCGGTTGGCCAACCGCAGCCGCGCCGACTTCGTCCAGCTCATGGGCGAGCTCAAGCTGCCTCGGCCGAAGCTGATCGACGTCGCCGTGCCGGCAAACCGCAACCTCGGCCTGCCTCATGGCGGCTGACGGCGCGGCGGGCGGCAATCCAACAGTCGCGGCGCCCTACATTGCATTCAAGCAATGCAGCAGCTATCATGGCTTGCTACCGTGACCGCCATCCTCACCGTCGACATGGCTGTTCCCTGTTGCATTTCTCTTTAGGAAAGCGAATTCCATGGCCACCCCTTCCCAGTTCGACAACGATACCTTCGCGCTGGCGCGCCAGCATCTGGCCGACTTCGTGACCGGCAGCGCGCGCCGCCTCTCGGCGCAGGGCGGAAGACTGCTCGAAGTCGGACCGCAAGAGCGTTCGCTGGTCCGGGAAAGCTTCACGAATTTCACGGTCGACACCTTCGATATCGTCGACACCTACAAGCCGACCCTGGTGGGCGACATCACGAAGCACAACGACTTCATCGCCGACAGCACCTACGACTGCGTCGTCTGCATGGAAGTCATCGAGCACACGCTCAATCCGTTCGAGGCAGTCAAGGAAATCCGCCGCATCCTCAAGGATGGCGGCTACCTGCTGATCTCGGCGCCGCTGAACTGGCGCATCCATGGGCCGATCCCGGACTGCTGGCGCATCACCGAACACGGCTGGAAGGCCTTGCTGCGCGACTTCGATATCGAGACCATCGACAGCCTCGAGTCGCCCGGACGCGAATTGTTCCCGATCCGCTACAACGTGCTCGCCCGGTGCAACAAGGCCAAGCGCGTCGAAGACCACGAACTGGTGTTCCGCTATATCTGAGGCCCCACGATGGACATGATCGAACGCGTCGAACGCGCACTGGCCCAGGCATCGGGCCACACCTTCGACCCACGGGTCTACGCCGAAACCGGCTTCTTCATCCTGCGCCAGGCGATCGGGAAGGACGTCGTCGCGCGCTGGCAGCAGGCATGGCACGATTTCCATGCCGCGCAGCTGAGCCAGGGACGCAATGTCAACCGCGCCAACCCGGTGGCGCTGACCGAGGAACTGCCCGACGTACTGGGCAAGATGTACCGCGAACCGGTCTTCATCGACACCGTCAAGCAGATCTTCGGCGAACACGTGGCGCTGTTCAACCACCGCTTCGTGATCAAGGACGAGCACAGCTCGGGCAAGGTGTTCCTGCACCAGGACAGCTGCTACCACCTGGGGAACCTGAACAAGTGCAGCCTGTTCGTCCCGCTGAGCATTGCCAATGAAGGCAATGGCGGGATGACCTTCCACGCCGGTTCGCACAAGCTGGGCTATCTCGGCGATGCGGGCGAAATCAATCCCGAGGCGTTCGATATTCGCTGGCCCAAGGTGACGCCCGAACTGCATCCGGGCGATTTCATCGTGATGAACAGCGCGCTGTGGCACGAATCGGGGCCGAACAAGAACGGCGTGCACCGCATCCTGGCCGACATGATCATGCAGCCGGCCGACGACCCGACCGGCAAGGAGCTGCTGGCCGGGGAATGGAAGACCGATTTCTTCTACTCGCCCCTCAATTGCGCCCGTTACTTCACGAATTCGCGCGTACTCAAGATCATCCGCTACGAGACCGAACTGGGCCTGCGCCCGGCGCCGGCGCCGGCGAACACGGACTGACGTGCAGGTCGTCGGCGAGACCCTCTCGCGCGCCGGCGTCGAAGCGCTGCTGGCGCAGGGTTCGCCGGCGTTCCAGGACTGCGCCTTCGACGGCGCCGACCTGTCGCGCCTCGACCTGCGCAACTGCTCGTTTACCAGCTGCAGCCTTGCCGAAACCTCGTTCTACGCCGCCAGGCTGGCCCACACCGCCTGGCAACGCTGTCGGGGCCGGCAAGCCGATTTCGAGGCGGCGGACCTCACCGACGCCCGTTTCCAGAGTTGCGACCTGAACAACAGCAGCTGGCGCCGCGCCAACCTGGCCTCGCTCACGGTCAAGGGCTGCAAGCTGACTGGCGCCAGTTTCGAGGACGCGGCCCATCTTGGCCTGTGCTTCGAGGAATGCCTGCTGGTCGGCGCCGACCTGCGCCGCATGTCGTTCAGGAAGGCGAAACTGGTCCAACTCGATTTCGGCGACGCCGACCTGGCCGCCTGCGATTTCCGCGACGCCGTATTCGAGGGCGGCAGCCTGCGCGGCGCCCACCTGAAGCAGGCGCGCTTCGACAACGCCGACCTGCGCGAAGCCGACCTGGGCGGCATCGGCCTGGCCGACATCAAGCTGTTCAAGGGCGCCTGGATCACACCCCGCCAGGCTGCGGAACTGGTCGGCGAACTCGGCCTGCGAGTGGCGTGAATCTGCTTCACATTTGCCGTCATGACAGGGACACAGATGTAAAAAGCATCAATTTGACAGCCGGATAATACTTGATGTGCGACAATTGGTGAGTTTTCCAGAAGAAACACAAGTCGCCCATCCGCGATGCCGCATCGCGGGCATCGTGCATCAGCGGCGTTCAGATATATGCCAGACCAGAGTGCCGCCCCCGAAATCGTCCGCCTGACCGCCGAAAAACGCCCCGCCGTGCGTAATGCGGTGCTGTTCGTGATGGCCCTGTGCCTGCTGTTGCTGACCATACAGGTCTGGGACGGCTGGCGCGCGCGCAAGGAACGCCTGGCGGATGTCGGCATCGCCACCGCCAATATGTCGCATGCGCTGGCGGCCCAGGCCGAGAGCGCGGTGCGGGTGGTCGATACGGTGCTGGCCGGCGTGGTCGAGCGGGTCGAGACCGATGGGGCGGACGGCGCCGCCCGGCCGCGCCTGCAACTGCACCTGAGGAATATGGTGACCGAAGTCGAGGAACTGCACGGCCTGTTCGTGTTCGGGGCCGACGGCCGCTGGCTGATGACCTCGCAAGACCGCATTCCGCTCTACCACGTCGAGGACCGCGAGTACTTTCAGTTCCACCGCCAGAATCCCGACCGCTTCGTCCATATCGGCAAGCCGATCCGCAGCCGCTCGACGGGCGAGTGGGTGCTGCCGATCTCGCGCCGCCTGAACAATCCGGACGGGACCTTCGGCGGCGTTGCGCTCGGCACCATCCGCATCGCGTATTTTTCGACGCTGTACAAAAGCTTCGACGTCGGCCGCGCCGGCGTCGTCATGCTGACCATGGACGACGGCACCATGATCTACCGCCTGCCGCATAGCGAGAAGCTGATGGGCGCCGACGTCAGCAACGGTCCCGTGCACCAGATGTACCGGAAGGCGGGGTCGACCGGCACCGGCATGCTGCGCTCGAAGATCGACGGCATCGAAAGGCTGTACAGCTACCGTCACCTGGAAACCTATCCGCTGATCGTCGCCACCGCGCAGTCGAAACACGAGATCCTGGAAAAATGGCTCAAGTCGATGCTCGGCCAGGCCGCCATCACGGTCGCCGCCATCCTGCTGCTGCTGTACTTCGGCCGGCGCCTGGTGCGCCAGATCGTGATCCGCGACCACCTCGAGCACGAACTGCTGCAGGCGCGCGAGATGCTGCAGGAGCATAACCGCGCGCTGACGGTCCTCGCCGACAATGACAGCCTGACCGGCATCGCCAACCGGCGCCGCTTCGAGGAAGCCCTGGGCCAGGAATTCGCGCGCGCGGTGCGCAGCGGCGCACCGCTGTCGCTGCTGATGTTCGACGTCGATTACTTCAAGCGCTACAACGACACCTATGGCCATGTGGCCGGCGACGCCTGCCTGCGCCAGGTGGCGCAAACCCTGCAGGAAAACCTGGTGCGCCCGGCCGACCTTGGCGCGCGCTATGGCGGAGAGGAATTCGTGGCCCTGCTGCCGGATACCGATGCGGCCGGCGCCAGGATGGTGGCCGAGCGCATCCGCCAGGCGGTGATGGCGCTGGCGATCCCGCATGCCGGCAATGGCGCCGGCGTCGTGACGATCAGTGTCGGGGTGCATACCGGCAGCATGGGCGCCGGGACGGCGCCCGACAGCGCCACCGTGCTCATCGAGCGGGCCGACGCCCTGCTCTACCAGGCCAAGCAGTCGGGCCGCAACCAGGTGTGCGGCGGCGATCTCGCCGCACCCTGAGGCGCCGGCCCGCCATCGTCAATGGCGGTAAGGATTGCCAGGACGCGCATCGTAGCGATTGGGGACGCCGTCGCGATCGCGGTCGCGGTGCACGGCCACCTGGCGCGCCTGGCGCCAGCCGCCGCGGTCCAGATACCAGCCATTGCGATCATGGCGCCATTGGGCGCGCTGGTAGGCATAGCCCGGACGCACTTTCTCCCAATGGCCGGCGACCCAGTCATGACGGCGGCCGTTCCAGTCCCAGTAGCCCGACACCCATTCGTAGCCGCGGCGCGCGGCCGGGACCGCCTCGCGGCGTGGCGCCGGCGGCGCCTTCTTGATGACGATGACGTCGGCGCGCGGATGAGCGGCCTGGGCCTGCACTGGGGCGAGTGCCGCGCTGCCGATCAGGATGGCGGCGGCGGTAGCGAGGATGGTTTTCATGGTGCTCTCCGTGTCGGTTGGTGTGAGACCACTATAGCGAGCCGGGGCGCCAAAAAGATGAACTGAAGGAAGTCTTTACAGTCGATACATGCCGCTACAAATTTGTAACAGCGGAGGGGGAGGTGCGCGGGGAGAGGAGAAGCGGGTGCTGCAAAAACACAGCCGGCGATGGACGCCGGCTGTGCAAAGGGGAAGGAATCAGTCGAGCTTGAAGGCGTAGTCGACCTTGGTCCAGGTCTGGGCCGGTGCGCCATCCTTGGTGCCCGGCTTGAACTTGCACGAGGTCAGGCCCTTGACCAGTGCGCGGTCCAGGTTCTTGAAGCCGCTCGACTTGTCGATCTTCGATTCCGCCACGGTGCCGTCGGCGTTGACCAGGAACGAAGCCGAGGTCGTGCCCTGCTCTTCGTTCATCAGCGACGACTTCGGATACTCGATGGCGCACTTCTTCGGATCGAACGACGCCGGGGTTTCGGCGGCGAAGCTGGCGCTGGCGGCGCCGGTCAGGGTCAGTGCAACGAACAGCTTGGCGGACAGGTTTTTCATGATTTCCCCAATAAGGTTTTTAAGAGTTGAATGTCGTGATGCTTGTGCTGCGCGCCGCCCGGCTGGCCGGCGCAAGATTGCTTGGTAATGCGTGCTTAGAATTCTTCCCACTCGTCGTTGCCGACGGTGGCAGCTGCCTTTTTCGGCTTCGGCGCAACTTCCGCCTCGTCCGGGTTCACCGCGGCGCTGGCGGCGGCCGGCTTTTTCGGCGCCGGCGGTACGGGACGCTTCGCGGCCGGACGGACCACCACCGCGGTGGTGGTCGCGACTGGCGCCTGCGCCTCGAACTGGAACTGTTCGCCCTCTTCGAGCTTGAAGATGCTGACCACGCGCGCCAGTTCGCCGGCCTGGTCCTGCAGACTCTGGGCGGCCGCGGCGGCTTCTTCCACCAGCGCGGCGTTTTGCTGGGTCATGCCATCCATCTCGATGATCGAGGTATTGACCTGGGCGATGCCGGCGCTCTGTTCGGCACTGGCGTTGGCGATCTCGCTCATGATGTCGGTCACGCGCTTGACGCTGGACACCACTTCATCCATCGTCACGCCGGCCTGGCCGACCAGCTTGCTGCCGCGCTCCACTTTCGACACCGAATCGTCGATCAGGGTCTTGATCTCTTTCGCTGCCGCAGCCGAACGCTGGGCCAGGTTGCGCACCTCGGAGGCGACGACCGCGAAGCCGCGGCCCTGTTCGCCGGCACGGGCCGCTTCGACCGCCGCATTCAGCGCCAGGATATTGGTCTGGAACGCGATGCCGTCGATCACGCCGATGATGTCGGCGATCTTGCTGGCCGAACCATTGATCTCGCCCATGGTGCCGACCACTTGCGACACCACGTCGCCACCCTTGCGGGCCACGTCGGATGCGGCGGCGGCCAGCGCATTGGCTTCACGGGCATTGTCGGCGTTCTGCTTGACGGTCGAAGTCAGCTGTTCCATGGCCGAGGCGGTCTTTTCCAGCGAGCTGGCCTGCAGTTCGGTACGCGACGACAGGTCGATATTGCCGGCCGCGATTTCACGCGAAGCGGTGCCGATGGTTTCGGTGCCGCGGCGCACCTGGGCGACGATGTCGACCAGGCTGTTGCGCATTTCCTTCATCTCGACCAGCAGGCTGCCGCGGTCGGATTCCTTGGTGTCGATCGCGATCGACAGGTCGCCGTGGGCGATGCTGCCGGCGATCTTGGCGGTATAGCCAGGCTCGCCGCCGAGCTGCTTGAGCAGGCTGCGGGTGATCACCACCGCGGCGCTCACGCCCAGCACCACGGCCAGCACCAGCAGGACCAGCATGAAGTTACGGGCATTGTCGAATGCCGCTTCGGCATCGGCCTTGGTCTGGGCATTCTGTTTTTCTTCCTGGGTGGCCAGCGCGTTCAGGGCGTCGGTCCATTTACGCTGCACCGGGCGCACTTCGCGCACCATCACGCGGGTGGCGTCCATCGCATTGGCGGCCAGGTAGAGTTCGGTGGCGCGGGCGATTGCCGGCATGGCGGCCGCTTCGTGTTCCTTGATCTGGGCCAGCAGCGCCTTTTCCCTGTCGTTGCCGTTGCCTGCGAACAGGGCCGACAGCTTGCGCTGGGCTTCGCCGTAGACGGCGGTCTGTTCCTTGAACTTGGCGATTTCCGGTTCCATGTCGGCCGGGTCGGTCATCAGGGTCAGGACGCGCAGCGACTGCAGGCGGTCGCTGACGTTGTTGCGCATTTCGATCACGAGGCCGGTGGACACATTGCTCACGCTGACCACATGGTTAAGGCGATCCTGGATCTGCGCCATGCGCAGGATACCGACTACAGCAACTGCTACCAGCAGCACCAGGACCAGTGCGAAACCGAGGGCCAGACGGGTACCGACCTTCATGTTGTTCAAATTCATTCGTGTTTTCCCTGTAACTTATTGATCGAAACTCGCTCGGATGAGACCAGCGCCGTGCGATGCGCGCCCGAAATCGGTGTTTCCGCTCGATTTCAGGTGTTTCCGACAGGATAAATCAAGATTTCATCTAGCTCGTCAGAAAATCTCTTGCTCATCCGAATTGTTTCGGCTCAACAACAGCATTGATACAGTGCAAGATGGGAACAGGACTGCATTATGGAGGGACTATTGCCGCACAGCAAGCAATTTTGAAACTTGTATGGTTGTTTCGACAATGAAATGTGTCGATTTGCCGACAGGAAATAAAAAAGGCGTGCCTTTGCACGCCTTTCGGTGGATTTCTACCGTGCTCAGGCGGCGACCGGCATCCTGGCGGCAGCCTCGAGCAAGAGGCGCGGATCGCCCAGCGCCAGCTTTTTGGAATCGGACAGCGTCTGGCGGAAGGCGCGCGCCCCCGGCAAGCCCTGCATCAGGCCCAGCATGTGGCGTGTGATGCTGTTGAGCTTCAAGCCCAGCGGGCCGTATTGACGCAACTGCGATTCTACATAGGGGATCATCGCTTCCAGCACCTCGACCCGCGAGCGCGGGCGGCCGGCATCGGGGTCGCCGTAGAAGCGGCGGTCCCAGTCGGCCATGGTCCAGGGATTATGGTAAGCCTCGCGCCCCAGCATCACGCCGTCGACGTGTTGCAGGTGCAGGGCGATCTCGTCGTCGCTCTTGATGCCGCCATTGATCAGGATTTCGAGGTCGGGGAATTCGCGTTTCAGCTGGTAGGCGACCGCGTAGCGCAGCGGCGGGATCTCGCGGTTTTCCTTGGGCGACAAGCCTTTCAGCACGGCATTGCGGGCGTGCACGATGAAGGTCTTGCAGCCGGCGTCGGCGATGGTGCCGACGAAATCGCGCACGAAGCCATATTGCTCGTCATAGTCGATGCCGATGCGATGCTTGACGGTGACGTCGATCGAGACCGCGTCGCGCATCGCTTTCACGCAATCGGCCACCAGTTGCGGCTCGTTCATCAGGCAGGCACCGAATGCCCCCTTCTGCACCCGCTCGGACGGGCAGCCGCAGTTGAGGTTGATCTCGTCATAGCCCCATTGTTCGCCCAGTTTCGCGCTTTTCGCCAAGTCGAGCGGATCGCTGCCGCCCAGTTGCAGGGCGATCGGATGCTCGACGTCGTCGTAGCGCAGGTGGCGCTCGACGTCGCCGTAGACCAGGGCGCCGGTGGTGACCATTTCGGTGTACAGCCAGGTATGGCGGGTGATCTGGCGGTGGAAGACGCGGCAGTGGCGGTCGGTCCAGTCCATCATCGGGGCAACGGATAATCTTCGTCCAGATTTAACACTCCCCGTTAGAGCGCCCTCATAGTAAGAAGCCTGATTTTCTTGATCTTTATCGTTCATAAAATTTCACATTTTCTAATCTGAACTCATTTTGGTACTGGCACAAATTTGGCACAAAGTTGGTCCAGCGACTACAATTGATGCATTGCAATTACTTCTAAGGAATATCGGTGAGCAGCGTCACGATAGTAGGGAAAAGCTTCAAGGCACGAGTTCGTAAGGTTGGTTTCCCGCACATCTCCAAAAGCCTTAAGACAGAAGAAAAAGCTTTAGCGTGGATCAAGACCACCGAGGAAGCAATGGAGAAGAGCAAGTTCGTTGACGATCGAGTAATTAACAAAAAGACATTCGGAGAACTGATCGATGACTATCTCGTAGAGGTAGGCCGCGAACATGAAATTGGCGAAACCAAACGGTTCGCTTTGCTCGCAATCCATCGGGCATTGGGCAGTGAGAGGATGGAGCACATGACATCCCGACGACTTATCGACTACGTCAAGTCACGTCGTGCCCAGGGTGCTGGAGGTACCACTATCAACATGGATCTAGGATTCATAAGGAGTGTGCTTTCACATGCCAAGTTCACGCACAGCTCCATCGATGTGGACATGGTGAAAGAGCCACGCGCATATATGAAGAACATTCGCCTACGGACCAAGTCTAAGGAGCGAGACCGTCGCCCTACCAATGATGAGCTCGCGATGCTTAAAGCACACTTCCGCAACAAGAAAAGGCAGAAGATACCCATGTGGGACATGATGGACTTTGCAATACTTACCGCCATGCGCCTCGGAGAGGTATGCCGCATCGTCTGGGCCGACGTCAACTACGCAGATCAGACAGTGATTATACGAGACCGCAAGGATCCAGTGGAAAAAGAGGGCAACGACCAAGTTGTGCCCATCTTGGACGATGCTTGGGCCATCATGCTCGCGCAACCCAAAACCGGCGAAAGGATCTTCCCTTACAGCGCTGGCAGCGTAAGCTCAATTTTTCCACGTGCTACGAAGGCCTGTAACGTGGTAGACCTGCATTTCCACGATCTACGGCATGAAGGAACATCCCAGCTCTTTGAGATGGGCTACGGGATTCAGGAAGTGGCAGTCTTCACGGGCCACAGGGACTGGAGCATGCTCAAACGCTACGTCCACCTGCGCGCGAAGGATCTTCATTTCGACAAGAACGGCAATCGACGGGTCAGGAAGACTATTGCACCTGAGCTTCTGCTTGCTTCAGCGGCCTGAAACCTCAAAGAAAAAACCGACGTGTTTTAAGAAGCCACCGAAAGGTGGCTTTTTCTTTAACGGCCGCATGTGTTAGCCTCACGAAGGGCAATTAATCCGACGGTAAGCGCAATGACTGTATGAAACCAAAAAATGAAATCCCGTGGCGGAGACGTAGAGACGATGTTCGCTCAAAAAATCAGCATCCAAGTGAGAAAGAGTCATGGAAAAACAAGGCAGTCACTAGGGCACAGGCCATCGGAGCAGCACTTGTAACATCTCTTACTTGGATCCTCCTTAACGGTGTCACTGCGCTGCAAAATGCTGAGCAATTGCCAGATGCATACACTAAGACTCGCGATTCCATTTTGTCACGCTACTATGATGACTCATCATGGACGGGCGTTTGGTCTAGCAATCCGGAGGGCTATGTCGATTCGGAAGATGTAAAGCTGTCGGACGTCGATGTTTATCTTGAGCTTCACACCGGACAAGGGAACGTCGATGGAACGATTGCAACACACAAGCTATGCACTCGACTGCCCTTTGCGACGAATGGGATACTTTTTAAGGGAAAAGTCAGTGGCAATGGAGTCCAAGGCATCGCGTACGATTATATAGGTGGCAAAGAAGTACAGCTCGCCTCGATAAAAATTAATCGTGACTCGAATGATTCATCAATTCTTTTAGTTAATGTGAGCAACGACGCGCTCGAATCACTCCCTTTGAAGGCACGCATTCGACGCGACTTCAATAGAGAACCATTTAATATGAAAAGCACTGACAGCCCCTATTGCGAGCCAGTACGTTATCCCAATGGCCTTATTCGCTCGCAAAAAAGAAAGCCGATTGCAGAGCTACAGCGTACCCCGCCTTCGGCGCACTAAAAACACATCACTACTGAACCCTACTAAATCCATTAATATATGCTCAAGATCATAGCAATCCACCTATCGCATTGGAGTGCCTAGTGCCACCCGGCTGCGGCGATCCTGATTGCGCATGCTGGTAAAAATGCAGTAAATATCAAAAAATTACGCTAAGTAGGCGGCTCTTCTTGCGATGGTGATCGCTCACAAGAAACCTGCATTTGATCAATTCATTCAATTCTTTTTTTAGAAAATATTCAACTTAAAGAGCGCCTAGGCGCTGAAGAGTTTACGTGACTGATTTAAAGCTAAGAGACCTGTTAGATCCACCCGTTAACGCCACTCCTCCATGGTTTAGGCAGAGAGGGAGAAATTTCGAGCGCGTATTAACGCAAATGCTCTCATGTGCAAATATGGAACCTCGCACTAGCATGCGTCCCGATGGTGAAGAAATAGACGGATCGTTTGCAGTGGGCGACCGTTTTTTCCTATTAGAAGCAAAATGGCACGCCACCCCTATTCCGGCTTCAGCCTTATACGCCTTCAAGGGAAAGGTAGATGGCAAGTTTACAGGGACGATCGGTGCCTTCTTTTCTATGTCAGACTACAGCACTGATGCTGTAGACGCCTTATTATCCGGTAAAGAGTTAAATCTAATTCTCTTAGGCCAAAAAGATCTACTGCTAATCGAGGACGGGAAGATAACGATGCGCGAGGCTATACGAGTTAAGTTACGCTATGCATCAGAATACGGGCAACCTTTCTTTCCATTAGAGACTCACTTGGCAGAGCAAGCACGTCTTGGACAGCCAGCCGCCGTTCCCAAGCCTCAGCAACAGTGGACTATCTTAGTCGAGAGCGTGGACGATGTTCGCACAGTTGAAGAACTGATGAGACGTTTTCAGACCTCGTCTAGCATAGCTGTCTTCCCTGCAGGAGGGCAACTTTCTGTGGCTCCGCTTGCGGAACACCTTAGGGGACGGGGCAACAAAAATGTAGCAGCCATAGTCACGCCCATTCCAAACGCCGAACTCCAACAAGAGCATCTCGATAAGCTGAGAGCTAGCGGCGCCGAACTAATCGTTTTGCGCCAACCATTGGAAGATTGGCTCGGCAACTATGTTTCGGTTGAATATTACAACCAAACTATGATGTTATCCAGTTACGCCGGAAAAATGGCACGACGATATGCGCGCAACGCGAATATCGATCAACTGCTCATCGCAAACCAATCTTTCGCTGATCTCATCAATAAGATTGACGCGCGACCTATTAAATGAAACTGAAATATCTATCATTATTACGCAACTGGAACACGGTTTTGTTAGTGTCTGTAATGAGGCCGAGGCGCGAAATCCGTCTGGCGGCGTCAAGCTGGATGCCGTAGAATTCCACATAAGGCGAGTTCGCCCCAGATGGACCGTTCGTATGGGATGCAAGAGCGAAATGCTCCAATGAATCACGTACCGGTTTTGGGGGCGCCGATTTTGTGACACTACGCTCGTAAGGAGGGTTCGCGACGGTCGACGGTGTCCTCGGAGCCCTTAGTGAAGTTGCGGCAATGTTGCCCGTCGTTTATCCCGACCTTGCTTTAGTCTTGTTCACCCCAGGCTGGATCCTAAAAAGATTTGACTCAAGCAGCATGGCGTGGGAGCCGCTTCCCGAACGAAACTGGACTTGTCGTTCGCGCGACAACTCCGTAACGATGTCTCCGCTATTATGGTTTCGCTCTCGGTCGCCGATATGCCAGCAGTGCGGGACGCTGATGCGCGAAGTCGAGCGTCCAATAGGCGTGGCCGGGGTGTCAGGGCCATGATGCTCACCCCAACGGTTGACCAGTTACATTTGTCTTGATTGTTCCGTGAGTGATGCGGTTCTTCTGAAGACTTCCGCACTGATCAAGTAGCAGCCGTGTGCGATTTAGCTCTGGCACAAAGACGTCGGCATATTTACATTCTCTAAGCCGTGATCAGGCTTTCGAATTCGAGCAATCCTATCCGGAGATAATATAACAAGGACGATCTGGGACGTAGAGCGCTCAAGTTAGTGTGCACTTCTGGACCTTGACTGAACTCTAGCTATAACTAATATGTCAGAATCTTGCATAAAACAAAATTCTTGCGCAGACATCTCTTCCTCAGATCATTGAAGGTAGCTAGGTAAAATGAGTTCAGCTCAGCATGACTATCGCCAGTTCCTCAGCTGGCTGCACAATTCCAAACGGGGTGCCTCAGAGGATACTAGGCGCCTCGCGAATCTGGTCGACGCAAACTTTGACCGAGTAGCTGCACATTCGCGGGCTCAAAGTCGACGATCTACGGTGTTGACCACGATAGCGAGAGAATGTCTTGCTACGGCAAGCTTTGAACTCGCGCCAGCGGCTGAGGAGATCCGAGCCAGCACTGGAGGCTGGAAAGCATTACACAGCTTAACTGTAGGCCCCTTCCGGGGCTTTCGGGTGCCTGAGACTTTCCATTTTCCGCAGCGGATTACGATGTTCTATGGTCCGAACGGTAGTGGCAAGACCAGCCTCTGCGAGGCATTCGAGTTGGCATTACTTGGCGCTGTGGACGAGGCTTCAGCCAAGCGCATCCCACCTCAGCGCTATTTCGCAAACCTTCACGAGAATCGATTTGAACTTCCGGTGCTGGCTGCCCGTGATGCTAATGGTCAGCCGACAGTAGTGACGGCAGATTCAGAGATGTTCCGTTTTTGCTTCATTGAGAAGAACCGTATTGATAACTTCTCTAGGATTGCAGCAAAGACTGCCGGCGAGAAGCGGGACTTGATTGCCTCTCTGTTCGGCATGGATCAGTTCCATGATTTCGTAGCAAATTTTAACGAGTCAATGGATGGCCAACTCAGTCTCATCACACCTCGTCAAGAGGAACTTACAACTCGAAGAGCTGCGCTTCAACGTGACCAAGCAACCGTAGACGGCGAGACTCAGCTAGTCCAAGCGATTGCGCTGGATGAGGCTGCGTATGCCGAAGCGTTTACAGCCGGTTTGCCCTACGCTCAACTTCTTGAGCTGATCGGTAGCGATCAGGCTCCTGGACGCCTTCACGATCTCAATGCGCAGTTGGATAGCCCAACTCCTGGTCTGTATGGCGTCAGCAGTACCAAGTTGATTGCGGCGTACCAAACTGCAGAAGCAGAGCAGAATAAGTTAAACGATATCACCACGAAACTTGCCGCCAAAACTGGCGAAACTTCGTTTCAAAACCTGTATAACGCAATACTTGCGCTGCAAGGCGACAGGCCCGACACTTGCCCCGCCTGCGCGACACCGCTCACTGGCGCCGCACGCGACCCATACGTACATGCTCGCGAAGGACTAGCTCAGCTCCAGGAGTTAGCCATTCTGCAGGCTGAAATGGCCGACATTCGTCGTACATGGGAACTCGGATCCCGTAGCTTAGAGTCGATACTGTCGCATATCGCTCAGCGCGTCGGAGCCGAAGCGAACAGCCAAGACGAGCGCCTACGCTACCTCTCGGCACCTGGCGTGGATCATAGTCACTCATGGTGGCGCTCGAGCTTTGAACAGCCGGCGGGCGCGAAGTCAATGGCACAAAAAATCGTTGATATGGCGGTTGAGTGCGAGAGGATCGACACCCAGACGAACATAGTGCTGGCGAGTCGCACGCAGATGGCGCAGGAGCGCGCCAAGCTCGTACAGGCGGCGCAAGCCATTGCCGGGTTTGCTGTACGGCGCACGGAGCTAGCCAAGCAGGTCGCTACGGCTCGGCAGACGATAGCGACCTTCGACCAGTTAAACGCTCCACTCATTGAGGCAGTCCAACTAGAGGCTCTGCGAGTATCGTTCGAACGCCGCATAAAACTGGCTTACGACGATTTCCTGCGTCTGTTGCGACAGTTTCGGTCGGAGCTGCCAAGCACATTAATTGCGGGCCTCAATACCACTGCTCTCGACATCTACAACGAATTCAATCGGCGAGATCACGATGGCGACAAAATTGCGTCCCTCCACCTACCTACCAGCGAAGACGGCCGGATAGAGCTCGCGTTTCGTGCGGCGCCGCAGACACGAGTCGACGCGCTGCATGTTCTCAGCGAAGGGCATGTGCGTTGTCTAGGCGTCGCCATTCTTCTAGCCAAGGCGCTGGATGTGCGAGCACCAACCATCATATTTGATGATGCGATCAATGCGATCGACACAGAGCACCGTGAAGGCATTCGCGAGGCGATCTTCCAAAGCGAACGGTTCGCAACAACCCAGCTCATCGTAACCTGCCATAGCAGCGAGTTCATCAAAGACTTGCAGAATCATGTTGGTGCCGGGCAGTGGACTGCCTACTACCTTATGCCTCATCTCGGCGATCATCGTCCGCGTGTGAAGGGTAACGAACACACCTTCAACTACCTTGCCCAAGCCCGCGCAGCTCTAGACTTGGGGGACTGGCGTAACGCTCTCGGCGCGGCTAGACAAGCTCTCGAAATGCTGACAGAGAAGCTGTGGAAGTGGCTTGGCAAATACGATCTAGGCCAGTTGACAGTGCCGTTGGCAGGTCGCGGCGCAGAGCCGGCATTGCGAAATCTTTGCGAAGCATTAAAAAAGCGGCTCGACGACGCGCGAACATTTGTCCATCAGGATAAACCCGCTGTTGTACAAGGGCTTGGAGCCGTCCTTGGAATCCCGGCTCCTTCGAACGTGTGGCTGTATCTAAATAAAGGTACGCATGAGGAAGCGAATCGCGATGACTACGATCCAAATCTTGTGCGGACCATCGTAGAAACACTTGAAGCACTGAATCAACTTCAACTTCGCTCGATGTCAGCTGCCATGGCAGGTGCTGCCCAAGAGGCCGTGGCCGCTATCAATGCAACGGCCGCCGTTGCTTCAGGCAGCAATAAGCAGCCACGAGGGTGATCGACCAATGGTGTCGTATGCAGCTTTCCCCAATGCTACCGTAGAGACAGCGTTGAATCGCCACGGCTTCGGTAGACACTCCTGAGCCTATAATTGTAGGTTCAAGGAGAAAGTATGAGCGGCAAGCGGTATCCCGAAGAATTCAAGATCGAAGCGGTCAAGCAAGTGACGGAGCGTGGGCACGCGGCGACGGAAGTTGCTGCACGGTTGGGCGTCAGCTCGCACAGTCTTTACCAGTGGGTAAAGCGCTACAGCGCACCGCCGGCCGAGCGGCAGAAGGTGGACGATCAGCAGGCTGAGATGAAGCGCCTGAAGGCCGAGCTGAAACGTGTTACCGAGGAGCGCGATATCTTAAAAAACCGCCCCACACGGTTGCCCGTGTCCCTCATGAATAGAAACTTGGAGGCGAGTAGACTGGCCGCACGCAGGGCAGTGGCCGTAAGCTTCTTGGAGGCTTGACCCCGTCAAAAAACCTGGCC
>Ga0247725_1000239_pt1 | contig 53798 bp, 44 predicted proteins | sample OKSTACKMCFT3sol_FD_183021 | JGI IMG/M metagenome (GOLD analysis project Ga0247725, IMG submission 183021) | Subsurface sediment microbial communities from gas well in Oklahoma, United States - OK STACK MC-FT3-sol | ecosystem: Environmental > Terrestrial > Deep subsurface > Rock core/Sediment...
GGCCGTAGATGACGGCCCCAGAGACCAGGGCCACGATGAACAGGACAGCCGGAACGCCAAGCACCAACGGCCCCATCGGCCCCAGCAGTAGCGTCCCGTGCAGATCGACCAGCCACTGGGTGGGGCTGGCGCGGTCGCCCCCCGAAGGGGGGCTGGCCGTGGCGGCGTCGATCAGCACGTTCTCGTTGTCAAAGAAGGACTTGGCCCCCGGCGGCGCGATCGACAGGGTGATCACGCCGGGCTTGTCCGGCTCCCAGACCAGGAAGTGGATCTTGCCAAGAGGCCGCGCGACCCGCGCGGCCGCCTCTATGGCCGACAGCGGAGCCGGCCTGGCCGCCGCTTGACCGCCCGTCCCATACCCCAAGGCGTGGTCGATCTCGCCCCGGAAGATCAAGGGCAGACCGGTGACGCAGAGCACCAGCAGGAACGCGGTGCAGATGAGGCTCGACCACTTGTGCGCCCAGACCCAGAATCGCATGGCGGGCCTCAGTAGGATGCGCGGACGCGCAGGCCGACCTGGCGACTGGGACCCGCCTGATAGACATTGACCCCCGGCGCGAAGGCCACGCCATAGGGCGCATACAGCTTGTCGCCCAGGTTCTCGCCGTAGAGGTCGAGGCTCCAGCGGTCCGTCGGTCGCCACGACAGGCGCGCGTCGTACAGCGCGAAGGCGCCCTGGCCGAGGGTGTTGGTTTCCTCGAACCAGTAACGGCCCGAATAGCTCACGCCGACCTGCGCCTCCAGGCGACCCAGCGCGCCGGGCAGGGCCACGCGCCGCGTGACCGCCGCCCTTCCGGTCCAGCTTGGCGCATAGGGCAGGACATTGCCCGTCAGGTTCGCGGTCGGGCTGGTCGGGTTGTGATAGTCGGTGAACTTGGCCTTGTTGTAGGCGACCCGCGTCTCGATCCGCCAGGCGGCGTCGACGTCCCAGTCCAGCCGCGCCTCGGCGCCCTTGGACTCAACCTCGCCGACATTGCTGAGGTACTGGCTGGGCGCGAAGCCAACATAGTACTGATAGTCGTCGCTGCGCGTGAAATACGCCGCCGCGGTGAAGCGCAGCCGGTCCTCCAGGCGTCGGGCGCGCAGGCCCGCCTCCAGGTTCCACAGCTTCTCGGGCTTGTAGGAAAAGCCGACCGTCGCGGGCGTGACGAACCGGCTGAAGCCCCCGGCCTTGTAGCCGCTGCTGGCCTGGGCGTAGAGCCGCGTGTCCTCGCGCAGCTGATAGCCGATCGCCAGCTTGGGCGAGACGCTGTGGAAGTCCTTGTCGCTCTTCAGGATCAGCGCGCCCTGGCCGGCGGTGGCCTCGACGCTTTGCTGGTCCAGGCGCAGGCCGCCCGTGACGTCCAGACGGTCGGACAGCTTGTAGGTCGCCTCGCCGAACGCGGCGTAGGTCTTCAGGGTCTGAGCCGCGCTCTGGCCGTACTGCGGCCGGGCGAAGGTGAAGTCGGTGTGCTCGAAGGCCAGGCCCGCCACGTAGGACAGCGCTCCACTCGCCGCCGCGTCGTCGCTGAGCCGCAACTCCTGGGTGAAGGTCTTCTGGGTTTCGGGGCTGTAGGTGCTCAGCACCGTGCGCTGGTAGTCGCGGTCCTGGTAGGCCGTCACCGAGGTCAGCTTGGCGCGCCCCAGGTCGGCGTCCAGGCGCAGGCTGGCCAGGTCGTGGGTCAGCCGGTGGTGGCTGTCGGCCGGATAGACGGTGCGGGTCGGCAGGTCGGAGGCCAGGACGTACTGCTCCTCCTGCGAGCGGACATCCATCCGCGACAGGGTCAGGAGGGCGCTGACCGGACCGCCTTCCGGCGCGACGCGCAGGCGGACGCGGCCGTTGACGGCGCGGCTGTCGCCCAGGCGCGAGCCGTCGACCGGGCTACGATACTCGCCGTCCTCATCGCGATAACCAGCCGAGAGTTCTAAGAAGGTCGAGGCGCCCAGCGCCAGGTTGGCCAGGGCCGATCCGGCGCGAAAGCGAGAGGCGACTTCGCCCTGAGCGATGAAGGTCTGGCCGTCCGGCGGGCTGGAAACCAGATTGATGACCCCGCCCATCGCGCCACGGCCATAGAGCGTGCTCTGGGGGCCGTACAGAACCTCAACCTGCTGCAGGTTCAGCGGCAGCGCTTGGCCGAACGTCGCCTGATCCTGGGGGACGCCATCCAGATAGATCTGGACGGTGGGATTGTAGAAGTCGACCGACGACTGGCCGCGCAAGGTCAGGCTCAGATAGGTCCTGCTGGCCCGCTGGCGAACGGTCAGGTCGCCGACCACTCCGCCCAGCTGATCGACCGAGCTGGCGCGCGACAGACCGATATCGTCGCCCCGCATCACCACGGCCTGGCCGTCCAGCGAGTCGAGGGCCTGGGCCCGCTTGCTGGCGGTGACGATCAGCGCCTCGGACTGGAAGTTCGATCCGTCGTCGGCATAGGCCTGGCCCCACAGACCGACAAACAGGCTGGCGCTCAGCAACCACAGCGTCTTCGACATCATCAGGACTCCCGCGAGCCTGGCGTCGCCCCGACAGCGCGCCTTGTCTCGATGGCCGCGCTTAGACCCGTGCTGGGAGGCCCGCTAACGCGATCGGGGGCGACAAGGCCGCGATCAGGGAAAAATTGACTTTGAGAACTATTCGCAAATAGAATTGCGCATGCCTCTCGACGTCGACCACCAGTTCCACCTCCAGGAGCGCCGCCTCGCGCAGCACGCGGCCAAGGGTCTCTCCGCCTGCGTGGGCATGCCCGCGGCCCAGTACTTCACCGATCGGATCCCGGTGTCGGGCGTCAGTCGCCGCTTCGCCGCGCGCGAAGGGCTGGATGTCCTGACCCACGACGTCCTGGTGCTGGAGGCCGCCAGCCAGGAAGTTCGCTCCGAACCGTGCCTGGCCCTGACGCTGCTCTTTGAGGGCGAAGGGGAAGGCGTCATCCTCGGCGACGCGGACGGTCCGGCCCTCGGCGTCGCCTACCGGCCGATGACCTGGTACGCCAGCTTTTCGACCCGCGCCCTGGGCGCGCGTTCGGCGGCCCCGGCCGGCTCTCGCTATCGGCTGGTGGAGCTGCGAGTCTCGCACGACTTCCTGGCGCGCCTGGGGCGGCTGGACGATGTCATGGCGCTCGACGCCCGCCATCCGCGCCACTGCATGTCACGGCCAGGCGTCTGGGTGGGCGCCGCGCCGGTGACGCCCATGCTAGCCCGGGTCGGCGAACAACTGCACGCCGCCGCGCGGGCCGAGCAGGTCGACGACCTGACGCTAGACGCTCGCGCCCTGGACTTCCTGGCTCTGTCGATGGACCTGATCGTTCCACGGGAGGCCGCCAAGGCCGACGGGCTCGATGGACGCCGCCGCCGCCGCATCCAGGAGGCCGCGACCCTGATGCGCGCGGAATTGGCCCACCCCTGGACCATCGCCGCCCTGGCTCGCCGCATTGGCCTGGGCGAGAAGACGCTCAAGCAGGGTTTCCGCGAGGTCTATGGCGTCGGTGTGATCGGCTACCTACAGGACCAGCGCCTTTGGCGAGCCCGCGCCCTGATGACCGAGCAAGGGGTGAGCGTCATCGAAGCGGCGCTACAAGTCGGCTACGCCAATCCCAGCCACTTCGCGCGTCTCTATCGACGCGCCTTCGGCGTCTCCCCGAGTAGGGCGATACGCCAGGGGGGCGAGCCAGGACACGGGGCCTGAGGCGCGCGGCTCACCGCGCGCTGTGCGGGCGAAGGCGGATGGGCTTGTGATGACAAGGTTCACACCGCGATGTCGATGAGAGTCTAGGGTCAATGGATCGCGGTGAAGAGGGCGCAGACTAGGCTGACGCCGGCCAGGATCGCTGACAGCCTTGGCCGCCACGACAACATGAGCACCAGCAGGGGCGCGGCCACGCACATCTGGCCGATCCAGGCGGTTACGCCCAAGGCGGGGCCCAGGCGCGCGACGGCGACGATGGCCGATAGGGCCAGCAGCGCCCATCCCAGCACTCGGAGAACGCGCTGAGGGGGCAGGGCGCTCCAACCCAGGCTGCTCCCGTGCTTCTTCATCGCCAGGGCCAGACTGGCGAAGGCGGCGTAGCTGATCAGGCCGCTGTCAAACGGCATCGGCGTTTTCCCGGACAGATGTGGGCTTGGGCGTCGCGGCTCGGGCCTGGCGAGCGGGCGCGAAGGAGCGCGGCTCCGGTTGGCGAGCAGCCTTCAGCGCGCCGAAGCCGCAGAGCGCGGCGATGGCCAGCATGGCCAGGTCGAAGCTGACGAACAGCCCGTCGGCGGCGACCAGACTGGCGACAAGTCCGCGATCGGTGGTCAGGGCGTTGACGACCGGAATCGTGGCGAACGCGACGGCCGCCAGTCCTAGGGTCTCAATCCAGGCGCGACGGGCGGGGCGTAGCAGCGACAGCGCCGCCAGGCCGAACCAGACCCAGAACATGGCCGAGACCTCAAGATTTGCACGGCCAGGCAGGCCGGCGGGAATCAGCCGGTTGGCCAGCAGGAAGGCGGCCATTCCCGCAGGCAGGCAGGCGATCGCGCCGATGTTCAGGCGTTCGACCAGTCGCAGTCCGAAGAAGGGCGGAGCGTTCGCCTTGCGGCGCTTGACCACCCAAAGGACCTGACCCGTCCCGACCATCGCCGCGCCGGTCAGGCCCAGAAGGAAGCAGATCCATCTCAGGGCGGGGTCGGCGAAGTGGCCAAGATGCAGACCCAGCATGACGCCGGCGGTGGATATGGCCGGGCCGGGCGGAGGCGATTTGGAGAGCTGTTGGCCGGTCACGCCGGAGAAGGTGATCGAGTCCGGCCGCGCGTTAAGACGGCTGGCCGTGGTGCGTAGAACCGTGACGGTGGCCGCCGCGTCGTTCGGATGGCGTATCACGATGGTGCGAGGCGGATCGCCGCCCCAAGCGCGCTCGGCGGCTTGGATCATCGGGCCCACCGGTCGCAGCGGCGCGGCCTGTCCCGACGCCTTGCCTTCCGCCGGCGCGCCATAGGCCGCGGCCGTGAAGTCCTCGAACCTCTTGAAGTTCGCCTGCGCGGGCCAGGGCATGTACATCGCCACCAACGTAATCAGGCCCGTGTAGGTGATCATGGCGTGGAACGGCAGGGCCAGCACCGCCGAGGCGTTGTGGGCGTCAAGCCAGCTGCGTTGACCCTTGCGCCAGCGCAGGGTGAAGAAGTCCGCGAAGATGCGCTTGTGGGTGATCACGCCGGAGATGATCGCCGCCAGCATGAAGATCGCGCAGACCCCCGCCAGCCACCGCCCCCACGGATGGGGCAACTGGAGTTGGAAGTGGAACCGGTAGAAGTGCTCGCCGCCCTTGGTGTCACGGGCCGTCAGCGGCTGACCCGTGACCGGGTCTAGCTTCAGTTCGGGACGACGCGGCGCGGGCTTGGCGGGGTTGGGCTTGGCGCGGGCGAAGACCCGGGTCACCCCGGTGCGGTCGTCGGGCAGATAGATGAACCACTGCTGGTCGCCCGGCGAGGTCGCCTGCAGGTGGTTGATGGCCGCCTGGGCTGCCTGCTCGGCGGAGGCGTGGGTCGAGCGCAGCTCGGGCTGCATCCAACGGGTGATCTCAGGCCGGAAGTAGCTCGCCGTGCCGGTCAGGAACATGGCGAACAGGATCCAGCCCGCCAGCAAGCCGAGCCAGGCGTGAATCCAGGCCATCGACTGGCGAAGGCCCCGGACGGCCGGTGAGCTCTCATTCGGGTTCGACCGGGTGTTCAAGGCCTGACTCCGAGCAGCAAGACCGCGCCGCCGGCCAGCAGCGCCGCGCCCCATAGCACGGCCGCCACGTGGGCCAGCCGACGCGCGTGGAAAGCCCACAGCCCGAGCCCGGCGAACAGCGCGAACGACACGATCATGCCCCAGGCCGAGGCCTCGGCCGGCGGTCCCGGCAACAACCTGGCCAGCAGCGAGGATAAGGCGGCGGCGGCCGCGTATCCGCCCACCAAGGCGGTGAGTCCACGCGCGGTCATCCGCGCCGCGCTGTGCCAGGCAATCATCTTTCTCGGCTGTCGATCGTGACCCACGCGCCCTCCAGAAGCTGGCTTGCGTCTAACGGCTCGCCTCTATATTTGCAACTAATTCGCAATCTTAATAAAGTCCATGAGGGGCGTTCATGATCATCCGTTCAAAGTGCGCGCGCGGCGCGACCGCCAGCCGGGACGCCTGGAAAGGGCTGGCCATGACGTTGGCCGCCGCCGCCGCGTTGCAGGGGCTGTGCGTCGGCGCGGCCAGCGCGGATGGAGCCGACGGCGATCCGAACGCCGTCGAGCGCGTCGAGATCACCGGCCTGAAGGCCCGTCGCGCCGCCGCCGGGACCAAGACCGAAACGCCGCTGATCGAGACACCCCAGAGCATCACCGTGATCGACGGCGCCGAGTTGTCGCGCCGGAACGTTCAGTCGATCAACCAGGCGCTGGGTTTCGTCGCCGGCGTCGCCCCTAACCAGCGCGGCGGCATGGTCACGCGCTATGACCAACTGGTCGTTCGCGGCTTTACGCCAGGAGTTTTCCTAGACGGCATGCGCCTGATCGCCGGGCCGTACTCGATGCCGCAAATCGACTTCAATCGCATCGACCACATCGATATCGTCAAGGGACCAGCCTCGGTGCTGTACGGCAACGCCACGCCCGGTGGCCTGGTCAACCTGGCCAGTAAGATGCCCGAGGAGGGCCGGTTTGGCCGCGTGGAAGGTCAGCTGGGCAACTACGACTCACGGCGCGTGGCGGCGGACATCAACACGCCGCTGGACAGTCAGGGCAAGTGGTTGGGCCGCCTGGCCGCCGGCTGGCAAAAGGGCGACGGCCTCACCCAAGGCACCTTCAGCGAGCGCTTCCACGTCAGTCCGATGGTGACTTTCGAGCCCACGGCTGACACCAGCCTGACCCTGGTCGCGGCCTATCAGGAATCACCCAGCGGCGGCGGTTATTCCGGCGTCCCGGCCTATGGCTCGGTGCTGGCCAATCCGTTCGGCAAGCTGCCGCGCGACATCAACACCGGCGACCCCGGCTATGAGCGCTACGACCACAAGGCTAAGTCGCTGGCGGCCTTCTTCCGCCATGACCTCAACGAAAACCTGACCTTCCGCTCCAACGCGCGCTTTCAAAACAACACGCTCTCGTATCGCCAGCTGTATGTCGCCGGTTTCGCCACAACCGGGACAGGCGCGAACCGCAACACCGACTACTCGACCATCATTCGCGGCGGCGGCGGCGCGGACGAGGACTTCAACACCTTGACGCTGGACAACCAGCTGAGCGGCCAGTTCGCCACCGGCGCGATCAAGCATCAGGTGTTGGCCGGTCTCGACTATCAGCGGATCACCGGCGAAAACTTCCAGCAGTTCAACACGGGTCAGACCAGCAACCCGCTGACCAGCATCCCGAACCTGAGCTTGTTCGCCCCGACCTATGGCGGAACGCTGCCCAGCTTCGATCTGAAGACGCTGTCGGCGGCCTACGTGAACACCGACTCACGGCGCGAGCAGAAGGGGCTTTACGCTCAGGATCAGATGTCGATCGGCCGGCTGCAGCTGATCGCAAGCGGCCGCTACGACTGGTACGAGCAGGTTACCGACAACAAGAAGACCGCCACCAGCAGCACGCTCAAGCAGAACGCCTTCACCATGCGGGTCGGCGGCCTCTACGAGCTGACCGACGGCCTGGCGCCCTATGTCAGCTATTCGGAATCGTTCGAGCCCCAGGCCGGCGCGACCTGGCGGGGCGAGGCTTTCGTGCCTGTCACGGGGCGCCAGATCGAGGGCGGCGTGAAGTATCAGCCCAAGGGGACCTCGGCCCTCTTTACCCTGGCCGCCTATGAACTGGAGCGCCAGAAGGTGCCGGTCGCCGATCCGCTGGCCGGCACGAATGGGATTCCCAGCACCTCGCAGGTGCAGATCGGCGAGGTCCGGGTGCGCGGCGTCGAACTGGAAGGTCGCGGCGAGGTCGCGCGCGGCCTCAGCGTGGTCGCCGCGGTCAGCTATACGGACGCGATCATTACCCAGGGCGCGCCCGCTGTGGCGGCGACAGCCACCAACAGCGGCGCGCCCACGACGACCGGCACGCGTCAACTGGGCGTTCCCGAGTGGGGCGCCTCGAGCTTCGTCTCGTATGATTTCGGTCGCGGCGGATGGGCGACGGGGGCGCTGGCCGGGCTGCGACTGGGCGCTGGCGTTCGCTATGTCGGCGGCTCGGACGGCACGACAACCTACGCCGTGATCAACAACGTCACGACGCTCCGGCGCTTCCGCACGGACGGCTTTGTGCTCGTCGACGCGCTGATCGGCTACGATCTGGGCCAGATCTCACCGAACCTGAAGGGCTGGGAGGGGGCGCTGAACGCCGCCAATCTGTTCGACAAGACCTATGTCTCCGCCTGCCCCTTCAACAACAGCTGCTACTTCGGCGCGGCGCGGACGGTCACGGCGACATTGCGATATAGCTGGTAGGCCAGGGCGGCTGGCGATCGAGTGTCTGAGTTCTGCTACGGCGCCAACGGCGGCTCCTGGCCACGTCCTGGAAATCCGTTCGATGGTGAGCGTAGTGACGCTCGAGCGTCATCGCGCTCATGCCCAGGTAGGAGGCCGCGAGCCAGATATCGACATTGGCCTCCATAAGCAGGGGGGGGCGGCGGTGTGGCGCACCCACTGCGGCGTGATGGCCTCGGACAAGCCCGCATCGGCATTGTAAAATAAGGGGAAAATGGTGGATGCGACAGGGATTGAACCTGTGACCCCCTCGGTGTGAACGATCGTAAATCTAGCTGAAATCCAAGTAGAATAAGGCGTTACGGTTGGATTGGCGCCGTCCCGTTCGGTCCATTGGGTTCGTTTCTGGCAAATAACTGGCAAGCAGATTTGACGGGGCGGCGGTCCGTCGCCGTTGAACTACAGGCCTGAGGCTGACCCATCCGGGCTGCATTGACGGTCAGACTAGCGGCTCATGACTCATCGCTGAGCTTCGAAAACTCAGCTTTTGGGCATGGCTATGACGCCTTCCCACCGGACCGCACGGCCGGGAAATCCTGACTCTTCGCTGACCCTAGGGGGGCAGCTCATCCGGATGGCCGTGCCCGTAAGCCGTTATCTGCAACACGTGACACATCGCCGACATTTGGAGTGGGCGGTCCCGAGCATGACACTGTGCCGGCTGGATTTCGGCGCCTCGGACGCATTCTACCGCTAGTGGAAGACTGCGGCGCAAACAACGGCATCTGGCCCGACTAATTGTGGGGTGAAGGTCTTCGGCAATCGTTTGCCAACGCGATCTCTTTCTTCTACACCGACCGGGCTGGAGCGCGCCGTCCTCCAGCCGGCCAGGAGAGCGCATGTCCAGTGTCATTCCTTCAGCGGTCAGTTCGGAGTGGGCTGCGCCAGATCGCTGGGCGACGGCCGACGTGGCGCGAATTGATCTTCAACGCGTCAGCGCGGCGCCGCTGATCGTCGAGAAGGACATCGTCCGCGTCGCGGCCGACCTCGACATCTGGGACGCTTGGCCTGTTCAGAAGCAATCCGGCGCGCCCATGGCGTTTGAAGGCGGAATGACGCTTTGGATGGCCCTGGCGTCGCCGCGCTTCGAGGATCCCGACGCTCGCCATGGCCACGCGCGGATCCATCTGCTTCGCCGCGACGCTGCGGGCTGGTCGGACCTTGGCCCGGCGATGCCGGACGGCTTCTCCCCCGGCAGCCGGGAATGGTCCGGCTCGGCCGTGCTGGACGCCGACGAGCGCTCTCTCACCTTGTATTTCACGGCAACGGGCCGGCGCGGCGAGGCAACCCTAACGTTCGAGCAGAGGCTGTTCAGCGCACGCGCCACCCTCGAGATCGCCGCTGATCGTCCGCGGTTCTCCGGCTGGCGGGACTTGCGCGAGATCGTCCAGCGCGACCCCGCTCACTACATGGCCAGCGACGGCGGTGTGGGCGTTGTCGGGACCATCAAGGCTTTTCGCGATCCGGCCTATTTCCACGATCCCCGGGAGGGCGGGCATTACCTGTTCTTCGCCGGCTCTGCGGCCAATGGCGCGGAGTTCAATGGGGTGATCGGCGCGGCGGTGTCTTCTTCGGGCGCTGCGGACGACTGGCGTATTACTCCGCCGCTGATCGACGCGACCGAGGTCAACAACGAGTTGGAGCGGCCCCATGTCGTCATGGCGGACGGCCTCTACTACATGTTCTGGTCGACCCAGACCCACGTCTTCGCGCCCGGCCTTCGCCAAGCGCCGACGGGGCTCTACGGGATGGTCTCCGATCGTCTGAGCCACGGTTGGCGGCCCCTGAACGGCACGGGCCTGGTCTTCGCCAACCCTCAAGCCGCGCCGCGCCAGGCCTATAGCTGGCTGGTGCTGCCGGACCGGTCGGTGATCAGTTTCATCGACGACTGGGGGCGCGAAGCCGAGGCGACCGGCTCGCGGCGCTTTGGCGCCACCTTCGCGCCGACGCTGCGTCTAAGCCTGCTGGGCGATCAGGCCAAGCTCCAGGGCTAGGGCGCGACCGCCTCCGGTCTGGCGAGGCCAAGTCGCCACCGCAATCGATTGTCCAAAGACGCGCTCAAGCGCGCTGCACCGGGAGGAAAACGTGAAGTACGCCATTCTGGCCCTGGCTGTGGGGATGACCACGCTGCAGGCGACCGCCGCGCTCTGCGCCCCAGCGTCCGCGTCCTTGCGAGCGGGCGCGGCCCGCATCGACATAACGCCGTCAAAGAGCCAGCTTCCGAAGGGCTATGATGGGATCAATGATCCGATCTACGCGCGCGCCGCGGTGCTCGAGCATAACGGTCGGAAGGCGGCCCTAGTCACGGTGGACATCGGCGCCATGTCCGACGCCACCTGGATGGCGGTGGCGCGGGGCGCGCAGAGCCTGGGCATCCCATCGGCCAACCTGATGTTGACCGCCACCCATTCCCACAGCGTTCCGCGCGCCATCCCGCAACTCGATGAGAAGATCATCGAGGCCCTGCGCCAGGCCGAGGCCAAGCTGCGGCCGGCGACGATCGCCTACGGCCAGGGTGTCTCTCACATCAATATCAACCGGAACATCATCGATCCGAAGACCCGTCGGTGGTGGGAGGGCCCTAACTACGAAGGGCCATCGGACAAGACGGTGGGGGTGATCAGTATCACCTCGGCTTCTGGCGAGCCGATCGCGGTGTACTACAACTACGCGGTCCACGCGGTGGTGAACGGCCAGTTGGACCAGGTCAGCGGGGATATCCCAGGCGCGGCCTCCCGCTACATCGAAGACTCGCTCGGCGACGGCGCGGTGGCGATCTGGAGCGAAGGCGCGGCGGGAGACCAGAATCCGATTTTCTTCCAGCAGACCTACGACCTGCGGAACATACGCATCGCCGAATACGCCAAGCGGGGCGAGGACATCAGCAACGCCATGCCGCCGGGGGGGCGTGGGGCTCGACAGGAACGATCCGCGGGTCGCTCGGCTGATGGCGCAGCAGCGGCAGATCGTCCAGTCGATGGGGCAACTCCTGGGGGAGGAGGTCTTGCGCGTCGGACGCGACGGGCTCGACCGGCCGGAGATCAATCCGCGGATCTTTGGCGCGACCAAGATGGTCGTCTGTCCGGGGCGCGTGAGGACCGACACGGGCCGGGCTGGCTATCCGGGAACCTATGTCGATGGGCCGGAGGCGCCGATCCGTCTGAGCTTGCTCAGGATCGGCGGGATCGAGATCGCCGGGGTGAACGCCGAGGTGTTCAACCCGATCGCCCAGCGTTTCAAGGCCCGGAGCGGCTCAAGCCGGACGATGATGGCGACCTTGACCAACGGCCTAGCGCTGACGGGCTATATTCCTCATGACGAGGCCTTCGCGCAGAACACCTTCGAGGTCGTGTCGTCCCGGCTCAAGCCGGGGTGCGCTGAGACCGCGATCATCGAGGGGCTGCTTGACCTCGAACAGGCGTCGGAATCGAATTAACTCAACCGGTAAGGGCTTTGGCGCGGCGGCCTTGACGAACAGGCGGCCTTGCCGTCCGCTGAGCTGCTCACGCGTCTTTCATCGAGGTTGCATTGCCCCCGAAGACTAGGCCCGGCTCCAAGACAGCCGGCGCCAGACCTCAGAATATCCAGGAACTGGCCAAGATCGCCGGCGTGTCGACGGCGACGGTGTCGCGCGCCCTGACGGGCGCTGGCCACCTGTCGACGGCGACGCGCGAGCGCATTCAAAAGCTGGCCGCCGAACTGCAGTTCAAGCCCAGCATGACCGCCCGCAATCTGAGGATCGGGCGGACCGGCGCCATTGGCGTGGTTGTGCCGCTCGGTCACGAGCGCACCCAGCACCTATCCGACCCCTTCTTCATGACCTTGATCAGTCACGTCGCCGACCGGCTCGCTGACCATGGCTATGACGTGCTCCTCAGCCGCGTCGTCCCCACGGACGGTAACTGGCTGGACCGCATCGCCCAATCGGGCCGCGTCGACGGCATCATCGTCATCGGGCAGTCCGATCAAGCGCTGGTTCTCGACGAGGCGGCCAAGTCTTACAAGCCGATGGTCGTCTGGGGCTCGCGGATCGAGGGGCACGCCTACCACACCGTCGGCAGCGACAACCGTCTTGGCGGGCGGCTGGCGACGGAACACCTTCTGGCCCAAGGCTGTCGAAAGCTGGCTTTCTTTGGCGATCCCAACGTGCCCGAGGTCGAGGAGCGCCTGACCGGCTTTCGGGAAGCGATTAAGGGGGCGGGCGAGGGGGTGGCGGGCGCCTTGCTGCCGGTGCATTTCGTGCCGGACATGGCTCTTGCGACCATCTCCGAGTATCTGGGCGTCGCCGATGGGGTCGACGGGATTTTCGCCGCGTCCGACACCATCGCCATGATGACCATCCAGGCCTTGGCGGAGCGTGGCCGTGTGGTGCCCTCGGACGTCAAGGTTGTCGGCTTCGACGATCTGGAGATCGCGCGTCACACTCTGCCGCCCCTGACATCGATCCGCCAGGACCTGGGCAAGGGCGCCGAGGCGCTGGTCGACACGCTCCTGGCGCTCATGCGCGATGAGGACGCGCCGTCGGTGCTTCTGACGCCGACCCTGACGCCGCGCGCCTCCACGACCTCGGGCGCCTAGCCTCTTCAAACGGAAAAGTGAGGCCGTCGGTCTCGCCCACGAGCTTACGCGACGCGGGCTCGCCGGAGGAACTCTCGGACATCGGGGTTGGCAATCGATTGTCGCTCTTTAACGACTCTGTGCCACGCGGGTAGGACGCGCGCGGCGCCAACACGGCAGAATTCTAGATTTATAGGCACATAATTGGGGTTCTGCCCCGACCTTTCCAAGCAGGTCACGAGCTCAGTTGACCGGCAATCGTTTGCGGTTCACTGTGCTTTTAGTCGTCAAGCAGCGCCTTCGAAGGGGCTCGGGCGTAACTCCCGCCAACGACGAGCGGGGGAAGAGCGAAGCAACGCGCTAGGCGTTGGGGAGGTTGAGGGAATGCAAAATCTGAAGTGGCTCGCGGTCAGCGCGGCGGCCTTAATGACGTGCGCGCCTCTGGGCGGCGCGCAGGCGCAACAATCCTCGAGCGCGGGGGAGGCGGCTCAAAAGGCCTCCCCGGAGGCGACCGACGCCGTCCAGGAAGTGGTCGTGACCGCGTCCAAGACCGGCGGACAGGCGCTCCAGACGGTGCCCATGGCGATCCAGGCCTTTTCGGGCGAGGAGTTGAAGGCGCGCAACATCGCCACCGTCGGCGACCTGGTGTCGACGATCCCGGGCGCCTTCGAAGGCTTCCGGCAGTCGGTGGGCTCGCGCTTCTACAATCTTCGAGGCAGCGTCACGCAGAACGGCGACTCGCCGCTGGGCTACTATCTCGACGACGTTCCCTTCATCGTCACGAACTTCGGCATCGCGCCGCCCGTGCGGTTCATCGACATGGATCGCGTAGAGGTGCTGCGCGGGCCGCAAGGCACCCTTTACGGCCAAGGGTCCTCGGGCGGGGTGTTCATCTTCCACACCCGTGACCCAAACCTCAGCGACATTGAATACGCCGCCGAAAGCGAGGGCTCGCGCACGGTGGGAGCCGAAGGGTTCAACTACGGCGTTTCGGGCGCGGTCTCGGTTCCCATCGTCAAGGACCGCCTGGCGATCCGCATTAGCGGCGGCACGTCGCGCGATGCGGGTTGGGCTGATGCGTACTACGGCCCCTATGACGGCACGCCTGACCAGAAGGGCGTCAACAAGGCGAAGAACGACGACCTGCGCCTAGTGGCCTTGTTGCGGCCCAGCGACAACGTCGAGATCCGCGCCCAGTACTGGCATTTCCGGCCCCGTCAGGACTTCACCGGCTTCACGGCCTCGGTCAAGCCGCCCTATTTCGAGAACACCGCAGGTCAGCAAGGCTTCTCGAATGGCGATTTCAAGCTCTGGAGCCTGGCCGCCAAGGTCGACTTCGACGGGTTCTCGCTGACCAGCGCGACCAGCAACCTGGAGGGTGATTTCGGGATCAAGATTCCGCTGTCCCCATCCGGGTCATTCTCGAGCCGCTTCCTGCCCAAGATGTTCGCCCAGGAACTGCGCGTGAATTCCACGACGTCCGGGCCCTTGCACTGGGTCGCGGGCGCTTCCTACCAGGACGGGGAAGGGCCGCAGATCAACGCGCTGGTTCTACCTGCCGCCAACATCAACGCCAGCAACAATACGCTGACCAAGAACTACGCGTTCTTCGGGGAGGTGAGCTACGACCTGATGGGCGGCAAGCTGGTGCCCCTGGTCGGGCTCCGAACCTATCATGACGATCGCTCGTTCGCGGACGGGACCGCCAAGGTGCCCACCAAGGCCAGCGTCAACACCTGGCGCCTGAACCTGGCCTATCTGCCCAACGACAATCTGACGATGTTCGTCTCGGCCGCCACGGGGTTCCGCCCGGGCATCGTGCAGTCCCGCGTTCAGGTCGAATCCCTAACCCTGGCAGGCGTGCCGGTTTCTGTGGCCCTGGACCCGGAAGAGTCCAAGAACTACGAGTTTGGCCTCAAATGGCGCAGCGACGATCGGGCGTGGACCGTCGGGGTCAATCTCTATCAGCTGCAGTACACCAACCTTCAGACCTCGGTGACCGGCGGCATCAACGGCGTGAACGGCTTCGCCAACTTCGGCGACGCGACCACCAAGGGCGTCGATCTGGAGCTGCACTGGCGCACGCCGATCAAGGGGCTGGCGCTGGGCTTCGTGGGCAACTTCAACGACAGCAAGTACGACAGCGTCAATCCCGTCGTCGCCGCCGCCCAGCCCCTGCTTCGTCCGGGCGCTCGCCTGATCAACACGCTGGATCAAAACTATCGCATCGACATCAACTACACCCGGGACCTGGCGAATGACCTCGAAGGGTTCGGCAATCTGGCGCTGAGCCACAGCGGCGACCGCCTGCAGACCAACGGGTTTCCGACCCGTCCCTACGACCAGCTCAGCGCGACGATCGGGGTGCGGCGCGGAGCGTGGGAGTTCGCGTTCGTCGGCAACAATCTGGCTGATGAGCGAGGCCCGACCTTCGTTGGCACCAATGGACCCCTGTCGGGCTCCGGCCCAACGCCGCGGACCCTCGGCTTCCGTCTCCGCGTGGCGTCGCGCTAGCGAGACGGGGGGTGAAGGGGATGGGCGCGACGTCAAGGCGCTCATCCCGTTCAGCCGGGGTCAGGTTGTCCCAGGCCGCGTTGCGCGGCCTGGGACAATCCCCTATCAAAACAACGGGCAAACGATTGCCGCGAGCCGACCGCCCGAAGACGATGGCGGCCCGCCCTGGGAGGAGTTTTGGATATGCCGCGATCCATCCTGGGGGCGGAGCTGATCGCCGAGCCAAGCGGGCGCGCCGACCTTTCGCACGTCGATCCTGAATTGCGCGCCGCGGCGCTGCAGGTGCTGAGCGAGCCCTCCGCGCCCATGACCCGCGCCAACCTGACTGCGATCCGCGCGCTGTGGGTTCCGCCCCCGCTGCTCCCGACGCCCGAGGTTAGGCTCCTGACGGTCCCAGGACGGCGTGGCGATCCCGGCGTGCCCGTTGAGCTGATCGGCGCCGCGCCGAAGGGCCAGCTCCGCCCGGCGATCCTGCATATCCATGGCGGCGGCTTCGTCTCGGGGAAGGCGCGCAACCTGACCGCGTTCTGCCAGCAGTTGGCCTCCGAGTTCGACTGCGTCGTGGTCAATGTCGACTATCGTCTCGCGCCCGAGACGCCCTATCCGGGACCGGTCGAGGACAACTACGCCGCGCTGGCCTGGCTCCACCGCGAGGCCTCGCGCCTGGGCGTCGATCCCGGCCGGATCGTCGTGATGGGCGAGAGCGCCGGCGGAGGCCATGCGGCGATCTTGACCCTTCTCGCGCGCGACCGCGGCGAGGTTCCGGTGCGCGGCCAGATCCTGCTCTATCCGATGCTGGATGATCGCACCGGCGCGACACGCATGCCGCCGCCGCACGTCGGAACCATCGGCTGGAACGCCGCCGCCAATCGTTTCGGCTGGGAGAGCTTCCTGGGCGGCGAGGCGGGCGGCGCTCGTGCGCCGGCCGGCGCCTCGCCCGCGCGCGTGGCCGATCTCTCAAGACTGCCGCCGACCTTCATCGGCGTGGGCGACATTGATCTCTTCGTCGAGGAGAACTTCGATTTCGCCCGGCGATTGGTGCTGGCCGGCGTGCCAACAGAGCTGGTGGTCGTTCCTGGCGCCTTCCACGCCTTCGATTTTGTCGCGCCCGAAGCCCGCGTCTCACGCGACTTCACGCGGGCCTGGAAGGCCGCCCTCAAGACCGCCTTCACGGCCTGAGGGGGACTTGGACTTGAGCACCTCGGGAGCCTTCATGAGCAAGATGACGCAATGCCGTCTGGCGATGTCGCGACGCCTCGTCCTAGGCGCGGGTCTGGCCGTTGTCGGCGCGGGCCAGGCCCTCGCCGATCGCAAACCCCTCGTCCCGCCGCCCGCGCTAGGCCCCTTGCCCGCCAGCTGGCAGAGCGCCGAGGTCATCCCGCTGTGGCCGGGGCCGCCGCCGAACGGAGCGTTCAAGGCCCAGCCGGTTCCCACCGGCTTTCCCCCCGGCTTCTTCCGCAACGTCGCCAAGCCGTCGCTGCACGTGTTCCGGCCGGCTCAAAGCAACGGCAAGGCGGTCCTGGTCGCCCCCGGCGGCGCCTACAGCTTCGTCGTCGGCACCCATGAGGGCGCGGCGGTCGGCGAAGCGCTCGCCGCGCGGGGCTATACCGTCTTTGTCCTGATCTACCGACTTCCCGCCGAGGGCTGGAGCGGCTTCTCGGACGTTCCTTTTCAGGACGCTCAGCGCGCCATGCGGCTCATCCGCGCCCAGGCGGCCCGGCTCGGTTTCGAGCCCGAACAAGTCGCGGCTCTTGGCTTCTCGGCTGGGGGGCACCTGATCGCGTCGCTGGCGACCGGTCACGCCGAGGCCCTCTATCCAGAGACCGATGCGGCGGACACGCTCAGCGCCCGGCCCGCGGCGGTGGGCCTGATCTATCCGGTGATCACGCTGGAACTCCCCTACACCAACCCCCAGACGCGCCTGTCGTTGCTGGGGGCGTCGCCCAGCGCCGATCAGGTCGCGCGTCGCTCACCCCAGCGACATGTCTCGGCCACGACGCCGCCGTGCTTCCTGGCGCACGCCTTGGACGACACCGCCGTTCCTCCAGAAAACAGCCTGATGATGCTGGACGCCCTGCGTAAGGCCGGGGTCCGCGCCGAGGCGCATTTGCTGGAGGAAGGCGGACACGGCTTTGGCCTGGGATCGCCCAATGCGCCCGATGGCCTGTGGCTGGACCTGTTCGACCGGTGGCTCCAGCGGACCCTCGCCGGGTGAGCTCAGCCTCCTGCCGCGAGCCCTCGCCCGCACAACAAGATGATCGAGACGCGGTGGTCGCGTCCACGGAGAAACCAGGATGCAAGACGCGCTGAAGCCCAGGCTGCCTTGGCTTCGTATCGTGGAGATGAACCTCGGCTTCCTGGGACTGCAGTTCAGCTTTGGCCTGCAGCAGTCGAACATGGCGCCGATCTACTCCTACCTGGGAGCCCGCGAGGCCGATATTCCGCTTCTGCAGCTGGCCGGTCCGGTGACGGGTCTGCTGGTCCAGCCGATCATCGGCGCGATGAGCGACCGCACCGCCTCGCGCTGGGGGCGGCGGACGCCCTACTTCGTGTTCGGGGCGGTGCTGTGCGCCATCGGTCTGTTCTTCATGCCGCTTTCACCGACCATCCTGGCGGCGGTCAGCCTGCTGTGGATCCTCGACGCCGGCAACAACATCACCATGGAGCCCTATCGGGCCTATGTCAGCGACCGACTGTCGACCGAGCAGCGGCGCTTCGGCTTTCTGTCACAGAGCGCCTTCACGGGGCTTGGCCAGATGCTGGCCTATCTGGCGCCGACCTTCATGGTCAACATCATCGGCTTCGACATCAACGCCGTCGACGCCCACAATATTCCGGTGATCACGCGACTGGCGTTCACCGTCGGAGCGGTGCTCTCGCTGACGACGATCCTCTGGTCGATCTTCCGCGTGCCCGAGCTCCCCTTGAGCGAGGATCAGAGACAGAGGCTCAAGGCCCTGCCGCTGACGGTCACCGCGACCCTGCGCGAGATCTGGGACGCCATCGTCACCATGCCGACGACGATGCGCAGGCTGGCCTGGATGAGCCTTTTTCAGTGGTACGCGATGTTCGGCTACTGGAACTACGTGATCTATTCGATCAGTCGTTCCGTGTACGACGAGGCCAATCCGCTGTCAGAGAACTTCCGTCGAGCCGTTCTGGACAACGGCCAGGTGGGCGGCTTCTACAACGGCGTGGCCTTCGTCGCCGCCTTCGCCATGGTGCCGTTCACGCGGCGGCACGGCGCGCCCGTGATGCACGCCTTCTGCCTGTTGGCGGCCGGTCTTGGCATGTTCGCCATTCCGCATGTCGCCGACAAGGCCTGGCTGTTCCTGCCGGCGATCGGAGTCGGACTGGGCTGGGCCAGCATCATGGGCAACCCCTACATCATCCTGTCCGAGAGCATCCCGCCCGAGCGAACCGGGGTCTATATGGGCATCTTCAACATGATGATCGTCACGCCGATGCTGCTCAACGCCGTGACCATGCCCCTGTACTTCAACAGCCTGCTGGGCGGCGATCCGCGCCGTGTTCTGATGCTGTGCGGCGTGCTGATGGGAGCCGCGGCGCTCTGCGTGCTGTGGGCGGGGCGCTCGACAGGGCCGGCCGCGAGCGCGAAGGGGGCCGCCGTCTAGGTCCGTGGGGAGAGCAGGAAGGCGAGCGCCTGATCCAGGCGCTCGCGCCAGGCGCCCTCGTCATGGCCGGCGCCGCTGTAGGCGCGGACGCTCAGGTCCACACCCTCCACATAGCCCAACGCGAGGAGCCCGCTGACCAGGGCCGCGTGCGTTGGCGGATAGAACCGATCGATGCTCAGCGTGCCGCGGTCCAGCCAGAGGCGGTGGGAGCCGGCGCGCGGCATATGGCGCTGGGCGAAGAGGCCGACAGCCTCTGCGACATCCTTGGCGAAGCCTTCCGGCAGGCACTCTGTCTCGGTAACGGGCAATAGGCTGAAGTGGGCCGACAACAGGGCCGCGCCAGCGAAGATGTCCGGATGTCGCGCGAGCAGTTCGCTGGCCACGACAGCGCCCATCGAAGAGCCGGCGATGAAGGTGCTTTCGCGCTGGGGCTGGGTCGGGAAGGTCGCGTCGATGAGCGGCTTGATCTCCTCGACCAGCATCTGGGCGTAGGCCGCCGATTTCGGCGCCCCGGGCCACGCGTCGAGGACGGCCTGACGAGCCGGCGAGGAAAGCTGGTCGAGGAGCAGGGCGGGGGCGTACTCGGCGAACCGGTCATGGGTGCAGGCCACGCCCACGACCATGGTCGGTGCGACCTGACCGGCGTCGATCAGGCGTGACAGGCTGGCGTCGGCCTCCCAGGCTACGCCGAACGGCACCAGCCGGGCGTCGAACAGGTTCTGGCCGTCCTGCATGTAGAGCACGGGCAGGGGACCGTCCTCGTCCGCCCCATCAGGCCTCCAGACATAGAGATCGCGCGCCGCAAGGTGGCGGGAGGCGAAGTCGCGAAGGACGAAAAGCTGACCGCGCCCGGACGGCGCGGTCAGTTGAATCCAACCCTTCGGCGCGCTTTTGAGCGCGCCTGGCTTGGCCTTAGGCATCGGTGGCTCCTGATCCTGGAAACCCGCTCAACGGCCCAGGTGCTTGTCGAAGAACTTCAGCATTACGTTGTAGGCCTGCCGCGATTCCGGCACGTCGGCGTTGTAGAAGAAGCCGTGGAACAGGCCCTCCCAGACGTGCAGGTCGGCCTCGACGCCCAGGCGGACGAGCTGGGTGTGGGTGTAGACCGTCGAGCTCAGCTCGAAGCCGCGCGTGGCGGTGATCAGCAGCGTCGGCGGAAACTGGCTCAGCACGGCGTCCGACGCGGTCGGTGACACCAGCGGGTCCTTGATGCTCGCACCGGCCAGATACGGCATGCCCGAACTATCGGAGACCGGGCGGACAGGCGGCCAGGGCGCGGGCGGACGCGCGTCGCCCAGAGGGCCGGTGAAGAAGTCCGCGTCGCCGCCGAAGCCCGAGGACGACAAGGTCGCGCCCGCGCAGAAGATGCCGATCGCGCCGGGCTTTGGCAGGCCGTGCGCCTGGAACCATGCGACCGACATGCCTGTCAGCATGCCGCCGGCGGAACAGCCATAGATGCCGATGTTCTGGGCCGGATAGGTCTTCAGAAGCTCGCGATAGACCGCGGCCACGTCTTCGCTGGCGGCGGGGAAGCGGTGCTCCGGGCCTTGGCGGTAGTCGACCGCGACAACGCGAACGCGTCCCAGGCTGGTCAGGGGCAGCGACTCAAGCTCGCCGCAGCCCTGGAAGCATCCCATGAACCCGCCGCCGTGCAGATTGATCAGGACGCGGTTGCGGTTCTCGGGCGCCACGCCGGCCTTGGGGGTGTAGTCATAGACGTGCACGCCCCCGATCTTGGTGTCGACCTTGTCGTGGGGAAACAGCACACGCTGCCGAGCCAGGTAGGGCTCCATGAAGACTGGAACCCCGTCCTTCTGCACCAGCAGTTCCGGCTGCTGCATCTGGCGCAGGTGCTCGGCCATGTAGGCCTTCCCCTCCGGCGAAAGCAGGCTTGAGACCGGAACGCTCATGGCCGGGGCGTGGACCGTGCCATCGGGATCGACCTTCACCGGCGACGGCTTGCGATCCTGGGCCGAGGCGGCGCCGGCCGCCAGAGCGCAGAGCGCGATCATCATCGCCTTGGCCACGCCGCGTGCGCGCGCGTTTCGCGTTTTCATCTCGTTTTCTCCCTGTGGCGAGCTCTTGGCCCCCGAGCCGTTGTTCGCTGCGCGCCGCAGCCCCGGCTTGGCCAAACTAGACCGGTTTGGGTAATCGATTGCAAGTTCCTTCTCCATGGGGGTTGCAATCGATTGCCTTTTGGGGGATCACTTTGACCCAAGAACCGAAGTGTTCGGAGTCGGGGAGGCTGGTTTGGCTGTATCGAGACGCGATCTACACGCGATGATGCTGGGCGCGGCGTTCGCCGCGGGCGCCGGCCAGTCCTTGGCGACGACGACGGGCGACGGCGGCGAGGATATCCTGGCCCGCGTCGACCCGGAATTGCGCGAGGGCGCTCGCGCCCTGCTGGCCAGGCCCTCTCCGGAGTGGAACCTGCCCGAACTCAAGGCCCTGAGGGCGCGGATCCCGCCGCCCCCCGCGCCCCTGGCGAGTCCTCCCGTGGAGCGCCGCGTCATTCCGGGCCCTCCCGGTGGACTGGACGTGTCGGTCCAGGTGATCGGCGCCGCCCCGCGCGGCAAGGCGCGGCCGGCGCTGCTGCACATCCATGGGGGTGGCTTCATCCTGGGACGCGCCGAGGACTCCACGCCTCTGTGCCAGACAATCGCCGCGGAGCTGGATTGTCTGGTGGTCAATGTGGAATACCGGCTTTGCCCGGAGACCCCTTTCCCGGGACCGGTCGAGGACTGCTACGCAGCCCTGGCTTGGGTTCATCGCAACGCCGAGGCCCTGGGTGTCGATCGCGATCGCATCGCGGTGATGGGCGAGAGCGCCGGCGGCGGCCTGGCTGCGATGGTCGCCATCGCCGCGCGCGACCGCCGTGAAGTCCAGCTGCGCTATCAAGTTCTGATCTATCCGATGCTCGACGATCGGACCGGCAGCACACGCCGTGTCCCGCCGTTCATCGGCAGCATCGGCTGGGACGAGGCAGGCAATCGGTTCGGATGGACGAGCTTCCTGGGGGCTCCGGCTGGTCAAGGCCAGCCGCCCCATGGCGCTGTGCCGGCGCGGCTTTCCGACCTTCGCGGCCTAGCGCCGGCTTTTATCGGCGTCGGCGCCATCGACCTCTTCGTCGAAGAGGATCTGGAGTACGCCCGACGCCTGGTCCTCGCGGGCGTGCCGACCCAGTTTCACCTCACGCCGGGCGCGTATCACGGCTTTGATTTCATCGCGCCACAGTCGCGCCCGTCCAAGGCGTTCACCGCCGCCTGGATGAGCGGATTGCGCGCCGCCTTCGCCTGACGCGGACGCGGCGGACCGGACGAAGCCGTTCGCGCGGAAATCTATTCGTCACTGACGTTGGCAATCGATTGCTGATCTAACGCTAAACAATAAGAAGGGGAGGTTATCGTCGTGAGAAAAACTTCATTCCACGCGGGTTCGCGTTCGTCGCTTTGGCGGGGCGTGAGCCTGGCGGCCCTAGCGGGTCTGTCTCTCGCCGCCAGCGGGCCGGCCTTGGCCCAGCAGGCGCAGGGCGAGGCGACTGAGTCCGAAAAGCTCGACGAGGTGGTCGTCACCGCGCTCAAGGGCGGCTCACAGGTCATCGCGCGCGCGCCCGTCGCCATTCAGGCCTTCTCGGACAAGGTCCTGACCGAGCGCGGCGTTCGAGACGGCGCGGACCTGATCCAGATGATCCCCGGCGCGTCGCAGGCGCAGGAGATCGGCGCGGGCTATCGCATCTTTTCGTTCCGGGGCTCTGGCGCCGGCGGTCCGGTCGGCGACGGGATGATCGGCTACTATCTGGACGACACCCCCTTTGGTGTCCCCAACAACCAGGCCGCCCCGCCCCTCCAGTATTTCGACATCGAGCGGGTGGAAGTGCTGCGCGGACCGCAGGGCACGCTGTACGGCTCGGGCTCGATGGGCGGCGCCATCATCTATCGCACCAAGAGTCCCAGTCTCAGCCGCATGGGCTTCACCGCCGAAAGCGAGCTGTCGGGCACCCGCGACGCGGGCGATCCCAACTATCGCGTGGCCGGAGCGGTCTCGATCCCGATCATCGAGGATAAGCTGGGCCTGCGCGTCAGCGGCGGCTACGACAAGCGGGCGGGCTACAACGACATCTACCAGGGCGCCCCCACGGGCACGCCCTACAAGACCGACGCCAACGGCGTGGTCTCCAAGAACCTTCAGGCCGTTCTGCTGTGGAAGCCCACCGACCGGTCGACCGTTCGGCTGCGCGCTTGGCGGTTCAGCACCGATCAGGACTATCTGAACGTCATGAATTCGGTGGATCCGCCCTACGCGGCCTACCAAGGCACGATCAGCGGCTATGATCGCCGGCGCGCGAACTACTATTCCGGGACGATCACCCACGAGTTCGACGGCCTGACCCTGACGAACGCCACCTCCTACCAGAAGTCGCTGCCGGGCGGCTTTGGCGTGGCCCTGAACCTCGGCGCGCCGCTGGGCATTGGCACGCTGATCAACGGCGGTGACGCCAATAGTTTCGTCAACGAGTTCCGGCTCGCCACCTCGGGCGACGGCCCGCTGCACTGGGTGGGCGGCGCCTTCTACCAGAAGGCCCGGGGCCTCTACACCTTCTCCTTGGACTTCCCCAGCCTGCAACTGGGCGGCAGCACCATCACCCGCACCGAGAACGCCTCGGTGTTCTCGGAAATCAGCTATGACCTGATGGACGGCAAGCTGGTGCCGCTGTTTGGCCTTCGCTACTTCAAGGACGATCGTTCGTCGGAATCGGTGACGAACGGCGAGCTGATCACCAGCCAAGCCAAGCCGGACGCCCTGACCTGGCGGGCGAACCTGGCCTACTACCCGACCGAAAAGTGGATGCTGTTCTTCAACGCGGGCACCGGGTTCCGGAGCGGGATCCTGCAGTCGCAGGCCCAAGCCAACGCGGTGATCGCCGATGGCGTGCCCACCAGCATCTCGTTGACGCCCGATAAGCTGCGGAACATCGAGATCGGCGCCAAGGGCAAACTGTTCGACGACAAGCTGCATCTGTCGATCAGCGCGTACGACATCAAGTACACCAATCTTCAGAGCGCCTTTAACACGTCGATCGGGCTCTCGGCCTTCGCCAATCTCGGCGACGCCAAGACACAAGGGATCGATATCGAGGCGTCGTGGGACACCCCTGTCAAAGGGCTCAACTTGACCCTGATCGGCAACGTTAACACCTCGGAGTTCACCAACGTCATCCCCGCCTTCGCCGCCGCCAATCCGCGTAACGGCGAAGGCCAGGACCTGTTCAACACGCCGCCCTACAACTGGCGTCTGGACGTGAACTATCAGAAGAGCGTCGGGCTCTATGACGTGTTCGCCAACGCCTCTGCCACCGCCGTCGGCCGGGCGCGCAACAGCGACGCCACCGTCAATACGCTCGATCCCTATCAGCTCTATCGCGCCAGCGTCGGGGTTCGAAAGGGCGCCTACGAGGTCAAGCTGTTCGGCGAGAACCTCTCGGACGAGCGTGGGCCCACCGCCGCGAACGGCCCAACCTTGCTGGCGGGGCCGCGTCCGCGAACCATCGGCGTGAACCTCAGCCTCGACTTCAACTAGGACCGACCGAGCGGGCGGCGGGGCGAAGGTCCCGCCGCCTGACGATTCCCCGAACTGAGGGGGCCGCGCGCTGCTCGTCGGATCGAGAGGCCGACGCGGTTCATTCCCCGCGCGGGGGAAGCCCCTGCTGCTTCCCCCGCGACTTCTTTTCTCCAAACCGAACGCGGCGCCCCGCGGCGTCGCTATGGCTCGGGAGGGTTTGACCGTGAGCGGCTTGTTCGATGATCGTCGCACCTCCGGCGTGGGCCGCCGGTCCGTTCTGGCGGGCGCCGGCCTGATCGCGGGCGTCCAAGGCGCGGCCTCAGGCTCGGCCGCGGCCGCCACCAAGTCCACGCCATCCAACCTGGCCGCCGGCGCCGCCCTGGCCCAGGCTTCGACCGTCGCCGGCCGTGTGGCGGGCTATGTCCGCAGCGGGATTTTCGCCTTCAAGGGCGTGCCCTACGCCGGTCCAACCGGCGGGGAGAACCGTTTTCTGCCGCCGCGGGCGCCGGAGCCCTGGAAGGGCGTCCGCAGCGCTCGCCACTATGGCCCGATCTGCCCCCAGGATCAGGGAACAGGCCGCCTCAACGATGAGGAAGCCTTCGTCTTTCAATGGAACGACGCCGTCCAGAGCGAAGACTGCCTGAGGCTCAATGTCTGGACGCCGGGCCTTGAGGGCTCCGGTCGACGGCCGGTCATGGTGTGGCTCCACGGGGGCGGCTTCGCGGCCGGCTCCGGCCATGACCTGCCGGCGTTCGATGGCGAGAACCTCGCGCGTCGGGGGGATGTCGTGGTCGTGACGCTCAATCACCGCCTGAACGTCCTGGGCTATCTGGACCTTTCCCACTGCGATGAGCGGTTCGCCCAGTCTGGCAATGTCGGCATGCTCGACATCGTCGCCGCCCTGGCTTGGGTTCGCGACAACATCGCCCAGTTCGGCGGCGATCCCGACCGGGTTCTGATCTTCGGTCAGTCCGGGGGAGGGGCCAAGGTCTCGACCCTGATGGGCATGCCCGCCGCCCGCGGTCTCTTTCACCGAGCCATCGTCATGAGCGGCTCCTTCAGCCGCGCCGTCTCCCAGGAGAAGGCGCGGCGCCTGACCGATCTGACCCTGGTTGAACTGGGTCTCTCGGCGTCAGACGTCGCTCGCCTCCAGACCGTGCCCCACGCGCGCCTTCTGGAGGCGGGGCAAAGGGTCCGGGCGCGGGTCAACAAGCCGTTCGACGGCTTCGTGGACGCCCGCCTGATCCCGGATCACCTTGACTTCGCCCCCGTGGTCGACGGGGGCATCCTGCCGACCTGTCCCTTCCACCCGGACGCGCCGGCGATTTCCGCAGACGTGCCGCTGATCGTCGGCACGACGCTCAACGAGTTTGTCCACGGGATCAACCACCCCGAGGTCGAGGCGATGAGCTTGACGGAGCTGACGGCGCGGGCTGAGCGCTTCCTGCCCGGAAAGGGCGCGAGCCTCGTGGCGGCCTTCCGCCAACGGACGCCTGACGCTAGCCCCTTCGATCTGTGGTCTCGCATCGCCACCGCCCCGATCCGTAAGGCCGCGGTCGATCAGGCGGCGACCAAGGCCCGTCAGGGCGGAGCGCCGGCCTATCTGTACGGGTTCAACTGGCGCTCACCGGTGCTGGACGGCCGGCCAAGGGCTTTCCACTGCCTGGATATCCCGTTCGCCTTCGCCAACACCGACCGCTGTGACTCCATGACAGGCGGGGGGCAGGACGCCCGCGCGCTGAGCGCCCAGGTGGCCGACGCCTTCGTGGCCTTCGCCCGGAGCGGCGATCCCAACCATGCCGGCCTGCCGCGTTGGCGGCCGGTGACGCGGGAAGGGGCCGCCACGCTCATCTTCGATGCGAAGACCCGGTTCGATCCGGATCCCGACGCCATCGAACGCGCGGCGATCGCGTGAGGGGCTGCGACGTTTTCTTGAGGGAGAGGCGATGACCTACGCGGGCGTGGAAATCGGCGGAACGAAGGTCGTGGTCGCCTTCGGTTCGGGGCCGGAAGACCTTGGCGAGCGCGTACGCATCCCGACCACGACGCCGGAAGCGACGATCGACGCCATTGTTGGCGTGCTGGAGGCGCGGCGTCAGCGCTCCGGTCTGGACGCCGTCGGCGTGGCGACGTTCGGGCCTGTGCGGCTGGATCCGAAGGCTGCTGACTATGGCCACATTCTCCCGACGCCGAAGCCGGGCTGGTCCGGCGCCGACATCCTGGGCCCCTTGAGGCGGCTGGGGGTCCCGATCGGCCTGGACACCGACGTCAATGGCGCGGCTCTTGGCGAGGGGCGATGGGGCGCCTGCGCGGGCCTCGACGACTACGCCTATGTGACGGTGGGGACCGGGGTTGGCGTCGGTGTGGTCGTCAATGGCGCGCCGGTGCACGGAGCATTGCATCCCGAACTTGGCCATCTGCCCGTGCGTCGCAATCCGGCCCTGGATCCGTTCGTGGGGTCTTGCCCCTTTCACGGCGATTGCCTGGAAGGGTTGGTCAGCGGGCCTGCGCTCGCCGCCCGCACTGGACGTCCCGGGGAGTCGCTTGCGGCCGATGATCCCGTCTGGGACCTGGTCGGAGACTACCTGGCGCAGATGGCCGCCACGCTGACCTACACGGTCGCTCCCCGTCGGATCGTGCTGGGAGGCGGTGTTGGCCAGACCCCTCGCGTCCTGTCCCGCGCCCGCGAACGCCTGACTTCGTGGCTTGGCGGCTACCTGCCGGCGCTTCGGAGCGCGCAAGCCATTGAGGCCTATCTCGTAGCCCCGGCGCTCCGCGAGAATTCCGGTGTTCTGGGCGCGATCGTCCTGGCGCGCAAAGCTCTGCGGGCGCACGCAGAGTCCCGCTGACGCGCCTCCCGAGAGCGGGGAAACATGACTCATCACCGAAGTTGGGAAGGTCCGCTTGCTGGAAGGCCGCGAGCGTTGTTCCGCCCGTTGGTCGATCACCGGGTTGACGCGCTGAAGGGCGCCGCCTTGCGGTCGCCGACCGCGGATCACACGCCGAGCGGCAGGGGCGCCGCTGGATGGACCAGGCCAGCCCGACGGAGCTCGCGCCAGAAGTCGGAGGGAATGACGGCCTCAAGCGCCGCGCGGTCCTCGGCGATGCGGCCGGGACGGCTGGCGCCCGGGATCACGGCCGCCACGGCTGGATTGGCCAGGGAGAATTGTAGTCCGGCCGCCTTCATGCCGACCTCGTACCGGTCCGCTATGGCCTTGATGCGCGCTACCTTGTCGAGGATCGCGGGGCTGGCCGGGGCGTATTCGAAGTTAGGGCCGCCAACGAGAGCCCCTGAGCTATAGGGCCCGCCTACGACGATCCCCAAGCCACGCTCGGCCACCTTGGGCGTCAACCGCTGCAGGGCGCGGTCATGATCGAGCAGGGTGTAGCGGCCGGCGAGCAGGAAGATGTTCGGGTGGGGCTCATCCAGAGCCAGCAGCAATTCGATCGGTTCGACATGATTGACGCCAAGGCCCCAGCCCTTGATCACGCCCTCGTCCTTGAGACGATCAAGCGCCTTGAAGGCGCCCAGGCGCGCGGTCTCGAAGACGCCGATCCATCGGTCCCCATAGAAGTCCTGCGCCAGGTCGTGGATGAAGACGATGTCGATACGATCGGTGCGCAACCGCTTGAGACTGGCCTCGATCGAGCGGTAGGTCCCGTCTTCGGAGTAGTCGTTCACGACCTTGTTCGGACGACCGTGCTGGAAGACGCCGCTCTTTTCACCGAGGTCGCGGTCCTGTGGAGACTCCACTTCGTCCAAAATGATCCGGCCGACCTTGGTGCTGATGACGTACTCGTCGCGGGGCTTGCCCGCGAGAGCCTCGCCCATGCGCAATTCGGCGAGGCCCGCCCCGTAAAGGGGGGCGTTGTCGAAGTAGCGGATGCCGGCGGTCCACGCCGCTTCGACCGTCGCCAGAGCCTCTTGCTCGGGGATGTCGCGGAACATGTTTCCCAGAGGGGCGGCGCCAAATCCTAGTTTGCTGGGCAAGAGCGTGTTCATGTCGTGTCAGAGCCTTTCGTTCGAGGAGGTTTACGCCGTCAGATCGCGAGCCTGTTGTCTCGACGCCAACGCCGGGGCGTCTCTCCGACGAACGCGTGAAAGAGCCGGGACATGTGGGCCTGGTCGCAAAAGCCGCTGTCCAAGGCGATCTCGCAGAGCGGAGCTCGGCTTTGCCGCATCATGGCTTTCGCGCGGTCCAGGCGGGTGCGGATCATGTATGCGCGCGGAGGGAGCCCGAAGCTGCCCCTGAAACGACGTGAGAATTGGCTGACGCTGAGACCGACCAGGCTCGCGAGTTCCGGGGTTCTGATCGGCTGGCCAAGATGTTCCTCGACGTATCTCAGCACCTTGCGCTCTTGCCACGAGGCAAGCGCCAAGGTCCGTGCGCCGAGGGCCTCCTGGCCTGTATCGACAACACCCATTCCGACATCCCCAATCGCTATGCCCTTCCTCCCGGTCGAACGCAGGTCGACGAGATTTCCTCACCCTCTCTCGACGTGAGGTGAGGCTTTCGCGCGCAGCTGCGTTCCGCCCTTATGACCACGCATCTCTCCTGGTCGTTGGACAGGCGGCGGAGTCTCTGATGGGAATGGCGCGAGAGGGGCCCATGAGGGATGCTTCGGACGTCGCGGCGCGCGCGGACGCCTTCGCCCGGCAGGCCGCGGCGATGCGCGGACCTTTGGCATCGTATTTCCGCCGACGGATTCGCAACGCGGGCGAAGTCGAAGATTTGGTCCAGGAAGTCTTCCTGCGGCTCACCGTGCGGGGCACGCCCGACAATGCCGATCACGCCAGCGCCTACATCTTCCAGATCGCCGCCAGCGTGTTGGCCGACCGATATCGTCGGCGTACGGTCCGGCGGGCCGACGAGCATGTCGCGCTGGACCCTGAGCTTCACGGCGAACAAGACTTCGACCCTGCGCGCATCTACGCTGGCAAGCAGGCTCTGAACGCCGCCGCCGCGGCCCTGATGACCATGCCCGAACGCACGCGGACAATCTTCCTGCTCCGTCGCATCGACGGCCTTCGCCATCAAGCCATCGCCCAGCAGCTGGGCCTGTCGATCAGCGCCGTGGAGAAGCACATGGTTCGCGCCATCGAGCACCTGATGGCCCATGTCGGAGGGGCCCGATGAGCCGCCTGACCCCCGCTCAGGCCGCCGCGCGTTGGCTAGCGTGCGAGGATCTCGACCGGTCGCCTCAGCGCGAACAGTTCGCCGCCTGGCTGGAAGAGAGCGAAGACAATCGCCAGGCCTGGGCCCAGGCGCACCAGGTTTGGGACGTCTTTGACGACGCCGCCGACAGCGATCTGATCGCCGCCTTGGCGCGCGCGGCTCGGAGAGCGGGTCCCGAGCCCGTGGCCAGGCCGCTTCAGCCCTGGCTCATCGCCGCCTCGATCGCGGCTTTGACAGTCTCGGCGGCGCTCTTCGCCGGCGATCGGTGGAGCTGGCTTGAGCGCCGCGCCGCGCCGGTCCAGGTGGCGACGGCCGAGGCACCATCGCTGGCCGCCTTCGGCCGCGCCGATTACGCGACCGGCCAGGGGCAGAAGTCCATCATCGATCTGCCGGATGGAACGCGCCTCACGCTCGACGCAAGCACAGCCGTGGACGTGGCCTTCACGAAGGATCGCCGCGATATCCGCCTTCTGAGCGGCCATGCTTTTTTCGACGTCGCCCATGATCGCGAGCATCCCTTCGCCGTCGAGGCGGCGGGGCGGGTGATCACGGCGCTCGGCACCCAGTTCGACGTCAAGCTGGAGGCCGAAGCCCTGCGCGTGGTGCTAGCCGAAGGCAGCGTGTCGGTCGGCATGGCTTCAGGACGCGCGGGCGCTCCGCCGGTGAAACTCAAGCCCGGCGAGGCCTATTCCGCGACCAGGAACGCCCGGGGCGCGGTGACGCGGACGGACTTGATCGAGGCGCTGGCCTGGAAGCAGGGCGTGGTGGAATTTCGCGACCAGCCCTTGTCCGAAGCGGTCCGGCTGCTGAACCGCTACACACGGGCCCAGATCGTCATCCGGGATCCCAAGGTCGCGGCGTTACGCATCACCGGGGTTTTCAAGACGGGCGACATCAAGCGCTTCGGGCGCTCGGTATCCGAGGTCCTGCCGGTGCGGATGATCGCCCGCGACGCGGACACCTACGAACTGGTATATACGCGACCTTAGATCTTATTTTCGTTGAGGATTTCCGAAACGGCGGCGTTCTCCCTGATAGGGCGTCGCGGGCTCGAGGGGATCGGCCCATCGACAGCTTTCCTCGCTCAGAATCTCAAGAGCGAGAAGCAAATGACATCGCCCAACACCATCCGTGACCCGCTGACGGACCACCTGCTGACGCCGCAGAACGCCGCCCTGCTGATCATTGATTTCCAGCCCGTGCAGGTCTCGTCCATCGTCACGATGGAGAAGCGCCTGCTGATCGCCAACGTGACCAACCTGGCCAGGACCGCGCGGCTCTACGACCTGCCGGTGGTGCTGACGACGGTGAACGTCGCCACGGGCCTCAACACGCCGACGATCAAGCCGATCACCGACGCCCTCTCCGACGTCCGGTCCATCGACCGCACCGCCATCAACTCCTGGGAGGACGAGGACTTCGTCGCCGCCGTTAAGGCCACCGGCCGCCGGAAGCTCATCATGGTCGCGCTGTGGACCGAGGTTTGCCTGGCGTTCCCGGCCCTCGACGCCCTGGACGAAGGTTACGACGTCTTCGCGGTCGTGGATGCGGTGGGCGGCACCTCGGAGCTGGCGCATCGCGCGGGCATCGACCGCATCGTCCAGGCGGGCGGCAAGCCGGTCAGCTGGATCCAGGTCGCCTGCGAACTGCAGCGCGACTGGAACCGCAAGGCGACCGCCGAAGGCTTCGCGGACATCGTCCTGCGCGCCGTGGGTCACTAGTCACGAAAAGGGGAGCAGGGCCCGCGGCCTTGCTCCCCGTCTTCGGCGCGATCTTCGAAGAGACCTATGGCTAGGGCGTGCCGGACGCCGCGACGTAGTCGGTGCTGGTGGGGCCAAAGCCGGAGATGTAGACGCTGGCGCCCTCGGGGCCGGTCATGGCGAAGTGATCGACCCCCGCCGGCTCGCTGTAGAAACTGCCGGGCGGGAGCGTCTTCACCAGGGCCTCCTCGGCCTTGCGGCCATAGCCGAAGCGCCACAGACCGCCCACAACGATCGCGGTGCGATCGTCGCGATGGCTGTGGGCGGCGATGCGCATGTTGGGCGGCACGCGCAGCGCGATAGTGTAGGGACCCGGCTTGGTGGGGTCGCCGTACAGGACCGTCGTGCGAATGCCGCTGACGCCGGAGGTGCCGGCCGTCGCGCCACCCTGAGCCAAGGCCCGGATATCCGCCGGGGTCAGTCGCGTCTGATGGTCCTGGGCGGCCGCGGCGCTCGCGCCGAGCAGCAGAGCGACGGCGGTGATGGCGAGGCGGCGGCTCACGGCTTGGCGTCCAGAAAGTCGCGAACCATCGCCACGGTGGCCTTGGGGTTCTCCTCCATGATCCAGTGGCCGGAGTCGGGGACGACGCCCTCCGTCACGTTGTTGGCGGCGAAGCGCATGACTGTGGCCATCATTGGCCCGAACGACTTCTCGCCGCCCAGGGCCAGCACTGGCATGGTCAGCTTGCCCTGCGCCACGAAGGCCTTGTTGTCGATGGCGTCCTGGTCGAAGGCGGCGAACTGCGAGAACCCGCCGTGCATCGCGCCGGGCAGGGCATAGAGCTTGGCGTAGTGCTCGCGCGAGGCTTCGGTGAAGCGAGATGGCGTGGCCGAGAACTCGTTCCAGAAGCGGTCGAGATAGATGCGCTCGCGGCCGGCGACCAGGCGCTCCATGTCCGGCCCGCCGAACCGGAAGTGCCACAGCAGCGGGTTCTTCAGGACCTCTTCCCAAGGACCGACGCCGGGCAGCGGCGCGTCGATCAGCACGAAGCGGCGGACGCGGTCGCGGTGTTCGGCGGCGAACGCGTAGCCAACCATGTTGCCGATGTCGTGGGTGACCAGATCGACTTGGCCGATCTTCAGGGAGTCGAGGACACCGGCCACGTCCTGGCCCTGAGTCTTCTTGTCGTAGCCGCCGGTCTTGGGCTTGGACGACAAGCCCAGGCCCCGCAGATCGGGGACGATCACCGTGTGGGTCTTGGCCAGCTCGACCGCCATCGGCTCCCACATGTCGCCGGTCTCGCCATAGCCGTGCAGCAGCACGACGGCCGGACCCTTGCCGCCGACGCGGACATGGATCGTCGCGCCGTTGGTCGCGATGTCCTGGACCTTGAAGTCGGCGGGGAAGGGCTTGACCTGCGCCTGGGCGGTCGCGCCCAGGGCCGAGGCCGAAAGGATGAGGGCCGCCAACGCGACCGGGGCGAGCTTGCGCACCTGCTGTCCTCCAGAGTGGCGCGGAACCGACCGCGCCTAGGAGGGGGAACGCAGGCTTCTGGGGAATCCTCACGCGCTAGAAGCTAGCGGCGAGCAGGACCTCGAAGCGGCGGCGGCGGGGGTCGCCGTGGTAGTCGTAGCCCATCTGAGTGACGTCGGCGATGATCGGCGGGCTGGTGTCGAACAGGTTCTGAATCCCAATGCGCACGTCGAACGCCTGGATGGGCGAGCCTGCGGGCGGGGTGAACCGACGGCGGGCTGTCAGGTCGACGTAGGTCTGGGACTTCAGCCGGTTCGAGCCCTGGGCGAGCGCGACATCGCCGATGACGGGATAGACGGGGGACCACGGGGTTCTGGCGCCGCCGACGTATTGGACGTTGAGGTCTAGAGTGAGCCTGTCGCGCGTCCAAGCCAGACCGGCGTTTCCCTTCCACCGGGGCGGCGCGTCGCGCAGGCCAGCGCGTCCCAACCAAGGCCCTTCCTTCTTGAGCTTGGACTTCAGCACCGGCTGCCAGGTCGCCGCGCCATAAAGCCGGCCCTGTCCATGGGGCGTGGTGGGAAGCGTCCAGTCGAGGCCGTAGTCGACCGTCTGGGCGGTCGTACGGCCGTCATTTCCGTACCCTGTGTAGAAGGCGGTGATCCGGCCGGCGGTGAAGCCCAAGGCGGCGTCGGCGGCCGTGAGCGGTTCGCGATCGACCCGCTCGGAATAGAGTGAGCCCTGTCCAAACAGATTTGCCCCGGTGAACTTGACGATCTCGTCGCGGATCTCGGCCCGGGAAACGTCGATCGACAGGCGTGGCCCGCCCCCGGTCGGATTGAGCACGAGTCCCCCGGATATCGTCCGGCCCATCTCGGCGCGGATTCTGTGCGATCCCTCCCGGATCTCGATGACCGCGCCCTCCGAGATGGCGGGACGGTTGCCACGCTGCGGATCGAGCAGGTTGGAAAAGACCGGCACCGTCCGCTCCTGAAGATACTGCAGGGCAGGCGGCGTTTGACCCGTCGCCAGACTGGCGCGCAGCATCAGCCAAGGCGTCGGCAGGACCCGAGCGCCCACCGTGTAGACGTCGGCGCGGCGGCGCGCCGTGAACGGCCGCGTGGCCGAGGCGGCGACGGCCCGGTTCTCCGGCACGGTCATCCTGACGTCGTCGCGCCGTCCGGCGAGCTGCAGCTCCAAGCCGCGGAGGGGAATGAAGCGGGAGTCGGTCGGGACGAGCGGCGCGCGCAACTCCGCATAGCCCGTCCGAATGTCCTGAGCGCGATCGTAGGTCAGCGTGCTGGATTTGCCGAAGGTGCTCTGCGCCACGCTTTCGGCTTCGGGAATGTGTTCACGTCGAAACTCGCCCATCAGGGTAAGGGTCAGCGGCCCCCCGGGCAGCGGGACAACCGGGCCGGCCGCGCGCACGGTCGCGTCGTAGAGCCTGTTGGTCAGCCGCAGGCGGGACGAGGTGTTCACGAGATAGGTGCGAAGCCCCGCCTGCAAGGTCGCGTAGTCGCCGAAAGGCGTCAGCGCCGGTTTTCCATTCCGCCCCGCGACGCCCCACCCAAGATAGTCGGAACCCACGTCGTGGCTTTGAGACCGGGTCTTCAGCGCGGCGCGGCCGACCGTGTAATCGGCGGAGGCTCGCCAGCGTCCGGGAAGGCGTACGATCCCGCCCGCGGTGACTCGATAGGCCGACGTCCTGCTGGTCCGGTCCTGAACAAGATCGGGCAGAGGGACGAGGATGTTCAGCGAGTTGGTGAAGGGGTTGAGGGACGACGCGCCGAGCGAGCCTTGAAAATAGCGCGGCAGCTGCGCTTCGGCCTGGTTGTCCAGATAGAGCGCGTCGATGAAGGCCTCGACCCGGTCGGACGCGCGATGCCTGACGTTGAAGAGCAGGGATCGTGTTCGGGGAGTCGAAACAAGCGAGGCGTCCTCGCCGCCCAGACCTTCGGCGGACGTGTCGAGTTGCCGGCCGGCGTTGGTGGCCAGCGTGCTCGCGAGCGCGGCGCGGTCGCCCTGAAAATCGAGCGGCAGATAGGTGAAGACCGAGCCTAGCGACGCGCCGCCCAGGCTCGGGACGAATTTCAGGGCGTCGCCAAAGATCGAGCCGATCAGAACGCCGCCGATCGGTTGACCGCCGAGATAGAAGCGCTTCGGGTCGTTGACGTTCCGATACTGTTTGGACCGCAGGGCGTAGTCGCGCTGACCCACTGTAAAGCGCTCCGCGGCTGCGTATGAGCCGGCGATGAGCACATGGGTGCGACCGTCGTTGGGGGTGAAGCCGGCGCGGCCCTCGACCCTGAAATGACCCGCGTCGCCGCGGCTGGAGACGCCGGACTGGAGGGCCACCTCGGCGCCGCTGTAGTCGCGTTTCAGCACCACATTGACCACGCCGCCGATCGCCGAAGGGCCGTGAACGCCGCCGATGGTGCCGGTCAGGCTCTCGATACGCTCGATCGCGCCCAGCGGGATCGCGTTGAGATCGGACTGGCTGAAGCCGTAGCTTTGGGTCGGCAGGGCCGGCAGGCGACGGCCATCGACGAGCACAAGGGTTCGCTGCGATCCCAGGCCATGCAGATCCAGGCTCGAATTGTTTGAAGCCCCGGCGCGTACGTCCTGATAGGGCGAGACCAACTGTCCATTCGCCGACAGCCGATCGCGAAAATACTGGCCGAGGTCGTCATGCGGCGCGACCGCCAGTTCGCGCGGGCCGATGACGTTGTAGGGCTGGATGTCATTCTCCGTGCGGCGGATGTCAGTGTTCTGGGTCCGCCGCCCGATGACCAGCACCTCCGATATCGCGCCGTCGCTGGAGTCCACGACGCGCGTCGGCGTCGCGAACAGGACGAAGACGCCGTCGGGTGTCAGCCGATAACCGATCCCCGATCCGGCCAGCAATCGCGCCAGGGCCTGCTCTCCGGAGAAACGTCCCTTGATAGCCTGGCTTTGATGTCCTCGGACGAGGTCCGCATTGTACAGGATGTCGATGCCATTCTCGCGAGCCAGCTCCGCGAGGGCGTCCCCTAGAGAGCCTCCACGCACATCAACAATCGCGCCCGCGCCTTGAGCGGTCGCTCCGCAGCTCAGCAATGAGATCAAAACGCCCGCGGGAATCATCGCCATGCGTCCGCGTGGTATGCGGCGCCGATCCTCCGCAGCGGGATGGATTGCGATCATATGGATCTCGCGCGTCTCTCGAGAACTCGTTATCCCTGGCGACGGCTAGGATGGCCAGCGCCAAGTCCGTGAACGACGGCGACATCCTGATCGGGCGATTTCGCAGCTAGAATGTCCATAGCCTGGCCGGTCACCAACGTCAGCTATTGGCGCGGAGGAGCCACCCCGTTCCGTTTTCACCAATCTAGAGCGCCTTCCTGGCGACGCCCTGGAAATCCGTTCGATGATGAGCGTAGTGACGCTCGAGCGTGATCGCGCTCATGCCCAGGTAGGCGGCGGCCAGCCAGATGTCGACATTAGCTTCCATAAGCAGAGTGGCGGCCGTGTGACGCACCCAGTGCGGCGTGACGGCCTCGGACAAGCCCGCATCGGCGACGCAGGCCGCGAACCCCTTCCGGACGCTCGAGACGCCCTGGTCGCCGTGGTGGATTACCTTGTCGGCGTCGTCGCCGTGGATTTGGACATCGTGGCGATGCCAGCGCCGCATGTGGGTTAAGAGGCGAGGGGGCAGTTTTGCGGGTGGACGTGACTTGTTGGCGAGGTCCCGCTCGGCGGTTCCTCGCCGGTGAAGGAGGCCTTTGGTGAGGTCGACCCAAGCGCAAGTCATGCTCTTGTTCCAGCTCAGACTGGTGACCACCGAGGTCCTTGAGCCGGTGTAGAGGGCGATGAGCAAGAAGCGACGCAGATGGGCGCGGTTGGTGATGGCCGAGGCGCCCAGCCGCGTCCAGCGGCCACCAGGTTCGAGCCGCCAGCCCAAAGTCGCCTTGAGCAGAGCCGCGACCTCGGCGCGGCTGAGGGCGTTCCGCCGGGTTTCCGCCTTGGGCGGCAGCCAAACCGGTGGGCGATAGAGAAGTCTGTCCTCGGCGTCCCAGTAGCCAATCGCGGCCGACAACACCTCCAATTCGCGCCGGGCCGTCTGATCCGAGACTGGTCGATTGGTCCGACGCCCGCCGACCAGCGCGGTCTCCCGCGTTCGGTCGGCGACATAGGCTTTGCAGGTCGACCGTCGCACGTGGCTCAAGGGCCTGTCGCCCCACCAGGCGCAGAGATGGGCGATCCATCCGTCCATCGAGGCTTGATCGACGGCCAACTCGGGCGCGCGTTCGGCGGCGTAGAGGCAGAGAACTTCTCGTATCAGGACGCGGGTCGGATCTTGGCGTCGGTCCGGATCGGCCGGCGGCATGGCCAGCTTGGAGGCGATGTGGCTGGCTAGCGTCCGCTCGGCCTCTCGTTGCTGATCGGGTCCGCACCTCGTGCTGATTTCCGTTCGTCCATCGCGGATGACGTAGCAGGGCCTGGATCGTCTTTGTTCGACGGCCGGACGAAGGTAGAGGCGGGGGCCTTTGGCTGGACGCGGCATGGCGGAACTCGCAAATGACGCCGGCGGATGCCGGCCCAAAGGCGATGTTCAACCTAGGTGGGAAGTCGCCGCCCCCATAGACGCTCAGGCCACCGTGGAAACTCTGGGAATAGGAAAGAAGCTCACGCACACAGCGCGCGGTGAGAAGTTGGGGGAGTGTGGCCTTTGCAAGAAGGAGAACACTTCGGACGCGCCGATATCTTCACGGCCTCGGAAATCCAGTCCTCGCAAGTATTCGGCGCGCGGGTTGGAGGGCTCGAAACTGGGGTTTCTGGGGCGATAGCGCCACGAATGGCCCGCTCGGTGCACCGCAAGCCACTATAAAATATAGGGAAAATGGTGGATGCGACAGGGATTGAACCTGTGACCCCCTCGGTGTGAACGAGGTGCTCTCCCGCTGAGCTACGCATCCGCCGTGTGGAGGGGTCCGAAACGAACCCGTCCGCGAGAGGAGGGGGCCTATAGCCCGGTGTTCGGCGCGGGGCAAGAGGCCAAAAGCGTGATGCAGGCGTTCGGCACGTCCAAAAAGCTGTGGATGACCAAATCGCCGCCCAGCGTCTCGACCGGATCCTCGGTGTAGCCGAACGAGACCAGCACGCTGGGCACGCCGGCGTTCCTGGCGCCCAGGGCGTCGTTGATGCTGTCGCCGACCATCACCGCGCGGGCGACATCGCCGCCGACAGCGGCCACCGCCGCGGCGACGTGGCGGCCGTCGGGCTTGGCGGCCGGAGCGCTGTCGGCGCCGACCACCGCGTCGAAGAAGGGCGTCAGGCCCGTGGCGTCCAGCAACGCGACCGACAGGTGGGTCAGCTTGTTGGTGCAGACGACGAGGCGCGCCCCGGCGCCCTTCAGCTCCGTGAGGGTTTCCACCACGCCGGGGAAGGGCGCGCTCTCGTCGGCGATGCGGGTCAGGTAGAGGTCGATGAAGCGCTGGACCAGGGGCGGCGCGTGCTCGGCGTCCAGGGGCGCGCCGGCGGCGGCGAAGCCGCGCTCCAGCAGGGCCCGCGCGCCGCGTCCGACCATCAGCCGGACCTCGTCGAAGGGCAGGGCGGGCAGGGACTCCTCGGCCAGGATGGCGTTCAGCGAGCCCACCAGGTCGGGCGCGGTGTCCACCAGCGTGCCGTCGAGATCGAAGGCGATGGTCGCCCCGTTCAGGTCATGAAGCGCGTGCATGGGTCTGGCCTTTCGGCCAATTGCACGGCTAATGCAACTTTGGTTCGCCTCCAGGGAGTCGCGAGAGCCATGACCGTCCCCGTCTTACAGCCCGTTCGGCCGCGCGCCGCCGTGATCCTGGCGGCCGGCCAGGGCACGCGGATGAAGTCGCCGACGCCCAAGGTGCTGCACAGGCTGGCGGGGCGGACCCTGCTGGACCACGCCATCGACGCGGCCGAGGGCCTGGGCTGCGAGCGGATCGTCGTCGTGGTCGGCGCGCACAGCCCTCAGGTCGGCGAGGCCGCGCGCAAGCGCCTGGGGCCGAACGCGACCGTGGTCCAGGACCCGCCGCTGGGCACCGGCCACGCCGTGCTGGCGGCCAAGGACGCGCTGGCGGACTTCGACGGCGACGTCGTCGTCACCTATGCCGACTGCCCGCTGACCACCGCCGGGGTGATCGCGCCGCTGTTCGACCAGATCACCGGCGGCGCCCATGTCGCGGTGTTGGGGTTCGAGGCCCACAACCCGACCGGCTACGGCCGCCTGATCCTGGCCCCCGGCCACGTGCTGCTGCGCATCGTCGAGGAGAAGGAGGCCGACCTCGCCACCCAGCAGGTCAAGCACTGCAACTCCGGCGTCCTGGCCGCCGACCGCGCCGTGCTGTTCGACCTGCTGGCCAATGTCCGCAACGACAACGCCAAGGGCGAATACTACCTGACCGACGTCGTCGGCCTGGCGCACGACCGCAAGCTCGTCACCCGCGCCGCCTTCGCGCCGGAGGCCTCGGTGCAGGGCGTCAATTCGCAAGGCGAGCTGGCCGCCGCCGAGGCCGTCTGGCAGAGGGCCCGCCGCCACGCCCTGATGGTCGAGGGTGTCAGCATGCCCGCGCCCGACACCGTCCACCTGTCATGGGACACCAAGATCGCCGGCGGGGCGGTGGTCGAACAGTTCGTGGTCTTCGGTCCGGGCGTCAGCATCGAGAGCGGCGCGGTGATCAAGGCCTTCAGCCACCTGGAAGGCGCGCACGTTGGCGAGGGCGCCCTGATCGGCCCCTACGCGCGCCTCCGCCCCGGCGCCGAGATCGGCCCCGAGGCCCACATCGGCAACTTCGTCGAGGTCAAGAAGGTCAAGATCGGCAAGGGCGCCAAGGCCAACCACCTTTCCTATCTGGGCGACGGCTCGATCGGCGAGAAGGCCAACATCGGCGCGGGTACGATCTTCTGCAACTACGACGGCTTCGAGAAGTTCGAGACCCATGTCGGCAAGGGCGCCTTCATCGGTTCCAACAGCGCCCTGGTCGCGCCCGTGCGGGTCGGCGACGGCGCCATGACGGGCTCGGGCTCGGTGATCACCAAGGACGTCGAGGACGGGGCGCTGGCCCTGGCGCGTCCCGAACAGACGATCAAGTCGGGGTGGGCGACCAAGTTCCGCGCCCTCAAACAAGCCCAAAAAGATAAGAAGAAGGACGCGAAGACGAAATGAGCAGCGCCGACGATCAGAAGCGCGCCTCGGGCGAGGCCGCCGCGCAACTCGTTGAGAACGGCATGGTGGTGGGCCTGGGCACCGGCTCGACGGCCGCCTGGTTCGTCAAGGCGCTGGCCGCGCGCAAGCTGAGCGACATCAAGGGCGTGCCGACCTCGGACGCCACCGCCGCCCTGGCGCGCGAGCTGGGTATCCCGCTGGTCGCGCTGGACGACGTCAAGACGATCGACCTGACCGTGGACGGCGCCGACGAGATCGGACCGGGCCTCAGCTTGATCAAGGGCGGCGGCGCGGCCCTGCTGCGCGAGAAGCTGGTCTGGGAAGCCTCGACCCGCTGCGTCGCGATCGCCGACGCCGCCAAGCGCGTGCCGGCCCTGGGCAAGTTCCCGCTGCCGATCGAGGTCGTGCGCTTCGGCCATGTCCACACCGGCCATCGCCTGGCCGACATCGCCGCCGAGTTCGACCTGCCGCCGCCGCGCCTGCGCACGGCCGAGCGGGGCGTCGTCGTCACCGACGGCGGCAACCTGATCTACGACATGGCCTCGGGCCGCATCGACGAGCCGGCGGCGCTGGCCACGGCGCTGAAGAGCGTCACGGGCGTGGTCGACCACGGCCTGTTTCTCGATCTCGCCGACGAGGCGCTGGTCGGCACGGACGAGGGCGTGGTGCGCCTGGTTCCCTGACGTCCTACATAGAGCCCCACGCTTAGGTTCGGAGGCCGGTGATGGCTGACTACGACTATGATCTCTTCGTCATCGGCGCGGGCTCGGGCGGCGTACGCGCAGCCCGCCTGGCCGCCATGAGCGGCGCCAAGGTCGGCGTGGCCGAGGAGTACCGGGTCGGCGGCACCTGCGTGATCCGCGGCTGCGTGCCCAAGAAGTTCATGGTCTACGCCAGCGAGGTCACCAGCCAGCTGAAGACAGCCAAGGGCTATGGCTGGACGTTCGAGGACGCCAAGTTCGACTGGAAGAAATTCCTGCACGACAAGGACGTCGAGATCGCCCGCCTGTCGGGGATCTACGTCACCAACCTTCAGAAGGCTGGCGCGGATCTGCTCCACGGCCGCGCCCAGGTCGTCGACGCCCACACCGTCGAGGTGCTGCCCAAGGATGGGTCCGACGACGCGGGGACCTATACCGCCCGGAAGATCCTGATCGCCACGGGCGGCCGTCCGGTGAAGCCGGAGTTTCCCGGCGCGGAGTTCGGCATCACCTCGGACGAGGCGTTCCACCTGCCGACGCTGCCCAAAAGCATCATGATCGTCGGCGGCGGCTATATCGCCGTCGAGTTCGCCGGCATCTTCTCGGGGCTGGGCGTGGAAACGACGCTGCTCTATCGGGGCGCCAACATCTTGCGCGGCTTCGACGACGACGTCCGCGCCCACCTCGCCGACGAGCTGGGCAAGCGGGGCGTCAAGGTCGTGCTGGGCTGTTCGCACACCCGCATCGAGAAGCAGGAAGACGGGACGCTGCTCAGCGTCCTGAACAACGACCTGACCTTCGAGACCGAGGCGGTGATGTTCGCCACCGGCCGCGAGCCCTACGTCCAGGGCCTGGGCCTCGAGAAGGCGGGCGTGAAGCTGAACGAGCGCGGCGCCATCGCCGTGGACGCCTATTCCAAGACCAATGTCGACAGCATCTGGGCTGTCGGCGACGTCACCGACCGGATCAACCTGACGCCGGTGGCGATTCGCGAGGGCGCGGCCTTCGCCCAGACCGAGTTCTACGACAACCCGACGACCTTCGATCACGACATGGTCGCCTCGGCGGTGTTCTCGCAGCCGCCGGTTGGCGCGGTCGGCATGAGCGAGGCAGAGGCGCGGCACGCGTTCGGCGCGGTCGACATCTATCGCTCGGTGTTCCGTCCGATGAAGATCACCTTCTATGGGGGGCAGGAGCGGTGCCTGATCAAGCTGGTGGTCAAGGCCGACGACCAGAAGGTCGTGGGCGTTCACGTGGTGGGCCCTGACTCGCCCGAGATCATCCAGATGGCCGCCATCGCCGTGAAGATGGGCGTGACCAAGCCGCAGTGGGACTCCACCTGCGCCGTGCACCCCACGCTGGCCGAAGAGCTGGTGACGATGCGCGAGAAATACGTGCCGGTCGAAGTCGGCGGGGTGGGATGACTGAGGCGGGCGTCCTGCCGGACGCTGCCGAGCGCCGCACCCGCTGGCTGGGCGGTCTCGCTGTCTTCATGATGGTGATGACGCCGCTGCTGGGCTACCTGGCGCCCAAGCAGTTCGCCGCTTTGCTCAGCCTCGTCGGCCTGCTGGCCGCGCCGGGCCTCTTCCGGTCGCGGCCGCCGCTCTTGCCCATGTTCGCCCTGGTGCTGCTGGCGCTGTGGTCGCTGATCAGCCTGAACTGGACGCCGGCCCTGCCGGATCCGGCGAGGCTCAAGAAGTTCGGCGCGGTCGAGAGCTTCACGGCCTTCAAGCTGTTCCTGCAACTAGGACTCTATGGCGCCGCGGTCGCCATGCTGGGCCAGATGTCGACGCGCTCGACGCGCTTGGCGTCCCGGGTGATGCTGGCCTGCGCCGCGCTGCTGGCGCTGGTCACCTGCCTGGACGGCGTGCTGGGCGCCAAGATCTATCAGGCGGTCCGCCAGGCCAGCGGCGATCCCCTGACGCCCGATCTGGCGATGGTGAAGGTGTCGATGGGGACCTATCCGCTGGTCCTCCTGCTGTGGCCCTGCGCGCGCGTGCTGGGCGCCTCGACCCTCAAGGGGCGCAACAGCCTGACGGCGATCCTGTTCGTGCTGGTCCTGGTCGGCGCGCACCTGACGGGCGCGGACGCCCCGGTCGTCGCCCTGCTGCTGGGCGGGCTGGTCTGGCTGGGCGTGCGGTTCATCGGCAAGCCCGTCGTACGGGTCATGATCCCGCTGGTCTCCGCGGCCTTCATCTTCGCGCCGATGGCGATGCTGTGGGGCCAGAAGTCAGGCTTTGTCGCCTGGCTGCATGCGCTGGTTCCGCCCTCGTGGGATCATCGCCTGAACATCTGGGCCTTCGCCACCGACCGCATCCTGGAGCACCCGATGCGCGGGTGGGGGATCGACGCCAGCCGCACCTTTGGCGCGGCCATCCCGCTGCACACCCATAACGCGCCCCTGCAGATTTGGCTGGAGCTGGGCGCGTTCGGCGCGGCCATGGCGGCCGCCTTCTACGCCTGGATCCTGTATGGCGTCCTGAGCTGGACCGAAACGAACCGGCGCGACGGCGCCATGGCGGCCGGCGCGGCGGTGTCCTATCTGGTGGTCAGCGGTTTCAGCTTCGGGGTCTGGCAGGAGTGGTGGCTGGCCCTCGGCGCTTTGACCGTCATCGCCTGCGGCGTTGCGCAAAAATCCAGCGCTTCGTCGCGATAGCGCGATAACGAAATTCCTCATCTGGCTGGATCGGCGCGCATCGATCGCACGATTTTGCCTTTCGGTTCCATTCGCGGTATCTACGCCGCCCCTTGTTGCTGTTGAGCCTGTCATGACCGCCCGCTGGACCCCCGCCGCCTGGAGAGCCAAACCCGCCAAGCACATCCCCGCCGACTATCCGGACGCGGGCGCTGTAGAGCGGGTCGAGCAGACGCTGCGCCAGATGCCGCCGCTGGTCTTCGCCGGCGAGGCGCGCCGCCTGAAGAGCCTGCTGGGCGATGTCGCGGAGGGGCGGGCCTTCCTGCTGCAGGGCGGCGACTGCGCCGAGAGCTTCAAGGAATTCCACGCCGACAACATCCGCGACACCTTCCGCCTGATCCTGCAGATGGCGGTGGTGCTGACCTTCGCCGGGGGCAAGCCCGTGGTGAAGGTGGGGCGCATCGCCGGCCAGTTCGCCAAGCCGCGCTCGGAGCCGACCGAGGTCCAGGGCGACGTGACCCTGCCCTCCTACCGCGGCGACATCATCAACGGCATGGACTTCAACGAGGCCGAGCGGGTTCCCGATCCCGACCGCCTGCTGAAGGCCTACGGCCAGTCGGCCGCGACGCTGAACCTGCTGCGCGCCTTCGCCAGCGGCGGTTACGCCGACCTCTACAACATCCACCGTTGGACCCTGGGCTTCGTCGGCGACAGCCCGCAGGGCGCGCGCTATCGCGAACTGTCCGAGAAGATCTCCGAAGCCCTGACCTTCATGGCGGCCGTCGGCGTCACGCCCGACACCCAGCCCGACCTGCGTCGCGTCGAGTTCTTCACCAGCCACGAGGCCCTGCTGCTGGGCTTCGAGGAAGCCATGACTCGCGTCGATAGCACCTCGGGCGACTGGTACGACACCAGCGCCCACCTGCTTTGGATCGGCGAGCGCACCCGTCAGCTGGACGGCGCCCACGTCGAGTTCATGCGCGGCGTGAAGAACCCGATCGGCCTGAAGTGCGGCCCGACCATGGAGGGCGACGACCTGCTGCGCCTGATCGACGTCCTGAACCCCAACAACGAGCCGGGCCGCCTGACCCTGTACGGCCGCTTCGGTTCGGACAAGATCGCCGACCGCCTGCCGCGCCTGATGCGGGCGACCAAGAGCGCCGGCCGCTCGGTGGTCTGGGCGACCGACCCGATGCACGGCAACACGCTGAAGGCCTCGACCGGCTACAAGACCCGCCCGTTCGACCGGATCCTCTCCGAAGTGAAGAGCTTCGTGGAAATCGCCCAGGCCGAGGGCGTGCACCCCGGCGGCGTCCACCTGGAGATGACCGGCCAGAACGTCACCGAATGCCTGGGCGGCGCCCGCGCGGTCTCGGAGACGGAACTCGCCGACCGCTACCACACGCACTGCGACCCGCGCCTGAACGGCGAGCAGGCGCTGGAGCTGGCCTTCCTGGTGGCCGAGAAGCTGAAGGCCGCTCGCGACGACCAGCGCCGCCTGGCCGCGGGCTAGAGAACGGCGCTATCTGGCGTCGTCCGTCCCGGGACGATAGCTTCCTCTTGGGGAGGAAGCGCATGGATTTGCAGGATGCGGCGCGCCGCGCGCTGATCGGGGGCTTGACGGCGGCGGCGCTGCCCACTGGCGCGGCCCACGCCTTCCAGCGGCCTAGCGCCGATGACGCCGATCCGCTGCGCTATCTGGACGCCGCCAATCGCCTGACCGTCCAGGCCTTCGTCAACGGGCAGGGGCCCTTCGCTTTCCTCGTCGATACGGGGGCGACGACCTCTGTGATCTCCACCGAACTCGCCGATCAACTGGGTCTGGCGCGTCGGGAGAGCGGGCGGCTGCACAGCATCGCCGGAGCCCAGGCCGTGAGCATGGTGCGCGTCTCGAGCCTCTCGGTGGGCAAGCGCGAACGCCGCGACATGCTCGTCGCCGTCTTGCCGCGCGCCCAGCTGCGCATGGATGGAGTGCTCGGATTGGAGTGGCTGGGCCAGGCCAGCCTGCTGCTCGACTTCGGACGGCGCCGCATGGTCGTGGGCGAGGCCTTGCCGATCCCGGACGAACAGACGGTGATCGTGAAGTCCAAGCTCCTGCGCAGTGGCCTCATCCTCATCGACGCCTCGATCCCGAGCCACCGGGTCATCGCCTTCATTGACAGCGGCTCGACGACAACCGCCGGCAACATCGCCCTGCTGGAGGCCGCGCGCCGCGGAAACGGGCTGGTGGGCGGCCTGGGGCCGTCCGAGCTGGTCAGCGTGACCGGTCAGGTCCTGCAGGGGCGTTCGGCCGTGCTCTCGCGCCTCACGCTCGGGCCCATGACGCTGCGCAGCCTGCCTATCGTGATCGGGCCGATCCACACCTTCGAATATTGGGGGCTGCAGGACCGTCCGGCCCTCGTGATCGGCGCCGACGTGCTTAGAAACTTTGACAAGGTCGCGTTGGATCTGAGGCGAAACGAGGTGCGGTTCCGGATCGGCCGATGACGGCAAACCCGGAACGGCGTTCGTTTTGCGATGCGGCGAACGGCCGCTTGACCGCTCGCCCGGCGCTCTCCAATGGTTGTTTGAAGGGAGAGCAGAATGCGTTTGCGCCAGAAGATCCGTCGAGAGGTCAAGTTCCTGAAGGGGTTGGTCCGGACACTCAAGCGCGTGAACTCCATTGCTCCCGACAGCGCCAATCTGATCTGCGACGACATCGAGGCGGCCGTCGACAAGTGGAGCGATCGCCCGGCCATCACCTTCGAAGGCAAGACGATCAGCTACGCCGAGCTGGACGCCATGGCCAACCGCTACGCCCACTGGGCCAAGGGGCAGGGGCTGACGCGCGGACAGACGGTCGCGCTTTTCATGCCCAACCGCCTGGAATATTTCGCGGTCTGGTACGGCCTGACCAAGGTCGGGGTCGCCACGGCCCTGATCAACAACCAGCTGACCGGCGCGGCCCTGGCTCACTGCCTGAACATCTCGCAGGCGCTGCATTGCATCGTCGATCCCGAGACCTCGCCCTGCTTCGAGGACGTGAAGGGCCGCCTGGAGCGCCATATGCAGCAATGGGTGCTGGGCCCGGTCCACGGCGAGCAGCGCGATCTGGTCAAGGCGCTGAAGAGCTGCAGCCAGCTGCGGCCTGACCGGGTCACCGCGCGCGAAGGCATCACCGCCCGGGACACCGCGCTCTACATCTTCACCAGCGGCACCACCGGCATGCCCAAGGCCGCGCGCATCACGCACATGCGCGCCCAGCTCTACATGCGCGGCTTCGCCGGCTCGACCGGGGCCAAGGAGAGTGACCGCATCTATGTGACCTTGCCGCTCTATCACGCCACCGGCGGTCTCTGCGCCCTGGGCGCGGCCTTCCTGAACGGCGGCTCGATCGTGCTGCGCAAGAAGTTCTCGACCAGCCATTTCTGGCCCGAGGTGGTCGCCGAGAACTGCACCATGTTCGTCTATATCGGCGAGCTATGCCGCTATCTGGCCAACCAGCCCGAACACGAGCTGGAACGCGCCCACAAGATCCGGCTGATCTTCGGCAACGGCCTGCGGCCCGACGTCTGGGACGACATGCTGGACCGCTTCAAGGTCGGCGAGGTGCTGGAGTTCTACGGCGCGACCGAGGGCAATGTCTCGCTGTTCAACTTCGACGGCCGACGCGGCGCGATCGGGCGGGTGCCAGGCTACCTGCGCAGCAAGTTCAACATTCGCGTCGTCAAGTTCGACGTCGAGACCGAGACGCCCGTGCGCGGCCCCGACGGCTGCTGCATCGAGTGCGCGCCCGGCGAGGTCGGCGAGTGCATCGGCCATATCGCCAATGACGCCCGCTCGAACTTTGTCGGCTACGCCGACAAGGCCGCCACCGAGAAGAAGGTGCTGCGCGACGTCTTCCAGAAGGGCGACTCGTGGTTCCGCACCGGCGACCTGATGCGGGTGGACAGCGACGGCTACATCTATTTCGTCGATCGCATCGGCGACACCTTCCGCTGGAAGGGCGAGAACGTCGCGACCAGCGAGGTGGCCGAGCGTCTGGCCGCCGTCGAGCACGTGCTCGAGGTCAATGTCTATGGGGTCCCGGTCGGCGACCTGGACGGCAAGGCCGGCATGGCCGCGCTGGTCACCGATCCGCAATTCGATCTGGCGGCCTTCGCCCAGCATGTCGACGAGCACCTGCCCAGCTATGCGCGGCCGATCTTCCTGCGGCTGCAGCAGGCGATCGAGACGACCGGGACCTTCAAGTATCGCAAGGTCGATCTGGTCGGCGACGGCTTCGATCCGACGCGGACCAAGGACCCGCTGTACTTCCGCGATCCGAACAAGGGCTATGTGAAGATCACCAAGGCGGTCTTCACCAAGCTCCAGGCGGGCGGCTACAAGCTGTAGGCCTGCGGCTCGCCGCCCCAGGCTGTCGCCCGATCTGCCGTTACGTCATGTTGCGGTGCGATTGAATCGCGCTGGCGTCATGGCTATATGGCGGAAGCTGTTTGTGGGCCTTGTGTGTGGCGGCCCTAGATATCTCATTTCAATCAAAGGGATAGACTTGTCCGCCATGCTGCTCACCATGCTGAAGGCCAAGCTGCACCGCGCCACGGTGACCCAGGCCGACCTCGATTACGAAGGCTCGATCGCCATCGATCGCGACCTGCTGGACGCCTCGGGCATCCTGCCGAACGAGCAGGTCGACGTGCTGAACATCACCAACGGCGCCCGCTTCACCACCTACGCCATCGAGGCTCCGCGCGGCTCCAAGGTCATCGGCGTCAACGGCGCGGCCGCGCGCCTGGTGCAGAAGAACGACCTCGTCATCGTCGTGACCTACTGCCAGATGCCGGCCGAAGAGGCGCGCAACTACGCCCCGACCGTCGTGCTGCTGGACGAAGGCAACCTGATCAAGAAGGCGGCCTGACGCATGGCCCGCCGCCTGGCCCTCATCGCCATCGCCGCGGCGGGCCTTTCGGCCTGCTCGGCCAAGCTGCCCGCCGACATCGACGAGGCCGTCCTGACCCAGGCGATCGGCAAGTCGATCGGCTCCCCCTCGACCTGCGTGATCGTCGCCGACGCGCAAGGACGCACCGTCTGGCGCGGCGGCGGCTACATCACCTGCTCGCGCAACCTACCGACCTGCCAGGGCGAGACCACGACCGCGGCCGACGTGCTGAAGGCGGGGCTGGGCAAGCCGGCCCGCTTCACCAGCTGCCCGACGACTGGAAACAACACCGTGGGTTGGGCCGTCGGTCCCGTCCCGACCGGCGAGGGCAAGCCCCAGCGCGGCCTGAGCTACGTGGCCGTCATGGAGGGCGAACGCGCCCTGCCGGGCCTGGAGATCAAGGAACGCGCTGAGCAAGCCTTCGAGAAGGCCGGGTTCTAGCACCAAAAAGCTCGTGTCATCCCGGAAGCCTCGAAGAGGCTATCCGGGATGACACGGAGAAGAAGCCGCCTACCGCGCCGCCTCGTAGACCGCGCTGACGTCAACGCGCACCTTAAGCTCGCCGGCCGAGATGCTGGTCGCGTCCGACATCTCGCGCTTGGCCATGGCGAACACCGGCATCGGCGGGGAGGGGGGCGTATAGTCGCCGCCTTCGCTGAGATTGACCAACCGCACGGCTTTGTAACCCGTGGCGCGGCCATAGAGCTCGGCCTTGGCCTGCAGGGCCTTCACCGCTTCCAGGCGCGCGGCGTCCTCGGCGGCTTGCGGGTTCGTCAGGCCAAAGCCGATGCCGTTGACGGTGTTGGCGCCCGCCCCGACGGCCGCGTCCACGGTCGCGCCCAGCTTGGCGAGATCGCGGACCGTGATCGTCACCTGGTTCGAGGCCTGGTAGCCGGTCAGCTTCGGCGGCTGGTTCTGCTCATAGGCGTACTGGGCGTTCAGGTTCAGGTTCGAGGTCTGGATGTCGCGCTCGGCGATCCCGGCCTTCTTCAGCGCCGCCAGCGCCTGGTTCATCCGCGCGCCGTTGGCCTTCAGGGCCTCGCCGGCGGTCGGGGCTTCCGTCTGCACGCCCAGGGTGATGGTGGCCATGTCGGGCGCTACGCGGGTCTCGCCATAGGCCGACAGGTTGAAGGTCGTGGCTTTGAAGGCGCTTTCGGCGCTGGTCTGGGCCAGGGCCGGCGCGGCCGCGCCCATCAGGAGGGCGCCGCCCATCAGGGCGGGGGCGACTAAGGCGGCCATCGGTTTGGCGGGGCGGCGGGCGGTGTTGGTCATCATTGTTCTCCAGATCTGTCCGGCGCAGGCGAAGCGTGGCCGGACAGCTATGGTTCCCTGATGACAGCTCCAACCTGAACCGGACCTTTAAGCCGCGTTCGGCCCGTGCTAATCCGCCGGCTCGCGTGCGCCGTGAAGCGACTCCGCGCGGGCCTGTAGCTCAATGGTTAGAGCCGACCGCTCATAACGGTCTGGTTGGGGGTTCGAGTCCCTCCGGGCCTACCACCTCTTTGCTAAGGCCTTGGCCTTGCTGGAAAAGTAGGAATTTCAAGGTCTTATAGATTGCCCGTGACACACAGGACTGTATCACACGGGGGCGATCCGCAGGTGGCGCGGCAGACCTATCTAACGCGGCGTGGAGCCGTCTATTGGTTCCGGCGCAGGGTGCCCGGCGAACTGGTTCCGATCCTCGGCAAGACCTTCTGGTTCGACTCGCTAGGCACCAAGGACCACCGCGAGGCGGCGCGCCGGGCGCGCGAGCGGGCGGCTGAGACCGACCGGGAAATCCAGGCGGCGACAAAGCGCCTGAACGGGCAGGCGGCCGCACCGCTCACCCGTGCAGAGGCGGCGGCGCTGGCGCAGAACGAATTGGCTCGGTGGCTCGCTGAAGACACCGATGCCCGGCTCGCTTGGGGCGCGGACGCCTACCGCAATGCCGAGGTCGTCATCGAAGACTTCGAGCGGGACGCCCGTGAGGCCCTGGCGCTAGGGGACTGGCAGTCCGTCGCAAGGCAGGCGCACGAGGTGCTTTGCCGGTCTGGTCGCTGGTATCCCGAGGGCGACCCGAGCATCCGCCTCATGGCTGGCGAGTTGCTGTCGGCGCAGGTCCAATGGCTGGACGCGCTGAAGGCTAGGCAGGACGGCAAGGCGGTGACCGCTCCCGCGCCCGTGGCGGTGCCTGTGGCCCAAGTGGCTGTACCCAGACCGGTGGGGGTCATGCTAGGTCAGCTTATCGACGATTACCGGCGCGAGCGCGAACGGAAATACGGGGGGGCGTCGACTGCTAGGAAGTACGAGCACATTTTCCGCGCCTTGGAGGCCGCTCTTGGCCGCGAGCGGGACATCGCCAGTATCCGGCGCGAGGACGTCCGGACTGTGCGTGATCTCATCGAGCGCATTCCGGCGCACATGGGGAAGCGATACCCAGGCCTAGGGCTCATGGCGGCCATTGAGGCAGGGGCGCGCGACGGGGCGCAATGCCTTTCCCCCGGCACGGTCAAATCGTACCTCGACAACCTTACAGCCATATTCGGCTGGGCGGTCGATGAGGAGTTGCTGGACAAGAACCCGGCGACCCGCGCAGCCTCGAAAGCCCTGCCGTCCGTGAAGCGTCGAGGCTTCGAGCCTGAGGAGTTGGAGCGGCTGTTTGCGTCGTTGGCTGAGGTGGACGCGGGGCGCGCCTGGAGGTTCTGGGTGCCTGCACTGGCGGCATACTCTGGGGCGCGGGCTAGCGAGCTGTGTCAGCTCCGCGTTGACGACGTCATCACCGTGCGCGGCATCGTGTGCCTAGACTTCTCTGTGTTCGACGAGGCTGGCCGGAGGGACGAGGCGAAGCGCCTGAAGACTGACTCCAGCGAGCGCGCCGTTCCCCTCCATCAGCAGGTGCTGGATGCTGGGTTTGAGGCGTTCGTCGCCAAAGCGCGGGCATCGGGAGAGGAGCGCCTCTTCCCTCAACTCCGGCCGAATAAGGCGGGCGAGTATTCCTGGCAGCTAACCCGGTGGTTCGCGCGGCAGCTCGATAAGCTGGGCATGACCCAGCCCAGTCTCGTCTTCCACTCCCTCAGGCATGGGTTCAAGGACGCGTGTCGCTTGGCAGGGGTGTCCCAGGAGACCGCCGATGCCATCGGCGGCTGGGCGTCGAAGGGGGTCTCCTCGCGCTATGGCGACCGGACCCGTGTTGAGGTGCTCAAGGCCGCCCTGGAGAAGGTCCGGTTTGGGGACTTCGTTCTGCCGAAATGGCAGCATCAGTAGAGAGGCAGGTAAAATTGGGGGCGAGCTTGAGCCTGACCGCTAAGGCTTGATCAGGGGCAGGCCAGCAGCTTGTCGCTCGGCGTTGATATACGACGCGCACACCTTGTTCAGTTCGTTGTTGAGGACGGCTGAAGCGGGGAGAGCCCATGACGATGGATTTCGCTCGTACTCGTCGTTGATCAGCTTGACTAATCTCGACAGAAACGGGGACGAACCGATCTTGGCCCCTAATCGCAGCCAGTGCGAAAGTCTGACTGAAAAGCAGCTTATCGGATTGCGAGCGATAGACCCTGAAGGTGAGCGTGCCTCCGCCCGCGGGATCTGGATCCTCAACTAGGAAGCAGCAGGACCAGAAGTCGCCGACTTGATCGTAGGTCATTATCGTCTCGACCGGTCCGGAGCCGTTGCCGACCCAGATTTCGTTGGCGAATGTGTCAGGCTCCCCAGGGTAGGGCGGCGGGAGATCGCCACGCGAGATGCGGCTGTCGAGGGCGGCGGGGACCTCCCCCGTGGCGTAGATTGACGGCAGCCGGTCTTGCATAAAGAGCCGAATGTAGACGGCGGTCAGCTTATACTTGTCGACCGCTTTTGCCTCGATATGCATCGTAGGGCTTGGAGGGGGTGGCAGGGCATCCCTGCGACGCCGCCATTCAGCGCCCGCGAAAAACAATCCGGCAAACGCAGCGATGGAAGCAGCGACCGCAGCGACTGCGTTGACAGCGTCCCAGTTCATCAATGCTCCCTTGGTCGGAAGACCTTGGCAACAGCTAAGCCTCAACCACGCGCGGGAGTCGACCCTCGCTCAGCGATGTGCTTTTTACGCGATCAGTCGGGGCGTGCCTTCAGGCTTTTGAGATCAATCTTGAAGCCCATCTCGCTGATCGCCTTTGGCGCCATCGCCCTATAATCTGCGGCGGCTTGAGCGCTTCCGAGACTTTTGAAGAAGGTCTCAGGCACAAAAGGCTTTCCAAGGATAATTGGGAGTTCGCCCTGCCGGGCGAGCCAAGCGATTTTTGCTTCAGCCCTTCTTTGAGCCCGCTTCGACCATTCGTGAACGGCCGGTTGGAGCGCGTCTAGCAGCATTGCCAAGTCCTGGATGGTTTGGATGGGCGCGCGCAAGCGAACCCACGGATACTGGAGCGCTGCCTTGCCGAGGTCGCGGTCTATCGCGACGGTGATGTGGTCGTCATGCCAAGTTGGTGCAGCTTCTGACGCGACACCGTGGTGAGCGACAGAATGGTTACGCTGAGCCTTAAGGCGGTCAGATGCGGCTCGAAGCTCTTCAGTGTTCAAGGCTTGGTCAATAGGTAAGCTTGCGCGCCCTTCCGCGCCCCCATCGATAGCGCGCCAATAGGCCATCAACGCTGCTTTGATCAATCCGCCGGCGGCATCACCACGTTGTGGCTCCTTGTCCCAATGATCGGGCCACATCCGCTCAGCCCCATCGGTTATGATCGAATGAGCTAAGATAGCGTAAGTGTACGCCTCTTCGATATCTATCCCGACGGACCATGCTGAGCGAGCCGTTCGGATCGCGGAGAAGACAGCCTTTACGCGATCACTAGCGTCAACAGGTGGCTTAGCTTCACCGATGTCGAAGAATTCCATGCCGCAGCCCGTAGTCTTTCAGCGTCTACATTGGCTCGGCCCAACGAGATTGGCCAGTATGGGATCCTCACAGATGATATTGTCGCTCAAAATGGTGGATTTTTTGTTGGTATCTTTGTTGGTATTTTGAAAAAATATCAACAAAATCAAATAAAAGTGTAGCCTCCGGGCCTACCACGCTCCCCCACGGCTATGACTGCGCAAGCTTGGCTGTCGCGGCGTTTTGTTCCCAATTTGTTCCATTTCTCCACCGGAACATCTTTGGGTGACTCGACGTCAAATGCGGACGCATACCCCTCCGAAGCGAGTCGACTCCGGCCTCGCCGATAGGCAGAGTCGTTAACGGCGAGGGCGTTCCGAGCGCAGCCGCGGCCGCGGCGCGAAGAGCGGAACACCCTTGAGCCGTCACCCCAAGATCCCGGGCTGGAGGAGGCCTCGATGGACATCGATCCCGAT
>Ga0247725_1000240_pt1 | contig 53761 bp, 66 predicted proteins | sample OKSTACKMCFT3sol_FD_183021 | JGI IMG/M metagenome (GOLD analysis project Ga0247725, IMG submission 183021) | Subsurface sediment microbial communities from gas well in Oklahoma, United States - OK STACK MC-FT3-sol | ecosystem: Environmental > Terrestrial > Deep subsurface > Rock core/Sediment...
TCGTCGAGCGATGCCCGTCCAGGGAGGGATGGCCGAGCTCGATTCTCCAGAAGGTAGCTGGTGACACGAGTGTTGAGCCCACCCAACTAGGGTGACGGAAATTTCTGGGGTTCCGGCTTACATCCCCTGAACCGCGCATGAAAAAGGCTGCTCGACGGCGGCCTGGCGACAACAAAGATTATGAGTGATCCGAACAATCGACCTTGATGGTTTTGAAATGCCAATCTCCAGTGAGTCACTGGCTCATCCGCTAGGGGACAGCGAGCGCGAGATCGTTTGTATCTGTCACAGGTACGACGTCGGTGAGCAGCAACAGTACCTGCAGAGCATCACTGGAGAGAGTCTGGCAAGACGAGCCGCGCTGTATTGCCAGCTCAAGGCAGAAATGTGGTTCGGTAGCGCAGTGCAGGTGAGCACCAGCGGAATAGCTGAGGCGCTATCGGCGCTTTACGGCTACGAGAAATTAAGAGCCCAGCAACCCTATTCCATAGTCGACCTCTACCAGGTACGAGCAACGGCTGTCCTCGCCGGTTACCATGAGGACCTGGTGAATGATTCGACGCTTGAGCGCACTGGCCTGAGAGATTTCCTCGAGCCGTATGTGCTTGGTCGGTAACCCAGATCCGACGAGGTGAGGCCATGGATCAAGTCCAGCTCGAGGTACTCAGAGCTGAAGCAATAGCGGCCGACAGGTCCTTTTCCAAAGGTCGGCTTCGGGACGAGTTCCGGATGAAGCCGAAACCTGATGCGACGCCGGTGGCGCATTACAAGAACGGTTATGGTGGGACCTTCGGTGTGTACCGAATCGCGGACTGCCTCCCAATGCGGGAGCGCAAGGCTGCTGCCCCCTCCCCCAAGCAAGTCCGGGCGGCGGCCATACTTGCACTGAAGGGCCGGATGCAAAGCAAGGTGGCCAAGGCCTCTCATGTCGCGGTGCAATGGCTGGCCACAGCACCTCTCGTGCTTGATGCCGAGACCACCAATGCGCACCCGACGCATGTGCTCGGCGCGGGCATGTTCGTGGGCTGCTCGGTATTCATAGCGGCGGGTTCCGTCGTGGGTTCCTTTTACAGTTTGAGGATGCTGCTGAAGCAGTCCGCGTGATGAGGTCAAGCATCTCGGTAGTGGACAGAGAAAAAACCTGATCCTCGCCGGAAAGTGCGCTCCATTTTTCCAGCCCAAGATCTTCGGCTAGTGCTGCACTGGTGACAGCCATAGAAGAGTCATCAGTGAAGAGCACCACCAAGATACCTCCAACAACGTCGACCTCCTGGACGCCGGGGAGGGTCGCTAGGCTTTGAGGAGAAAGCGGTGTGTAGTCAGTAGCCATCGTGTGTTCCTCTGTTACGCGATTGGGACGATCCAATCCTCAAGCCGGGTACGCGGTCGAACTCTCGGCGGTTGTTGGTGACAACGATCAGCCCCTGAGAGTTGGCGTGCCCGGCGATCATCTGGTCATAAGGGCCGATTTGTTTGCCCAAGCGGGCCAGCTCAACGCGGAGCTGACCAGTGTGGGCGGCAGCCTCCAGAACAAACCCGACAACCAAGCGAGGGTGGATGTCGGGTTTGCGTATTAACGCCCTCACTCTCGAGCGAAATGGCTCTTGAGGGCTCCCAGCGCACTTCGTTGGAACCTGAACTTCCGTTTCGAAGATCCGTAGGGAGCGCCTGGCACGATCAGGCATTCGCCCCGACGTCCATTCACCATTTCTTCCAGCTGGAGTCTGCAATCATCCGAACGCAGTTCGCGGCTGCATTTGATGTGCAGGGAAAATGGATCGCCAACTGGTTCATCGGGAATGGTCTCGTGCTCCCACGGCCCCGGCTGTTTGCATAGGATCAGGCCAACACGCCACATGCGAGCAATCTCTGCCACGTCGACCAGACTTTGCCCTTTAGCGCAGTGGTAGCGCTCATCGAGCACAACCAGGTCTCCCCTTTCAGGTTTCGTAGGGCTCAAATCAAGAGGCCCCACCATGTGTGTTTGAGCCATACGTTCTGGGCAAACGACAAGAGCGCAACGTCCAGGATACTTCAGCGAAATTCGATCCCAGACATCCTGCCAGCCGCACTCAGAGACCTCTCCGACAACTGATGTCGGTTGGTGGTGAAGAAGGCTTACCAGGTGCACCCGGCCGCGGCAGGAAGACAGGTAACGATCAGCAATTAGCAATGCTGAGGTGGACTTTCCTGCTCGAGTTCGCCCCGTTACCGAAATCATGGGGCGTGTCTCAGTAAGAGATACAGTGAATACGCCGCCGGCGTACAGCGGGAGAGCAAACCTGGCCAGCAAAGTCTCGTCATCATCGCAGGCGAGGAACTCCTGGATGCGATGCCAGGGGACCTGAGCGCCATGCGCGGCGGCAGCTTGGTCCAGAGCCTCATGGAGACTGAGCCCCTCTGACTTGGCCAGCTTTTTGGCATCCTTCTTCACCTGGTCGAGGGATGCGCCGGAGGGGAAACGGTTAGAAATGGTCAAAGCATGCTCCTTGGCGGCAATCTTGTGCCACGCCCACTAGACACATTGCCTAGGGCAATGCTTGGAGGAAGAGAAGTATTGAAGCCATGGCCTAATCCGGCCTTCGCCCAAGGTGGGCGTGCGAGCGCTGGCCAGCGCTCCACTGCGATACTAACCCAACTCCAGTGCATTTCCAGCGAGGCACCTATGGATGATCCACTTTCCGAACTGCATGCAGACTTCGTGTGGTGCAGGCTTTCTGATTACTGGGGGCCTGTGACCTGGTCGGCCGGGGATGTTTGGATTACAAGGGATGAAGATGGCTGGTGGCTAGACGATGACCGCTCAGCGACGGAAGACCAGGTCAGAGAGCTTCTACAGCGAGCTAGAGGCAAGGTAGAGCTTCATGGCTGCGGCCCCCTGCGCCCCAGGTAGGGTTTGCAACGTAACCTATTGATAATCCTTCCCACCTTGGTGAAGGAGAGGCTGGAAAGCGGACCGCGAAACCAGCCTGGGCCAGCGCCCTTTCACAGTACGATCAGTCCTGAACTGGATGAGGACTGAATCCATGGATCACCTAGACATACATCATCCGCCGGCAGCGACTGAAGACGACTGGCAAGCCCGATGCGGTGTACAGAAGAGCGTGCAAACCGACCGTTATGGTTGCGGGGTAGCGTGTTTAGCGATGGTTACCGGCTGGACATATCAACGAGCTCGGGAGCATTTCGTAAGCCAGGGGCTTGGCAAAAGGAGGCATGGCCGACCGCCCTTCTCTACGAGTTCGGGCGAGATGAGGATGGCGGTGGCCACGGCAGGACTTCTGACAGTGACTCGCCGGTGGCGGGGATGGGCCGATCTTCACGGCCTGGCGATAGTCAAATTGCGCGACATACGTCCCGGAGAAAGGGAACGATGGCACTGGGCTGTGGCGTTTCGACACCCCGAGTTTGAAATCGCAGTCTTCGATCCGCACCGAGAATGGCCGGGGTTCATTCAACCGCCAATGGACACCCTCTGCACCATCTTTGAGGCATTTCAGCCGAAAGGCGAATGGTTGCAGGTCGAGCAGAGCTTCCCCTTAGCACCAGCTGTCATGTGACGTTTATGGTGCATGTCTCCCATTCTGACCTGATGGGAGACACTCGTTCTGCAGAGCCTCAGGCCTGGGGCAGCTTCACTACTCCCCACCCACTGCCGCCGGCGAGGACCACTGGCCGGTCAATGTTGGGAAGGTGCAATTCAGGAAAGTCGCAGTAGCGCTCCATTGCACGGGCAAATCGCATGGCCAACTCGAAGCCATTGTCGCGCTGCTCGGGCACAGGAAGAGTCTGGCCCGAGACAATGTCGACCACCACACTCCCCAACGATTTGGAGTTAGACGACAAGGTGAGATGCCATGCGCTCTGCCCTTCAAGGAAGCTGCCGAAGATCGAGGTTTCGACGTCATCGAGCACTCGAAGCTGTGGCTCCCTGAAAAAGACCACTGCGGTTTGTGCCTTCGCTCCCTGCGGTGAAGTGATCCATTCATAAATCGCATAGCTGGTCTGATCAGGGTTCAGCTCAGGGTCAGGCGCCAAGCCAGTCATGAACACAGGGACCGAGCCGAGTTCGGAGTCGCTGAAATAGCCCAACCGTGCGACAGGTAGTCCAAATGGTACGTCGTAGTCACGCCCGTCGCTGAGCTCCAGGTTCCAGCCGAGATGCTGGAACATCGCCATGTACACCCGCTCATTGGTGAAGTGGCAGCCTCGGCGGTAGTTTTCTTCAGTACCAGGAACAAGCGCTCGATTTTCTTGATCCAGAGCGATGAGGATTTTGTCCAACCTCGAGGAAGGCGACTCACCCTCCTGATAAAGGGCCTCTTTGACGGCCGCGCGAAGCGGCACGAGTTCAAATGAGCCCAGGGGATTTGCCCATAGGAAGAAATTGGCGGTCGCCGGCTTCACACCGAACTCGTGGATCAGGATTGAGCGATGTTCTGCAAGAGTCGAAAGCCGAAGTTCCGGACTCAAATCCTCAGTCATGAACACGCAGTTCTGTTCTGGGTTGCAGGCCTCGACCATTGCGTTCCAGTGATGCCACCCTGACAGCCTCAGGAACACTTCACGACTTCGATCTTTCAGGCCTGGAAGGAATCCGGCCAGACACCCGACCCACGCACGAGCATAGTCCTCCGCAGGGAAGATCATCGGCTTGTCCAGCTGGGGGGCAGATGTATTGGTCTTGATCACAAAAACTCCTAGAGGCGGTGAGCACTCTGCTCACTCGCCATGATTCGACAAGCAGCTCTTCTGCCAGTCCGTGCCGTGAATTCGTACAAAGGCCTCCATTTCAGGAGACAGCGGACTCTCGATCCTGAAGTCTCCATAGGCCTCAAGAAATCTCCCCCACCGTTCTCGCAACAGCCCGCCGCGCCTGTATTTAGGCGCCAGCCAGATCCAGGATAAAGTCCAGGGGCTGCCTGATGGTTTCGTTTCCGTCTCGTAAAGGAATGCACAAGCGCCTGCGATCGTGCCGTCAGCACCAGCTGGAATCAGGTAGCCGTGCCAGTCAGCCGTTGCTTTAGTCGACATCGTTCCGGGCCACTGGACAAAGTCGTAGGCAAAGTCCGAGCGGAAACGCTGGGCGCGCTTCAATACCTCCTGATGCATCCACATGGGCACCGATGCGTCTACCCGCTCGGCGCCAGCGCCACACTTGAGCCTGGCCGCAAACCGCTTGTTCGGGCCCGGGTCCAGTAACCGCTGTGTTTCTCTATGAACCTGACGATGTGCCTCACGATCATTACGACTGCTGGGCAGGTAGGTCGTACCGCAGTAGGCACAGGTTTTTAGTGCCGAGTTGACGTCACGATATCGGGGCCCGGCTACTTCCAGCGACAACACATCCTCCCCTTGGAGCACCAATGTGAAGCGGTTTCCTAACTCATCCCGGTGGCGCTTGGTCGTTGGAAATGCCGGCTGGCGCTCCACATCTGACCGGAGGACTGTCGTGGTACAGCCGCGGGAAACCTCATAGGTGAGGATGAGGTACTCCGACTCCGTCAGCATGGGCTTGCCTGCCAGGTTGCCCTTTATCACCTGCACCAGCTGACCAGGTGAGACAGCGAAGCCCAGGCGTTCCATGAAGATCAGCAGAGCAACGGCATCGGCAACGGCATAGCCATCCAACCACAACACATCGTCGTCGAGGCGCCTGGGCTTCCGGCACAAGCTGACTTTAGGGATTCTGAAGTAGGCAGCCAGTGCCTCTGCGTATCGGCCGGCCGCAGCAAACCCGCGGTACTCAGTCGCGATAATCAAATCATCGAAGTCGGATCTCGAAATACCGCCACACTCCAACAGTGCACGCTCGGCCGGAGTTAATCTCATCCGATCATCAAGCCGGGGGCGCTTCTCCGTCAGCAGTTTGTAGATCCGCTGCAACTGATCACTGGAAAGCTTGCCGGTCAAAAGCTACCTCTCGTGTCGCGGCTGTTTGGGGAACAGGCAGTCTAACGACCGCCGGGCAAATTCAAAGGCGAATTCCCCGAGTGGTCACGTGCGGGTAGAAACGGATCAAGCTACTTTGAGGTTAACCATCCCTCAGAGGACCTCCAGATGACAGCCACAAGGAAGAGGCACAGCGCTGCCTGGTTGATCTCTACGGCTTGGATGCTGATGACTACCGCTGCAATGGCGGCAGAGAACCCTACCCAGGGCGACCCATTCTCACCAACCACACTCAAGGACTGGGTATCAGTCATCAGCACCCTGATCACCATGGCCCTGGCGATTTGGGGTATCTGGAGCGGCTTGAGGTCAGCCCGAAATGCGATCCAAGAGAAGCGAAAGGAACACCGTCAGAAGCAGCTTGCCGCTGCACGGGACATGATGAAGGAGATTTTCACAGATCCACTCGCCCGCTCTGCGATGCGAATGATGGACTGGTCAGGCCGGACCTTCACCCATGAAGGCCAGACCTACGTCGTTCACTGGAGGGACCTCAAACCAGCCCTTGTCGTGCATGAGAAGGGGATGGGGTTCAGCAAGCAGCAGGAGTTCATTCGTGACTGCTTTGAGGCCTTCTTCGATCACATGCTGGTGCTCGAGCACTTCCTTGATCAGGACTACCTGCACGAAGCCGACATTGCTGTGCCCTTGGAGTATTACGCCGGGCGCGTCATGTCATTTCCTGATACTTATGACGGGTTCCTGCGGGCTTATGGGTACAGCGAAGCACGCGCATTGATGCAACGCCTTGCGGAAGGCGGAAAATAGGGCCGGCACCAGGGCGAAATCCCACATTTCGTGCAAAGTGCCCTTGCTTACACGGCCTACGATGGGGCTTTGTCCCTTGCTGTCTGCTCTGCAGGAGTCCGCATGAAACTGAAGGCCTCCGCTGGGGCAGAATCACTCCATCGGCGGGGGGAGCAGGATGTCAGAGAAGGGCTCAGGCACCACCACATTGTAGGGTTTCAGCTGTTCGAGGAGCCCTTTGTAGCCGAGCAACGGAATGGTTCGAGCAGGTTCACCAAGGTCGTTGCCAAAGAAGTTTTCCCAGTGCCCCAACAGCACAAGACGCGGTTTGGTCACCCTGAGGAGCCCTGTGGGGTAGTAACTGACTTGATTCCACCCTCCCCCGCAAAGGATCTCGACGTCGACGCGCTTTGAGTCAGAGATTATGGGTGGAAAGCCCCATGGAGGTTCAGCGGCGCTGTCTTGATAGTGAATGCGGTAAACCGGCCGACCATCCTCCCCGAGGAGGTCAATCATCCAGGCCAGAGTTACTTCACCAAGTCTCCAGTCCAGCAGACCAGTCGGCAAATCGTCGAGTTCCCAGTCGTACTCACCTGGGATGAAGTTATGGCCGAAGAGGTGCCCGGCATGCATGCTTCTAATAGGCATCACACGGATCGAACCCACGGAATTTGCTCCGTTTACGTCCCCATCAGTGATGACCTTCCCGTCGGAGTAAAACCATGTACCAGGTCGGGAGGGATCACGATGGTCGGTTATCTGCTGCTGACTTGGCACCACCACCGCGCCAGCGCCAAAGATCCGCTGTCCTGAGCTGTTCTTTGCTGCATGAAGAATGTGCTTAACCGTTTCAGACCCGTATACGACCGCTTTCGGAGAGTGCTTATCTACGACCCGCGGCACATCGAGAAGATGATCGTAGTGCGCATGACCCACCAGAAGCATCGTCACGTCTGCTGCAGGCGGCATGTGTCTGTCGACCTTCTCGTTGTCGGCTACCACTCGGGCCGGGGGTATCCCAGGAATGCCGAGGCTGGCCGGGTTGGTGTACGAAGGCGCCAGCAATAGCCCCTCCCCACGCCAATGTATGAGCCAGCCACCTACGCCAAGAAACTGAATCTTCGGCTCATCGCCCCAATGGTGATTCTGAACCGGTAACCCTTCTGAAAGCGGCTCATGAGTACAGCCGACCAGCAAACTCAATCCCAGTACGATCGATAGCCCTCGCATGGTCGGCACCCCTGCTGTCAAGGTTCGAAGCGGTATACGCGGTGGTAGAAGGCCCAAAGCATGGAAAACATCGCGACCAGCAATACCCAGTGGGTTACCTCTGGCTTGAACAATGGCAAGAGGAAACCCAGTTTGAAGTAGTCGATTCCAAGAAGGCATACCAATAGCATGCCAAGGACCAATAGCCCCCTGGGCCCCTTCATCATGCGAAGTGGATGGGCAATAACAGCAGAGAGGGGAACTCCAAGCAGTGCCAAATAGACAACCCAGACCTGCTCCGAAGGGATCGGCTCGTTTAAGAAGCGAAGACCAGCGAAACCCAGTAGCAGCGTCAAGCAGTCCACCAGGTCAGAGACGAAGGCGCGCCTGGTGTAGCCCTTCCCAAGATCATAGTGCCTGACCATCAGCCTGCTGAATTGCAGGCAGTGGTAGCCAATGAACCAGGCAGCCATACACAGAGACCAGCCGTTTGGGGACGCGCTCTCGAGAAATACCCTGGCATGCAAGGCACTAACCGTCCAGACAAGAGCGGCTCCCAGCGCTGCCGGGTAAAGCAACCCTGAAACGAGAAAGTACATGCGGGGACCGACTTCCATGATGCAGCTCCTAGGTAAGAGATGTTCAGCCTGCATTTTGACTGATCATAGAACCTGAGGAGTGAGGAAGTAGGAAGATCGAAAGGAGAGTCGAGGGGGCATGCCCCCTCGCTGGAGGTCATGCTACACGCTGGCGCTGCGCACGACGTTCCTGAATCTCTTGAGCATCGATGCAAAGGCTTGCAGTCGGCGCGACCAAAAGGCGCTTGAGCCCAATCGGCTGCCCAAACTCAGCGCAGTAGCCATAATCTCCTTCTTCGATCCTTTTCAGTGCAGCCTCCACGTCCAACAACTCTGCCTGGTCCCGCTTCAGCATCCGCATTTCCATCGCGCGCTGCTCTTCCGCGGAGGCAGTATCCGCCGCATCCGGGAGACGCGCCTCGGAGTCATCGCGGAACGCCTCTGCTCGTTGAGCGAGCAGGCCCTGTAGGTGCAGTTTTCGATTGAGAAGAAGTTCCTTGAAGAAAGCCAGTTGCTGGTCGGACATGTAATCCGACTCCGGCGCGGAAAGCAGTTGCTGCTGAGTGAGTAAGGTGGACATAGGCGATTCCTTGTGAAGAGGTGGATGGCCCGAGCTTAACGAGGCCTCTCCCCTCTTCAACTCAAATGCCTCCGCTAAATCCCCGGCTACGCAGTCTTGAACCACAGGACTGCACCGTTATGGTCACCGTCCACACCAGCAGGAGGACATTCATGGAATTCAAAGCGTTGGGCACTGGCCGTTCCACATTCGATGAGCACTACGGGGCGGCAGCCTATTCCCTGGGCGATCAGCTCGGTTTCATTTACTTTCGCTCAACCGGCATCGAGCCGAGCCATTGGGAAAGCCGTATCTATGAGAACGGCCTGGTAGCAATGGCGCCAGTGGCTACTGACACGGCTATCCAGGAGGCATTCGACAAAGTGGATCTCTGTGCCGCGCATGCCAGAGCTTTCTCCAGAGCGATGGAAGCTCTGAGCGCGCATGGTTGCTCCGATGAGGTGCTCTGTTTGCTAACAGCGGCAGAGGGGCAAATTCAGGAGTTGATTTCCGCTGTTTAGCGCTGAAAGAGGCTGCTACCCTTGTCGTGAGAGTCAAGAGGAACGCGCTATGCAAACCACCGTCAAAAGCGCTGCAGAAATCGAAGTCGGCCCATTCCGCTATACCGAACGAGCCTTCCTAGCTACCTTGCTTTGCCTGGCCATCGGAGCGCTGGCGTTGGCATCGATGCTCGGGAGTCACCCCACGAGCGATGCCACCTTGGGCACACGCATGCTGTCAGTGCAGATGATCGCTGCCTACCTGATCGTACCAATCACCAGTGTGGGCGGTTTCCTGTGCCACAGAGCCGGCTCTAAGGCCCTTGCCGGAATGCTCCCCCTTATTGGAGCAGGCTTCTTGGCCGGCGCGCTGGGCGCAAGCTTGATCTGATTTCCCCTTAGGCTCGGCATTGCCGAGCCGTTTTCTTTTTGTGCGGCGCGTCTATGGAATCCAATCGCTGCAGAAGACCAGATTCACTTGGAGGCCACCAGGCCGCCGTTATACTGCTTACTTCACCCCCTGATTTACATGGAGAAATGCGTGAATAAACAAGAACTTATCAACCAAATCGCCGAGTCCGCGGACATCACCAAGGCTGTCGCTGGGAAAGCACTGGATGCGGTGATCGAGTCCGTGACTTCCGCGCTGAAGGCCGGTGACACTGTGACGCTGGTGGGCTTTGGCTCATTTTTGGTAAAGGAGCGCGCTGCGCGCGAGGGTCGCAATCCTCAAACCGGGAATCCTGTCCAGATTGCTGCTGCGAAGATTCCTGGCTTCAAGCCGGGCAAGGCGCTCAAGGACGCGATCAACTGATCGCTCCATCGCAAGACAACCCCGCCCTTCGGCGGGGTTTTTTTTGATATCCCCCAAAAAAGGGGCACTCCCTTTCCATTATTGGATTGAACAAGGATTTCAAGACATGAAATACATCCACACTCCTGAAGCGAAGGCATTCCTGGTCGACGGCAGCACTTGGCCGGCCACCATAAACACTTCGCTCCCCCATTTCCTCGCCAAGGCATCCGGCATGCTCTTTGGCGGCAAGAGCAGCCAGGAGATCCGCCTGGCTGAAGGTCAAGTTCTACCCAAAATTGAGCATGCGCGCAGTCTGGTACTACGCCAGCTCCGCCCATTCCTGTTTGTCGACCCGACAGGGCTGTTCAACGGCATGGAGCCGGTTGCTGCATACGATAAGTCGCTGATCGTCGCAGACCAGGTCCTGGTGGCTGTTGATCTGCTTGAGGACTTCGACATTTTCGTTGGGCTGACCCGTCTGTATCCGGCCTTGGTGAACGATGCTGCGGCCGTGAGAGCCGAACTCGCCAACCAGATTGCCCGTAGCTACAACGGCGTCCACAAGAGCGTACGGAACGTGAATAGCGGCCGCGCGCACCCAAGCGGATGAGCATGACTGATCGAATTCCTGACGGGGCTGAAGCCCTCACCCGCGAACGCGGTACCCTAGTCGATATTGTTTTCCGTGATCCCGCCGGTCCTTGGTCGGTTTGTACCTTCCGGCGGGAAGACAACACCTCCTTCACCGGTACCGGCAATTTCGGCAACGCAATCCTCTATGAGGACTACATCCTGTACGGCAAGCGCGTACCGGATATCGACGGCGCTGATTTCGATGTCAGCCAGTTCACCTCGATGCCACCAGCGAAGGTTGAGTCACTGGTTGGATATCTCAGCGTCCTCACTGGCGTCCCACGCAGCGTTACGAGCAAGGCAGTCCAGCACTTCGGCGAAAGTCTGATTCCAATTCTGGACCAATCACCAGATAGACTCGTGGAAGCTGGAATCTCCCCGCAAGAAGCCCAGGTCTTAGGCCAGGTTTGGGCTGATCAACGAAGTGAGCAACTCGCACTCGCACAGATCGACGTCGAGGGTATTCCGCCGGCGAAGCTGGCAACCCTGCAACGTCGCTTAGGCTATGCCGCGAACCTCAGTGAGGTTCTGAAAGAAGACCCTTATCTGCTCTACGTCCATTTCGAGGACATTCTCTTCACTTCCGCGCTGAACCTCGCGAAAAGGTTTGGAGTGACCAACAACACAGTCTCTGCAGTTAAAGGCGCGGTGGTCGGCGTGCTCCGCCGGGAGGCTTGGCTCGGGCACAGCTACGTTGAAGGGAGGCCGCTCATGGAGTCGGTCATGAAGATGCTTCGACTCACCAAAGATGAGATCAAGCCCCTCATTGCTCAGGCCGTAACCGACCTCGCCATGGCCAAGGTTGTCCATGCCAGCGGCGGACAGCTACAACTCCTGAGCCTGCACGAAGCAGAAAACAAACTGGCCGGCCTCGTGCGGAAATGGGCAGCACTGGACTGCAAAGACGCCGAGGACCTGGTGCCCACCGAAAAGATGGCCACCAAGCTCTTGAAGCCACTGGGCCTTGAAAACGGGACTGCGAAGACGTTCTCAGCAGGACTCCGCTCGCTCTTGGGAGAACGTTTTGCGCTGATCCAGTGCGAAACCCTCTCAGACCAAATGCTGGTTATCAAGGGCCTTCAACTCTTCCTGAAAGCCTTCGGCGCAGACGCCATCTATTCCGCTTATACAAACGAGATGGCTGACGAGGTCAACCGACTGCTCGATGACGACAGTGTCGTCGTCACGTACTCGGCCTTGATAGGCATTGATCCAAAGACAGGGGTGCCTTCACAGCATGGCAAAAGACCGATCAACGCGGATGTGTTGATTCTTGCCGGGGCGGACTCGCTTGGGATAGAGGAAATGGTGAACGTCCTGCGCGCCGTACCAGATTCGAGCAGGGTTTTCCTGCTTGGGGCAGCAAAGGACCTACCAGCTCACTCCATTGGCCAACCGTTCGCGGAGCTCACCCAAGGCGGGCCGGCGCGAGTTTTCCAGGCGAGCTTTTGGTTGCCACCCAGATCACCGCAACGCGAAGCATCGCGGCGTATCTGGAGCGGGACGCTCAAAGCGAACGACGAAACCTTCGACCCAACCCAAGCGATATCTTGGCTGTCGGTGCCATCCGAGCTGCTCATCGAGACCTTACCTGTTGTGGTTAGGGAGTTCGCCCAGCAGCTACAGGTAGACCCGCTGCTCGATATTAGGGTTGTAGTCCCAGCCGCCAAGGGGCCTCGAGGTGAGGACATGGTGGGCCCGCTGTCTGCAGCGATCGCTCGGGAGTTCACTGGCGAGGAGCACCTGGTTGAGTTCCATGGAAAAGGGCTGTTCAAAGGATTGCCTTTCGTAGTTAGGCAATCCGTCGCCAGCACAAACCATCCACCCTTTTCCGTGTTCACCGCCGCTGAAATCAATCCAGAGCGCCTGAACGCTGTAGACCGAGCTGGTAACCATTACTTGCTCAGCCTGGCAGAGCGCCTCGATGTGTTCCAGGGCGCTGTCATGACGCCGAAGCTCATCCGGGGGCGAGTCTACGACGTTGTCGTCTTGGTGGTCGGCGAGGGCCAGCAGGACCTCATCAACACCACCCTCATCTCGACTCTCCTGAACAGTGCGAAGACCACCTTGCTGGTGGTTGGCGCACTCGACGGATTGCTGACGGGATATTCCCTGCGCGAACCGACTGTTGCCCGGTCTCTTCTCCCTAAACGGATAAATCCAGATGTCGATCAAATCAGCGCGCCTTGAGGCGCTTGCCGCCGAGCATGCGGAAATTCAGCGACAGCGAAATATCGCAATCAGCCTTCCGTTGGTAGGGGCAGCAATTCCATTTGTGCCGCTCCCCTTGACGGTGGCCATCGCTGCAGGCTGTGCTATCTGGTCCCTGCTGCTTGATCGGAAAGAAGCTGAAGCGTCTACCACGGATATCTGGGACGCCGGTTACATCGAAGCCCCGATTCCGGATTGCGACTTCCGCCGCTCCACTTTTCTGGGCAAGGCCATTCCTTGGACAGAGTGGAAGGATCGCGTTGACGCGATCACGAGTACGAAGGGCATCGCCACCGCTGACGATATCCGCCGGGAGTTGATCGACACCTATCCATCAATGATCCCATTCATGCTGTCCGACGACATCATGACTCGCCATGTAGCGCTGCTCGCTGCAACCGGGACCGGCAAGACCGAACTGCTTCTGGCAATCATCCAACAACAGATAAAAAAAGGGGCCGGCCTTCTGTTAATCGAAGCGAAGTCAGACTCTGATTTCTCCGGCTCGATTTACGGAATGATGGAAGCGGCCGGCCGGCTCGATGAGCTGCTGATCATCAACTTCGAGTTCCCGGAAATGTCGCATACCTACAATCCGTTCTTCTCGGGCGGGGTCCGCGCAACCATTTCCACTGCAATGAAGCTCCAAGCCAACTCCAAAGAGGAGTTCTGGACGGACATTGCTCGCTACTCCCTGACTGCCGCGGTGCTGTCGCTGAAGCTGCAGCCCGGGGAGCCAGTGTTCCACATCAAGGACATCATTGCAGTGCTGTCCGACTTCGACCTGCTGCTGAGCTTTATCCGCAACATACGGGTATCCGACTCCATCTATCACAGCGATGGTGTCGAGTGGCTGCACTCATACCTTCGCTTCTGGTTCGACGAAGAAAAACAGGTGTGGAACCTGCGCGGGTACAAGCAGTTGCTCCAAGGACTTGTGTCAAAACTTTCGGCGTTCGCCCACTCCGAATACTCCAGCATCGTCAATACCTACAGCCCGGATGTCGACCTCAAAGAGGCGATCCTCCAGAACAAGGTTGTTGTGTTGTCCATGTCGTCGCTTGCCGACAAAGACGGTGTGGAGCTATTCGGCAAATTGTTCATCTCTGATCTTGCTCGAGCGATCGGCGAAATCCAGCTCTCGAAAGCCAAACCGCTGATGATGTGCCCGGCCATTTTCGACGAGTACCCATCATTCATGGACGAGAGCCAGGTATCCCTGTTCCAGCTGGCGCGATCGGCGAATGTGCCCATCATCATTGCTTTCCAGGGCGTTGGCTTCCTCCAGAACATTTCCCCTGCCTTCGTCGAGATGGTGCTGGGCAACTGCTGGACACACCTGTACTGCGACATCCGGGATGCCCAGACGCGGGAGTTCGCCGTCAAGCTTGCGGGGACGATGATCAAAAGGTTCGTCCAAGAGTCCTCTGGCAGCAGCACGGGACAGAGTTACGCATCCGAGCAATCAGGTCTCTACACAAACGACTCGGAAGGCGCCAGCTCAAGTACCGGATACAAGGCGACGCGGGAGGACATCCTGCAACCCGAAGACTTTGCGTCGCTCGACCAAGGCGACGGGATCATTGTCGCGAAGTCGGGAACCTATCGTGTCCGCATGCCGTTGGTGAGGAACAGCTTCCCGAATGTCCACTTCAAGGACATGCGACTGGTCCGCAGGCCACGTCGAGCCCGCTCGGGCGTCAACGCCTGGCAACGATTCCACGAGAAGAACAAGGCAATGCTGGAAAAGCTGACTCAGGGCTGAATTTAGCATGCGAAACTCGAGCATTGAGGAGACACCATGAATTGGCAAGACAAACTGCGGCAGTGGGATTGGGACTTCGGGGTTGTATGGGACTGGTTTCTCGATATTACCCAGTTCCATGTGCAGCGAATCGGTTGGCCCGCTTACTTGGCCATCGCTGCCGTGATCATCTGCCTCGGGCTTGCTTTCCAGCCTACTCGCGGCCTGACCTCTCTGCTGATTAACGCCTTCGTCCGCATGATTTTCACCTACGTGCAGATCGTGCTGTCGTTGGTAACCGTGCAGTTGTTTGGATTCCTGGGCAAGGTGCTGCTTGCACAATTCCATCGAACCAGGCGCTGGGTTGGCCAGCTGTTCGACGAGAAAAAAACCTCTTAACTCTCTGCTCCCCTCCCCTCGGGCCGGCCCAAAGCCGGCCTGTCACTACCGACCCTCAAAAAAGGGGCACTCACTTTCCACTATTTGGGAAAGGAGGGCCCTTTATGAACTTTCACGCATGGGCTTTAGGGATCGGATATCTGGCGGCCATTGCCGTTCAGCCAGCATTTGCTGAATCCGACCCGTACGTAATCGATCAGCGCGATCCCCGGTATCAGCGTGCCATTGAGCACCTGTCTCTCGCTGCTCAAAACCTTCGCATGGCTCAGGACGAACTCAAGAAGGCCGAAGCCAGCGCCCCACTTCCAGGGCTGGATCTCGTAAGGATGCTCGCACAGGTCCGGCCCGTGGAAGAGACCATCAACGTAGTTCTGCAACCGGAGCAAAAGCGGCTCCGGTACCAGACCGTTACCCCCGATGGCCTGTTTTTCACCCCAACTCGAGTCGGAGATTGACCCATGCAAATGACTGGCCTCGCGCCGCAACTGAAAACGGAGGACCTCAAACGCTTTGCGTTGGGGATTCTCGCACTGGCGGTGACCATCTTCATCGTCGCCATGCCCGATATCGCAATGGCTGCGTTCGACGGCGATTTCGCGCCGGACGAGACGATCGCGAAGAACTCCAACAACAGCTTCCTCTACTGGTGGCGTCTGATTGCCAGTTACGGTCTCTGGGCCGGGTTGGCACTTCTGCTGCTGTCGGTGCTTTTCGCAGGCGCACGCGGCTGGTGGGTATTCGTGCTCGTGGTTCTGATTTCCCTCTTCGGTGAAACCGTAGTGGTCAAGGCCGGTAACCTGGCCGGCTTCAACATGGCCGGTGGTACTGGTTCCAGTTCTTCGGGGACCAAGTAACCATGCGCTTGAGAGTCACAACTGAAGCACCGACTTATGCCTTCGCGACGAGCCCGGTGAACTTCGGAGGCCTCACCCAAGAGGACCTTCTGTTCTTCATCGTTCCCTTGGTGATCGTCAGCAAAACCACAGGCGAAAACCTTTGGGCCTTTGCCGTTGCATTTTTCTGCCTGTGGCTCTTCAAGCGTTCCACGAGAAATAAGCCTCAGGGCTTCCTAGCCCTGATGGCCTCAACTTTCGTAGGCGACCTCTACGTAATGACGAGCGAGTTCCCTGCCCTTCAAAAGGCAGTCGGGAAGTTCGGTCGCTTCACTGCGCGGATCTGGCTCGAGATCGGGCTGATTCCCTCACCGTCTTACTGCAACCGATACGAGCCCTGACATGAGTGAGCAATACGGCGCACCGTTGAAGTATTTCAATTTGCTCGGCGCAAGTGATCTTCGTGCGGGCAGAGCCATCATTACGCTGATCGCCATCTCAGCGGTTTTTGCAGTCGTTATCGCCGTGCTGGTTGGCATGAATAGGGAACTGCAGGAAACAAACCGGAGATTGCAAAGCGAGCGAATCATGTATGGATTCCCAAACTCTGAGGGGATCTTTATCAGCGAGCGGCAGATTCCACAGAGACACATCATTGCATTCGTGGCTGTCTTCCTTGACAACTACTACAACTTCACTCCTCTGTCTGCTCGAACCAATGCCGAAGAAGCATTGAGAATGATGTCGCCACGTCTCCGCGCGCTGAAGGAAGATAGTTTGAAGATCGTTGCAAACCAGTCGGTTGAGCAGCAGATCACACAGGTATTCACAAAATCTTCTCCATATCAAGTCGAAGTTACCCCACAGGGTTATGTGGTGTCCTTCACTGCTGAACGCCACAGGGCCACTTTGAATAGGGTTTTCAACAAGGCTAAGTACAATGTGAAAATTCTAATCAAGCCAGTCAAGCCTTCGAAGTTCTACGAGTGGGCGGTTGTGGCTGATGACTTCGACATCCAGGAGATTTAGGGTTGAAGAAGCGACTGATAGCTGCCGGCCTTTGCGCAGCCATGTCAACCACGATATTTGCGAGCGACGAGTGCAACCGGAATCCGCGCACTGTTGTTTACAACAACTCGCCAGTTGACATTTACATTTCAAACGACACCCAGCGTGCAGAGGTTTTGTTCCCCGAGCCCTACCTCGACGGTATTTATGTAGAGGTAACTCAGGGCATGGACTTCTACCCGTCCCCTATCAAAAACAAGCTCGCATTTCAAGCGACAGATCCGCTGTATACGGGCCTTGTTTATGTCGATGCGCCGTCCAAGCAAACGTACATTCTCAAACTTATAACCCGGCCTGGTTGCGCAGACAGCCAAGTCACTATTTCGGGCCAGCCGATCGCTGATAGGTCCGCCATGGCGCGAGACTCCCGCGGAAGAATTAAAGGTCTGATGAACTATCTCTACGATGGGAAACTGCCTTCGGGATATCGCGAACAGGATTTTTCCCGACTTTCAGAGACTGATCGTGTTGTGTTTCGGCAGGGCTCGCTGGAATTCAAACTTCGCTCCCAAGTTGTGGGTCCGAAGTACATCGGCACTACTTACGAAGTCATCAACAACGGTCGCACGTCAACAAAAGTCGCCATTGATCAAATCGACTATGGCAACAAGGCCGTACGCGAGTCCCTTGGAATTGCCAGACAAGTTTCCATGCTCCCTTCCTCTCGGATACTAGGCCCCTCCCCCGAATACATTACCGAGGTCTACGGAGAGTCACATCGCGGGTTGCTATTCATCGTATCGGAGAAAGTACAGTGAGCGCCGATAACGATCAGAAGAAGAACGTAATAACGAAGCAACGCGGCCTATATATCGTCGCTGCAGTTGGTGCGCTTGGTGTTGCCATGAACTTCATGGGCGGCAACAGCGAAACCACAGGTGCGACTTCGGTTGACGCACCCAAGGCAGTTGAGGTTGGCAGTGACAAAGTCAACTCGATCACCATCCAGGATAAAGATGCTGCACTGACTCAGTTCGCCAAGAAGATCGAAACCCTTGAGGACAAAATCAAGCGAGGCGAGGAGGATCGCGAGGCTCTCAAGGCGAAGATGCTTGAGGACCAACGCAAAGCAGAGCAGAAATCGAACACTGAGATTCGAGCTCTCAGTGAAGAAGTTGCACAACTACGAAAAGATCAGGTTGACGGTGTTTACGGTGGTATCAACAAGCTGGACAAAGGCTCCAGCATGCCATTGCCACCCTCCTCTTCTGAAGGACTAAACCTCGAGGACTTTTCACTCGAGCCGCCAATGCCGGCAGTCTCTGCAAACCCATCGAACTCCAACCGTTACGGTCCGAACTATTTCCTGCTCAATGGCGGGGACGCGGGCGGTCAGCAATTCAACGGAAAAAGCGGAGGCGGCGCGGGCTCAACTGCTGAGACCGAGCAACAGCTGTTTGCCAACATGTCAGCTCCTGAGTCGAATGGCATTCAGCGCGCTGGCGTGAATACCTACAACGAGACCGACGCGACCCTGGCAAAGCTGAACGGCCGCCAGCCGAACCCGGACCCGATGCCGGCAGCCCAGTCTCTCAACGCCTCCCTGCCAACCCAGAGTCCGCGCGAAACGTATGAAGTACCCGCCTTCTCTTTTGTGGAAGTCACCACGCTTCACGGGGTTGCGTGCCCGATCGGCGCCAACGCTCCTGGGGCATCCGAAGAAGGGAAAATTCCCGCTCGACCGGTAGTCCTTCCGGTGCGCGGCATCTTCAAGGGTCCCAACGGCGCCGAACGAGATCTCGGCACTATCCACCTGATGGGCCTCTGCTCTGGCAACCGCAACTCCAGCTCGAATACGGGCCGCGCGACCATTCGCATCGAGCAACTCTCCTACTGGGACGAGACCGGTGGTGCCCAGACGGTCCCTGCAACCGGGTACATCGTCGATACGCGAGACAACGAGCAAGACGTCTACGGCCGCCTGGACAAGGCCTCAGGCCGCACCCTCGCACTCCAGTCAGCTGCAGCAGCCGCAGCGGCATATGCCTCCACCCTGAGCCAGGCCGAGTTCACTACGAATAGCGCGATGGAAAACGGAACCAGCTCAACCACCAGCCAGTTAACCGGGAACGCCACGAAGGCGGCGGTCAACGAGGGCATCGCCGGGATGTTCAAGAAGATCTCGGAGCGATTCGAGCGAGAAGCAAACGCTGCGGTAGACACCGTCATCGTCGAGCCGGGCATCAAGCTGCGCTTCGTAACAGACCAAACCTTCCGTGTTTTGAAACCAGCTGAGGCGTTCGACATTGACCCCGGCATGTACGACACCCTGATCTAGGAACCAGCCATGAACATCCGCCCATTCTTGGCCTTGTCCACCGCATTGCTTCTCAGCGGTTGTGCCAGTGAGGAGCCTTTCAAAAACAGTGCTTCGATGGACCAGATCTACGATGCGGTCCATGGCAGCGCCAGCAGAGACACGGTCTCGCTCCTGCGCCAAGGCCTGCGCGCGCGGCCAGAGCTTGGCTCATCGGAACCGTACTTTCCGATCCGAAACCCGGACGTTGTAGCGCCGGTATGGGTGGTGCCATACGCCGACGCTAAAACCGGCGTGAAGCATGGCGGCCGCTGGGATTACATCATCGTGGAGGAAGCAGATTGGGCAAACTGACCATCGGCTTCTGTCTCCTGGCAGCGGCATCCACGGCTTTGGCTGAGGGTGTTCCCCAGATGTACAAGGATGCCATTCGCGAACACCACACAAAGATGATCCTGGGATCAGGCCAAGACCTGACTGTTCTTCAACCTGACGTCGTTCTCTATCGGAAAATTTTCCAAAAGGAAAACACAACCGATCACCGCGAGCTGATTCAGGCAGACGAAATCCCGTGGGCACAACTCTTCAAGAACCAAGACCTCACCCTTGGTGAAATCGTCCGACTCTCGGCCGCAGCGTCCGGCTACGACTCTCGCTTCGATCCGCAAGTCAACCAAGACCAAGTGATCAAGCTCAACTCGCATCCCAACTCGCTGCGCGACCTTGCGGAATACCTCACCCGAGTCAGTGGCGCTCGTGTGACCGTTTACCCGGAAGGGCGCGTGGTTACAGCAACACTCAAGGGGCAGGGTTGATGGCCAAGGTAAAAATTGACGACCTGCATCTCTACGACACTGAGTTGGCTGGCCTGGCTCGCCGCGGGTATCAGGGCGGCATGCCCATCCAGTTGCTTTCCGATGCATTCCTGTACGAGAAGCATGGCAGCTATTTCCACACCATCGATGGTCGCTTCGCCAAAATCTGGAAGCTACGAGGTATGGATGCCTCGCTCCTGAACAACGATGACCTGTGGTCCCTCAGTAAAGGTCTTGGTGATGTACTGAACAAGTATCCATCTGGATCGGCCGGTCAATTCATTCGTCACACCCATCGAGATATTCGCGAAGTTCTTGGGATCTACCGTGCAGGTATTGAAGGCGGAGAAGATGAGTTCGCTCTCGAAATCGCGAACTCGATCGTCGAACGACAGATTGTTGCGGCAAGCTCGCCTGAAGGTTTCTTCACAAAGCTCTCCACCGAGGTCCTTGAGCGCATGCGTGAGGACTCTCTGGCCGAGATCGAGGATGAGAAGCTTCGAAATAATGTGCGGACTCTTCTCATGGGCGGAGACCCCTGGGCGGAAGAGGGAGAGGATGACGTTCGGGCCAATGTCACCGAGCAGATTGAGCGCGAAGTAAGCCAAGGTCGCTATCCCTTTGTAACGGACTTCTACCTGGTCTTGCTCTGGAGTCCGGATTACCTCTTCGGCAAGTTCATCGACAACACCGCGAAGAACGCACTGGCTTCGATGGGGCTTATCGACGCCAACAAGCTGGCTCATAAGGAATACACGAAGCACGCAAGACGCTTTGGCCAACTCTGTCATGAGATCGGCCAGGCTTTGGCCACGTTCGGGTTCCAGCCGGGCTCGCTTAACGGCCAAGGCCTCATCAACCTTCAGTACCAGCTTTTCAACCCCGTTCGCTGCTTCAAGGTCGACCCGCCCAAGTACCGGCCTGACTTGCCCATCCTGGATTGCTTGAAGAACCCGAGCCAAGTCGCGTACCGGGAAACTCTCAACAATGCCCCGATGTTCGCCTCTGTCGAAACTGAGGAGAAAGGCTGGACGATTCACGATTCTGGCGTCCCCTACTTCATCCGCCCAGTCTCGGTACTGGGTAAACCAACCTCGAGCTTCCCGGGCATGCTGCAGGTGGCCATGTCGGGCATCGAGAGCGAATCGCTGATCACCATCAACTGGAGCGTGCCCTCCCCAGTAGCGATGATGAGCCGCCTATGGACTCGTGGGCGCATGCAATCCGGGAAAGAAGCCATGAAAATTGGCGACAAGGATCTGCTGGCTCAGCAGCGCAATGACCTGGAGAAGGTTAAATCCAAGATCAGTGCGGAAAACGCCAACAACCGCGAGCAGTTTTTTGACGTGTCGCTTCACATCAACCTGATGGGGTTCGTCGAGGCCCAGGTCGATGATCAAGCCATGCAGTTGGAGAACATGCTTTGGCGTGTGGGGCACAAAGAATCCCTTCGCGGCGACGCTGCTGTCAGGAACAGCATGCCGTTGAACTTCCGCAAGAGCAGCATGAAGCTCTTCCGTCGTGACACCCCTCACCTCACGGAAAGCTTGTCCCATCTGTGTCCGTTCTTTGTTGAATACCAAGGCTGCTCCGACCCTGCAATCCTGATGAACAACAGGGCGGGACAGCCGATCTATCTGGACCTGTGGGGCCAGATGACGAACACCGCGCATAGCCTGATTTGCGGTAGTACCGGTACTGGTAAGTCGTTCACCTTCAACAACCTGTTGATGGCCTTGAGGGTGAAGTACCGACCTAAAGTCTGGATCATCGACAAGGGCGACTCCTACGAGAGCCTCTGCCTGGTTCTCGATGGCAACTACATTCGCCTTGCGACCGAGCCGTTCAAAGAGCCGATCACCGGGCGGACCATCAACCCCATCTGTATCAACCCGTTCTGGATCGGTAAAAACGACGACGGCAACAACGAAATGCCGACGTTGGAAGACATGTTCTTCATTGCTCGCATGCTGGTGATGATGATCACCTCCAGCGCTGCAGAGCAGTCCAAAACATCGGTCATTACCCCAGTGACAGTGCCTCTGCTGTATCAGGCACTCAACGAGTTCTATACCGACTGGGTAGCTACCAAGCCGAAGGACGAACCTCGTTTCAGGGACTTCATCCCTTACCTCGACAAAACTGAGTTCACTGAACAGTCGGGCAGATCGCTCGTCCAGGCGCTCACCCTCTACTACGGGGCCGGGCCATTTGCAGCTCTCTTTGACGGCTTCCTGCAGGTCCAATGGGAGAACGACTTTACCGTTCTCGAAACCCAGCGGATGGCAAAGTCTCCTGCCCTACCCGTAGTCACTCTGGCCCTGTTCCGCCAGATCGACTTGTACTGCAAGTTCAAGCTTGAACGTAGCCGCAAGAAGATCGTGGCTGTCGACGAAGCGTGGGCAACCCTTTCTGACCCGACTGCCGCATCGGCGCTCTCCAGCTTCTATCGAGAACTCCGCCGCTATGGTGCCGGCTGCTTGCTGATTTCTCAGACCGTGAAGGACTTCGTCAACCTGATCCGTGCTGAGTCAGGTGGGAATGGCGAGTCACAGGACGGCATCCTCGAGAACACAAGCCATTACTTCTTCCTGGCCTGCTCGCAGTCGGACTACGACATCGCGAAGGAATTCCTCGCATTTACTGCCGAGGAGATTGAGCTTTGGCGATCGCTTGCATCTCTGCCCCCGCTGTACAGCGAAGTCTTTTACCGGATGCGGACAACCAAATCCGAATACTACAGCGGTGTCTTCCGGCTCTTCGCCAGCCCCATGGCGCTTTGGATCGCCTCGTCCCATCCGGACGACTACCAAATGCGCGAGCGCAAGACCCAGGAGCTTGTGCAGAAGCACTCCATCTCCGAATCAAAAGCTCGCCAGAAAGCAATCTCCGAGCTCGCAAAATCTCACCCGTATGGTGCTCGATACCATGTCAATCAAGCTGCTTAAAACCCTCGCGGCGGTAGCCGCACTCGCCTCGCTCGCAGCTTGTTCGTCGAAGTACGAACCGCGCGAAACGATCATCGAGGAGCAGGCCAAGCCTATTAAGCCCCTCTACGCCCCCAAAACCGAACTCGAGCGCCGCGCTTACGAGGAAGGCGTCACACAGGTCCTCACAGATCTGAAGGGAAAGATGCGTGCACGCGATCGGTTCACCTGGGACCCGCCGATCATTCAGTGCGGTGTTGATATTCCTGCACGGGTGCAAAACGGAATGCTGGTCCCTGGCCACAAGGAATGCGTCCAGATCGCTCCAGGTCGCTGGACCGAAGAAGCACCAACCTATCTGCCGGTATTGGGAAATTAAGCCATGAGCAACAACGAAGAAAAACCTTCCCTGAAGGACCTCGTCAATAAGATCAGCTCGGGGGTTGGCAACCTCGCACGTAAAAAGCCAGGACAGGACAGCGCCAGCCAAGGCACAGAGCCCACCATTGACCTTGGTTCGGCGGCCGCGAAAGAGTCGCCTCAAGCCGACGCACACGGCGACGAACTGGAGCCCTTGGAACCGATCATTGCGGAAGAAGATGATCAGAAACCCAAGAAGACCAACAAGCTTTCCCAACTCACGATGGGGCAAAAGCTGATTGCAGCGATCTTGGTCGTGGGGCTTGTCCTCTTCGCCAAAGGTCAGATGGAGGGTTCCAGTACAAGCCAAACGCCTTCTGAGAATGAAGCAGCGCAGGAGGCCCCTACCTCCAGCGAGGAAGGAATGGCCTTTGGTACAGAACCCGCCGATCACACCCAAGCAGAACTTGGCGCCCAGGATGATCTGTCTCTGCCTATTGATGGTCCCGGTCAAACTTCGCGGAGTCTCAGTTCTGAACCAGAGCCATTCCAAAAACCAACTGAAATCAGTTCGGCTCCTCCAGCATTCGGTGGGCTGGACCAGCCATTGAGCGAGGCGGCACCCCACACCACCGCATCCCCTGACCTGGGTGTCCCTGCTCCTGCTCCTGCTCTTGCTCCTGTCGCGGAGCCTTTCTCGCCGCATGAGGATTCGCCGGCAAATCCTTTCGGTGCTCAAGCACCAATAGCAAGCCAATCTGGGGCCGCAATTACCTCTTCGATTGGCGCGGAAAAGCAGCCCCCCGTTTTCGCTGGAACCCCCAGCGTCAACCCGGATAGTGCTCCCGTAAAGGAAGCGCCGAAAAGCAATGAGGCTTTGACAAAGGCTAACGCTGACATTGCCGCTCAGGCTGAAAAGATCTCAGCCCTCGAGCAGAAGCTCAGCAAGATGGAAGCCCAACTCAAAGCTGAAAAGGCCAAGCAAACCAAACCGGCTGTTCAGCAACGCATCACCAAAGCGCCGACAAGAACCCCAGTGGCGAAGTCGTCGCCAGTCGCGATAAGCAAGGCTCGTCCGCGGATTTGTGTGAAAGCAGTAGCAGAGGCGGCCAGGAACTGCAGCACCTGTGTTGCACACGCCTTCATCGTGCACGCGGGAGCAGAGGACATGGTTGGCCAAGGCGATTTCCTTGATGGGTACCGCGTTTCAATCGTGGGCGATCGCTTGGACCTGCAAGACAAAAACGGTCAAGTGGCCCACAAGTTCTGGAGTTCACCAAATGGCTGTAGCGCGATCTAACGTCCTCCGTCAGGTCTCACCGGATGAGCAACTCAATCTGGAGCGCCTGGCCGACGAGGTGAATCGCAGCTACTTCGGAAATTCCATCAACATTCGCCCGCGCTGGGGCATCCCCAGCGCCTGCGAGTCCCCAGAGCCTAAGACTGAGATCAATCATCTCTCTCCACAGGAGCTGAAGGATTTGCAGGCGGGTGTTGAGGCCTACCACAAAAAAGATCTTCAACAAGCCAAAACACTCCTGGAGCAGTTTTCACCTAACGGCCCAAGAGACGCAGCACTGCTGTACGTACGAGTGCTCACCCTGCTGAAAGATCCAACCTGGCCGGATGTGGCCAAATCGGTGAACAGAGTTTGCGACGACACGATCTACGTCGCCCCGGGCAGCATCGAAATGGTCAGCGGCGAGGAGTCGCTTCTGGTTCATCCGATCCTCTCAAGATCGGCCGGCAATGGAGCACCGATTTTCGTCATCCGGTACATCATCCATCACGAGATGGTTCACAAGTTCCTTGGTACCTCCTCTACGGACCCTCACCCGGAAGCTTTTCGACGTCTTGATGCCTGCGCACGTGATCGGTCACGCGCTTTGCAGTGGTTGCGCAAGAACCATTTCACAACGATCGAGGATTCGGCCCGATGAGATGGATTTTGATTGCACTCCTGTTGATCACCTCGGCCACTGTCTCGGCCCAGGACTATGACTACCTCATCGACGCTACTGCAGCCAGATACGGAAATGATCGACTCGTGTTCCGGGCAATGGTGCAGAAGGAATCCAGAAAACAGCCGTGGGTATTCAACGTAGACGGCGAAGGTTTTTGGTTCCAAACCAAAGACCAGGCCGTCAATGCCCTGTGGGCACTCACCTCCGCACCCTGGCTTGTAAAGATCATCCCGGACAAAAACTCCAAAGCAATACGGAGGTTCTTCCCATCTGAACGAGCTGCAATGAGTTTCGCCAATAGCTATCAGCGCAGCAGACAGGCCCAGGGCTTCCCCGCTCTCCTTCAACGAATGGATGACACGAAAGAGGTCCTCGATGGGCAACTGCGCGTGCGCAAAGTCTGGCTACTCAATACCGATCTCGGAATCGCGCAAATCAACTACCGCTTTCACGGCAAGGGAAAGGCCTCTGTCCAGCAGTGGCTCGATCCTGCTTTCAATCTTGACTACGCAGCCCGCCATCTCACGGACCTGAAAAAGCGGTACGGATCAGATCTTCAGGCGGTCGGCTACTACCACTCCAAGACCAAAAAGTACCGCGACATTTACATGAAAGAGTTCATGCCGATCTATCACGAGGAGAGAGCCCGTGCGGGTATTTCTATTGCTGCTAAGTAGCCTGCTGATCAGTACCTCACTGAACGCAGCGGAGAAAGGTCCTTCAGAGGATCAGCGCGTCGGCGAAGGCCTGGTACTCATGCTCAAAGGGGAAAACCAGAAGGCCTGGGATCTTCTTTTCCCCGAAGCCAAAGCAGGCAACGTTACGGCGATGTACCACCTCGGGATGATGATGATGCGGGCAACAAATACCCCGGATCATTTGCAGAGGGCAAAGACCTTCTTCGAGGCAGCTGCCAAGCGTGGCCATAAGGGCAGTGAGGCAATGCTCCTGCAGGTACAGAAATCCTTAGCTGCAGCCACGCCAGGCACCCTCCCCTCGATTGCCGGGAGAAGCGGCCTCCCGGTCCCGGCAGATCTGGAAGGAGCTAAACGGCAAGCCGAACGCATGAGGCAACAGGTTGGCCGTTTCATAGATCCTCTACGTGAGGCCGCTGCAGAAGTGACGATCATGTCGTTCGTGTCCGACAACTCGGATGCGGTCGAAAAGATTCGCTCTGCGATCGACGAGGTCCGGGCCCGTTTTGGTGATCGAGTAGACGCTCAGTTCTACGTCGTAATCGATCAGGCCACATGGGACCCCAAGCGAGTTTTCAATCAGCAATCCGGCCAACTTCCAATGTTGGGGTTCACCCCTGACATGGGTGGGCGGATTGCCAGCCAGTACGGTGTGCGAAGCACGCCGGCACTGGTCCTCATTCCCAAGAACGGACAACCCAGGGTCGTCAACAACCCTGCCTCATTGGTTGCCGATCTCACATCGTTCCTGAACTGAGGTCACCCTATGAACCACAAGCTCAAAATCGGGCTCGCCTTCGTCGCCGGCGCACTGATTTCCAACGCAGGCACTGTCATGTCCAACGTGCCCAACGGCCAGGATGTCCTCGCGGAAGCCTTGTCTTCGGCGCTGGATAAGGTGAATCGGACGGCACGGGATCGTGAGATTGAAGAACTCGACAAACTCCCGAACATCCTCGACTGCCAAAACATGCAGTGGATGAAAAACTGCACAGAGCTCAATCGAAACGCGAAGAAAAACCCGAACGCGCCTCTGCGAATTACCAACAACAAAGGGCTCGAATTCAACTTCCAACCGGGCACCCCGAGTGCAGTCATTCGCCTACAGCTAGAACAGTCTCCCGAGGCCGCCAACGAGCTGGTCAGCTACATGGACCAAACCTGGGGCCAGTATAAGCAAGCGGCGAATCTCTACCAGATGGCGATGTGGCAACGCGGTGACCTACAACACATCAAGGGGCTTGACGCGGCCATGGAAGAGTCCGCGGCGAAGAAGCCCATCGACACCGACTCGTTGAGCATCTCGGTATTCACTGAATCCACCTGCCCTGTCTGCGACCGTCAGTTGGCCACTCTTGGCAGGCTAGTTCAGAAATATCCGAAGCTGAAGGTGCGAGTCTTCCAACTCGATCGAGATGCAAAGGTCTTCGCAGAGAAAGTGACCGCGCGTGGCTTGACCGGGCGGATGCTCAGCCAAGCAGAAAGAGACAACGTCACGAAGATGGGCATCACAGCCTGGCCCATCACTTGGATCGACAACATGAAAGTTAGCCGAAGAGAAACTCTGGTTGGCAACAGAACCATGAACCAGCTGGAAGGCCGACTGATGGCAATGACTTACGTGAAGAACACCACTGTTGCGAAGAAGGATTCCAAATGAAGCTGAACAAACTTGCCGTCATGGTTTGCAGTGCTCTCATCAGTTTCAGCACCGCAACGGCGTTTGCCGATTATGGATACGGTCCTATTGATGGCGACGGTAAAAGCGACAGTTCTGACTCGCCCTGGTCCCGGCGAATGGATGATGTGACCGGATTGTTCGGTGCAAGGCTTAGTGGGAGTGCCGTTAACAAAGCTGGTCGTGGTGGAAGCGGTAGTTTCGATACCTTCACCCCCTTCCAGGATAAGCAGCAGTTCATTGTTGGAGCGTATGGCGCTACCCAGGTGGGTGTAGGTTGTGATGGACTCAACCTCGGCACAGTCTTGGACGGTCAGATCGGGCAGTACGGCGACATGGTTGAGCAGTTCATTCAGAACGCGCCGGCGCTCGCCATCATGTACCTCGCTTACAGCCAGCCAACCGTGAAATCGGTAATCGACGAGCTTAACGCTGTCGGACAGTTTGGCCTGGATCTTTCGAACCTCACCTGCAGTGGTGTACGGCAGCGTGCCGACAAGGCTTACGAAGAAAACATGCAGGTGATGGCCGAAGCTGACTGCACTGTCGAAGAGGGCTACAAGTCCGCGAAGTGCATGTCTGGTGACGGGATCACCAGCAGCCTCATTACCCGAATGAAGGACACCAAAAACACAATTACAAGCCGAGCGACATCATTGATGAATGGCGTGTCAGGGATGACCGGCGGCCTGGTTGGCGTGAAAGGTGGAGGCTCTTCAAGTGGGAGTTCGTCGGGATCGAGCGGGGGAGGATCAGGAAATGGTTCTGGTTCAGGCGCAGGTTCTGCTCCATTGCCCAGCAAGAACTGCGGTGCCAAGCCCGAAGATGGCAAAACCTCCCTCGTGCTGGCTGCATCTGAGCTTGGTTGTGAAGACATCAAGAAATATTCGGGCTTACTGCCAAATTACAGTACCGAAGAGGACGCGCATACGGTCACTCCTCGGACCATTTCGCTTGAAGATGAATCGAAGAAGCTGACTCAGGAGTATCAAAGCCTCTACGCGAACGTATATCAAGCAGACCCAGCAACCTTCGAAAAAAGTGACGCTTATAAGGAGTTGGTGAATCGCGGCGGCATCGTCATCACCGAGACTGAATTTAAATTCATGCGCAAACTAGGCACTACAAATCCCGCATTGTTTGCCAAAGCCCAACAAAATCTCGCCACGCTGGCCATGATGAAAGAGCTAGACGAGGTCATTTCCAAACTTGAAGTGGGGGTAATGACCGGGCTGGCGAACCAAGTTGATGACCAAGCAATAAGCTCCAATGATCAGGCTCGGTATTCAAATGCATTGTCCTCACTTCGCAAAGAATATGAAATGCTCCAGAACAAGATTAAGCATGACATGGAGCGAAACAAACTAATCGAGCAGACAGCTAAGGCGGTAATAAATGGCTGATGTTGATGTCGATAATTCCGTCAAGGACTACGACTTCCTCAAGCTCGTAGATTCCAATTTTGCTGACTTGGTCGGTTACTACCTTGGTCTTTGGCAGGACTACCACACTCTTCTGGTTAACTCCGCCGGAGTCATTATCGGAGGTCTAGGTCTTGCCTGGACCTCCATCCTTATGATGAGGAGCCCTGAGGATAAGCTGAGGTCGGTTTTCACCGGTCTCACGGGCACCTGCCTAATGTTTTTGCTTCTTTCAGTCTCTACATTCACATTCCCCGGCACAGGTAGCTCTGTTCAAATGGCGCGCGGGGGGGGATGGTCCCTGACTATAGTCGGCAACATCTACGCAATCTTTAAGTCTGCACTTGACAAGGTCAATGAAGGAAAGATTACGGAAGATGCATTCAGCAGGGCCTACCACGTAACAAACCAAAACACCCTAAAACGTTTTGCTGACAGCCCTGTGTATCCACTTTATTCGGACTATTTAAACAAGTGCGAGCCTGCATTCATTGCTGCTAATGGGAAGTCCCCCGAAGCGTTAAGTGCAGGACGATATGTCGGCTTCTTCGGGTCTACCGGAATCGGTGCTAATGAGATTGAGTTCGAAGATAGCAGAGGCTTTCTGGACAAGGTCACGGGCAATGGCGAGGCCAATTATGATAACCCTACCAACTCCACTTGGCTGAAGCGTGATGGTGGCAATGCAGTAGTGGAAGGTACAAAGAAGGGTATGGCTATGCTCGACAAGATCGAGGGTGATAGCAATCCTTATGACGGCACGAACCCACCCCAAGGCTTCGAGATCCCAACCGAAGCTTATTGGGTGCAGAAGCTCTTTCCAGAAAAAGCTGGGGAAGTTGCTGACCAAGCATTGTCTCTTGACGCTAGCGACTCGAAGTACAAAAAATATTTGAACTCGGGCTTCAAAGAAGCACCAACTACTGGCGCAAAGCAGAACTTCTATCCCAAGACCTGCAAAGACATGTTCTTGATGATCGATATGGCACAGAGAAATTTCAACTCTGCCGTCCAAAAACATGCTCCTGCTTATCAGGAAAACTCATTCAGACGGGATGGTGATGATGCGGCGGCAATAATGCTCAATCACATACGAAATGAAGCATCTCAGCGGAAAAAAGGACAGTCGGAATTACTTACCTATGGCGGTATGTACTACCAAGATTCCGACGTCCGCGATCCAATGACCATGTTGTTCGAGAGCGGAACAACGAAATTTATGGATATAGGCAAAACCTTCAGAGAATGGATGCTTACTGTAAAAATCCCAATGATGATAAACGGTGCCGCCATGCTCGCTGCACTAATGGGTATTACATTCCCCATCTTTGCAGTTTTCGGCATCTTCTGGTCGACAAGGGTGATTTTTACTTCTGTTAAAATTATTGCTTTTTGCTTTATTGTTGCGTTCGTTAATGACCTCTGCTTAACAATGGCCTCCACAATGCTTGCAGTTAATGCTGAGACCATGCAAGGCTACAACATGGGCAACTATGCTCAAAACTCAACCCTATTAATATCGGCCGGAACAGGCCAGTACATTATCTTTGTTGCACTAACCGTTATTGAAATCATCTTCGCTAAACTTTTGCTCTGGGACGATGTTAAGAGTCTTGGAGGCTTCAATCCTGCCGGTGCAACTACAGGATTGGCGGCAACCGGCATGGCGGTCGTGGGAGCAGCAATACGAATTGCGGGAGCTGCTTTGCCTGGCGGAATTGCAGGTACAGCTGGGGCTCTAGCCAGTGGCGGTGCCAGTGCTGCGGGTGCCCCTGCCGGAGGTAATCCTGCACCTGGTGGGGGTGGCGGTAGTGGCGGCGGTGGTCCAGCGCAGCAGAAAGTACAAACTGCGGCCCAGGTTGCGGGCGGGATCGCCGGAGGGCTGGGAGGTGGTGGCGGTGGACAAAATGGCGGTGGCCCTGGGTCATCGGGTGCCAACGCACGTTCGGGAGTGAAAATTCCAACTCCGCAGGCTTCTCAGTCCTCCAAAGGCCAGCGTTCGAGCCTGGACGATCTCATCTGATAGACCAAATTCTGCTCAGGGCCCATATTGGGCCCTTTTTTTTGCTTGAAATCCGAACACCGGGCGGTATAACCATCGCCATCCGAAGATGGAGAATGAACGATGAAGGGAAAAATGATGTTGCTGGCATGCCTTCTGGTAAGCGCATGCGGGAATGGGGAAGTCGAGAACAATGCCGCCGGGGTTGCCTCCACAGGTCAGGTGGATGGGCACCCAGACTGGAAAATGCCTAACTCAACCGTCTACGAGATTGTGAACAGTCCAAACAAAAAGGCTACGTATGGCTATGAATTCCGTGCCAAACGAACCAAGGACTGGGAATCGGAAGGATGGACAGTTTGGGTTGCGTCCAACACCTACTCCGATGCAAAGGCACAGCTTAATAATGCCGGCCAAGCCGAGCAAAGCCATGTTCGAGCTCGCCGAGAAGGACGGGCTATGTGGGATCTGAAGCTGCTCCTAAAAAATGCTGGGCTTCCGGTGTCCATCAATTATCTGTCGTATGGCCAGATGCCTATGTCCACTGTGCGTACAGCTCAACGTGACCATGGCGTTGGGATGACATTCTTCGGAGACGAATGTGGCACTGGATTCCGGGAGTGTGTCGACCACTACTACTACTCGCCGGCCCTACGGCTGAAAGAGCGCGGTAAGGTATCGTTCAAAGAGTGGCTCGCCCCTTACAGCTACTTCCCTGACAACGAGTGGGGCCAGATGAATCAACGGACGATGCTGGCACAGGGATTTGGTGCAGACGAATCGTCGGCGTTCTACGACTGGTGGCCAACGATGGTTTTTCTGGTCAACCCCGACAATGAAGTCGTACGCGCTTGGCTTCCTCAAACCGGTAACGCCGCAACACCACATACCATTCTTCGCGCTGTAGTGGAGGAAATGGACGTGGACCCGAAGACAGTCTCATTGACCGGGGCTCGCCCAGCCCAGTACACCACCTTCCCCAACCATGCATACTTTGGCACCAGCATGGAGGACAAGGCGGTCCAGGATATCGCCAAGATCCTTGAGGATATTTCAGGATGATTGGATCGCTTCACTTCCAAATCAACGAAGAGTCGGTTCCCTGCTATGTCCTTGACATCGTTGGGAACCTGATTCGCCGAGCGGCCGTAGGTTCTCCACTTACGCTTATCCCCTACGCCGTTGAGTTGGTGACTCCGGCGGCTGAAGTGATTGCTCCACGCCCCTGGTCGGTAACGCCCGAAACGGTAATGTCCCGAGTCACAAAGGTTGCTCCTCTGGTGCCAGAGGTCGGCCGTGCGTACCCACGAAATTCGGTTCAGCAGATCCTCATGCCGTTCGCACCTCAGGTAGAAACGGATGAGACTGAAGAATCGATAATTCAGGCTATCGACATGCTGCCCGGGTTGGATGAAGAGTCGGCCAAGGCGGTAAGAGAGACTCTTGCGATCCACGGTATCCACCCAATCCCTGTGAGCGGTAACTACAACGAGAATCTTCATCAGGCCCGCGCCGGCGAGATTTGCGTTGGGGGGGTCGTCAAGGTCGCAGATGGCTGGTTTTCAAACATGAAGGTGTACCGGAAAGCACTGGTTCGTTCTGCTTAGGTTACGGGTCCGAACGTGTGCCACCAGCCCAACACCTGAAATTTTTTGGTGAATCCAATGCGCAGCATTCAGATGAACAACGACTTCGATTTCGATACAGACACCAGCTACCTTCAGCAAGACGATGCATTTTCGGTGAACGAAATGCTCTCGGAATGGCCTACGACGAAGAATGCGTTTGTGAAACGCCTGGCCAACACTTTGGGCCAGGGTGCGAATTTCGAAGCTCTACGCCTGCAGGACTTCATGGACCTGGTTGGCTCTACGGCCGTCGCTCGACCGCGTGAGACTGTCACATACGAGGTTCACCTTCGCGATAGGGACACCCTGCTTGTCGATGCTGCCATCACCTCGATCGCCAGCACGAATCCCCCTATCTCTGCGGACAACGCTGGCTTCTTTAAGTACGCCCTTCGCTGGTTTGCAAAAGAGCGTCCGAAAATCAAGCTCTCTGCTCGAGCTGACGGCCTTTTCTGGGTTCACCTGCCCGAGTAAATTCAGATAAAAAAAGGCTATCGGGAGTTCCAGATAGCCTTTTTTATTGCCAGTCTCAGAGGCCTATGTCCACTGATGCCATGGGGTCAGGCACGAATAAAGGAGCCGGAGGTTCAGGCGTCACGTCTTGCGGAGCAGCCGAGATCGCGCTAGCGACCGAGTTCGCATGCCCCACTGGCTCATCTTGCCTGGGATTTCCGGACGGCTCAGCCACCCCAGCGGCAGCATCTTGACTCAACATCGTCCGTGTAGATTCGGGGCACGATCTGGCAAGAGCATAATCTGTCATTGCCTGCATCACCGCTTCTGGAGCACCAAAGCTCAACGACACGTGGCGGTTGAGCATGTTGAGGAAGACAGTTTGCCGATTGCCATGCCCCAAGCCTTTGTAGAGGCGGAAGAGTTCGGGGTAGTAATCCTCTCTCAGAGTCATCTTCACCTCGACTGCGCGCTCGTCAGAATGCGCCGGCGGGGTGAAGTCACTCAACGTGACAGGCCACTGTTTCTGGCAGGCCGCTGAAATGCTGAACACCATCTGATTTCCGGCTCTGGGCCCATGTTGGCCCAGGGCTTCGATCAACGCATCGTGGTGGCCAGGGATGAGCTCCGCTCGGATCACGACTTTGCTCATCTGTGCGTTACCCCTGGCGGATCAAAGCATGCTCTTTGAAATACTGACTGACCATGAAGCGGTAGTACCCGCGGACAATCGACTTGTCAGGGTCTTTTGCGCTGTAGATCGGGCAGGTGATGTGGCGCTTCAAGAGAGTGCGGCCAAGAACGGTAGTTCCACCGCCGGCGGCTACCATCCCTTTCAGGAAATCAGTTGAGCCCCACAACTGCTTGATGAAGCGAGGAATGGTCTGATCGGTGAAAGCCTGGCGTGCGGGAAAGCTGATCGGTTCCATATCGATCTTGGTTCCACGCCAGATGAAGTGGCCTTCCCTCAGCCAGACATCCATCGTGTACTCGTTGATCTGGTTGTCTAATGCGAAGTTTTTCGGAAGCTTCGCTCCCTTCTTCGTGATGAGCTCGTTCAACTGCTCAGGGTTACTCAGAGAGGTGTAGATCGCTTTGTGGATGTCAGAGACTCCACTGGATTCGCCGTATCGGATATCACTGACACGACCATTATTGAACTGCCCACCGTCGATGGTGCCGTAGCCGATATCGATGATGCCGTACTTACCTTTGACCATTTCGTTGGGATCAAGCGGGTTACCATCTTCGTCCTCGAGCTCTGGATCGAACCATGGGCCAGCGAACTGGGGAAGGATCTTGACCAGCTCAGGATGGTAGCCGTCTTCTCGTGCCCACTTTTTCAGATCGGCCTCGAACTCAGCCGCGTGGGTGGCGAAGAATTCGGTCGGCAATCCTGTAGCGATGACCGGGTTCTTGATGTTCGCATCCTTCAGCACCTTCAGAAAGAGCACTCGAATCTCGTCGGATTTGTAGAAGCTCGAGTCTGTGCTTCGAGAGCGCGCACCCTCTTCCCTGCAATCATCACCCACCAGGTAGCGACGACCGTTCTTCGTGGTGAAGACTTCCCGACTGAGGGCTCCACCAAGACTGCTGCCGGCATAGGGTGCAACCAAGGATGGATATTCCCCGCTGGCATCGTTACCGGCCTTGTAGCTCGTCGAGCCGTTGCCCAGATCTATGGCAACCAATTGCTCAAGCTTCATAGACATTAAATCCCCTCATGGTCAAAGCAACGCTTGAAAAAGGCCGCGTAGTGCGAGCCATTCATCCATAGACGCTGCGATAGTTTTTTGTTGCCTAAGGATGCTGCCTGAATGCTTACCCAGGTAGCAGTGAGAGATGACATCACTCGTGATCCACTGCGTCGGCGGCCTCCTCTTCTGACGCCCTATTGCTTCAGCTACCTCACCAGGTGTCGGGTTTCGACCCAACTCTTTAGCCAAGCTCGCTTTCATCTCCGCGCGGAGCATGCTCCGCTTGAACTCTTCGATCGGCTCAGTTTTCCGGGCCCCAGTGACCCGATTAAAAATTCTGACCACCCTGAAGATCGGCTGCGATGGGCCCAGCGGATCACTTTGATCGACATCCTGGCGGCAGATGATCGACCTATATCGTACAGGTTGCCTGGCCTGGTTGAACTCGATTAAGGCCTCCTGAAGTTCTGAGTCGACCAACTCGAAACGGCCAATCAAGGTTTCAAGCTTCATTGGAGCGCTGCCCCCCAGCCGTTCAATCGCACCAACCCAAGCGCTGATCACCGAGCCAAAGCGAACGACGTCGATGTCTAGAGGCATTCCCAACGTATGCGCCCATCGACTCACACGTTCTGAAAAGTGGAGAAGGTCACCCAGGTCGTTGAGAAATTCAGTGGTAAGCCGTTTCCCCAGGAGCGAAGTTAGCAGATCGATTACGTCAGGCTCGGCATCAGGAAGGATGGCCTTTCGGTAGCTCTGCAGTCGCCCCTCAATCCGCTCGTTGCACTTAAGGTAGAGCCGGAGAGAGCCAGACGATTTTCGGGAGGCTCTCCATTTCCAGAATGTGGAGATGGTTCTCCCGTCTTGCTCAATTGGAAAACGTGAAAGAGCGATTTCAAGCTGCATGAGCTTTTCGGTAGCAGACCGGGCTGCGGTACGCAGGGAATTGAGGAGCGCCAGAAATGTCTCTGACCGGCGCCTTACCGAGTGCTCGTACTCATCAACATACCCTTTAGCCAGGGCATCACGGATTTCCTTCTTCAAAAGTCACCCTACTGAATGTTTTCTGTAATTTTCGGAAATTCTGGGCATTTTCTTCTCCCCTTATTCGCCTCTAATCGGCCTTAACCGGCGCAACCATCCTTTTCCCGCCCTAGAACTCCCCCATATCGCCCCGTAAGGCCCATTTCACGCCCTTTTACGCCCGGAATCCGATCTAAATTCCGTTGCCGCAATGAGTCTGAAAATCACCCATAAATGCCCTTAGCCGTCCTTTCTAGGCATCTCCAGGCAAACACCGGCCCTTAAATCCCTTATCCCGCCCCATTACGACATTTATGGCCCCACACGAACGCCTTCGAGAGCCAGAATTTCGCAAAATGACCTCTTCAGTAGGTTTTTTGGGTAAATTAGGCAAGCAATTCACCATTGAAACGGCAGGACGCGGGCCGACTGCGTTCCCCTATTTTTGGTTAAAACCCCGTCTAATGTAATAGTACGGATTTCTTAGGATTTTGCTTCTTCAAGGCACTTGCCCAATTTCCCCAATATGGAACGACTCTCCACCGTCCAGGCTGCTAACCACCTCCACATTTCTCGGCCCACCATGCGGAAACTGCGCAACACCGTTCTCCCTCCTGACGAGGTGTCAGGCAGTGGCAGGCCCTATTGGTACCGAAGCACGCTCGATAACTACCGAGCTGGCTTAGATACGCAGAAAGCCATTGCCCTATACATCACGTGCGTTGTTGACGGGATTGGACTTGGCGGTGACGTGACAACCATGCCGCTATTGAAAGACGTCCACTTAAGGGAGTACCGGCCAGCATCTGGAACCAGGACAGAGCAGTTGATCGAGGTCCTCAATGAGATCCAGAGGGTTAAACCAGCCGCGGTGGTCCTCCCATTTCAGCGGGTGCTGACTCCCCCCGCCGCGGTGGTCACTGATCTGTGTTACGACCTCGGGATTGCCGTCGTACTGCAAGGGAAGGCCTGATGCCGCTTACGGGCGCACGCAGTGGGCTACTTCGTGTAGCCCATTGAGGATGGCCAAGGTCTTGATGCCAAGGCGAGCGCTGGCACGATGGCTTGTTCGGTTAACCGGCGCAGAAGGATTGCTGCCTGCCCTGCTGAGCAGCCTGGTAAGGGGGACGTTCTTGTGGACTTGGCGCTGTCATCAGGGTAGCGCCCAAGCTCCCCTCTATATAGGAAGCAGACCAAGGGCTCACTCAGTGCTTAGTGCTGCCGTTAAAACCCAGTTTCGTACCAGCATCAATTGGCCGCGCACCGCAGTAGATGTTGCGAAGGGCACCAACCAGGTGCTCTCCCCCGCCAGCTCTTTCATTCAGATAAGCAACAATGAGGTCGAGATCTGCTGCATGGGTGTGGTCCATCCAGACCACCTCTGCGCACACGTCGCCATTGTCCTGATAGACCAGAGCGATTATTGACGGGACACCGTCCACGCTTTCCACCAACCAACCCCTCACTCTCTGCGCGCCGAAGGCGTGATGCCCCGCTACAGCCTTCATTGCATCGCTGTGTACACCGATCATCAGTTTTGTACTCCCATTTACACATTCCCGACCTTAACGACGATCGGTGCAATTTCCAGCCAGCAGCTAAAACCAACGTGTCACGCGCTGACGGTTTTCAGGCGCCAAAACCCTGATGAATACTGGCGTTGCGCCATACCATGGCTTTGACCCAGCCCACACAAACTAGGCGCGCATGTCACCAAATCGGCCTCGGACCCGCCTATTTCGCGGGATTTCAGCCACCTTTTTTGGGTTGCCTGTCCTTTTCTTGCCCCATAAAATCGCCGCGAACTACCAGCGGACAATCTGCGGATGGCCACTGGAGTTGGTGCAGTGACAGCTGAAAAAGCTGCACTCACTGTTTGAGGGGGGGGCCAATTGGCAATCAGCCGATTGGAGATTGTTGCGGTGTCGGCTTCCGACACCGCGACGCTTAGGACCGGCTGTTCTTGCCGGAGGAGGGGCCATGCGCTCACAGCGCAATAATTGGCTGACGGGATTGTCACGCGAGGAGTTCGCGCAGCTCGATCCGTGGGAAGTCGTCTGCCATCCCGAGTCAAGACCACAGTGGATCGCTGAGGTTCGTTCAAAGCTGCGCGTCAGCCTGACGGACGACGAGATCCTGTCCATCCTGCAGATCGGGCTCTACAAGGCCGTCGCTTCCGCGATCGAGCTTTATCAAGATGTCGAGCCTCATCAACGTGCTGCCCATATCATCGGCGCGGCTCTCAACTACATACGTTGGGACGGACGCGGGGATGTGCTTGCTGAAGTTCCTGGCAGCTCGGCTATCAATATGGGTGACCTAGTAACCGAACTTGGTCCTCGCTCCCATTCTCTGCAGTCCGACTACATGCTCGCATCTGCACAGTTTTCTGAGGCGTTGGAATACGCACCTCAATTTCTGGCTGATGGGGTCCTTCTACCGGACGAGACGGGCCAAACCTGCCACCAATACATCGAACAGATCCGCCACCTTCTTTCTGCCCGAGAGCACCACATCCTGCGGCTGGCTGTTATTGAGAATCAGGAGTCCGGCGCGATTGCTGAGATCCTGAAGATCTCAAGAAAGCAGACATGGAAGGTACGTCGCGGCCTGAAGCGAAAGCTAGCTGAGATAGCCAGTGAGGCTGGCGCCTCGAAGGAGTTCATCCGAGCGGTTTCGACAGGAGCAGCCGAATGCAGCGCCAGTCAATAACCGAATTCCTCCATGAAAAGGTGTATCCCGAAATAGATGCAGTCTCGGCAGGCTTGCTCGACCACCTGAAGCCGACAAAGCTTCAGACCTCAGGGACATACCGGATGCTCTGCCCGGCCTGCGGAATGCATGAGGCCTTCCATCATCCTGGAACCCACTTGATCCATTGTCCGCGTAAGAAGAACTGTGGCGAGTCGACGTCGCTGTGGGACGTGATGGAGAAATCGGGCTACTCGAGGAAGGAGATCGTAGAGCGCCTATGCGAACTGGCCCGAGTTGACCCCCCTTCGAACAAAAATCCTGAAGGTCGTATCAATGGCTCCCCTGCCCCCCTCTCCCCAGGGCGCGCCATTATCCAAGCGACCCAAATCCTGGCCCGCAAGTATCCGGACCTTCTTCAGCAGCTGCAGACGGATCGTGGTTACAACGATGAGCAGATGGCGACGATGCGACTTGGCGTCTATTCGTCCCCCGAAGAGGTTCTGGCTTTACTCGAGGAGCGCGGTATCTCCCGGGAAGTAGCCATCGCCAAGGGATACATCTTGGTCGAGGAGAACAACCCTTCGAAGTACCGGCGAACGATGAACAATCGTGTCATCGGTTACTGGCCGCATCCTGATGGGGACGTTCGTCTCTGGGGACGCCTGCCTTCCGGCAAAGGCGATCGATGGAACAAGAAGTATATGTTCGCCGACTCGCTCAAGAAGGACACCCCGTATCTGTTCAGCATGAGGAAGCCCGGTCCCCTAATTGCTGTTGAGGGTACTTTCGATGGCTGGTCGATCCAGTTCATGGGGTTCTGGGGTACCGCTATTGGGCAGGCTTCCATCAATGCTGGTCAGGCGGCCTTCCTCGCAGGTGAAGGTGTCACCGAGGTGGCACATATGGTGGACGGCGACATCGCGGGTTATGAAGGCGGAATCGTCTCGATCAGAAACTGCGAACCTGCTGGCATCGTCACAGCCATCGTCCCGCTTGGCCAAGGCATGGATGACCCTGATGCACTCCGAAAAGCTGGACGCACCGCCGAGTTCGAGAAGCTCATTGCCTCCAGGATGAACGCAGGCGAGTTCCTGGCTCGCATGTGCCACACCTATGCATCGGAATCTCCCCCGAACATTTCCGGCATTCGAAAGATCCACGCGATCGTTCCCATGCTTACCCCAGTTTCAACAAAGCACTGGAAGGACTGGAGCCAAACCTTAGGAGTCAGTGAGCCTAAGGACGTCGCCTCGGTGCGCCTCCTCTCCTCACTGGTCGATGGTGGCTTTGATCTCGACGAGGCTCTTGCCTTGGTCCTCAAACGCACAGGCTTCCGCATCACGCTCACACAGGAAACCGTCAATGGCTGAAGGAAAAGCAAGCAGCCCTGTTCGTCAGATCCTCACGTTGATCCTCTCGGTCACGCTGGTCCTTTACATCGGCAAGATCTACCTCCGTACGCCGGAGTATCGACACATCGAGGTCTGCTACCTGCCCCACAAGGCTGCCCATCTCTTCTGGGTTGATGTGTGGGGCGCTTTGGTGCCTGACGACACCGCCTCATATCTCAAGCACTCACGCGACCTTGAGGAATTCTTCAACTCCTGCGTCCAGCGCACTGCGCACTGGACCTGGCTCCGGTCTTTTGGCCCAAGCAACCAAGGTGACAACAATGGCTGATGAACGCAGCAATGAAGCTCTACACCCGACCAAAGAGGTTCGGATCACTGGCGAACGATCTGCAACCCTGGTGGGCATGGCAATCCAAGCCTCCCGCGTTGATACCACGATCCTCCAGATGAAAATGGCCGGCTCACCTGAGACTCGGCGCCGAGCAAATGAGGCTGCGGACCGATTCGAGCGCGCCTTGAACGCGTTCGATGCCGAAATGCGAGAGGTGAACAAAGACCTGAACCTCAACCGGAACGGCGGCGGGCAGTCCGCTCGATCCGCGCAACAGTCTGGCCAATCGAAGCAAGCCCCTAAACCTGTCCTCCAGAAAGCGAAAAAGGGTGGAGAGCAACAAGCTCAAGCCCAGGGCACCGCCAAGGCAACTCAGACCGGTCAGCAGAAGCAAGGCAGCAACGCCAAACCTCAGGGTCAGCAACAGAAGACCGCCGCCGGCCAGAAACCTAATGGCAAACCTCAACAGCCAGCGGGCGCGGCTTCCAAGCCACAGAAACCTACTGCACCAGCGGTGAAGGAAGCTACTCCGGCTCCGGAAGCAGCCGCTGAAGCCCAGGCATAAGAAAGGAGGGATGATGAGCAGTCTCAGCAATTTAAAGGAGGCAACCCGGCTGCTGCCGGGTTGGGTACCTCCGTTCCTTTTGTCGTGCCTGGTAGTTGGTCTGTATGTACTGGCCGTGTTCACTTATAAGGACAGACCGAGTGATCTCGTAGAGACGGCAACGACGGCTGCCATCGTCCTCTCCATCGTGATTGCTTTCGCTTTCCTGGTGTCGGCGATTGTTAAAGCCGATCCCGGGAAGCTGGGGAAGTCGATGAGCGATGGTTTCGCTCGCGGCCTTCACTTCGTTTGGGCAACAGCATCAGCAGGACTGGCAACCTACGTAGGCGCAGCTGGCATTTACAGAGCGGTGACAGACAACCTGGGTTTCAGCATCTCTGCCCTCCTGGTTGCTGCCCTGCTGGGAGGCGCCTATTGGGCTACGTCCTCCAAGAAAGAGACCAAGCCAGAAACCACGGACCCGATTTCCGGGATGTCTAAAGCACTTGCTCTCCCTGAAACGTTCGCGCAGACGCCAGCCCAACGGCCGGCCTTTCAGGTGACAATGGCTGATACAACACGCTTGGCCATACACCAAGCCGCACGGATCATCGCTTACAAAGGCAGCAATTGCCTGATCGATGGCAGTTTCTACGCAGACCTCGATCTCAATGCCCGTACCGCCAAGATCTTCTCGGACATGAACCTGATTGCTACTGGCCAATTCATCAATTGGCGCATGCACATGCTTCTGATTGGTAGCGCAGCAGAACAGGTCATCCGCGGCACCGCAAGCGAAGCAGCCTTCGATGACCTGCAGTCGTTCGACGACCTTGCTTCGAAGTTCTTGATGTTGGGCGACGGCCGCCATGCGTTCTACAGGCCAGCAAATGATGCCGAAGCAACGCTGAAGGCTTCACGCCTGGCGATGATCCGCAAGAACGTATGGTCGCGTTGCATGGCTGCCGTTGAGATGAACAAAGAGGCCATTATCCAACTCGTACGCCTGATGCGTATTCAGCCTTGCCTCACCCATGGAGACATCAAACACCTGCTTGAGAAGGTCGAGATGCCGCTTGATTTCCCCATAGCGGAGTTCGATACCGACGAGATGATGGAGCGCGCGCTGCTCGGGCTCGTCCATGAGGCCGAACCTGTGGAAGAGGATGATCACTCCCAAACATCGTCCCTGGACGAACAACCGCCAAGCACCCGACCGGACAATGTGCGGGAGTTTCAGCCGCGCAACACCACACTCCAGGCCTGAAGACTGGAAACCAAAAGCCCCGCAGAGTGCGGGGCTTTCATTTTGCGGATAAGTTATCCAAGCAAGGCGATCTCAACACGATCTCGCCCACTCCGTTTCGCACTGTAGAGCGCTTCATCGGCGGCACGGTGCGCTTCCTTCACGCTTACATTCAGAATCGCAACACCGGCACTGAACGAGCAACTGAACGAGGTCCCATCTTCGGACTGGAACTGAATCGCGGTAAAGATGGACCGCAGCCGATCCACAACCATTTTCGCCTGGCTTGGATTGGCACCTACCATGACAATGCCGAATTCCTCTCCCCCAAGCCGCCCGACATAGTCATCAGTCCGCAGCGAATCGGTGAGCACCTCGGCCAGGCCAACCAGCACCCTATCCCCCACTGGATGGCCAAAGGTATCGTTGACCGACTTGAAATGATCGATGTCGATCAGAACCAACGAACTTGGCGGGCCTTCGGCAAGAACAGTCGCGGCGGACGCCATAAATTGGCCGTGATTCAGGAGGTTCGTCAGGGGGTCTCTTCTCATCCTGGACTCCAATCCCTTGGACCTGCTGATTATCGACTTCAACGCCTTGATGAAGGCTCCTCGCTTCAGAGGTTTCTGGACGAAGCCGTCCGCCCCTCGGGACAAGGCGAGCAGTTGCTTCTCGGCGTTGGACTCCCGGCTCAGGAAAATAATGGGAATGGTGGCGTCCCTGTCCTGCCTGATGATCGAGGCAACGACGTCCCCGTTCGCCTCCGGCATGTGGAAGTCAGTCACCAAAACATCAGGTCGGAATCGGGATAGAGCTTCCAGCACTTGGCTTGGATGCTGGATGTGCTCAACGATCAGGCCTTCCTCGGTGAGGAATTTCCGGGCGAGGTAGGCATCGGTCCTGGAGTCATCCAGAAGCAGCACCCGATACCCTTCGATCTCGATGTCACGATTTCGGCTCCGGAATAGGGAGCGCAAGTTGCGGATGTCATCATCGAGTCCCAGGATACGAACTTGTCCGAGCTCCGTGGCTGTCCGACGCTGCTCGAATGTCAGAGGGCAGGACTCCACGACAAGCACGACCAGGGCATCAGACTCAGAGGTCATCACGATCTTGGAGATGAAGGGGATGGCCTCTGGATCGTTGAGCACTCCGTCACCGACGATGAGCATACTGGAGCGGCGAATTCCGGCCTCATCTTCGGGGTTGAAGGGGATCTGGTGGCAGAGCGTGATGACCTTCGCCCCCATACCTTGGAGGCCACGAGCTAACTCTTGCGCCCTGACCCCAAAGCCAGGGACGAATAGCGCCACCGGCCCTGACGTTTCAGCGGCTGCGTCATTCACTCGCCGGCTTGCGGATTGAAGCTCTTCCATCATGCGATCGACCTCAGAAAATACGGCCTCAGTCAACGAGGGCGCCTTACGGATTGCGGTGAGGACGTCTTGTACTCCAGTGACATAGCTGCCATCGACGTCTCTCAGAATGTGGGTTGCGGAAGCTAGGAGTTGGATAAACGCATCGCGGTGACGAAGGCTTGGCCTCGGCCGCACTTGTACCCACCAGGTTGTTTGCAAAGCGTGGTTTACAGAACTGATCATTGGGGAGGATCTCCTCACCCTAATAGTGTCCTTTGGGTGCCCCTTTTCCGCTGCCCGCGAATTCGCGTGGGAAGGAATTTCCTCTGCTGACGAATCCCTACACCATCCCGGCGGTGCAGGTCGGAATCCGTCCTGAGGGCTGTTCAAGGTCAGAGACAGGTTCTGGCACAGCGCCCGTCCCTGGAATATGGAGGCTACATAGGAGACAACAGCATGTACCCAATCAACCGTGATGCACTGGTCTGCCCGATGCACCTTCGTACCGCCCGGCTGCGCCTCAAAGGGATGTGGAAGGATTCTGACGAAGCAACCAATGACGTAGTACGTGCCCTAGAGGCTGGCTGGTTTCTGATCCCAGCTGGACGTGAGGGTAACTACACCAAACGGCAGTTTGAGGCCTTTGATAAGTGCTTCGCCGCGGCCCCCTGGGTGAAGCAGATCCAACATGAGGCTGGAGATTTTGACGAGAGGTTGCGGGCCCGCCTCGGTGCCAGATTTGAACGTCTGTTTTCAGGTGGACGGAAGCTGACTTCTCCCCTCACCCAGGCACTTGCCCTCCCCCATCGGGTCGCGCGACTACCGCTGAGCTTCGAGGCCGGCGCATTCGGCCCCGAGCTTCTGGTTTCATGCCTTGAGGATACCCAGAAGGTGTGCCTGCGGATTCAAGACGAAATGCAAGGTCTTGAGCCGGATTGGGTCCTGGCTGAATCCGTAGATGTGGGCGCCCTTGTTGAACACCTGAACCGGGCTAAGTGCGTCCACCTCCTGATACCGATTCTGGTGGCTACCAGCCCCAGCTACCTCCCCAGGGAGCAACAAGGATGGCTTTGGCAGGTCCAGGTCGGGAATCTTACCGTTACCGAATATCTGGACAGGATCGCGAGACGAGACCAGGAACATACCGACCACGTTTGTGAGTCGTGGAGGAGGCGATTCGCACAAATTCGCACCCTAGCTTCGGTTCTGGAGAGCCTTCCGTCTTACCACCAGGCGACTATTACCCGGCGTCTCCAGTCGGCTGATTGGAGATTCAGGGCGAAACGTTGGCAGGGAAGCTTGGTAATTGATCTCGGTGACCTTCATGAGGTCGGTGCGAGGCACCAGCTGCGCGATGGTTTCGAGTTGGTGAACTTCGTTTTGGCCCTGGACCAGGCCCTCGAACGGGCGGAACCGTGCTGGGACTCGTATCACCGAGGCGAACACAGCGCATTTGCCCAAGTCGAGCGAATGAGGGAGGAGATGGCCCAGGAAGGCCCGCCGCGGGGCCTAGGAGACGTTTTCAGGTCGAACCAATCGTCTCAGCTGGAATCGCCGTTAAGGGCCCTATAGGCGGCCAAAGCCGCCATCATGACAAGGACCGCCGGCCCGATGATGTGCAGATGCTTAGCGATGAAGGTGACAACTCCCCACCGGATGGGACGTCGACGCGCATCATCAAGAGCGTTTTGAAGGCTACTGCAGCGATTCGCCAGCGTGCTGATCTCGTGGCACAGACCACGTACGTGGCTGTCTTGGTGCTTGAGATAGTCGGCCATTCCCAGTTCTTGAATGTTCTGTTTCCAGGTCTCGACAAGGATGAGGTCACCGGCGCGCACCGGTCGCGATCTACCGTTCTCATGCTTCCCATCGTAATAATCGAACTGGAGACCGATCTGCTCGTAGAACCGGTTTCTGCGCACGTGATTGGACTCGTATGCTTGGGCATCGCTCAACCTGATGGGGTTAACCTGTGCATCTGGAAATTGGTGCAGGAACTGCACCACTCGCCACATGAGATAGGTCCCCAAACGGTGCCCTTGGAGGGCATCAGGCGTTACCGTGATGAACCCACGGTTGAAGCCGTCGCTGGCTCCGATCGACACCGTGTTCATGCTCCTGTTCACACCTGCAGCCAGGCTCCCCTTACCAGTCAAGGCATGGCTGCTGCCTGAGGCTGTGTACTCGATTCGGAAACCTGCCTCGTGCGGGGTGATCACTTCAGTACAGGTCACGAAGACCTTTGCGACCTCACACTCCGGCGCATTTCTGCTGCCGATGACCAAGACAGTGGAACTGACTCGCGGGTGACGGCTGACTGCCGGCCATGAGTTGATTTCTTGCTCCAGCACGGGTGCATGGTTCCCTAGGTTGTGGGGGGAGATGGATCTACACAGAGGGTGATTCTGGCACGCAGAGACGCCATTGAGGATGTAGATGCCATAAACCACAAAGGCATCTCACATGGAAACAACCATCAACAACCTCAAAGCCATCTCTGCTGCCCGCATACGGCTGAAGGACCTGCACACTCACGAAGATGGTGAGGGCGAAAATCTGGCTTGGTCCTGCATCGTATTCCTCAAGGGGAAGCGGTTGGGGAGCGTTCAGGACCCGGGTGAAGAAAAGCCCCTGTCGATCGAGATCGACTCCATCCAGCAAGTGGCAATGGTAAAGACGTTGAAGGAGCACGGGTATCAGCTCAACCTCGAGGCTGCTTCTCGGATCGACGCCAGCGATACCCACGAATTCCTGGAGCAGGCTCTACCGCAAATGGCTGACGAGGTGGAGTGGTTCAACAAGGCGAAGCCGCTCTTGAAGTCCAACACCTTGTTCCGCATCCGAGGTGACGAGGAAGGAACGTTCCGTCTGATCCTCGCGTTGTACAACGAGAAGACGGAGCACGCCCTCCAATCGCGGTTCGGCGATCAGCTTGAGGCTGTCCTGAACAACCAGTTGAAGGGGATCACGCTGTAGTGTGGGCTGGGCGGGCCTCCAATACGATTGTTGGGCACCGAAGACCAGTATTGGCGACCCGCCTGGCCCAGATACTCGCAATGCCCGGCTTCTGGCACCCTCCGCCAGACATGAACATGGACTCCATCGACACAGACGCGGAGTACACCATGACGCAACAGCCCCACATCACGTATCCGATACCCGAACAGTGGTGCTTGGTGTTTGCAGACTATCCACTGGGTGAGCCCGCCATGGACGCAATCCAGGGGCCGCTCTTCTTCAGCAGCAAACGAGAAGCGCTGATCGAATACCTGAAGTACCTATCCCCACGACTGGAGCAGGAAGGTGGCCTAGGAGAGTTCCTGGATGCCTTGAGCGATCTGGGCATGGTGCCCAAAACCCTGGTCGCCGACACCAGCGGGGAGTTGCTCCGTCTTGCAGAGACGGCCGAACTGGAGATCCTGGAGGGAATCTGCGCCGGCTACGGCCAGGACAGGACGTCTGAAGGTCGAGAGGTAATTTTCCTGCTCGAGGCTGTTCCACCCGCAAGGCAACCCTCATTCCCACCGGTAACTGCTCCGCTCGCACAATACCTGGCCAACGATGACACCTCGGAAGATGGGCCCCGGGTTTACGCAACTTTTCATCCTCAAGCCTGGCAGAACGACAACGCGGTAGGCGTAGACCCTGGCCCTACGCAGATTGACGTGACGCCCGAGGTCCTTGCGATGGACCGGCCCTATGTATTGGCGATCATGGACAACACCCACGAGTCTGACGGTTTCATTCACGCTCGGCTCGCACCTGAGTGGGTACGCGACTGGCAAGGCCCCTTCTACATCGAGTGCAAGGAATCTATCGAGAAGTTCTTTGCCGGCACCGCAAGCGTGGATAACTCCACCGTGACTGGCTAACCCCGCGCCAGCTGTGGATTACAGCCCACCACTTTGGCTCTGAATGACACCGGTCCCCCGGTAGTATCCGGGGCTCCGGCCTTCCTATCGTGAGGAACCCTATGCGCCCATTAGACGTAATTCTCTGCCTCGCGTTGGCAGCCACTTACCATCGGACCGACGCTGCCGTCGTGGCAACGGCGAAGCGTTTACTCAAGCGAGTAGAGCGCCGGGACAGGCAATCGCTCTTTGATGTGATCAACCACAAGACGCCGTGCCGTTACATCATCCACCACTTGGTGAACCTTCCCGATGAGGTCATCTGTATGGATCTGCCGGCTGAGCGCGTAGCACCACACATCAAGCTGTCGATGGCCAAGGCTCAAGCAGCCAGTGCCATCCAGAAACCTTCACCTGCCGCCTAACATCGGAATCAACTCGCAAAAGGAGCGACGGATGAGCCAACAGAACGCTCGTTGCCCGTACTGCAAGACCATCAACTTGCTCGCCGAACAGAGTCTGGCGGGCCATTTCATCCAGTGCCAGTGCTGTGGAGCGCGCGGCCCAATCAAGGACTCCGAGGCAGAAGCCATTGCCGCCTGGAATGGGGTAGACGAATCGCGCTCAAGCTCCACCGGCGACCTGCAGGTGCTCGGCTTCCTCAGTACCGAGGCAGTGGAGGCACTCCTAACCGATGCCGATGTAGCTGTCACCTGTTTCAACAAAGCCAGGATGATCCCTACCGGCGCGATCGCCGTTGTCCGCTATGACCATGCTCAAGCGCAGGTTGAACTCGCAGAGGCTGGGCAGTCACTGCTGACGCTTCCACTTGAGGGAGAGCCTCAGTCTCCATCCAATACCTGGGCCTCGCCCTTGAGATCGACTAGCGTTGAGCATGAGGAAGCCCCCGCTTATGAGCCATGATGTGATTGATTGTGAGGATATTGGGATGCCACCGCGCTTTGTGGATGCGTGGGGCCAGCCCAGAAGGAGCGGGAACAAAGACGATAAAGTGATGGTGACGTTCCAGATGACGACTATCGAGGAGCGTCAGACGCTGTTCCCATCACCGCGCCTGGTCGACGAGCCCATGTCGATAAAAGACTTCTCGGACGTCCCCTGCTACGAGCTCCACGTAAACGGTGTTTTGAAGGGGTTAGCGACAATCGACCACTCGGTATCAATCGTGGAGCGCGAGTTGATCATCCAGGTCGAGTTAGTTGCTATTCATCTTGATCGCGAACTCCGAAAGCAAGGTTTTGGGCGGGCTTTTCTGGAGTGCATAGGTCGCGAGGCCGGCATCGAGGCCATGACTCACATTTGGCGCGAAAGGTCCGCCGCCACAGCAGATAGGTTTACTGTGAATTTATCGTCTGACCCTATTACTGAGGAGGGAGCGATCGCCACCGAAATACTCTTGGGGATTGTGGAGGATTTGATTCTTAATATCTGCGCCAATTGGACGATCCGTCCCCAGGTCCGAGATGACAGCTAGCCGAACATAAGAGGCCATATGGAATTTTTCGACGGGAAAGGAGATGGCGATTTCATTACGCTTCGGCTGATCGTTGATGGCCGTCCTTTCCAAGACACCTGTGGTATTCGCATCCTCGGTCTGCCAGAGGTTGACGCAGCGATACGGGAGCTTTGCGCCCATCTTCGCGTGCCCCCCGAAGCGGTGCAAACCCGGAGCCAGTTCATACTTGCAATGGAGCATTTCATGGCTTCGGATCTGCCAGAAGCCCAGAAGGTCGTCCTGGTGCAGCGTCTGACCCAAGCGATTTTCAAGCGCTCCGCCGAGCAACTGGCGGATTCAACCGACCTGGCTGGCATGGTTGGCCATCGCGTGATGGCAAGAGCTGCTGCCGGCGGGCGCGTCACCCTGGCTGAGTTCGAGCAGGTGGCGAGGTTGGAGAATCATCGCGATCAGGTAGCGGGCACTCCCTTGGCATCCCAGGCGCCAGCCTGACAACAGCTGGTGGCACAGGGCGGGGTTGGGAGAATGCGAGGCTCAAGAGCAAAAGCAGGCCTTTCAAGAACGAGGTGATTGGCTTGCTGTAACCACTACACTCCGGAGTAGCCTTCATGTTCGATCTCAACACCGCCGGTGCACGTCAGGCTCTGCGCATGCAGCAACCTGATGAGGAAATGGAAGTTCGTGTGCGATATCAAGGCCGAATCTTCGACATCACGTTCCTCCCTGACGAGGATGGCACCCAACCCACAGACCCCAACGATCACCCGGTAACCGACGAGCAGGCAAAAGGATGGCTGCGCGGAGAGTGGTGGTATCACCACATCATGGTTCACATCCGCAACCATGACGGCTCGGAGATCGGCGATGTGAAGGCCACCTGTGACAGCTACAGCCTCCTGCCCAGCTTCGCCGAACCCTACGACATCATCGTTCGCCTCTGTGATGAGCTCCTGAAAGAACACCCCTTCTGATCTACCACAGCCTCCACAATCGTCCCCGAGATTCGGGGGTGGACACTTCGCTGTAACCCCTCCTGCCCCCTGATACCCTGCAGCAATTGAACCTCCTTCCTCGGCGCTGAATGGCGCCGGGGCTCCTGCAATCTGACCAGAAGGAGATTCCGAACGATGCTGAACCTCTACGACCCGGCCGCCCGCCAGGCGCTGCGCATGCCGCGTCAGGACCAGGAACATACTGTCGAACTCCGACATCGCGGCGAAGGCTGGTGGGTGGACTTCAAAGTCACCTTCATCCCCGAAGACCCGAAGCAATGCGTTCAGCCCGAAACATCGGGAACCAATACGTTGGTACAGCCCGCCGCGGGGGAAAACGTAGAGTGGTGGTACCACCGCATGGTCGTAACCTTCCTGAACCTAACGGAGGAGCCGAACGAGAGAGATCCACTCTCGATTATTCGACATGAACGACTGATTTCTTCCAATGATCACTACGACCTGGTGCTCGAGGACTGCCGGCAGCTGATGAAGGAAAACCCGTTCTAGGTTCCGCCGGCGGCCGTAATGTGCGGAGGTGGTCCGCATACATTCGAAGGTGCTCCGAATATTTCGCCCGGTCCTGCGCATATTTGCGGTGCAGCTCCGCATATTGCTCCTCAGCCACGGCGCAAATCGCGCCTGCTTGGTATGCCGATTGGCTACCAATCTTCGGTTCTGACTGATTTCCGGGGTGATCGCCTTGCCCGGCATTGGCCGACTTACGTTGGAGGTTCTGGCACAGCCAGGCACGTCCGATGATGGCTCCATCAGACCTAACCCAGTCACGGAGCCGCCTCATGAACCCCGCATTCGAAAAAGCACTCGCCGCACGCTCCCTGTGGATCAACGTAGCTGTCTTCTCCAGCATCGAAGGGTGTGATTCCCAGGCCGAGGAGGCGTTGCAGGAGGCATATGACGCCGTCCACCAGCTGGCGAGCGATGACGTACTGATTCACCGCCACTACGGACCCCGGGCCCCGCTGCTCCTTCTGGACGTGCCTGAGTTGGCTGAGCAGTACAACCTGGCACACGAGCTGTACACGGAGCTGTACTACGAGAACTACCGCAACGGCTCGATTGGTCAGATCTCGGCTGGGTGGCTGAAACCGGCCTCGCCCCTAGATCAGCCGTACACGAAATGGCTGGTGGCGGTGGACAAGCAGGTAGCGGCCTTGATGGAAATTTCCTACTCGCAAGTAGCTGAGGCTACCCAGGGGCAAGCCAAGACCTTATTGCTGGCCTGGAGCCGGGGGATGGATGCAGACGAGGCTGCGGAGGCCGTAGTTCAGGCGCACATCGAACGTGAGTACGAGAGGGAGTTAGCGGAGGAGGAAGAGCGCCAGGCGCACTGGGAAGACATCCAGGATACATACGCCTCCATAGAGGCAGACCTCTGGGCTGGCTGGCGCGAAGAGTGCGTGGAATTGGGCCTGGTGGACTAGCGCCAACACTGCTACCGCAAAAGCAGGCTGTTCAATGAAAGGGGGTGACCATGATTCAGCTGACAACCGACGCCGCGGCCCGGGCGCTGCAAATGAAACGGCCAGACGAGCCGCATACCGTCCGAGTTGCCTACAAGGGGCACACCTTCGAAGTGACGCTGGCCACGGGGGCACCTTCCATTGCACCTCTCGACAGCACGCCCTGGTTGTTCGAGCACGATGACCCAGCCTTCTACATCGACGGCGAATGGTGGGAACACCACGTTGAAGTCCGATTATTGGTTCCCGATGCTGGCGCTTGCCAGACCCGAATGCCGGACTCCAAGGTCAGCGCCAGCATACCCAGCTTCATCAACCCCACCTTCGATGTAATTGTCCTGTGCGAGGACCTTATCGCGGAGTGGGTTCGCATGGGTTCTGGCACGCATGCTTCGCGCCGATGATTTGCTGGTCACATCGAAGCGAAAGATGTTCCGCCCGACGCACGGCCGAACAACTGGGGCTTTTCAATTCCAACGTGTGGGGTTCTACAATGAAGTTCAAACCGTTTCCTCATCGCTTGCGCCGACTCGATTTCAACCAGCGCAAGGCTTCCTTGTTCGAGCGAAAGCAGCAACGTGAGGCGAACGCTTTGCCGCTCTTTGCTGAAATGATCCGAGCGGAACAGCACGACTGGGAAACCGAGAAGGAGATTCGCCAGCGAAGGGATGATGCAACCTTGATCAACTGGCGAGCTCGGGAAGCGCGAGTCTGGCGCAAAGCCAGGAGCATGTTTTTCGCCCTACCGAGCGACGACAGGGCTTCGGTCATCCGCGATTGGAACACCATTTGGCGCAACGCATGGACTCCCACCAACCTGATTTACCTGGTGGAGAAGTACAACGGCGTCGGGGCCCAGCGTGAAGCCGCAATGCGAGAGGAGCGCCAGCAGATGGATGTCCGGATCATGGCCAGGCTCTCACACCAACAAGGCCTCTTTTGATCAACAGGATGGCGGGAGCACCAGTTTGGAACCTTACTCTTGGTTCCCAAGGGGGCTTCCCGCCACGCCACAATACCGGTTTCCAATACCTGTTCAGGCATGGCCCCGAATCATCGTTCAAACAATCGACGTGACCATCCTGTGCGCGAAGTGTGCGCTCAGCGGTTCTGGCACAGTGAGCCTGCCCTGAAGATAGCCTCATTACTTCAGGAGGCTATCCCATGCAACGCACCCACGCTCCCACTCAGTCCAGCTTGACCTTCTCGGCGCAAACGCCCCCAGCAAGCTCTGCTCTAGCCCTCTGCCCGGCGCACCTCCTACCGGACGCAGTAGTTGCCCTGGATGATCCCATGCTCCAGATCAGCGACATGGACATTCGCGAACACATGCGCGCTCGCTTCAGCTTCGACGAGATGCTCGCAGAGATGAGAGCTATCAGCCATCTGGCAGAGCAGCGCCAGCAATTCGGCTCCCGGGCTGAGATGGGCTTGGGCGGCCCGCGCAGCTACCAGGACGTGGGGACCGCGGAATCGGTTATGGACTGGATGCACGAACACGAACTGCGCAGGGTGAACCAGATCAAGCTGTCGCTCCCCAGCTCCGGCGAAGAAGCATTGGCCGCGCGCGAGCGCATCCAGAAGCGCATTGCGGCGCGCCGGGCAGCCCGCACCCCAGCAGCCGCCTAGTCGAAGTCCGAGAACAGGAACCAAACGATGACCATGAACACTCCCAGCGCCAGCAAAGTCCAGCCACATCTGAATCTCGGACCTCACTTCTTCAACGCCCTATCTTGGGTTCGGCAGACCACGTTCCCGGAGGATCTGGAGCGTGATCTGGTTGCCCTCGGCACGGCACCTGCCCTCGCCCAGGAGATTGCCGAGACCTATCGCCACTCGATGAGCAGGGATATCGTGCGCTTCTACGAGGAGTACGCTTACTCGGTTAGCAGTGCGGAGTGGCAGCAGCCGCTGGCGGCCTATATCTCGGCCCGCCTGGCCGACTACGACCGGTATGGCAAGCACGAATTACCGATGGCCAAGTACCTGCTGGCGCAACTGGACACCCCGCAATGAACGAACTGACGCAAGAACAAATCAAGGCCGTGTATCGGTCGGCAATCGATCCCAACGCCCGTGATTCCGAGGGCATGGACTGGTGGGAGGCTGTAGGCGCTGAAATTCGAGCCGTAATATCGGCGCCGACGGCGAAGGAAGCCAGCATGGTCATTGCCTGGTGGCATCATGACTGGAGCACTGTTGCAGATACCCCGCTCAAGGCAGCGCAACGCATCCGATCCTCGGCTCGAAAATCTGGGTTGTACGATGCAAAAAACTTAG
>Ga0247725_1000241_pt1 | contig 53477 bp, 75 predicted proteins | sample OKSTACKMCFT3sol_FD_183021 | JGI IMG/M metagenome (GOLD analysis project Ga0247725, IMG submission 183021) | Subsurface sediment microbial communities from gas well in Oklahoma, United States - OK STACK MC-FT3-sol | ecosystem: Environmental > Terrestrial > Deep subsurface > Rock core/Sediment...
TCCTCGAAGCTGCTCTCCATCGCTGCTGACGGCCTGCTGGTTGGTGTCTGCGTGATGGTTCTGTGGCCACTACTCAAACCGACCGATAAGCCGAAGCAATAGCCCCGCTATCTGCTTAACAGAAGCCCGCCATGTGCGGGCTTTTCTTTTGCCTACTTGCAAGTATTGGCGCTAGTGCGCTAGTATTGGCGCACGGATAAACTATTTACGGGGTAAATAATGGGCGACAAAAACTGTACCCGCTTGCGGGTGCTGATGGCCAAACATCGCCTTACCGCCGAACAGGTCGGGGCGATGGTCAACCGTGAGGCCGGCACCGTCTACCAGTGGCGACGCGGCTACCGCGCTATGCCTGACGAGCTGCTGGAGTTGCTGGAGTGCAAGCTGCGGCCCTTGGATCTCGATGGCGAGGTGTCGGCATGAAGCAATACGACTACCTGCCGATCGAGCAGGCGCGCGAGGCGCTCGGTTTCATCAATACACAGGACGACCGCGACGAGTGGGTGCGCATCGGGAAGGCCCTACAGGACGAGTACGGGGACGAGGCTTTCGATCTGTGGGACTCCTGGTCGTCTGCTGCCTCCAGCTACCGCGAGCGCGATGCTCGCACAGTCTGGCGCTCCCTGGGCCGAATGAATGGCGGTTCCAACCCGGTGTCGATCGCCACGGTCATCTACGCCGCCAAGCAGGGCGGGTGGAAGCATGGCAAGATGGCTGCGCCGGATCCCGCTGCCGCTGCTCGCCGTGAGACCGAGCGTGCCGCTCGCCGCGAGGAGGCTGCCCGCCTGCATGCCGAGGACCAATCTGCCGCTGCTGCCTTTGCCCTGGACATCTGGGAGAAGGCCGAGCCGGCCAACGACAATCACCCGTACCTCCAGCGCAAGCGCGTGCCGGCCTATGGCCTGCGCACTGCTGCCGAGGTGCACCTGCCCAACGCCGACGGGGAGCTGTTCACCGTCCGCGACCCGCTGATCATCCCGATCCTGTCTGGCCCTAACCAGCTCTCATCCATCCAGGTGATCGCCCCAAATGGGCGCAAGTCGTTCCTGGTGAACGGCCGCACCGATGGCTGCTACGCCAAGATCGGCAACGCCAAAGGGCCGAGCATCGTGGCGATCGCCGAGGGGTACGCCACCGCTGCGTCCTGGCACCGCGCCACCGGCCACACTGTGGTGATCGCCTTCAACGCCGGCAACATGCCCAAGGTGGCTCGTGATCTGCGCGCCAAGCTGCCGGAGGCACGCCTCCTGATGGTGGCCGATAACGACTACCACGCACCGGGTGAGAAGGACGACAAAGGCCGCCTCAAGACCAATGCCGGCCTGCTCAAGGCGATCGAGGCAGCCGAGGAGTCTGGCTGCGAGGTCTACTTCCCGCCGGAGCCGCGCAAGCAGGACTTCAACGACCTGCACCTGGCGGCTGGGCTCGACGTGCTGGTGGAGATCTTCAACGACGGGGACATGATCGACCTGGCCCGTCAGTACACCGCTGTGCCTGTTCCTGCTGCGCCGGTGGCCACGGTACCGGCCAACGATGACAAGCCCGCTGCTGCCGCTCCTGCGGGGCTCATGGACGCCTCCCACCGCCGTGAGACTGCCGCGCCAGTTGCCGATGGTTTCCTGGTGCTGGGCTACAACGACGATCTGGTCTACATCCTGCCGAAGGGATCTCCCCAGGTGCAGGCGTTGACCGCCCGGGGGATGACCGAAAACGGCCTGCTCAAGCTGGCCTCGCTCCACTACTGGCAGCACGCCTTCCCGCACGATAAGGCGCCGTTCTCTCGCACCGATGCGGTCGACTACATCTTCCGCCTGGCCCACAAGAAAGGCGTTTTCGACCCTCGCAGGATCCGCGGCCGCGGGGCGTGGCGTGATGCCGAGCGCCTGCTGTTCCACTTCGGTGACCACCTGCTGGTCGATGGCGTGCGCGCCGAGCTGCAGGAGATCAGTACCAAGTACGTCTACCCGGCTGCCCTGCCGTTCCCCGAGCTGGCGGACACCCCGCTGACCGAGGCCGAGGGTGAGTGGCTGATCGCGATCTGTAACCGCTTCCGCTGGTCCAAGCCTGGGTCTGCTGCGCTGCTGGCCGGCTGGATCATGCTGGCGCCGGTCTGCGGCTCGCTGCGCTGGCGGCCGCACATCTGGCTAACCGGTGGCCCCGGTTGCGGCAAGTCGACCATCCTGGAGGACTTCGTTTTCCGCCTCCTGCGCGGGATCGAGGTCTATGCCCAGGGCAACTCGACCGAGGCCGGCTTACGGCAGGAGATCCGCGGCGATGCCGTGCCGGTGCTGTTCGAAGAGGGCGAGCAGAACGACGAGCGCGAAACCGCCCGCATGCAGGCCGTGTTGTCGCTGATCCGCCAGGCCTCCTCGGAGTCTGGCGCCAAGACCTTCAAGGGGACCGCCGGCGGCCGCTCGCTGCAGTTCCACATCCGCTCCATGTTCTGCCTGGCCTCGGTCATGGTGGGCATCAAGCACCAGGCCGACCGCGAGCGCCTGACGCTGCTGACCCTGCGCTCCAAGCCGGAGAAGGACACCCAGGACGCCGCCGACGCTGCTGCCAACTGGGAGGTGATCAAAGACGAGCTGCACCGCGTGCGTGCTGACGAGAACCTCTCTCGCCGGCTGTTCACCCGTTCGATCCGGTTGCTGCCGGTGATCCTCGAGGCAGTGAAGGTGTTCGGCGCCCAGGCTGCGCGCTTCTTCGGCAACCAGCGTGACGGCGACCAGTTCGGCACGCTGCTGGCAGGGGCCTGGTGCCTCATGCACGACACCGTGCCCACGCCGGAGGAGGCCCTGGATCTGATCCAGTCCTACGACTGGCGCGAGCACAACGAGGAGACCAAGACCGACGACGCCATGGAGGCGCTGACCGCGCTGATGGGGCTGTCCCTGCGGGCCAACGGCGGCGGAGAGTACACGGTCTTTGAGCTGGTGAACAAGATCCGCAAGGGTCACCAGGGGGAAGGCGACGCACAAAACGACGGCGTGCACATGCTGATCCGCGAGTGCGACAACCTCCTGCAGCGCTACGGGATCCGGGTCTCGCAGGGCCAGATCCTGGTGGACGCTGCCTCCGACAAGCTCTGCAACCTGCTGCGGCATACCCAGTACGCCGGCGACCTGCGCGGGTACCTCAAGCGCGTGCCTGGTGTGACTGTTTGGCCGAAGGTGGCCAGGATCCACGGCGTGCCGCGCCGGGTCATGGCGATACCGCTTACCCTGATTACTGACTGACTACCCGGGCCGAAAGGCCCCAACAACCAAGAAGGAAACTCCCACATGAAAGCACTATCCATACTCATCGCAGCCCTGGCGCTCACCGCGTGTGGCCCGAACCCAAACATGCCGATGTACGAGCAGGAAGCCAGACCGGAAGGGATGGGCATCAATACCAATGGCCGCTTCAAAGTCGAGCGCGTCGGCGTGTTCAAGGACACCCTAGCCTATGATAACCGGCGCGGTATCTACGTGATTACCGATACCAAGACTGGCCAGGAGTTCGTCGGGGTGTCCGGCATCGGCATTTCTGAGCTTGGCTCGCACCGGTCTGGAAAGTCCAGGCTGAGCGACGAGCGCTGAAACACTACCCGGGCGCGCGAGCGCCCCAATAACCACAAGGAAATGACTATGAATATTTCGATGAAAAACGGTCGCGTCGTCATTGATGGACGCGAGTTCTCCGGCAGCAACATACGGATAAATGGCAACCAGGTAATCGTTGACGGGGTAGTCCAAGACGGTGAATTGGTAGGCCCGATCAGCGTGCAGGTGATGGGCGACGTCGACCGGCTGGACATGGGGGCTGGTGATGTGGCTGTGCAGGGGGCTGTTGGGCAGGTGAATACTGGCAGCGGGGATGTTGAGTGCGGGCCGGTGACCGGTAGTGTTCGGACAGGAAGCGGGGATGTGCGCTGCGGCAACGTTGGTGGCTCAGTGCAAACTGGTAGCGGTGACATCATAAGGGGCAGGGGATGACCGCCCCTGCGCTGGTGAAGCGCTTTCCCATGAACACCGTTGGCCGGGACTTTGCCGTGGGAGACATCCACGGCCATTTCACCCTGCTGCAGCAAGCGCTCGATCGGCTCGGGTTCGATCCGGCGCGTGACCGGCTGTTCTCAGTGGGCGACCTGGTGGATCGCGGCCCTGAATGCGAGCAAGCGCTGTCCTGGCTGGATAAGCCGTGGTTCCACCCGGTGCGGGGCAACCACGACGACTACGTGTGCCGGCATGACACCTGCGACACCGGCAACTGGCTGCAGAACGGAGGCGGTTGGTTCATGGCGCTGACCTGGGCAGAGCGGGAGGAGTTCGCTGCTCAGTTCCGTGAGTTACCCATTGCGATCGAGGTGGAGACGACGACCGGTCCGGTTGGGGTGGTCCACGCCGACTGCCCTTTCCCATCCTGGGAGCACCTGGTAGAAATGCTGGAAACCTGGCCCTGCAAAGGACACCTGCGCGACATCAAGAACGCCTGCATGTGGTCGAGGCGCAGGGTGGAGAATGAAGACCGTACCGAGATTGAGGATGTGCGGGCTGTCGTGGTGGGGCATACGCCTCTGTCGTGCCCGCGCAAGCTGGGCAACGTCTACCACATCGACACCATGGGCTGGTGCCCCCAGAAGGGCGGCTTTTTCACCTTCCTGGAGCTGCGGTCGATGACCGCTCACTTTGACATAAAGGAGACTGTATGAGCCAAACTGAACTGCCCACCATGGAGCAGCGCCTCGTCCGCTGGGCGCTCTCGGGGGACACCGGCGCCTCGTCGCAGACGCTGGCTTGTGCCGTGCTCGGGATCCGCCAGGAGGACCGGGCCTTCGGCTTCGCCGTGCCCTGCGACTACAGCGATTTCGGCCGCTGCTATCGCCTGGTGCAGCTGGTGCCGGAGATCCTCACCATGTGGGATAAGGTAGTTGCTGCGTGCCCTGCCTGGGGGCCGCTGGCCGAGCACTGGGACGAGCTGGTGGCGCTGTACGAGGCGGATACGGAGTGCCAAGTGTCGGACACCTGCCGGCACATGCTGCGGACGCTGCGGGACCAGTATCAGCGGTCGAAGCGGGAGGGGGTATGAAAGACTTCTGGCTCGGTTTCATGGTGGGGGCTTTTGCTATTGGCCTGGTCGCCTCCAAGGCGACTGACAAGGTGCGCAGCGAAACTCTGGCGGATGCTGCGGGATCTGGGTACATGGTGCGCGATGGCAAAGCCTACCGAGTGATGCCTGTAGCCGACGAAGCGGCCGAGTACCTGCCGAACGACGTGCCGTGCAAGTGCACTCCTGGAAAGGTTATCGACGGGGTGGAGTGGCCTGGTGACTGCCCAGAATGGGAGACTAGGCCGTGGTGCCTCAATGTAGCGCGGCCACAGTAGCCACCAGCAACGCCCCGGTCAGCCGGGGCTTTTTATTGCGGGAAACCCAACGATATATTTACAACGTAAATACTTGCGTCTATTATGGTCACCAAGCAAGGATGAAGCCTTGCTGTAAATTGCAAGAGCGCAAGGAGATTACATGAAAATTCTGATTGCTTGTGAGCGTTTCGGCGTTATCCGTGACGCCTTTATTCGGGCGGGGCACGAAGCCATGTCTTGTGACTTGGTTGAAACCGAGTCGCCCGGGCCTCACTACAAGGGCAACGTGCTGGACGTGCTCGATGGCGGCTGGGACATGATGATAGCCCACCCTGACTGCACCTTTCTGACCGGATCCGCCGCTTGGGCGTTCGGGGACGGCCCGTACCATCAAAAGGTTTCACCAGGCACGCTGGTTGGGGCTGCCCGTCGCGCTGCTCGAGCTGATGCGTTGGAGTTCGTCGCGCTGCTTGCCCGGGCCAATATTCCGCGAATAGCCATCGAGAACCCTGGCCGCGGCTTCCTGAACACCATGCTGGATCTGAAGCAGTATGGTTTCAGGTCTAACTTCCCCACCCAGATAATCCACCCATATGAGTACGGTCATGATGCGAGCAAGGCGACCGGCCTGGCCCTGAAAAACCTGCCTGACCTGACTCCCACCAACTACGTGCGGCCGCGTCTTGTCTGCAAGGTGTGCAAGTTCACTTTCGATTATGGCCTCCACAAGTGCCCTGCGTGCAGTTCGCACGAATACCTGCCGCGCTGGGGGAACCAGACCGATAGTGGCCAGAACCGCCTCAGCCCGGGAGAAGGGCGTGCCATGGAGCGAGCCCGCACCTATCAAGGGTGGGCGGATGCGATGGTTGCGCAATGGGGGAATTTGCCGGCTATGACGGCTGCCAACGATAACAAACAGGCGCCTGATGCCGCACTTGCTGTGTAAAGCCTGGCCACCTCCATCATCAAGCCTCGGCTCCGTGCCGGGGCTTTTTATTGCCTCCCGCCTTACAACTTACTAATATATAGTTCCCACATGCAATCGGAGTTCTATATGGCAAACAAGACATCTTGGCCGTTCGCAAAGATGGCCGTCGGTGAGGAGTGCGTCATCGCGGAAAAGCACATAGGCCTGCGCGGCCAGACTTATGTTCATGTCTATGCTCGGGCCACTGGGAAGACCTTCTCGTCTCGGTCAGATCGTGACGGCATTCACTTCAAGCGGTTGTCCTGACCGCGCCCATTGCTACCAGCCCGGCCTACTTGCCGGGCTTTTTTGTGTCCGCGCGGCTCCGGCCACCAGCTGGGCGTATCGCCCCGTTACCCCTCATCCCGACCTTTCAGGCCACTCCCGCTCTGCGCCAATTGCGCGGCGTAACAATGGCGCTGCTACACGCCAGCCCTTATGTGGCGCGGCGTAACGCGTAACGTAACATTTGGAAAATAGATATATTACACACATGCACACACATATGCGCACATACACACGCCTTAGGGGTCTATTATTATTATGTTACTACCGTTACAGTGTTACATAGATAGATATAGAGCTGTTTTTATTGGTGTTTTCTCGTAACAATTTCCGTAACCGCCAAACCGGCCGCTGTTACGCTTCGACCCTGCCGCCCTGCAGGGCTAAACTCCTGGCTAGACCCCTGATCAGGCCCTGACCATGCAACTCCAAATGAAATTCGAATCCACCCCTATGTCTCGCGCCTACCTGCGCCAGTTCGAGAAGGCCGCCGCTGTGGCTCTCACTCGCACCGCCTGGGATGTTCGTAAGGAGCTGACCGAGGAGATGCAGTCGGTGTTCGACAACCCGACCCCGTTCACCCTTCGGGCCTTCCGCGTGGACATGGCCAAGGCGTCTGACCTCACCGCCACCGTATGGGCGGGCAAGGAGCAGGCCCGGTATCTGCGGCCGGAGATCGAGGGGGGAGAGCGGAACACCAAGGGGTTCGAGCGGAAGATGCACCTGTTCGGCGGGGAGGTTGCTCTGCCGGGAGCCGGGGCAAAGCTCAACACCTACGGCAACATGCCGCTCTCGTTCATCAAGCGCGTGGCCGGGGATCTGAACACCTACGGGAAGGACAAGCGCTTCTTCGTCGGCAAGCCCAAGGGCGGCCGGGGAATGCCCGAGGGTGTGTGGGCTCGGACGAACAACAACAAGCGCCTCACCCCGCTGATGGTGTTCGCTGAGGATGCGACCTACGAGAAGCGCTTCAAGGCGTCGGCTATCGCTGGGCAGACCGTGGACCGGGTGTTCGAGTCTCGGCTGATGGAAGCACTCAGGCAGTACGCCGGCCAGTGAGCTGGCTATCGGCTTAACCAGCGGCCCTATGGCTGCGTGTAACGACCACCCATGTACCTCCGTATTGACCAACACCTCCGACGAGCTCCTGTGCGGCCCTGTGGCACTTGCTGGGGCGTTCAAGGTACTGGGACGGGATGTGCTGGATGGGTAATTCGCGCCCCCGGCTTTCCGCTAGTGTCTGGGGTGGAAAGATGGGTTTCCTGCCGTCAAGTGCTTTCCCTGAGAACTTGCAACTCGCAAACTCGCAAACCACGGTTTGCGAACCTAAGTGCGCAGAAGTAGAATCAGCGGCATAGGTATCAAACCATTTGCCGCGAGTGTTATGTCTCAAGAGAGCGAGTTAATTTCTATCCGAGAGGCCGCCAGGCGTCTCGGGGTATCTGACACAGCAGTCCGCAAAGCTATTGCCACCGGCCGTGTGACCGTCGCTGACCGCCACAAGGACAACGACCGACCGTTGCTGTCCTGGCCGGCATGCAAAGACGACTGGCTTGCGAACAGTGACACCTCGAAGCGTTCCCATGTTGGCGGGACAGGCACCAGCAAGAAGCGCCAAGGGTATTCATCCGGACAGCGGGTTAAGCTGCCTACCAGCGATCGCCAGGACGAGGCGCCGGAGGATGACGAGCCGACCCATGGCGGCAGTGGTTCCACGCCTGCGTCTGGGAGGGGGGCCAAGTACAACAAGTCACGGGGTGAACGTGAGTTCTACCAGGCTAAGCTCGCCCAGCTGGAGTTTGAGCAGAAGTCCGGTCAGCTGATCAGCCTGGAGGTGGTGAAGTCGGAGGCATTCCGCGCCCACCGCCGGATCCGTGACGCCCTGCTGAACATCCCAGATCGGTGTGCCCCCCATGTCGCCACCCTGACTGACCCTTTGGAATGCCACGCCTACCTGCTAACCGAGATCACCTCGGCTTTGCGCCAGCTCTCGGCAGACATTTACGCCTCTGGCGAGGAGCGGGATGAATGACCGCTGCCGCCAAGATCATGCACAGCTACCTGGAGGGGCTGGCCGAGGCCTACCTCCCAGACCCGATCATGACGGTGAGCGAGTGGTCTGACACTCACCGCATCCTGCCGCAGAAGGGCGCTGCAGAGCCCGGCCCTTACCGCACCAGCCGCACGCCATACGTCCGCGAAATTGCCGACTGCCTCTCCGCCACCTCGCCGGTGCAGGAAGTCGTGCTCATGGCTGGTGCCCAGGTGGGCAAGTCTGAGCTCGGCAACAACTGGGTGGGCTACGTCATCGACAACGCCCCTGGCCCGATGCTGCTGGTGGAGCCGACCGTCGACAACGCCAAGCGCTACTCCAAGCAGCGGATCGGCCCGATGATCGCCGAGTGTCCGCGTCTCAGCGCAAAAGTGCTGGAGAACAAATCCCGCGACAGCGGCAGCACCATGCTCGAGAAGGAGTTTCCTGGCGGCATCCTGCTGATGGGTGGGGCGAACTCTGCTGCCGGCCTGCGCTCGATGCCGATCCGGTACCTGTTTGCGGACGAGATCTCCAACTGGCCAGCGGATGTCGATGGGGAAGGTGACCCACTGGAGCTCGCCCAGGCGCGGACCAGTACGTTCTCGCGACGCAAGATCTACAAGTGTTCGACTCCAGCCAACAAGTCTACTTGCCGGATCACCGCTGAGTACGAGCGCTCTGACCGTCGCCGGTACTTCGTGCCTTGCCCGCACTGCGAGCACATGCACACGCTGGACTGGGAGCATTTCATCATCCCGCGTGACGAGGAGACTGGGAAGCTCAAGCCGCGCAAGGCGCACATGGTTTGCCCTGAATGTGGAGGAGTGCTGGAGGAACACCATAAGACCGCCATGCTGGAGGGTGGCGAGTGGCGCGGGACCAACCCTGAGCAGACTGACCCATCCCGCCGCGGCTATCAGATCAGCGCGCTGTACTCCCCGATCGGCTGGAAGTCATGGTCGGATGTGGCGAAGGCCTGGCTCAATGCCCAGGGGAACCCGAAAAAGCTGCAAGCATTCCAGAACAACGTGCTCGGCTTGCCTTGGGCTGAATCCGGAGAAACGGTCGACGAAAACGAGATCATGACCAGGGCCAAGGACGAGACCTATGGCCTCGATCCCCTGCCTCGCGAAGTGCTGGTGATCACCGCCGGCGTCGACGTGCAGCCAAACCGCCTTGAGATAGAGCTGGTGGGCTGGGGCCTTGGCGAGGAGTCATGGTCGCTGGAGCACTACGTGATAATGGGTGACCCCAATGGGCCGGTGGTCTGGCAGTTGCTGGATCTCTACCTGACCCGCGAGTACGCACACCCTTGCGGCATCAAATTGAGGGCTGCTCGAGCCTTCGTGGACACTGGCGGCGAGAACACCAAGGCCGTCTATGACTACGTGTCGACCCGCGAGCACATGAGCATTTACGGGATCAAGGGTCTGGGCGGCGATGGCAAGCCTCCAGTCGGGGCGCCGTCGAAGTCGAACCTGTACAAGGTGACCTTCCTCCCGCTGGGCACCTTCACCCTCAAGGATTCTGTCTATGGCCGGCTCAAGATAGCGGAGCCAGGACCTGGCTACATGCACTTCCGGTCTGACTACCCGCTGGACTACTACCAGCAGCTGACCGCTGAGGAGGTACGCACCAAGGTAAACACCAAAGGCTATCCGGTTCGAGAGTGGTTCAAGAAGGCGCAGTCAGCTCGCAACGAGGTGCTCGACTGCACCTGCTACGCTTATGCCGCCTTCCTGTCGCTGGGGGTCAACCTGCAGCAGCTGGCGGAGATCATGTCAGGGACTTTTCAGGCGTCCGCTGGACGCCGGGTGAGGGGTGAGCTTGATTCGGTGGCGTAGTCGGGCGATAATCTGTTCGTTGAAGTGGAGTAATGCTTGGTGCTGGGGTGAGGTGGGGTATGTAAAACCTCTTGCCATTGTGGGATGTGCTGCGTTTCCTTGTGCAATTATTGGCCGCCTTCGGGCGGCTCTTTTTTTGTCCACTTTCAACCGCTGATGATTTGGGCATATAATCTTGACCAAACCTGACAAAGTATTTGCTCTATGCCGACACTTGAAGAATTGCAAGCCGAACTCACGAAGGTCAACGCCGCCTATGAGGCTGCGCTGGGCGGGTCTGAGTACGAGATCGAGAGCGGCGACAGCCGTCGCAAGCTCAAGCGCCAGTCGCTGACCGCTCTGGTCAATCGCAAGGCCGAGCTCGAGCGTTCGATCGCTCGCCTGTCCGGCAATGGCGTGAGCCACGGCGTGGGGACTTGGTGATGACCACTTACGCCCGCATGCCTGATGGGTTGATCCTGCCGGAGGAGCTGGCTCGCCAGCAGATTTCCTCCATGCTCGGTGCCTGGCCTGTGGGCAACCCCGGCTCCTACCGCACCGCATCTGCGCTCAACAAAAACACCGCCTTTTGGCACACCTCTGGCGGTTCTGCCGATGCTGACACCCTGGCCGATCTGCCGACCCTGCGACGCCAGTCTCGGGATCTGATCCGCAACGAGGCTCTGCCGGCTGGCGCCATCGACACCATGGTGCTGGGGGTAGTCGGGCAGGGCATCGTCCCTCAGTCACGCATCGACGCGACTGCCCTGGGGATCTCCGACGAGCAGGCGACCGCCTGGTCCCGCATGGCCGAGCGGATCTTCAACCACATCGCCAACAAGCCGACCTTCGACGCCGAGGGCCGGTGCAACTTCTGGGCGATGCAGCGCCTGGTGTACCGGTCCCGTCTGGAGAGCGGCGACGTGCTTGCCTTGCGCCGGTACCTCCCGCGCGCCGGCAAGGCGCTGGGGGTTGCCGTTCAGGTGATCGAGGCCGACCGCCTGGCCACCCCGCTCGACAAGATGCAGAACCAGCTGATCCGGGAAGGCGTCGAGGTAGACGCTGACGGGTTCCCGGTGGCCTTCCACTGCATGAAGGAGCACCCGGGCGACAAACCGATCATTACCGATGCCACGCGGTTTACCCGTATCCCTGCTTACGACGGGAAGGGCGACCCGCTTGCCCTGCTGGTGATGTCCCGCCTGCGCCCTGGCCAGACTCGCGGCGTGCCGCACCTGGCCCCGGTGATCGAGATGTTCAAGCAGCTCTCCCGCTACAGCGAAGCCGAGATCACCGCGGCGGTGACCTCTGCCATGTTGGCGATCTTCGTGAAGTCGCCGGCTCCGACTAGCCCGCTTGCGGGCGGTGCCACTATCCCCGGCATGGTTGGCGGCATGCAGATCACCCCCAAGGGCAACAGTATCACCAAGATGCAGAGCGGGATGATTGTTGACCTGGCCCCCGGCGAGGAGATCCAGGTTGCCTCTGCCACTCGGCCGAATACTGCCTTTGAGAAATTCTGTGACGCGGTGCTGTCCTACGTCGGCACCGCGCTGGGCGTACCGCGCGAGGTGCTCACCAAGTCCTACAACACCAGCTATTCAGCCGCCCGCGCTGCGGTGCAGGACGCTTTCCGCAAGTACCTGGTAGAGCGCGACGACCTGAACTGCGCCTTCAACCAGCCGGTGTGGAACTGGGTTCTGGACGAGGCGGTGGCCCGCGGCATGCTCGAAGCCCCAGGCTACTGGGAAGATCCGATGATCCGCGACGCCTACCAGAGCGCGGTGTGGGTCGGCCCGGTAATGATGTCCCTGGACCCACTGAAGGACGCCAACGCAGCCGAGAAGTGGCTGTCCCTGGGTATCAAGGCCAAGCAGGACGTATGCGCCGAACAGGCGACCGACTACGACACCACACTCACCCAGCGCGCGAAGGAGAAGAAGGCCGAGGAGGCTGCTGGCCTGCTGGTACTGCCTGCCGCTGCTGCGCCGGCCAACAACAACGGAGGCGACAATGCCCAAGGCGCTTGATGCCATACTGGCAATGCCATGGGCCATCCAAGACGGATGGCTCGAAATTATCGCATCGATTGCCGAGCGCGAGAGCGAGTACTCTGGCAACCTGGAGGCGCTGGAGAAGAAGCTGGGCCGACCGCTGGCCAACACCTATGAGGTGACGGTGCGCGACGGGATCGCCACCATTCCTGTCTCCGGCCCGCTTTTCCGCCATGCGTCGCTGTTCACCATGATCAGCGGGGCGACCTCTTACGACCTGCTGGCCCGCGATTTCACGGCGGCGCTGGAGGATCCCACTATCCGTGGGATCGTGCTGCTCATCGACTCGCCCGGCGGTGAGGTGAACGGCGCCAGCGACCTTGCGCAGATGATCCGGGCCGCCCGCGGCGTCAAGCCTATCGTGGCCTTTGCTGGCGGCAGCATGGCCTCAGCTGCCTACTGGATCGGCTCTGCGGCCGATCGCTTGGTGGCGTCCAATACCGCGATGATCGGCTCTATCGGCGCTCAGATGGGGATGACCGTGCGCGAGCCTCGCGCCGGCGAAAAGTCATATCGCTTCGTGTCTTCCCAGTCGCCAAACAAGAACGCCAGCCCGGAAACCGAGGCGGGCGCCGCGCAGGCGCAGGCAATCGTGGACGACATCGCGAAGGTATTCATCGAGACGGTTGCTGGTAATCGCGGCATAACTTCCGAAAAGGTGTTAGAGAATTATGGGCAAGGAGCTGTATTCCTTGCTGAAAAGGCCATGGCCAATGGTATGATTGATGCTGTTGGTACTTACGAAGGCGTCCTTGCGTCACTGAAAGAGGATAACAACGCTATGGATTACAAGAGTCTGACCGCCGAAGCTCTGGCGGGACACCGGCCCGATCTGGTCAAAGCTATCGGCGATCAGGCTGTGGCCTCCATCGATAAGCCGAACCTGGATGATATTCGTGCTGCAGCTGCTGCTGCCGAGCGCGATCGCCTGTCCGCTATCGAGGGGCAGCTGGTCCCTGGCGCCGAAGCGATCATCGCCGAAGCCAAGCTCGACCCTAAGGCTACCGCTGAGAGCACTGCTCTCAAGGTGCTGGCTCACCTGCGCGCCAACCCTGGTGCTCTGGTCCAAAAGCCGGCGACCACCGCGATGGACGAGATCAAGAAAACCGAGGCCGAACTGGACGCGCCGGATCCTGCCGCTGGCAAGGACAAGGCCGACCCGCTCGACGAGATCATGGCGAACGCCGCGAAAGCCGGCATCGCTGCTGCTCAAACCAAGTAAACGGAGGGCCATATGGCTGCCAATACTGTAAATCACTACCCGGATTATGGCACCGTGGGCACCTTCGTCCCGGACAACCTGCTGGCCGGCGATTTCCCGCTCAAGACCAAGACCATCACCCTCAAGGTGGGCACCGCCTATACTCGGGGGATGGTGCTGGAAGAAGGCGTCAGCGCTGACGTGGGCAAGTTCCTGCTGGTTACCACCAATGCCAATGCCAAATACATCCTGCTCGAGGATATGGACGCCACCTCTGCCGATAAAAAGGCCACTGTGGCGATCACCGGCGAGTTCAACAGCAATGCCCTGACCCTGGGTTCCGGTGCCACCAAGGCCGGCATCACCAAGGCGCTCGAGCCGCTGTCCATTTTTGTGCGCGACGCTGTCGCCTAATTGGGGGATTTTTTGATGGATGTGCAAAGCCTTTACGGCACCTATGCCCTGAACGGTCTGGTGCAGCGGATCCGGCCCGCGCCGGCATTCTTCCTGACCTTCTTCCCGTCGGTCATCGAACACCAGACGGAGGAGGTTTACTTCGATGTGGCAGAGGACAAGCCTCGCCTTGCCCCGTTCGTGCATCCGCTGCGCGAAGGCAAGTTGATCGAGTCTCTTGGCTACTCCACCAAGAACGTCAAACCGGCGTACATCAAGGACAAGCGCGTCCACGACACCACCAAGCCGCTCAAGCGTATGGCAGGCGAGGGGTTCGGCGGCGTTCTTTCCAACGAAGCGCGCCTGCATGCTCTGCTGGTGCAAGACCTGGCCGACCAGCAAAAGATGCTGCAGCGCCGTCTGGAAGTGATGGCCGCCGAGGCGGTGATCTGGGGCAAGGTGACCGTTACTGGTGACGGTTTCGACTCCATCGTCGTCACTTTCGGTCGTGACGCCGCTCTGGACGTCGTACTGTCCGGCGCCGAGAAGTGGGACTCTGCTACTGTCCCAGACATCGGCTCCCAGCTCGAAACCTGGGACCAGCTGCTGCTGGACAAGTCCGGCTTCGGCACCAGCCATGTGATCATGGATTCCAAGGCCTGGAAGCTGATGCGCAAGGACGAGAAGCTGATGAAGCTGCTCGACATCCGCCGCGGCGCTGACACCGTTGGTGTGAACATCGCGCCGATGCTGTCGGTCGAGGGTGTGTCCTACAAGGGCATGTATGGCGAGTTCCCGATCTTCGTCTACTCCCACAGCTACGTCGATCCCGTCGACGGCCAGACCAAGCAGGTCATGCCTGACAACACCGTTGTCCTGGTGAGCGGTTCCGCGCTGGAAGGCGTGCGCCACTTCGGCGCCATCAAGGATCTGGATGCAGGCCTCCAGCCCATGGAGTCCTTCACCAAGTCATGGACCGTGCCGGATCCGTCTGCTCGCTTCCTGCTGATGCAGTCTGCTCCGATCACCGCCCCGCACCGTCCGAATGCGTCCATGCGCATTAAGGTGGCGTGATATGGCTGACACCACCATCCGCGCTCTGAATTCCATCATGCGTGATGGAAATCGCTATGGCCCCGGCGCTCCTGCCGGGGACATCCTTACCCTTCCTGCCGACGAGGCCCAGGTGCTCATTGCTGGTGGCTGGGCGGAGGACGCTCCTGCTGAGAAGAAGGAGACGAAGAAGGAGCGGGAAGCCCGCGAGAAGGCGGAAGCCGAGGCTGCTGCTGGCAACGGCGGTGCCTGATGGCAGTCGAGTCGGCTGCTGAACTGGAGGGCTTCTTCAACCCGAGTGAGTTCGGGGAGGAAGCCCTTCTCATTACCGGCACCGGGTCATTCCCGGTGACCGGTATTCCCGATTCCTTTGCCGAGGATGATCGCCTCGGTGCTACCAGCAACTCAGGCCGATCTTCGTTCCTGGCCGGCGCTGCTGACTTTTCGATGACTGAGCTGCAATTCCAATTGCCCTGGCACTCGGTTTTTGCCGCGGGGGTAGTTGCCGACGATTCGCTGCAGATCATCACTGGAACTTATGCGGGCCTGTACCGCATCAAAGAGGTGAAGCGTGACGGCGAGCAGTGTCGCCTCATGCTCAACAAGACATGAGCAGCTATCGTGACGCCATCAATCAGGCCGTAAAGGCACAACTCACCGGCAAGACCATCGCCGGTGATCGCATTTTCACATCTCTCGATCGCCCCCTGAACCCTGCCACTGACCTTCCTGCCGTCATGGTCTACACGACTACCAGCCGCCGCGGCCGCGATGATCTTGGCAATGGCCTGATCCCGCGACTGGTGACCGTTATCATCGAGGCGGCAGTGCTTGCCGGCCCTGGGCTCGAGATCGGGGCTGCCGAGGGGTTTGCTGACCAGATCGAAACCGCCATCGAGGCCGATCGATCCCTTGGCTTGGTGGTCAACGACTGCCAGTGGCAGCAGGCAGCTACCGATGCGACTAGCCACGGTTCCGTCACCATGGGTGCGGCGATTGTGCAGTACGAGGTGGAGATCTTCACGAACGTCAAGGCAGACGGCGCCTATGAGCCTGGCGATGATGGCTTCACCACCCCACCGACCGAAATTCAGGTGGGGCCTCTGCCGGTTGCCGTGCCCCCCGAGTGGTCCGGCGAACTGAACGAGGAAGAGTTCTTCCAGACCACCAACCCCCCGCTGGCCCCAAACCCTGATACCGCCTGCGGCCCGGAAGGCTGCGACATCCCGGCATGGCGCGGGGAGCGTGAGCGATGAGCGCGCGGGAGGATGGATCATCTGCCCTGGCTCTCCCGGATCTGGAGCGCCGCACCGCCAATATGATCCGCTTCGGTACGATCGCCGAGGTAAAGTTGTCCAATCCGCCCCGGGTCAAGGTCAAGTCCGGCAACATCACTACACGCTGGCTACCATGGGCTGTTGGCCGGGCTAGCACTGGCAAACGCGACTGGTCTGCTCCGGAGGTAGGCGAGCAGGCACTGCTGCTGTGCGCTTCTGGCGACATGCGCCAGGCCCTGGTCATTCCCGGCATCTATCAGAGCTCCTTTCCGGCCCCAAGCGACAACGCCAACTTGGACCTCACCGAATACGGCGACGGGACCAAGATTTCGTATGACCGGGAGGCACATGAGCTGGTGGCGGATCTTGGCGCGTGCAAGATCACCGCCAACCACGACAAGATAGAGCTGTCTATTGGTGGCGCCAAGCTGACGATGACCTCTGCCGGCAGCGTATTCGACGGACCGGTCACCTTCAACGACCCGATCACCTACAAGGGCGGGATGACCGGTTCTGGTGGGTCTGGTGCCAACATCACTGGCGACTTCAAAGCCAGTGGCGGGGTATTCACCCACAACGGCAAGAACGTCGGCGAGACCCATAAGCACAACGGCGTCCAGACCGGCGGCGGCAACACCGGCAATCCAATCTAAGGGGGCATCATGAGCTTCTCTGGCACCAACGCCAACACCGGAAAGCCGCTCGATGGGGCGGCTCACCTCAAGCAATCGATCCGAGACATCCTGACCACCAGGATCGGCACGCGGGTAATGCGTCGCGAGTATGGATCTCGCCTTCCGGAGCTGGTCGACAACCCGATGGGCGAACTGCTGGAAATGGAGCTGATTGCCGCTACTGCCGAGGCGCTGGAGCGCTGGGAGCCGCGCTTCTTGTTCGATCGCTGTTATGTGCATGGCCTATCTGATAACGGAAGTATCGTGATAGACTTGGAAGGTCGGGTGCTCGTAAATGACGAGCCCCTCCGTATTGAAGGGATCGAGATCCGATAATATGCCTGTTTACAGTGCTATTGATTTATCACAGCTTCCTGAGCCTGCCGTGGTTGAAAATCTCGACTACGAGCAGATTTTCGCCCAGATGTTGGCCGATCTGCAGGCTCGCGATCCGGTGTTCACTGCGCTGGTGGAGAGTGACACCGCCTACAAGGTACTGGAGGTTGCGGCCTATCGTGAGCTCCTTATTCGCCGTCGCGTCAACGATGCGGCACTGGCAGTCATGCTGGCCTACGCCCAAAAATCTGACCTTGATCAGATCGGCGCAAACTACAACGTTGCCCGCCTGGTGCTGGACCCTGGCGACCCTGGCGCCACGCCTCCGATCGATCCTACCTATGAGTTGGATGATGACTACCGTCGCCGAATCCAGCTCTCATTTGATGGTTATACCACTGCTGGCAGTTCCGCCTCGTACCTATTTCACGGACTCTCAGCGGCGCCAGACGTGAAGGATGTGCAGCCGGTTAGCCCCACCCCAGGAGTGGTTGTGGTCTACGTGCTTTCTCGCTCCGGGAATGGCGCTGCCTCACCGCAGCTGGTGGCAGAAGTGAGCGCCGCTCTGAACGCCGAAAATGTGCGGCCGATGACCGATCAGGTTGCCGTGCAAACGGCCACGATCGTCAACTACGCCATCACTGCCCAGCTGGTGATCTACCCAGGCCCGGATTCCACGGTAGTCCGCCAGGCCGCGCTTGATGCGGTCACCGCCTATGCCGACAGCCAGCACCGTTTGGGTTACGACGTGACCCTCTCTGGCATTTATCACGCCCTCCACCAGAGCGGCGTGCAGAACGTGGTCCTGACCTCCCCCACTGCCAACCTGTTGATCGGCGACGGCGAGGCCAGCTATTGCACAGCGATCACGCTTACGGTAGCGGGGGCGACCGATGTCTGATGACTTGCTGCCTGCCAATGCCACGCCTGCGGAGCGGGCGCTGTCGGTCACGATCTCCCGTGCTGCTTCTGTCCCAGTCCCTCTGCGAGACCTCTGGGATCCAGATAACTGCCCCATTGCCATCCTGCCTTGGCTTGCCTGGGCATTTTCTGTTGACGACTGGAGCTCTGATTGGTCCGAGCAACAGCAGCGGGCAGCCGTGAAGGAGTCCTATGCTGTTCATCGATACAAGGGGACGATCGGCAGCGTGAAGGACGCACTGAATGCGCTTGGGCTAGGTGTCCAGGTGCAGGAGTGGTTCAACATGATCCCGGCCGGTGCTCCATACACCTATCGGCTGCTGCTCGAGGTGAACCAGTACGGCGTGAGCCTGGTGCAGCTGCAGAAGATCCAAAACGTGGTGGAGAACGCCAAGAACCTGCGATCGCACATGACCGATCTAGCGCTGACAGTGAAAGCAAAATCAGAGGTCTATGTGGGGGCGGTTTCACTGTCCGGGCACAATATATCGTTTTCCGCGCCTGCCGGTGCTCTGCTTATTGATGGGTCATGGATCCTTGATGGCAGTGAGCAGCTAAACGGATTGAAGAACATTACTGGAGTATGACATGTCTGATTTTGATGGAAACCTTACACCTGCCGGCAGCTGGGAAGACGTTCCCCAGCTGAGTGTATTGGCTGTCGCGCTTGGAGGTGCTGGTGGACCTATGAACGCACAGGCTGTAGCCCTGACTGCGCGCACCGAGAAGCTGAAAACGGATATGGCCAGCTTAACTGATAAGGTTGGCGGGGCACTCTATGCTGCCATCCGTGCGTATAACGGCACCGCAGATCGCATCTACTGTCTCGGCCGTACTTCCATGTTCGACGGTGCGCACGGCTGGTTCAAGCGCATCGCAACATCCAAGGCCGACAATGATGGCGTCTATCTTGTGGACGCTCAGGGGCGTACCTGGGAGCGTGAAAACAACGAGGTGGTGAACCCGGTCTGGTTCGGGGCGCTCCCGCTGGGCGGCGGAGATTCACTTCCTGCACTGACGGCGGCAACCAATTTCGCGCGCACAAGGGGAGGCCTTGTCCCGCCCATCATCCGTGTGCCTGGTGGCAACTACACCATTAACGGCATGTGGGAGATCTTCGATTTCGCGCTGGCTACCATAATTTTTGACGGGTGCCATTTTAGCGGCGTGTCATCAGCTGCACTGGATGCCGTTGTGCGCATCAACAACGCCAGCAACCTGAAAATCGTTGGTGGCGCTACGGTAAGCGCCAACTACTTGGCCAACTACGCTTCCGCATTCGCGGTAATCGCGTCACCTGGTGGACTTATCAAACCCGACACAGGCATCGTATCCCATGTGGATGTTTTCGGTGTCACAGCAAAGGAAGCGAAAGTCGGTTTCAAGAACGGCAGAAAAGACCTAGATGCCCAGATCGCAGAACTGCAGTACCACGGATGTGAAACAATAGCCTGCCCTGTGTCCGTCTACAACGGTGGATCGCAGACTGGTGCGACCTACGTTGGCTGCACCCTGGCCTCCGCACCTGGCACATTTGCGTTGACGTCCAGGTTCCGCGTATTTGATATGGATGGCGGCCTTGTGCAAATGGTTGGTGGTGAGCTTATCAACTCTGGCGTTCCAGTTGGTACTTCTGACCACTTTGGCATTGAGTTTAAGCCTGCGCAAAGCGCTGCATACGGCAACCCGTTCGGAACACTAAAATTAAGTGGCGTTCACATAGAGCTGACATCACCGCTTCTCTCTGTTGGGTCTGGCGCTACACCCGGATCGCTAAAATCAGTTGACGCAAATGTAAGCATAAGCAACTGCGGCGGCTTCGTTGAACAGGCGGACGGGCAGGCTTTTGCGTCAATTTTTGAACCGAGTTTTGCTGGTAAAATATCGATAGATGGGAACTGCAATTTCTATACAACCCAAACAAGAACCGGTCACAATGTAGACGCAAGCGCTGCCCCATCCTGCAAAATAGAAATTGGTCGCACCGCATTTGGGGCCGGTTTTAAGGACTGGATGGGCGGCTGTGTTGGCGGGATTCTATACCACCCCTTACTCCCTGTGGCTGTCGCTACCGGAACCGGCCAATCATTCCCTGCTGGCACCGCCACCATTGTCAAACTGGAAGCACTGTCTGGGTCATCGGGAATGTCCAGGTACGGCGTATATTCCTCGGCTACTGGCGAGATAACTATTCCCAAGGGGTGCCGAAACCTGAATATCAGGTTTTACGCGCAGGGTCTCGGTTTTACTGGTGACATATTCGTGCGCAAGAATGGCTCTGGCGTTGCGCAATTAGGCGCTGTAGGCTCAACTGGTGTAATTAATCTTGACTTCAACGAAGTCGCGCCTACCAATGGCGATAAGTACACCCTGATTATGCAGCCTACAACTGGCCCGATCACGCTGGCCGGTGCCAAGATGATTGTCTGCATGGAGTTCTGACCATGGCATATAAAGTAATTCATACCTCGCTTGGGCTTGCTCTGCTTGCTCAGGCAAAGGCTACCGGGACGCCTATCAACCTTACTGAGGTAGCAGTGGGCGATGGCAATGGTAACCCGGTAACGCCGAGTGAAGGACAGACCAACCTAGTGCGGGAGCGGTTCCGCACCCAGGTGAATACTGTCTACCAGAGCCAAGACAACCCGACCATGTACATCGTTGAGGCTATTATCCCGGCCTCCACCGGTGGCTTCGTCATGCGCGAGGTGGGCGTTTTCGATGCGAACGGCAACCTGTTCGTTGTCGGCAATCTTCCTGACACCACCAAGCCGACAGACGGCGATGGCGCGTTTTCTGATACCGTGATCCAGATCCCGTTCGTGGTGAACAACGCGGCGGAAATCACGCTGATGGTTGACCCCAACGTGGTGGTTTCCACCCGCCAGTGGATCCTGAACACCATCACCGTCTGTCACCTGCTTCCTGGTGGTACCACTGGCCAGATCCTGACCAAGAAGTCGAACGCATGCGGTGATGCCGAATGGAAAGACCCCACCGATGTGAATGTCACAGTTTCCAGCATCGAGGAAACCCAGACGCTGGCAGCCTCGCAGACCGTGGTCGACTGGGCTTTAGTCAACAACACCGGGCTGGCCGTCTACATTGAGGGCGTGCGCCTACGCGCTGACCAGTGGACCAAGCACCCGACCATCAATACCAGGATAACGTTGGCGACCACCTACCCAGTAGGCACCAAGATCGTGGGCACCCAGAACGAGCCAGCAGGCACCCTGCCTGACCCGCTGGTGAAGGGTCAGAACTTGGCAGACGTGCCTGACAAGGCAATTGGCCGGACGAACCTTGATGTATTCAGCAAGAACGAAACCAGGCAGATGGCGCCTGCCGGTCTGGTGGCTGGCTTCGCTCGTACCACCGCGCCTTCTGGGTGGTTAAAGTGCAATGGTGCAGCGGTGAACCGCGTCGCCTATTCCGATCTGTTCGCGGCAATAGGAACCATCTACGGCGCCGGAGACGGCTTCAACACCTTCAACTTGCCTGATTTTCGCGGCGAGTTCCCGCGTTTCCTGGATGATGGGCGTGGGGTGGACGCTGGGCGCGTGCTCGGCTCTTGGCAGGCGGATATGATCAAGTCGCATGAACATGACCTTCCGACCGAAACTGCGATCGCTGGCAATCGCGCTGTTTTGAAGGACGCCGGTTTTAACATCAGCACTCCGAACAACTCTGCGCCAACCACCGGCTATCGCGCTTATACCTACGAGACCGGCGGCGTGGAAAACAGGCCGCGCAACGTGGTCCTGCTGGCCTGCATCAAGTTCTAAGGGGGAGACGTGAGCGAAACAAAACCTTGCTACCAGTTCAACCACGCAGGCCTGCTGCTTGGCGAGACAGTCGCCGATCAATCTCCGCTCGAGCCTGGCGTGTTCCTGCTGCCGGCCGGCTGCACATTCACATCACCTCCTGCCGAAGTGCCTGATGGGAAGTGGCCGCGCTGGAACGGCCATGTCTGGGATCTGGTGACCAAGCCGGTACCTGCCAGTGACAACACTGATCCTGTCGCCAAGCTGCAGGCGTTCCTGGCCGCCAACCCCGACGTTGCGGCTATCATCAACGATGGAGGCGCCAATGTATGAGTCGAGTCCTAGACCTTTGGGCCGGCATGACCGGCACTGTTCTGCCCTTTGCTGGCGCTTCTGCGCCGACTGACTGGCTGCTCTGCTACGGGCAGGCCGTCAGCCGGACTACTTACGCCAACCTGTTTGCCGTCATCGGCACCACCTACGGGGCTGGGGATGGGTCCACCACCTTCAACGTCCCAGATCTGCGCGGGCGGGTGGCTGCCGGCAAAGAGAACATGGGAGGCACTGCTGCTAACCGGCTGCAGGTATCCACCACGATCACAACGACGGCCGGCAGCGCGACGGCCACTGTGGCCTCTGCCGCGGGACTGGCGGAAGGGATGGCGGTTAACGCCAGCACAGTCCCTGCTGGCGTGACGATCTCGGCGATCAGCGGAACCACCATTACGCTTTCGACCGGAACCGGAGTCACAGCCGGTACCGCTACGGCTGCCCGCTTCTCCCCGATCGGGGATCCGCAATCTCTGGGCCAGACTGGCGGCGCTCAGACACACACCCTGACCACGCCGCAGATGCCAAGTCACAACCACTCCCTCGGTGGCAGCTACAACACCAACCGGGCAACTAGTTCTGGCGGCAGTGAAGCTATTCTGTCTCAGCTTACTGCGACTAACACAAGCAGTACTGGAGGCGGGCAGGCGCACCCCAACGTTCAACCGACTATCGTTCTGAACTCAATCATCAAGACGTAAAATAATAGCCCGCATCAAAACGGATGCGGGCTTTGCTTTGCGGCGATATACTACTGATCGCATAGTGTCAAACTATTATCGAGGACAATGAAATGCCCGAGACTTTTCTGCACGGCGTCGAGGTAGTCGAGATTAACGACGGCCCGCGCCCGATTCAAACCGTCCGGTCCGGTATTATCGGGGTTTGCGGTACGGCCCCCGACTCCCAGCAGGAAGTCAAGGCCACGCTGCTGACTGGTGCTGTCGGATCCAACAATGCACAGACCTGGACCTCCAAGCTTGCAGGCGCGCTGGGCAACCAGATCTCCCTCAAGCTGGTTGACCCCAAGGCCAACAACGCCGCTCTGTCGATCTCCGTATCGAACCGCGACATCACGGTTAAGCTGGCCACCGGCTCTACCGGCGCGATCACCACCACGGCAACCGCCCTGGCTACCGCTATCGCCGCTCACGACGATGCCAAAGAGCTGGTGACCGTTGCCAACACTGGCGCATCCACTGGCGCTGGCGTGCTTGCTGCCCTGCGGATGACCTACCTCGCCGGCGGTATCGACGAGGCGTTCCCGCTGAACACTCCGGTTCTGGTGGCTGGCAACCAGGCCCAGGCTGCTCTGCTCGGCGCTGCCGGCACGTTGCCCAAAGCCATGAACGGGATCTTCGACCAGACTGGCGCTGTGGTAATCGTGGTGCGAGTGGAAGAAGGAAACACCGAATCCGCCACCATCACCAACATCATCGGCGGGGTGGACTCCGGCACCGGCAAGTACACGGGTGTTTACGCCTTCCTGGGCGCCGAGTCCGTCGTCGGCTTCTGCCCGCGAATCCTGTGCGCCCCCGGTTGGACCCATCAGCGCACCACTACCGCCAACAGCGTCGTGGCGGAGCTGGTAGGTATCGCCGAACGGCTGCGCGCTGTGATCATCGCGGATGGCCCGAATTCCTCCGACGCGGCAGCTATCACCTACCGTGGCGACTGGGGCAGCAAGCGGGTGTACGTGGTCGATCCGTGGGTGCAGGTGCGCAACGACTCCGGCGACATCACCAACGAGCCGGCTTCCGCCCGCGTGGCAGGACTGATCGCCAAGATCGACAACACGCTCGGATTCTGGTGGTCTCCGTCCAACCAGGCGATCAACGGCATCGTGGGCACGTCCCGCCCTGTCGACTTCACCTTGGGGGATGCCAACTCCCGTGCCAACCTGCTGAACGAGCAGGAAGTGGCTACCATCATCCGTCAGAATGGTTTCCTGCTGTGGGGTAACCGGACCTGCTCTGACGATCCAAAGTGGGCGTTCCTGTCGGTCGTGCGTACCGCCGACATGATCAATGATTCGATCCTGCGCGCGCACATGTGGGCGGTGGACCGCAATATCACCCGTACCTACCTGGACGACGTGACCCAGGGGGTGAACGATTACCTGGCCTCTCTGCAGGCGCAGGGCGCGATCCTGGGTGGTGTCTGCTACCCGACTCCGGACCTGAACACCCCGGCCAACATTGCGCAGGGCAAGGTGTTCTTCGACTTCGACTTCACCCCGCCGTACCCGGCCGAGCACGTCACCTTCCGCTCGAAACTGGTGAACACTTACATCGAAGAGATCCTCTGACGCACATTTTCAAACCAACTGAAAGGCCCTCATCAGAGGGCCTTTTTATTTCAGCCATTCCATGCATTCAGTCAGAATCATTCTATTATGCTTCTCCATGTTCATGGCTGCTGGAATAACCTGCAGATTTCCAGCCACATGAAGGCCAGACGCTTTCTTTCCCAGCAGCGGAATCATATGATCAACATGCCATTTGATGCCGGTGGCATCACCTCGCTCTGAGGCCAACGTAAGCGCCTCACAAAATACGAATTCATCAAGCTCTCCATGCCATAATGGAGTGCGCGATTTTTTATTTATCTTCCGGCGGCGGGCTCCGACTTTTCCTGGCTCTGGATTTTTAGCATAGCGCTTGCGTCCGTCCTGTCTGCTTGCATTTACATCTACCCAGTATCTAGCCTTGTTTCGTGCTCGCGCTTTATCCAGGTTGTTTGCATACCATTCAGCAGCCCTGGCTCGCTCCCTCTCCCTATTCTTTGCGCAGTTCATCCTATTCCGCTCTTTGTTATGCTCGTGCTTGTAATAGTAGATAAGCCGGTGGCATTCGACGCATGTGGCATTATTGGTAAATCTTTCCGCCACATGGCCTTTCTTGCATGGCTTTCCAGTGAAGTATCTTGGCGCCCCTGCTGCAAAGGCTGACGATCTATTTGCGTGCATAAATTCATCTACGCTGATGGTTTTTTGACATCGTACCGAATGTTTTGACTATGGCGCAAGCGTGATATGCTTACTTGGTGTGCACACTCAAATCGAGGTAAAAGAATATGCTCCCGAGAGTATTGAAGGGCTGGGCGGTCTACATCGACGGCCGCGGCTACATTGGACGAGCCGAAACTGCTAAGCTGCCGGATCTCAACGTACAGACCGACGAATATCGCGGCTCCGGTATGGATGCCGCCGTCGATCTGGATATGGGCATGGAAAAGCTCGACGGCACTTTCACCCTGGCGGATTACGACCCCGAGGTGATCAAGCTGTTCGGCCTGTTCTCGGCCAACACTCAGATCGTGCTGCGCGGCGCTATCCAGCGCCAGGGCGAGCAGGCGGTGCCGGTCGAGGTGCGCATGCAGGGCGGGGTTAAGAGCCTTGCCCGCGGTGACTGGCAGCAGGGCCAGCGCTCCTCGATCGATGTTGGCTACAACGCCAACCGCTATTCCGAGAAGATCGCCGGCGAAACCGTCGTCGATATCGACATCATCAACATGAAGCGCGTGATCGGCGGTGTGGACCAACTGCAGTCCATGCGCTCCGCTCTCGGCGCTTGATAGGAGAATACCGTGTCCGAAGCACTCAACCTGACCGTAAAACTGCTCAAGCCCGTCTCCCTGGACGGACAGGAGTTCGCCGAGCTGACCCTGCGCGAGCTGACCGTGGACGAGATCATCGCCCATGAGAAATCGCATGGCCCCAAAGTTCCCTCCGAGAACGACAAGCATTTTTTCGCTCTGTCCTGCGGGGTGCCGCCGGAGCTGATAGGTAAGCTCGGCAGCCGCGACTGGCAGCGCCTCAAGCAGCGCCACTGGGACGCCTTGGGAAACGTCGGGATGTCGGAGTCAGAACCTGCCGAATAATGGTGGATGCCCTGGTGGCCCTTGGGTACCCGCCGGACTGGCTCCTGCGCCAGACCTACTCCGAGCTGGTGGAGTGGTCCAAGGTTGCGATTGACCGCTCAACCAGCGAAAATTGAAAGGGGCCGAGCGCCCCTTTTTTCATAGGTGATTGCCGATGTCCGAAGCAAAATCACAAGTCCAGGTGTCGATCACTGCGCAGCTTGGGCAGCAATTTACTCAAGCATTCCAGTCAGCCGACAAGCGGATGCAGGCGCTGGGCAAGACCGCTACTGATCTCAACAAGAAGATCGGCGATGTTCAGGCTTACCGCCGCCAGCAAAATGCCCTGAAAGACTCCGCCAACCAGCTGACCCAGGCCAAGGCGAAGGTTGCCGCGCTGCGCAAGGAGATCTCCGCGTCGGAGGCCCCAACCCGCAAGCAGGCTTCTGCTCTGGCGGCTGCCGAAAGGCAGGCCACACGGGCTGCCTCTGCCTACCAGCAGGCCCGCACCAAGCTGGCGGACATGGGGCGCGAGCTGCAGCGCAACGGCGTCAACGTCGCCAACCTGTCGAAGGAATACAAAGGACTCCAGACGCAGGTAACGAGAGCCAATGCCGCGCAGACCAAGGCAGAGACATCACTGCGGCGCCAGCAGGCGATCGTCCGGGGGATGGCTACCTCCTGGAGCGGGATCAGCAAGGCTGCCATCGGGGTGACCGCCGCGGGCGCTGTGCTGGCCCAGCCCACCAAGAAGGCGCTGTCCTACGAGGAGCAGCTGGCCTATGCCACCGACACGGCTGGCGCTGGCAAGAGCTCCAAGGACAAGGCGGCGCTGCAGAAGCAGCTCTCCGACGCAGTGGACAACGCCCGTCGCTACTCTGGCGGCTCCTCGCGCGAGGACGTGATGTCCGCGCTATCCACCATGATCGCCTCGGGCAAATTCTCCGATCAGGAGGCGATGTCCCTGCTGCCGATCGTGGCGCGCACAGCCTTCGCTGGTAACGCCAACTCTGAGGACATCGCCAAGACGGCGATCGCCATGAAGTCGTTCGGGATCCGCGACCTTGGCGGCGAGTTCGACAAGATGCTGCGCGCTGGCCAGCTCGGTAACTTCGAGCTCAAGGACATGGCGCGGTACCTACCCAACCAGCTCGCGATGGCCAGGGCTGCCGGTTACTCCGGCTCGCAGGGGATCACGGATCTCCTGGCGATGAACCAGGTGGCGATGCGCACCGCTGGCACCCAGGACGAGGCTGGCAACAACGTCGTTAACCTGCTGCAGAAGTTCTCATCCCGCGAGTTCTCCGACTCGATCGCCAAGAATATCTCCGTGCGCTACGGGGATCCGTCTACCCGGGACAAGAAGGGAAAGCGCAGCTTTGACTGGGCCGGTTACATGATGGCCCAGCGCGAGAAGGGGGTGGGGGCCATCGAAGCCTTTGCCACGCTGCTCGACCGCCAGATGGCCGGCAACAAGGACTATCAGAAGCTCCAGAAGCGGATCTCTGGGGCCTCCTCCAACGAGGAGCGGCAGCAGATGCTCTCCTCCATGGCGAACATCGCCGAGGGCAGCCAGATCGGCCAGATCATCGCTGACCGTCAGGCGCTGATGGCAGCCTTGGCGTCGCTCTACGGCCGTAAGGAAATGGGGGATCTGAAAACCGGCATGGCTGGTGCTGGTGGCTCGGTCAACCAATCCTATGACTACCTGAGCCGCCAGAATTTCGCCCAGTCCAAGATCCTGGGCGGTAACGTCGATCGCGCCAACGAGCAGGCTTACAACTCGGTATCCGGTCCGCTGGGTACCGTAATCGAGAAGCTCAACGAGGCGGCGACCGAGTTCCCGAAATTGACCACTGCCGCCTACGGCGCGGCCGCTGCACTCTCTGCGGTGGCGGCTGCTGGGATCGGTATGGGGGCCTTCGACCTGCTCAAGAAACGCGGGGCAGGGGCCGCTGCTGGCACTGCTGCCGGTGCTGCTGCTGGGGCTGCTGTACGCGGCGGCGCCTGGCGGGCTGGGCTGGGCCGCCTGGGGATGTATGGCGCTGCGGCATGGGGTGGTTTGCAGGCTGCCGAGTGGGCTGGTCTGCCCAACGTCGACGAGGCGAAGGGCAAGGAGGCACTGGCCAAGGGCGACATGCTCGGGGCGTCCCTCTACCTGCCGGCAACCGACTTCCTCAAGGCTGCCTGGGACAAGCTGACCGAGAATAATGCGGAGGCTGAGAAAGCTGCGCAGTCTGCGGCGGAGGCCGCCAAGGCTGCCCAGAGCCGCCCCAACATCGCGTACAGCCCGACGTACCAATTCACTTACCAGGGCGTTGGCGCGCCGAATGATGCGCTGGCGGCCCGTGCCGAGTTCGAGCGGATGATGCGAGAGGCCGACCTCAAGCGGAATGCCGACATGCGCTCGCTCATGACTGACCGTTTGGGGGATTGATGGCTGGCTACATGGCAAAACTGGGGTCGTTCGTGTTCGGCCTCAACACTGCTGGGTTCTCCCAGCTGGAGCGGCGCTCCTCCCACGACTGGGCGGAGCAAAAGCGGATCGGCCGCAAGCCGGCGATGCAAAGCGTGGGGCCTGGTGCTGACACCATTTCGCTGCAGGGGGTGATCTATCCGCACTTCCGCGGCGGCCTCGGCCAGGTCGGTGCGATGCGTGCTTTGCAAGGCAGCGGGGAACCGCTGGCACTGGTCTACGCCTTCGAGAGCTCTGGGCAGTTCTGCGGCCGTTGGTGCATCAAGGAGATCACCGAGGGGCGGACCGTCTTTTTCTCAAACGGCATGCCGCGCAAAATCGAGTTCTCCCTGGAGCTGGTGGAATACGGCGAGGACGACGACTACTCGCCGGGCGAAGGGCTGACCGACACAGTGGCATCGGTTGCCGGGGGCTCTGCCGGCGACGCCGGCGCTGTGCTGTCAGCCTCCAATGCTGCGGTTGGTCAGAGCGGCGCGATGTCTACTGCCGGCCGCCTTGGAGACACCATGGGGTCGATCTCCTCGACGATTGGCGGGGCCTATGATGCCTTTGCCTCGAGCGGCCCTGGGCAGATCCTGCGCACAACCGTAATGAACGGCAGCAACATCCTGGGGGTGGCCTCCAACCTCTCCAACTGGGCCACGGCGATCAAGGCCGCCAAGGGCAACCCGAGCGCCATGTTTGATGCCCTGCAGGGAGCAGCTGGTGCTGCTGGATCTGCCTCCAACATCCTCGGCGGCTTCGCTGGTGAGCTGGGGCTGAATCTTGGCTTGGTAAATGGTTCCTCTGGCTCCTCGCTATTCGCGAAGGAGCTTTCCACTTCCATCGGCGACATGCGCGAGCTGGCCACCTCCTGCGGTGACCTGCAGAGCGCCGCCGGCATCCTCTCGGGGAAACTCTGATGGCTGATACCTACTACGTGACCAGCTCCGGCGACATGCTCGACGAGATCTGCCAGCGCTTCTACGGGCAGCAGTCCGGCGCCGTGGAGATTGTGCTGTCCTCCAACCCTGGCCTGGCGGATCTCGGCCCGGTGCTGCCGGTGAACGTGTCAATCGTGCTGCCGGAGATCTCCAAGCCTGCGAAGGAGGCCCAGCCGATCCGGCTGTGGGATTGATATGCAAGTAGCTTTCAAAATCGAGGTGGATGGCAAGCAGGACATCACCAAGCTGATCGCTGACCGCTTGCTGTCCCTGGAGATAATCGACCGGGCCGGGGTGAAGTCTGACCGGTTGACGATCGAGATTGACGACCGGGACCAGCGCCTCGAGATCCCACGCACCGGCGCCAAGCTTGCCGTGTGGCTGGGTTATGTCGGGGAGGATCTGGTCAAGGTTGGACAGTTCGCCGTGGACGGGGTGGATCTCGCTGGGCCAACCCGCACCATGACGATCGGGGCCAACGCTGTCGACATGAACGGCAGCATCAAGGCCCCGAAGGAGCGCAGCTTCGACGAGTACACCCTGGGCGATCTGGCGAGTGTGATCGCTGCCGACAACGGGCTCAAGCTCTCGATCTCCGACAAGCTGGGCAAGAAGAAGTTAGGCCACGTCGACCAGACCGAGAGCGACATGCAGCTGCTTACCCGCGAGGCCACCAAGTATGGGGCCACGGTGAAGGTTGCGGATGGTCGTCTGGTGGTTGCTGACCGGGCCTCCGGCAAGGCCAACTCCGGCAAGGCTCTCCCGAAAATAGAGATCCGGTCATCGGATTGTGCGTCCTGGTCCGCTTCGGTCATCGAGCGCACCAACTACAAGTCGGTGCGGGCCTACTACCAGGATCTGGACAAGGCCGAACGGGTAGGGGTCACCGCCGGATCCGGCAAGCCTGAGCTGGTGCTCAAGAACTCTTATTCGTCGCCGGAGGAAGCGCAGGAGGCTGCCAACAACAAGCTGGCCTCGATCGGCCGTGGCCAGTCCACGGTGCAGGTTTCCGGCATGGTGGGTAATCCTTCCCTGGCGGCTGAGTGCATCGCGGACCTGATAGATTTCCGGGCCGGCGTTGACGGCGATAACTGGGTGGTGAACCAAGTAACCCACCGGGTCAGCCGTAACGGCTACACTAACGACGTGGAGCTGGAGCAGAAGGACAAAAAATAACAGCTTACCCATTTCTGGCGATAGCCGTATGGACGTATAATGACCACTGTAAATTGTAAAAGAATATTACAGGCTTGTTTTTTTAGTACGGGGTATTGGGGATGATTGATTTTGACCCGAGCAAGCTGTGGGCCTCTGTTGAGTTATGGGTTGCTGGTGCTGTCGGTGCTGCTGCGTCGCTCCGTTTTTCTGACGACATCAACACATTCGGCAAGCGCCTCACCGCCATCGCTTCTGGAGCTGCAGCAGCTCACTACCTGACCCCGATGGTAATGGAACACCTGGGCATCGCGTCGACGCGGGCTGGCGGTGTGGCGTTCCTGCTGGGGTTGTTTGGAATGTCCATCGCCGCTTCCATCATTCGCGCGATCAAGACTGCTGACTTGTGGGCTTTTGTTCGTAGTCGGTGGGGTGGCGGCAAGGAGGAATGACATGCTGCTGCACCTGAATATTTTTGCCTGTTCCATTATCGTCGCCTGGTCACTGTGGGCCACGTTGTCGCGACGTGTAGAGGTGGGGGCGTTCGGCAAAACTCTACTGTGCTATGCCTGCCTGTCTGCTTTTGCGGTGGCGCTTGGCCCTGAATACGGGTACCGAGCGCCGCATCCATCCGAAGTAAATCTCAACGTGGCCCTGGCTCTGCTGGGGCTGCGTCAAGTGTTTGTCAAATATTGGTGGAACCGGATCCGGGATCGCTTCTTCTGCAGCGACTGCCCGCGCCGGCGTTCCACTGACACCAACGAGCTTTTGTAAGGGGGTTCTATGAAGTGGATTGACGAGGCCCGCAAATTCATCGGGCTGACCGAGATCAAGGGGCCGAAGCATAACCCGGAAATCGTGCGCTTCTGGCAGGACATCAAGCGCAGCGGGATCAAGGACGACGAAACCCCGTGGTGTGCGGCGTTCGTCGGCGCCATGCTCGAGCGTGTCGGGATCCGCTCCTCGCGTTTCGAGGGGGCCAAGTCCTATCTGGAGTGGGGCGACAAGCTGGATCGGCCGGTGCTCGGCTGCGTCGTGGTGTTCTCCCGCGAGGGCGGCGGACACGTCGGTTTTGTGGTGGGCCAGGACAAGGCCGGCAACATCCTGGTGCTGGGTGGCAATCAGTCAGACGCTGTGAACGTGAAGGGCTTCCCGCTCTCCCGCGTTACCGGGTACCGCTGGCCGACTGGTGAGCCTCTGCCTCGCGGTGATCTGCCGGTGCTGGCCGCTGCCGACATCTCGAGGAACGAGGCGTGATCCCCGTCCCTTCCGACGCCCTGCGGACATGGCTGCCACGCCTGCTGCTGGTGGCCGGAGTCGTGCTGCTGGGCTGGTGGCTTCACCACTCCATCGACGCTGCAGGTTATGCTCGCGCCGATCTGGAATGGCAGGCCAAGTGGAACAAGCAGGCCGAGGCTCTGGCCAAAGCCAAGGCCGATGCCGTGGTGCTGGCGCGCGAGGAAGAACAGCGCCGCCAGTCCGAGATCGACAAGGTGAGACAAGATGCTGAAAAACAGATCGCCATGGCTGAGTCTGATGCTGCTGCTGCCAGTGCTGCTGCTGACAGCCTGCACGAACAGGCCCGCCGACTGGCAGCCAGAGCAAATCAATGCGCCGGCAATCCCGCAGCTTCCCAGCCAGGCCAGGCAACTGCCCAGCCCGGCGTGGTGCTCGCCGACGTGCTCCGCCGGGCTGACGAAAGAGCGGGCCAGCTGGCAGCAGCTTATGACCGATCCCGTGCCGCAGGGTTAGCCTGCGAGCGCGCCTATGACTCCCTGCTCAGTGAGAGATAACAACTACGCTCCCTGCGATTGCCCGGCCCCGTTGCCGGGCTTTTTTTATGCCTAAAGTATTTGCAATGTAAATAGATGGGCGCTATATTTGAGTTGTTCCAAGCAGGCAGCAGTTTTCAGCATCGATTATTAGGAGTTCACTACATGAATGACCAACAACACACACCGGGGCCTTGGGTAGTGGGCACGGTCTCTGAGGGAGTTTTTGTGTCTGGGGCGGACCGCAGTGTCATCGCCAAAATGTTGCCTGATGGGCCAAACAAAGAGGCTGACGCCCGCCGCATTGTGGCATGCGTGAATGCACTGCAAGGAGTGCCGACAGAAGAACTTGAAGAGGCCGCATCTTTTGGCATCAAGGATGTCCGTGTCGGCAACCTGTTTAGCGCCAGCATGGAGCTACAGCGCCAGCTTTCCGATATGACCAATCAGCGTGACCAAGCCCGCACCGACGCCGCAACCTGGGAAGCTCGCGCCGTCAAAGAGGCCAGCAGAGCCCACGACCTAGAGCAGCGGTGTGACGAACTGAATGAACACTTCTCCAAAGCCAATGAATGGGCCAAGGGTGAACACGCTCGCATCTGCGCCGCAGAAGACCGCCAGAGAGCCGCCGAACAACAGCGCGACGAGCTGCTGGCGGCGCTGGAGGGAGTAGTTGATTTTCTCACCTACGTTAATGGCGACCAGAGACTTGTGGGAATACGCGAGGGCAGCGACATCAGTGAGGAGATGGCACCGTTCCTCGCCGCCATCGCCAAGGCCAAAGGGGAGGCTGTATGAGCCAACACACCCCAGATCACCTGAAGAACCTGACTGAGAAGTTCAAGTTTCAGCCGGTGGGCGGTGGTCATAAATTCGTGGTCGGCACTGCGGCCTCGCCGTCAGTCGTCTATCAGGATCAGCTGCGCGGCAAGATCATCTCCGAGCTGCAAAAGAATAGTCGGCTGTTCCGGGTGAATACCGGTGGCAGCCATTGGCCTGACATCATGCTGCCAGATGGCTCAGGACTCGACGTGAACAAAGGCGGTGCAGCATGAGCGATGACCAAAGCAGGTTGGAACTCACGTTCACCAATCAGGTGGTAAGCCGCGAAACCATCAATGAGGCCATGCAGCCCTTCATTGGGATGGAGATAACACCAGATCTGATTGAAGAGATAAAGCTAACTCTGCTGGCCATACCCGTCATTGATGTGCAGGTAAGCGTGACGACAAGCGAGCAGACTTGTTGCCAAGGCGGCCCGCAGTGGGGCCACGCCTGGGATTGCCAGAAGCTGCCGTGAACGCCATGTAATTGCTAAACGGAGCGCGCGCGTCAAGCATGAGCTCCTGCGCAGTCGCAGTAGGCGCAGCATAATTTCAGCCCGGCTATGTGCCGGGCTTTTTTGTCACCATATCCAGCCACGCCCACCCCTCCATGCAGTCTCCGCTCTGCCTGATGTGGGTATACCGCTTAAGGCTCTGCCAGCTCTGGTGGCCGGATACCGTTGCCACCTTTGGGATGCTCCACCCGATCTCGAACAGGCGGCTGATTCCGTGGTGGCGCAGGTCGTGGAAGTGGAGATCCTCGATCTCGAGTATTTTTCCTGCCCTGGTGAATGCCGCACTCACCGCGTCGGTGCTGTAGGGGAAGATCCTCTCGCTGGTCATGGGCTGGGCCTGAATGATGGCGAGCGCCTCTGGGGGGAGCTCAAGCCACTGGTGGTTCCCTTCCTTGTCGTCTGGGTGCTTCATGTCGCGCACCAGGAGCCGGCTGTGTTGCTCGTCGAGGTCTGCCCATCGCACTCGCAAGATCTCTTCCTGCCGCCTGGTGCTGTAAATGGCAAACGCGATGATGGCCTGCATAGGCAGGCTGTCCTTGCGACGCGCCCGCACCTTGCCGAAGTGGTTCATGAGCTTTTCCAGCTCCTGCATTGTCGGCCGCCGCTCTCTCTCCTTGCTCTTGCCTGTAACTCCCAGACGCTTGGCGACGGCGAATGCGTCGTTCATAGCCTGCTGATCCAGGGGGTACCCCCAAGCCGGGCGGGCGATTGCAAAGATAGCTGCCAGGTGACTGAGATAGTTAGCTACGGTCTGCGGCTTGGCCCGCTCGCCGATCCTGTTGGCGAAGGCGAGGAGATCCTTGCTGGCGATTCGGCTGCAGCGCATCTGCGCCAGCTGGTCCCTCTTGATGGCGCCGAGCACCTGCTGCTTGGTGCGCCCGATGGTTTTTCGGCTCTCCGTCGTGTACTGGTCGATCACGTCGGCCAGTTTCGGGTTGTCCTGGTCTGCCAGCGCGTCCGGCTGGTCGAGCTCCTCCTCCCTCCTGGCGGCCCACGCCGTAGCCTTGCGCTTGGTGTCGAACGTCTTGTTTTCGCGGTGGATGATTTGCCCCTCTCGCTTGATCACGATCTGGGCCATGTAGGCCGTGGAGCCGTCTTTGCGCTGGCGTTCAGAAATCGAGGCCATGGTCTCTCCGGTACAACGTGGGCCGATGTTGGCCGAAATGTTGTACTCGCAGCTGGCCAACGGTTCTACAGCGATGTGCGGTGGCTTGTCACTTTTTGGTGGCGGATAGGGAAAAGGCTTGCAGGTGCAAATGGATAGGCGGTTTTCTGACAAATGGCTTTTCAGTGTCGCGCCTATGATGGATGGGACCGAACAGGGCAAATTCGCTTGTCGTCACAGGTGGTTGATTTGGCAGTAGCTTGCGAGTCGTACCGGATGTTGTATTTCAGCGGCCGCTGGCGCTTCTGCGTTGCGCCGCTCATGGACTGGACGGACCGCCCTGAAAAATAAAGCGGCAGAAGGCGTTTAGGCCCTCTGCCGCTTGTGTGTTGTACCTAATGTGGTACCGCGTCAGCGTATAAAGATTGCGATCAGCGCCCCTATGCCGGCGCAGGTCAGATTGTTGATCGCCAATAAGATAGCGACGCCAACAACGTCATTGCCCTTGCTCACTGCTTCGCTCGCACGATGGTGGGCAGGTTGTCGTTGTCCGGGTCTAGTCGCTTAATTTCCAGCATCCATCGAATGGCGTTCTGCGCCAATTCCGGGCAGTTGCTGCCGGTGCGCCAGTTCCTAAACGTCTGGCGCGTGACACCCAGTGCGGTTGCAATTTTCCGGTCGCTTAGGCCGAGGGACTGCTGAACAGAAATGATCTCGTCGGTAGTCATGATTTCCCTGTGTTTGCGGGTTGACAGGGTGAAATTTAGGCACCGGAAATTACATTGCAATTAGGTAATTTTTTGCCGATTGCGGTGTGATCATATCGCAACAAAGCCCGCTCGCGCGGGCTTCTTTCAATCGTTCACTGTTTTGCGCAATTTTCTTGCGGCGTGAATCAACTTTCCGTCAGAAAGGGATGTCGTCGTCAAAGTCCATTGGAGGTTCGTTGTATACGGGAGGGGCCGAGTTCGGCTGCGCAGGTCTGCTCTGCTGCTGGCGACTGGCTGGAGCTTGGCTGGTGCCCTGGCCTTGGCCGCCGCCCTGGGGCTTGCCGCCGAGCATCTGCATCACCCCGCTGAACCCGTCGACCATCACCTCGGTGGTGTAACGCTCCTGGCCGCTCTGGTCCTGCCACTTCCGGGTCTGCAGCTTGCCCTCGACGTAGACCTGCGATCCCTTTTTCAGGTACTCTCCGGCGACCTCGGCCAGCTTGCCCATGAAAACAACCCGGTGCCATTCGGTCTTTTCCTTCGGCTCCCCGGTCTGCTTGTCCTTCCATGTTTCGCTGGTGGCCAGGGTAATATTCGTGACCGCCCCACCGCTAGGCATGTAGCGCACTTCTGGATCCTGCCCCAAGTTACCGATCAGGATTACTTTGTTGATTCCGCGTGATGCCATGATGGCCCTCTCTATCGTGATGTAAAAATGGCCCCCGGTGCCTGGGGCTGCTTAAAATCAGTTGGTTTCGATGGTCAGTTCGTCGTCGTTGCCGACCCTGGTAACGAACATTTGCAGGCCGCTCTCGATCGCTGCCTCTCGGAAGGCGCCGAAGGTGCTTTCGTCGAGCACCTCGAGGCCGTCTACGCAGATGATCCCGAGGTCTCCGGCGCGGAGCTTGGCTATCTCAACCGCGATCTGTACTTGCTGGGCGGTGTTGAGGCGGTCGAATGGTACCCCATCGCGGTAGATCTCACCCTCCTCTACGTATACCCCGGCGATCGGCAGGTTGCTGAGCATGTCCAGTTTCATCTGGTCGATCTCGCCGAGTGCCTTGGTCTGCTTGCCAGCGTCCTCCTCCAGCTCGGCCAGCTCCTCGCTCATCTTCTCGATGGTGTCCTGCAGGCTCTTGAGGCGACCTGCCTCCTGCTGGGCCTGCTCGATGTTGGCAAGCTGGCTCTGTACCGCGTTGCGCTGCTCGCTGAATGCTGTCGCCTCTTTGGTGCGCTTGCCGTTGGCTTTCCGTTCCGTCTCGGCGAGCTCTGCCCGTACCGCGTCGATCTGCTGCTGGGCTTCCAGCTTGATGGCGTCGATCTTGGTCTGTGCGTCCTGGCGGATGGCTTCGATCTTGTCGTTGGCCTCCGCCGTCATGCCCTGCAGCTTGGTGCTGATGCGGTCCATTTCAGCCTGCTCGGCCTGGCCGATCTGCTCCAGCTGGGCGATCAGTTCATCGGCTCCTGGTGGGATGGTTACGCCGCCCTGGGGCAGGGTTCCTTCCAGCTGGTTGATGGTCGCCTTCTTCTGCTTGATCGCTCCGTTGGTGCCTGTGCGCTGATCGAAAACCTCCTTGCGCACCCGGTCGATGATGTGGAGCGCGTGGGCCTGCAGGTTGGGGTCTACCCGCATGCCGCTGATCTCCTCCAGTCGCTGCGCATCCAGCTCGATCGGCATGGATTCCAGCAGTACCTGGGCACGGTCCTTCTTGGTGGCCCGGAGGAAGTCTACCGGGTTAACCGATAGTGCGTCGGTGAGCGCCTTGATGGCCTCTCCTGGGCGCGTGGTAGCCTTCTTGCCGTCCTGCAGGATCTGGGTGTCGCTCTTGCCTGGTTGGACCCGCTTTACGATCTCCTGGCCGTTTTCGAGTACCAGTACAACCTCGCCCTCGGTGGCGCCGTTGCGGAGCAGGGTGGCATCGTGGCCGCCTTTGAGCGCCGCCTTTACCGCCTCGAGCACGCTGGTTTTGCCGAGCCCGTTGGCCCCGCGAACCTCGTTGAAGCTGCCGGCGTCGAAAGTGAGTTCGTCGATGCCCAGGATGTTGCTGATCCGGACGTGGTTGATGTGCATTGGCTTGTTCATAGTGTTTCCTTGTGTGAAATATCCCCGGTTCGCCGGGTCGTTTTGTTTGCGACGTAAATAGTAAACGCTGGATATTTACGTTGCAAATACTTTCAGCAATTTCTTTTTACTGCCTCGCTTTACCTCTCGGCGCAGCACCGCCAGCACGCGCTCGCTCGGGGCGCTATCTGCATCAGACCGCCAGATCCGAACCGACATAGGCTGGCAGCACCCCATGGCAGCAACCCGCTTGTCGGTTTCACCAACCGGCTCCGCAGGCAGCGCAACGGCCAGCCACAGCTGACGAAACTCGGCCTTGCGCTCCTCCATGCTCATGGACATACGCCGCCCCCTTGCACGATGCGCAGGGCATCCTCGGCAGAGCTGGCAACGCCACACAGCCCGCCGGCGCGGTGCACGGCGCGCAGGTAGTTGATCTGCTCGGTGGTTGGCTCCTTGCCTGGTTGCTTCACCTCGATCGCCGTGAATACCGCCAGTGTGGTGCCAACCATTTCGAGAGTGACCACCACCCGGGTCATGCCGTTGAGGTCAGACACCCCGGGTGGGAGGCCGGTATCGAAGGGCCGCGCCTGCCGGATCAACACGTCGCCAGGCCGCAGGGTAACGGTCACCGGCTCCCGCTTGGGCCGGAGGATATCGTTGCCAGTCCAGGCCCGGCCGACGTTGGTGCGGAAGTAGGTGCCATAGGGGGAAATTTCTTTCCTGACAATTCGTTGAATATTGGATTCGAGCATCAATACCTCGACTGTTTGCGATAGCGGGCCTCAACCTGGCGGCGAGCCCTGAAAGTGTGTTCTGCCCACCCGGGCGAATATCCGAACTTCTCGGCAATGGCCTGCAGCTCCTCTAGGGTCTTGGCCTTGTAGACGGCTTTTTTCTTCGCGGCTTTGGCCTTCTCCTTGGCGGCCGCTATCTCCTCCTTGGTCAGCTCCACCAGCACGCCGCCGCGCTCTTTCAGCTCCCGGCCGTTGGTTTGGTAGACGTGGCCACAGCCAGGGCAGATCGGCGACGGGTCGTGCACGTAGAAGCACTTGGGGCAGACCTTCATGGGCTCGGCCTGCTCGCCGGTTTCCCGCGGCGACTTGACCACCCCATCCAGCGACCAGGCCACCTCGGCATCCGGCGGCCCATGGCGGTCCCAGTTGCCAACGTGGTCGATGATGTAGGCCCACTCCTTGCCATGGAAGATCCGCAGCACCCGGCCCACCTGCTGGCGGTACAGCGAGAAACTGGCCGTCGGCCGCAGCAGGATCACAGCGGTGATCGCCGGCAGGTCGAACCCTTCCGACACGATGTCGACGGTGCACAGCACCAGGATCCGGCCTTCGGTGTAGGCCTCGAGCACATCGTTGCGGGCGTCCTCGTCCATTTCACCGGTGAGCACCGCAGCGGGCACCCCGCCAGCAAGGAAGGCGTCGCAAACGTGCTGGGCATGGCGGACGGACACCCCGAACACCACCGCCCGATCCCCGCCGCAGATCCGCTGGTAGTGCAGCACCACGTCGCCGGTGATCCCGGGCTTGTCCACCAGCGACTCGAGATCGCTTTCGGAGAAGTCGCCGCCCCGCTTGCGCAGGCCAGAAACATCGACGTTGCCAGGCGTATAAACCCGGTACCGGCAGAGGAAGCCGCGCTCGATCAGCTCGGCCGCAGAGACCCCCTCCACCAGCTCCTCGAAGTATCCGCCGGCGGCCAGCCCCAGGCCCTTACCATCTAGGCGGCACGGTGTGGCGGTCACGCCGATGATCTTGGCAGCCGGGTTGGCAGCGACCACCCGCCCCCAAGACGAGCCGGGGGTCACATGGTGGCACTCGTCCACGATCATGTAATCGGGCAGCGGCATCGAGCCGATCCGGTTCACCAGCGTTTGAACCGAGGCTACTACCACGTTGGACACCGGCACCACGAATGACTCGCCGCGCTCCAGGTACTGACGGGAGATCAGACGGCGCACGGTCTTGTCGTTGGCCACCACCTGGTGGCGCACATCAAACCGCGAGATCGACATTGAGATCTGGCTGATGATTTCCTTGCGGTGGGCCAGTATCCAGACAGTCTTGCCGCGCGAGGCAACCCCGCTGGCAATCTTTGAGAAACAGACGGTCTTGCCCCCGCCGGTCTGCAGCACGCCCACGACCGAGCGCACAGAGCGCAGAGCCCCGCGGATCAGACCGACAAAGTCCTCCTGATAATCGCGCAACACTGGCGCGGCCATAGTACCTCCGGCAATCAAACAAAAAACGCTTACAGTATAAACAGAGACGCGCGCAAGGTAAAACGGCTTGCTTGTTTACAACGTAAACCCCTCCCGCTACTATTAACCACGCAAATTACTTGCACCAAGGAGTTTTTAGGATGACAGAACTTAAACCAGTGGTGCCCTTCGAGGAGTACAAGACACTCCCCGGCGTAAGCACCACCAGGATCAAGGCGATGGCGCCGACGCCCCAGCATTACTGGGACAAGTACATCAACCCCGATCGCCCACAGGAAAAGGCAGACCCGAGCATGGCGGTAAGCAACGCCGCCCGCCTGCTGGTTCACCGGCCAGACGACTGGGAGAGCACCTATGCAACGCTCCCCGATGGGCTCGACAGACGGACAAAGGAAGGAAAGGAGACTTTCGCCAAGATCGAGGCGCGCGGAGTTACCCCGCTCAAGAAGGAAGAAACCGACCGCGCCCAGGCCATGGCAGAAGCGGTATGCGGTATCGGGATCGCGCAGGTTCTTTTCACCAACCGAGACGGCATCCACAACGGGGTGATCACATGGGAGGACAGCGACACCGGCCTCACCTGCAAGGTGCTACTCGACTTCCACCTGCCGCCCTGCGAGCAGTTTGCCAGCGGGGTGATCTGGGCCACTAAGACGGCCGGCGATATCAGCGACGACGGCTTCCGCAAGCAGGCATACAATGCCGGGTACCACACCACGGCAGCCATGCAGATCGAAGCCTTCATGCAGCATTACCAGCTGCAGGAGCCGCCGCTCTTTATCTGGGGCGCAGCGACCACCAGCCGGCCGCACATGGCCCGCCCATTTTACATGACCCCCGAGCAGCACGACGAAGGCCTCCACGAATACCGGAGACTGATCAACCTGCTCAACGAATGCACCACCAACGACGAATGGCCTGGATACGACGACGATCTGACGCCGCTCGGCCTGCCGCCTTTTGCCAAGAAACGACTGGAGACCCGCTATGAGTAATGAAATGACCGTGTACAACCCCTTCGCTCGCCAAGCGAATGACAGCATCGCCGCCGGCGCGGTAAGCATCGAGAGCGATCGCGCGGTAGCCGAGGCCCAGGGATCTCTGATCCTGGCCAAGCGCTTCCCCCGGGATCCGGCGCTCTGCTTCACTAAGGCGATGGATGCCTGCAAGCGGCCCAGCCTCGCAGGCGTCGCCTTTTACAGTTTCAAGCGCGGCAGCGAGATAATCAGCGGCCCCACCATCCGGCTCGCCGAGGAGTTGGCGCGCTGTTGGGGCAACATCGATTTCGGCACCAAGGAACTGAGCCGCAAGATCGGCGCCGTAGGGCAGGCCGGCGAGAGCGAAATGATGGCCTTCGCCTGGGACAAAGAAACCAACACCATGAGCTCCCAGAGCTTCACGGTGCGCCACACCCGCGACAAAACCGGTGGGGCCACGCTGCTCACCAGCGACCGCGACATCTACGAGAAGACCGCCAACGAAGGCGCACGCCGCCTGCGCGCTCGTATCTTGGCAGTACTCCCGCCAGACCTGATCGAAGGCGCCATCCAGCAATGCAAGCTGACCCTGCAGGGCGGCAGCGAAATGCCACTCTCCGACCGCATCAATCGCATGGTTGCCGCCTTCGGCAAGCTTGGCGTTACCCCGCAGATGCTCATCGAGCACCTCGGCCACCCGATCGCCGATACCACTCCGGACGAGCTGGGCGACCTGATCGGTTTCCACAACGCGATCCGGGACAAACAGGCGACCATCGACGAGATCTTCGGCAAGCACCATGAGGAAGTCAAAGGCGCCGCGGCCGAATCGGTAGCCAAGCTCAAGGCAGCAGCCCAGCCCGGCACCAAGCTGGAGCCGCAGAGCGAGCAGCAGGATAAGCCGAAGGTAACAGCCAGAACACAGGCCCGCCGCCAGATGACAGACGCGGAGGCAGCCGCTGCGCCTGCACCGCAAGCAGCGGAGACCAAGGCTGAGGAAGTAACCGCTAAGGCAGCAGAACCAGCGCAAGCGGCAGCCGCAGCCGCTGCCAAAACAGCCCAGCAAGAACAAGATGACTTCTAACCACCAACCAACAGAGAGAGATAGGATATGAGCGAAGACAAACGCATTGATTTGGCTATCCAGTTAAGTGAGAGCGCCGCCAGGGTATTCGCTGCTGGCAAAAATCACAGCAGCCAGGAACTGATGGAGCTCAGCAAGAAGCTGGTTGATGAAGCCAAACGGCAGCTGGCCATTGTCAACTTCTAACCACCAACGAGGGGCGGGCTAACCGCCCCCACAAGGAAACACCTATGAATTTCAACATCGATATCGAAGGCATGGCGGCGGCAGCTCTATCTTCTGCTCTGGATCCTGATCGCATTAGCGAGCTGTTGCGCAATAAAATGGTCGAGGTGGTTGAAAGCGCCATCAACGATCAATTTAGTTGGCGCTCTGACTTCCAGAAGTTACTCGCTACTGAGATCGCCAAGGCCATGCCGACAGAAGTTGAAGGGCTTGGCCGCTTCTCTGACGTGGTGGTTAAGGCCGTCACAGAATCTGTGAACGCACATCAATCCGAGTTCGTCCAGAAGGCCGTCGCGGATCGGCTGAAATCCATGCTCAAGCCATTGCCTGGCCAAATGAAACTGTCCGATGTTGTTCAGCAAATAATCGACGCTTTCGACGAGCACGACAGAGACGGAAGCGAGTCGCCCACCGTAATATTCGAGCGGAGCTCTGGCTCCACATCTGGTTATGCCCAGCTCTACATAGATCCAAGATCAGGTCGCGACAGGTACGGCTGCAAGTTCAACGCTCGCCTGCACCCTGTAGAAGACGACAACCACGACGTGCTCGTGTGCTGGGCGCTTGAAATGGACGATGGCAAGCTGGAAAACAAGCGATTTATCGGCCCGGCGTTCAACGCAGAGGCATTGCTGCTTAACCTGTACACCGGCCAGGTGAGCATAGAAGTCGACCAAACTAATTTCGATGACGTGTACTACTCAAGCGAAATTTACGACTAAGGCTTATACGGCCATCATTATATGTCAACAAGGAAACGATCATGAAAGACATTACCAACCCCATCATATTCCGTGCCGCATGTAACCAACCCATCAGCTCGACTTGGTCGGGCCTTTTGAAGAGAATTTAACATGTCAATTACCGTTTACATTGAAACAGACAAACCAGAATTACTGGCCGTCCACGAAGGTGTGATGAGTAGCTACCAGGCATGGGCGAAAGAGCTCGCTGAATTGTCCGAGTCATGGGGGTTTTTCATGTGCCGCTGTTCCGACTTCGGCGTCAGCCCTGAATTCCTGCTGAAGCGAGAGGATGGTGACAAGAGCCGCAAGGGGCCTGAGATCGAAGGGTTCAAGGGTGGCAGCCTGATCGGCCTCGAAGAAGGTGCCTGCTTCATCTACAGCCTGAACAGGCGTAAAGCTGGCAATGAAAAACGAGCAATGCTGGAAAATTTGCGCAAAAAGCATCGCCCAGAAGGAATGGAACAGCACGTATTCGGCGGGAAAGAAGGGTTCATCTGCAAGCTGCTTGGTTTGAGCAGGGAGCTCTTCACCGGAAACTCTATCCGCTACTCATCCTGCTACAAGCTGGACGGAAAGCTCATTGTGACCATGCCAGCCGGCAATAGCGCCGATGGCATGGTTATCCCCATAGCCCCAGAAGGTTGGACTGAGATCACCGCAGGTGACTTCCTGTCCAGGGTGAAAGCGCACAACGACCGCATAAACCAGAAGTCCAAAGCGGCTAAGTAATCAGCCACCCACGGCGGGCCCTGGAGCCCGCCCAATAAACAAGAAGGAAATCCCCCGTGAAAAACGTATTCATCAGAAACCCCAACATCTTCCGCGCTACCCTGCCAGCGATCGGCGACGTCCGCATCCAGCTGCAGGAGCTCCCGTTCAAGGAGATGGAGGCCGGTTCCTCCATGCTCTCCACCCATGGCTTCCTGCCGAACCATGCCACCGGCGAGCTGGTGACGCCGTTCCCTGGCGGATTCGGCTTCTGCCTGCACCATGACCAGAAGGTGATCCCGCCCAGCGAGGTGAAGAAGGAGCTGGAGCGTCGGGTCAAATCCCACACCGCCACCGGCCTGCCGCTAACCCGCAAGGACAAGCAGGCCATCAAGGACGACGTGGTGACCACCCTTGCGTCCCGGGCTTTCACCCGCACCTCCATCGCTGAGTGCTACTACAACGAGAAGGCCGAGCTGCTGTTCGTGACCGGTTCCGCCAAGCTGGCTCAGTTGGCCGTTGCCATGCTGGTGCGCTGCATCGGCAGCGTGACCACCACCACGATCCACGTCGACGGTATCAAGCGCGGGCTGACCACCTGCCTCCAGGCTTTCCAGGCCAAGGAGCGCGAGCAGGACACCCTCTCCGGTGGCGACGATGAGTTCGCCAACCTCGAGGTCTGCGGCACCATGACCTTGCAGCACCCGGAGACCCGCGAGAAGCTGTCGCTGGACAACATCGAGCCGACCGAGTGCGCCGAGCTGGACTCCGCCCTGGAGCGCGGGTTCCAGATCACCAGCATCCGCCTGCAGGATGGATCCGGGTTCGAGTTTACCCTGACTGACGGGTTCAAGCTGACCAAGCTGAAGTGGCCGAGCGTGGAGCACGACAAGGACAGTGATGCTGCCTTCCTCTGGCGCCATGACGCGGCGGTCCAGGTGACCCTGCTGACCAGCGTGGTCGAGCGTCTGTGCGCGCTGCTGGGCTACCAGGAGCCGAGCGAAGGTGAAGCCTCACCGATCGCAGCTGAGTGAGGTGGCTGACATGGACAGCTCGGTACCTGAGAGCAAGCGCAAGCTCTATGCCGGCGGGATAAGTGCCTGCAATGCCGGCCACAAGAAAACGGCACCAAGCAACCTGAACATGGAGGACCGCCACTGGTGGCTGGCTGGGTACAGCGATCGCGAGATCGAGATAGCCGCCAAGTCGCTGGCCGACGAGGCCCGCGTGTTGAAGATCAAGAAGGCTGATGCCAGTCGCAAGGCCAAGGTGGCTGCCAATAACCGCCGCCGGGTCAACGATGGCCTTGAGCGGAAATTTATTGCCGAACAGACGAAAGAGGTGTGGGAATAATGAGTTTCAAAAAGGTCTATATTGCTGGCCCGGTGTCTGGGCTCCCTGAGTACAACCGGTCGGCCTTCTTTGCGGAGGCCGAGCGCCAGGCCGAGCTTGGAAGATCGGTGCTCAATCCTGCCACACTGCCGGATGGCCTATCCCAGGCTGAGTACATGTCGATATGCCTGCCGATGGTGATGGCGGCCGATGCCATCGTGCTGCTGCCTGGCTGGGAGCAGTCTGCCGGGGCCACTGCCGAAATGGCTCTGGCGACCAAGCTGGCCAAGGAGGTGATATGCGCGGGGTGATCGTGGTGGCTTGGGCCTGCCTGCTCGCTGTCCTGGCGACGCAGTGCTGGCCGCCGGTGCGATACCAGCCAGGAGTGCGGTACCCGGTGACGGTGGCCATGGACGTTCCGCCGTGCCGGCCGGTTGTAGGACTGAACCAGAACTACTGCACCACCAGCGACCCAAGCAAAAGCCTACCCGGCACGCTGGGGATATAGAAAATGGGCCGATTTCGGCCCTTTTTTATTGCGTATATATTTACGTTGTAAATGTAATGGGCTAGTATTTGCTCACACAACAAAAATATTGCTCAAGGAAACTGATATGCCACTCAAGATGACAATTGTCTCCGGCCTGTTCGATGGGTTCAAACCGGCCATCATTGTGAACCTGCAGACCGGTGAGCGGATCCCGGTGTCGATGTGCAAACGCTGGGAAGGTGACCACTCCTGCTGGGACACCTCCGACAGCAATGGCCAGCGCCGGATCTTCAAAGGCAACGGGCAGCACGCTTTCAGCGACCAGTTTGCGATCGTCAACTACTTCGTGGAGGAAGACCATGAACCTGCATAACCCCACCCTTGGCCAGCTCGAGCGCCTGCATCTGCTTGGCTGCGATGTCACAGTCAACACCGGCGCCGCCAGCTTGCCGGCCACCGCTTCGACAGCTCTGAGTATCTCCTCCCTGGTGCATGCCGCCAGGGTTCACAGCCTGCGAGCCTACTGGCGGAGAATGCGCAAGGTGGACCGCTGCATTGGCTTCGGACGCGAGGCGTTCTGGGAGAGCTACGTGTGCATGCGCTACCAGTGCCGCCAAGTCCTGCCGGCCAGCTGGTTCTGCCGTGTATAGCCGGATCGTGGCTCGGGTGATGGCGGAATACGACCAACACCTGGCCGATTGGCTGGCTGGGCTGACGCCTGAGCAGCTGGCCTGGCGGGAGGCCAATGCGGCAGAGCCGTACCGCTCCCGCCGCCACAACACCATCGAGCATGAGCCGGCTGCTGTCGTGTACCGCTCGATCCACCCTTACGTTGGAGTGCGCCCACTCCAGAGGAGGCAGCGATGACCGAGCTGGACTGGCTCCGCTTCGTGGCCGGCGTTGTTGCTGTCGCCGTCCTGGTGCTGCACTGCAGCGACTTTTTTGAATGAGGACTTTGTATGAAAAATGATTTGGAAACTCGCCTGCAAGCAGCGCTCGACGCCTGCGCACGGATGCAAGACCAGCGGGATGAAGCTCTCGCAGAAGCTCGCAAATTCAAACTCAACGGCCTGGCTATGGCAGCCTCACTGGGAGAGGCGCAGAGCACCAACAGTCAGCTGGCCGCCCAGCTCAAGGACGCCACCCGCCAGTGCGGGGTGATGGCGGATCTGCTGCGCCGTAGCAGGCCGATAATTGACGACAGGGCAGATTTCGGCCTGGTCGCCGGCAGACTGCTCCGTGACATCGACGCTGCCCTGGCCGGCAAGATGCCGGAGCAGCACCCGGATGATGCTGCCGTTGACAGGTTCGCCGCAGCCATGAAAGCCAAACTGGCAGCAGCCAGGGAGAAGGGTCGAGGCGGCTGGGACGACCCCGATGCCTGCTCCGTCGAGTTACTGGCTGACCTGCTGGTGGGCCACATCGGCAAGGGAAACCCGGTCAACTTCGAGGACATAGCCAACCTAGCCATGATGCTTCACCAGCGCGGGGCGGATCCTGCTGTGCTGGCTGGGAAGATGCAGGATGTTGGCCTTCCGCTCCTAAGCCAGGATGAGAAGTATGCCCTGATGCGCTTCAAAGAGTGTTGCGATGATGGACAGGGGTACGACGTAGAAAAGGAAATGATGATCGCGTTAGCCAGCAAGGGCGCTTTGCATCATCGCTCCGCTGGTTACTACGAGATCACCGATGCTGGTATCGCCATGCTCGCCGCCACCCCGAAGCTGGAAGACAAGGGGGCCGCTTGAACATCGACATCAATAACCCGGACCGCAAGTATCGGGTGATCTACTAAGAGTAAAGGGGTAAAGTATTCCACGTTTGATACACGTGGAATACTATATGAAGACATACAATTTAGATCTCGGGAAAGCAGGCGAGCACCTCTCAATTTTTGAACTACTTATGCAGGGTCATGTTGCATACCTAAGTGACCAAGGGCTGCCATATGACATCGTTGTCGACTGTGGAGGAGCGCTTTTAAGAGGGCAGGTCCGCTCGACGATGGGTCACTCTGATTATGGAAAGTCGAAGTGTTGCTTGCGGTTTGGGACTCGAAACGGCAAAGGATCAAGCTCATTCGCAAACCAAAGCTCGTGCGATTTCTATGCGTTCGTGTCACTGACCGATAAACTTGTTGGCTTCTTCCATGTAAGCGAACTTGGAAGCGGAAAAATAAGTGGGAAAGTGAAGCAAACGGTAGACATACGCAGCAAAGATTCTGGTTACTGCCCCAAAAAGGGTGGAGGAAGGATGCTATTGATTGAGGACTATTCCATGTTTTCTCGCGTGGAGAAAATCCATAATGGCAAGAATTGATATTAATGAAACGAACAAGAAATACCGCGTTATCTACTGCGATCCAGCCTGGCAGTTCTCTAACCGCAACACCGGCGGCAGCATGACCAGCTCGGCCGAGGCGCACTATACCGTCACCAGCGTGAAGGATATGGCTGCGTTGCCGGTGGCGAACTTGGCGGATGATCACTGCCTGCTGGTCATGTGGTGGGTCGGGTCCATGCCGCAGGAGGCGATCGACCTGTGCCGCGCCTGGGGGTTCCGCTTGGTGAACATGAACGGCTTCGTGTGGCGCAAGCTGACCAAGAAGCAGGGGATCCCGGTGTTCGGTATGGGACACGCCACTCGGGCTGGTTCGGAGAGCGCGCTCATCGGTGTGCGCGGGAAGCTGGGGCAGCTCATCAAGGACAAGTCGGTGCGCTCTGTTATCGAGGCCCGCGTCGGCCGCCACAGCGAGAAGCCGCACGCCTTCCGTGAGGCGATCGAGAAGCTGTGCGGGGATGTGCCCCGGGTTGAGCTGTTCGCCCGCGCGGCTGCCACTGGCTGGGACTGCTGGGGGGATCAGGCGCCGGGTCATGCAAACGACAACGTGCCGCCGGCGGATACTGCGGTGGCTTGAGTAACAACCCGGCTTCGGCCGGGTTTTTCTTTCCTAAACTATTTACATAGTAAACTTGCCAGCCTAAACTATTTACTAGGTAAACAACGGAGTGCCTGAAATGAAAAAGTTACTCGTCGCGTCGGCCATGTTGCTTGCGCTGCCTTCCTCAGCATCGGCCTTCGAGCCGGAGCCGACCGTCTACACCACCCAAAGCGATCCTGGCCTCCAGCCGTTCTGCGTGACCCGCTCTAGCGCCGACCAGATCGCCGCTGCCGGGGTGTCTGCTGGCTTCCTGTTCATGCAGCTGCGCGACTGCCAGCTGGCTGAACCTGGCCAGCGCTACAAGGTCCAGACCCGCCGGCCGGATCTGGATCCCTCTCTCAACGTGCGCCGCGTGCACATCCTGGGGGACGATGGCCGCATGGCTGTCGCCGTTTGGTTCATCACCGGCGTGGACAAGGAGGAATGATGGAACCTGTAGACTTCAACAAAGCACCGGAAGGTGCGACCCACTACCTGCGTTATGATAGCGGCTATGTTGTCTGGATCTGCGTCGTCGAGGACGGCCCCAACGGCCTCCCGATCGTGAAGGAGTGGGACATCTTCAACCAGTACTGGGTGCCGGCCTGGTACCGTGATGTGGACGGCAAGCTGTTCGTCTGGCGCGACGGGAGCTGGCAGGCTGGCGCCTTCAAGAGCATTCCCGAGCTGGCCTCCAGCTGCATGCTGGGCAAGTTGATTCCCCTGGTGGAGGGGAAGGTTGAGCTGGAAACTGTTGCTGATTGGGCATTTAGGATGGGCATGAAGCCAGGCGTTAATCCAGTGAACGTGATGGCTAGGGCGATCTATGAGGTAGAGCGAAAATCTGGACCTGTTGATCTATTCGCTGTCTGTCACAGGCTTCGGAATGCCTGCCGCGTCATGCGTGACCAACCTGGTGACTGCAACACAGAGGGTGTGGACGCCGTCTACAAGGTATCGCGGGAGCTGCTCATCCAGCGCGATGCGCTGCCCGGTGACCTGAGCTCCAAGGCCCTGGTTGCTGCCGCTGCCGTGCAGCTGCTGCGCAACGAGCCTCACATGTTCTCCGCCAACGAGCTCGCAGACCTGCACCAGCTTTGCGATGCCGAGCTCACCAAGCGCGACGCTGCTGTCTGTGGTAGTGACAAGTATCTGGACGCGCACTGGTTCGAGCGCGGGGAGTTGCCGCCAGTGGGGACGAAGTGCGAATTCACCAGGAGCTGGTTCAAAGAATGGAAGTGGTGCGAAATTCTTTTCATGGGGAAATTTTCTCTTGTGATGAACACCGACAAGGTGAAGGAGCAGCGGTTCGCTCTTCATGACATCAAATTCCGCCCCATTAGCACCGAGCGCGATGAGCTGATCGAAGTTATCAAGACCACTTACGCCGCAGGCCTGACCAACCTTGATATGCTGGCGTCCGCCATCCTGGCCGCCGGGTTCAAGCGCGGGGGTGCAGCATGATCCCAGGTATCGCCCCATTCAGCGCGGCATTGCTGATCACGCCAACTAACAACTCGCGCGTGATCTTGAACAACTGGTGGGTCATCGACGCTCATGGCAACGCTTTTATGCATGAGCGATTTGGCACCCCGCAATGCAACTCTCAGAGAGAGGTCTTAGAGCTGGTCTACCCTACCTATGAGCACCGGTTCATCTCCATCGCTTATTTCGACCCAGATAAGGCCTTATCCGGTGGAGGTGCAGCATGACTATCGCCGAGCAAAACGAAAAGCTCCTTGCGCTCATTGGCGATCGCCAGATGACCGCCCAGGAGCTGGAGGCGGCCGGAGCCTGCCTCATCATCAATGGCCTGGCGCCGAACCTGCGGGGCCGGCTGGATAAGCTGGTCGCCGACGGGCGGCTGCGCAAGGTGAAGCTCGGCAGAGAACGCAAGCCGCAAGGCTCAGCACAATTCGGTCCCCGGAAGTGCCTGCTGGCCTTCGAGCGGGTTAAGGAGGAAGTGTGACCCAATTCGTTGAAGTGAAGACCGCCGAGCTGACCGGCCCGGCGCTGGACTGGGCGGTGGCGATAGCTACTCGGCAGGAATGCAGAACCGCCCGCTATGTCGCATTCGGCAAGGCTGTTGTTGTCGTCGAAGCTGGGTTAGGCGAAAGCCTCTCAATGCTTCGAGGCCCGTTCTGCCCGTCCACCAACTGGGCGCAAGGGGGGCCGCTGATCGACTCTTACACCATCAAAGTCTCGAGCTACCCAAAGGAGAAAGGCGAAGGCCGCGCGGCTGCCAGACTGGCAATGAATGGCAAGGTGTACTGGCAAAGCGGTGACACCCCGCTGATAGCCATCTGCCGCGCCATAGTGGCCGCAGCGCTGGGCGACGTGGTGCATGTCCCGACTGAGCTGGTGGAGGTGGCATCATGATCGCCTTCCTCATGTTCTTCGCCTGGCTGGTGCTGATGCTGCTGCCAGTCGGGGTGGTGCTGTGCGGCTTCATGCTGATCTGGGCCAATTCCTGGGGCGGCAGCAACAGCTCGGCCGGCGCGATCGTCGTGCTGATCGGCTGCGTCGGCTGCTGGTGGTGGTGGGGCGTCAAGCCGTTTGAGATCGTATTTACGGGGGTGCTTGGGTGAATAGCAGACAGCTCAGGACATTAGCGGATCATCTCGAAGATCTCGCTGATAATATCCAGATTGAAGGTGGATGGCCTGTCATCATTGCCGGCGCTTTTGTGGCGTGTGCTGCTGGGTCATCTTGGGCTGGAATAGCGTTTCTTTTTGCCTACAAGATTTTCGCGCTGTACCGCCGGCGGCGTTCATGAGCCTGGCCCTGCTGTTCCTGATGCGGGCCTACCTGCTGGTGTTCCCGCTTCTGGCCCTGGTGTGGGCTGGGCTGATGGTGGCGGCCATGCTTCATGGCTACCGCCTGGGGCTCGCCGCCAGTGCCCTGGTGGCTGCCAGCTGCATGCTCGGAGCCATTGGCTGGGGCTGGCTTGCCTGGCGTCAGCTGCCGCTGGTGATGGGAGTGGAGTGATGGCGAACATGGTGACACTGGCCGATGGCCGCCAGGTGCCCAGCGACTCGCGGGAGTGGTTGTTCGAGTGCGAAGCGTCCTATGTGCTTTCGCTCCCGCTCCCAGCTCGACGGGCCTTCCTGGAAGGTGTGGGGCACGACCGCAAGCGCGGAGCAGCCGGCCGCAAGGCGCTCGAGGATCGCGTGCGTGCGCTCTGGAGTTTGCGAAAAGGAAAAAAGTAATTTACATTGCCTATATTACGTTGTAAATTTTGACCAAGTAGAGGCGCGAAGGAAAAGACTATGACTAAAGAACAGCGCCGGGCCGAGTTTGAAGAACTATTCAACACCATGCCCGGGAAACCGGTGGAGCGGATCCGGGCTATCTGTGAGATCCTGCACTGCAAAGAGATCACAGTTCGGATCTGGCGAACCAACGGCGAGAAGTCAGGCCGGGTGATACCGGAACAGAAATTACAGATTTTGAAGGATGCTTTAGCCGCCCGTGCTCCTGCTGGCGAGCCGCTGTCTGTCGGGTAACGCCGACCCCTATGGCACATGGGGATAATGTGCAGGCCTGGGGTCGTTTCTCCCCCTTCATGCTGGTACCCGCGCCAGTGGCGACAGAGCGGGGCACAACTGAAGTTGCATTGTAGTTCAGCAGGTAGAACAGGCACGACGGTGCTATGTCGCCGGTTCGATTCCGGTCAGTGCAACCTCAGTTGTGGTGAATGCGCACTTTAAGTGCGGGGCGAGCCAACTCCAGCGGCCTGATTGAATGCGTAACGTGCTGGGGCAAAAGAGCGTAGGGAATCTAGCCTGGATAAGCTCCGGCCACCACAACAGCTTGACGGCACGCAGATGTGTAAGACCGACTCGGGTCGCCGTCCTTCCCGAGCCGCCGGATAAAGGTAACCGGCAACATCGGAGATTCGGCAAGCGGTATGCCACCTCATTTGGGATGAGGGTTTCACAGGTTCGATCCCTGTATCTCCGACCAACTTCCACCCGACAGGGAAGCAGACAGGAGGTGATCCTATCTCAAGCCGGTGGCATTCCGGTACGCTCCGAGCACGGTCGGCAGATAGCGCGACGAGCACACAACCACATGCACCCTGCCGGTGGCTCCGCACTGGTTCATGGAGCTGAGCGCCACGGGTCGAGGTATTGCCGACGTGGTGTAGGGTGCAGCTGGTTGTGGTGAGCACCATGCCATCAGCTGCGTGCAGCCGGCAGGCGCCGATAGTCAATCGTAGGACGCCACGACAACAACGATACTTAAACAATTCACGAGGAAACGATTATGTTCAAACGTCTTTTTGGCGGCAAAGCTGCCGCAGCCCGTACCGAGATCAAAAAGTTCGAGCGTCGCGACCTGATGGAAGCGCTGGTGGGCGGCTGCCTCCTGGTGTCCTTCGCCGACGGTGAGTGCGAAGAAGCCGAGGTCAAGAAGGTCGAGGGCCTGCTGCGCACCAACAAGGCGCTGGAAGGCTTCGGCGCCGAGCTCAACGATACCGTGAACCGCTTCCGGGATCGCCTGAACACCGGCTATCGCACCGCCCGCGCCGAGATCCTGCGCGAGATCGAAGAAGTGAAGCATGTGCGCAACGACGCCGAGGACGTGCTGCTCAACATGCTGGAAGTGGCCGAGGCCGACGGTGAGGTGGAGCCGGCGGAAATGAAAGAGCTAAAGGAAGTCGCCGGCCGCCTGGGTCTGCGCCTCGAGGACTACTACAGTGCTTAATCGCTTTCGGCTGGTCCTGGCGCTTGCCTTGTCTTTCCTGGTGGTGGCGGTGGACTTCTCCTCGAAGCTGCTCTCCATCGCTGCTGACGGCCTGCTGGTTGGTGTCTGCGTGATGGTTCTGTGGCCACTACTCAAACCGACCGATAAGCCGAAGCAATAGCCCCGCTATCTGCTTAACAGAAGCC
>Ga0247725_1000242_pt1 | contig 53226 bp, 38 predicted proteins | sample OKSTACKMCFT3sol_FD_183021 | JGI IMG/M metagenome (GOLD analysis project Ga0247725, IMG submission 183021) | Subsurface sediment microbial communities from gas well in Oklahoma, United States - OK STACK MC-FT3-sol | ecosystem: Environmental > Terrestrial > Deep subsurface > Rock core/Sediment...
AAGCTTTCCATGGTTGCCCCTCTGAGTTGTTGTTATTTTCAACAAATTAGTACCACACTTTGTCTAAAAATAAAATAACTCTTTGACACAAATATGAACGAAAAATGAATGTTTTTCGTTCATTCAATGGCTTAGTTCGAGGCTAACTGCTTAAATTTTGCGATAAGTGCCTCTGTGGACGCATCAAAGTTATTTTTTTGTTGATCAGATAACACCTGATAAATAGGCGTCGACAGCTGTTTACCCAGCTCAACACCCCACTGATCAAACGAATTGATATTCCACAAAACACCCTGACAAAACACCTTCTGCTCATAAAGCGCAATTAAGGCGCCTAAGTAATAAGGTGATAATTCGGGCAGTAATAAGGTATTACTTGGCTTATTACCGGGCGACACTTTATGTGGTGCCAAAGCAATAGCTTCTGCTTCTGATGCACCGCTTGCCAGCACTTCAGCTTTGGCTTCATCAAAGGTTTTACCTTGCATCAATGCCTGAGTTTGAGCAAAACAGTGCGCGGCTAATCTATGGTGATGATCTTTTAGCTCGTGACTGACTTTGGCTGGCAGAATAAAGTCTGATGGCACAGCCAACACACTTTGGTGCAATAACTGATGATACGCATGCTGACCGTTGGTGCCTGCATCACCCCAAATCACCGGAGCTGTGGCATCTGTTAATGGTTTGCCATCAATATCCACCCCTTTACCATTACTTTCCATATCCAGCTGCTGTACGTAAGAGGGCAGGAAACGTAAATAATGGCTGTATGGTAATAAAGCCTGAGCCTGACAGCCTTTGGCATTGATATACCAGACTCCAAGCAAAGCCAAAATCACCGGCATATTTTGCTCAAGCGGCGCATTGATAAAATGCTGGTCCATATCACGGGCGCCTTTGAGCAGTTGTTGAAATTGCTCCATACCCAACTGCAATGCCACAGGGAAGCCTATGGCAGACCATAAAGAATAACGACCACCTACCCAGTCCCACATTGGCAGAATATGGTCAGCCACTATGCCAAACTCCGCTGCGGCTTTGATATTGGACGAGGTGGCCCAGAAATGCTGCGCTATAGCGGCTTTGTCTGCACCTTTGTCAGTGAACCACTGACGCACAGCCAAAGCGTTTTGTTTGGTTTCTTCAGTACCAAAAGATTTAGAGGCTACAAACACCAGGGTGGTGGCAGGGTTTAACCCTTTGACTACATCGGACACTACAGCGCCGTCTATATTACCGGCAAAGTGAATACGCACAGGGCTTGTATTAAAAGGCGCTAAAGCTTCACAGGCCATTTGTGGGCCCAATAAAGAACCACCTATACCAATCCAAATCAGATCGGTAATGGTATCGCCCTGATAACCTTTGTAACTGCCTTGATGTAACTGGCTAATCAGCTCTGCCATCTGCGCATGGCAAGCCTGAATTTCTGGCTGTAAATCAACACCATCTAACACTAAAGGCGTTTTTGTATCGGCGCGTAATGCCATATGCCAGACGGCACGTTGTTCCGTATTGTTAATTTTATCGCCATGGAGCATCTGCTGAGTTTTGCTTTGGATTTGGCTTTGTTTTGCCAGTTCCAGCAGCTTTTGCCAAATGCCATCTGTGATCAGGTTTTTGGCAAAATCCAGGTGAATACCACAGGCATTGACCTGGAATTTCTCAGCCCGCTTTGGGTCGGCGGCAAACTGCTGACGCAAGGATAAAGGCTGCTGTGCCAGCTGTTTTAATTCAGCCCAAAGTGCAGACGACATCATATAAACTCCTGTAGTGATCCGATGGTGATAAAAATTAAGCCTTTGCTTAGGCTTGTAATTGGGCCTGAATTAAAGTTTCCAGCTTACGTTGGTCCACGGCAAATTTACGGATACCTTCCGATAGTTTTTCGGTCGCCATCGCATCTTCATTCAGTGCCCAGCGGAATTCTGCTTCAGTTAAAGCGGCCGTTTCTTTGGCGGTAGCGCCTGTATCTTTTAGATAAACAGTTAAAGTGCCTTGTTGCTGGTTCAGTTCTTCTAATAAACCCGGGCTGATGGTTAAGCGATCACAGCCTGCCAGAGCCAATACTTCACCGATGTTGCGGAAGCTTGCGCCCATTACGACAGTTTTGTGGCCATAGCTTTTGAAGTAGCGATAAATTTCACGCACTGACAACACGCCAGGGTCAGTCTCTGCAGTGTAGTCCTGTTTAGTGGCTGCTTTGTACCAGTCCAGAATACGACCGACAAAAGGAGAAATTAAAAATACACCAGCTTCAGCACAGGCACGGGCTTGAGCCATATGGAACAGCAATGTCAGGTTGCATTGGATACCTTGAAGTTCGAGTTGGCGGGCGGCCTGAATGCCTTCCCATGTGGAGGCTATTTTGATCAAAATCCGATCTTTGCTGATACCATTTTCTTCATACAAAGCAACCAGTTGCAGCGCCTTATTGATGCTGGCCTGGGTATCAAAAGATAAACGCGCATCCACTTCAGTCGAAACACGGCCTGGCACTAACTTGCTGATTTGGGTGCCGATATCAACCGCAAATTTATCACTGGCTATGCTGATCTGAGTGGCCAGATCTGAGCTTTTGCTTTTAGCATAAGCCACGGCCTGAGCTAATAACGGCTTGGAAAACTCCAGCTGGCTGGCGTTTAGTAATAAAGAGGGGTTTGTCGTTGCGTCTACAGGGCGGAATTGTTCAATGGCGCCTAAATCACCACTGTCGACCACTACTGTAGTCACTGCTTTTAGCTGTTCTAGTAAAGTGCTCATATTATTTTATTACCGTTTTTCTGATCACAAGTCAGTGATGTGGGGCTTAATACTAAATAAATGTAGGAAAATTACAACACAAAAGCAGGCTTTTGCGGCAAGTTTCTCTCATTCGGAATTCTGTTTAGTTTACTGGCTACAGCCTTATTTTATAAGCTCTGCAGCCGGATCAAAGCTTACCATGAAAAAAACTAAAAACCATGTCAAAGCCGCGTCCGTATTGAGTTTTGTTATCGAGTCAAGGCAATTTTCCTAAAGTAATTGATGTTGCGGCGCGGCGACAGGTGAATGAGACCCCTGGAACATAGTTTCCTATGTGACTGGGGCGAGAAAACCCTGTCAACAAAGCAGCAGCTTCAAGTGCGAAGGGAAATAATTTGTTATAGTCGCTTTATCTTGCTGTATAGGAAACCAAAACCCATGTTGATGGTGATATCACCCGCCAAAGATTTAGATTATCAAAGCCCATTATCTGTCACTGCTTTTACTCAACCCGCGTTGCTGGATCAAAGCCTGGAGTTGATGCCTTATTGCCGCACACTGACTCCTGCTCAGTTATCCAGCCTGATGCATATTAGTGATAAGCTGGCGGGTCTGAATGCGGCGCGGTTTGCACAGTGGTCCACACCTTTTACACCGGACAATGCCCGTCAGGCTCTGTTTGCTTTTAATGGGGATGTCTATCAGGGTTTGCAAGCGTCCAGCCTGAAACAAAAAGATTTGGACTATGCCCAGCAGCATTTACGCATTTTAAGTGGTTTGTATGGTGTATTACGGCCTTTGGATCTGATGCAGCCATATCGATTGGAGATGGGAACTTCTCTGGCAACTGGCCGTGGCAGCAATTTGTATCAGTTCTGGGGCGACCGTATCAGTACTGAACTGAATCAACAGCTGGAGCAGTTAAATTCAGCAATGCTGCTGAACTTAGCCTCGCAGGAATACTTTAAAGCCGTCGATAAAAAAACGCTGAAAGCCAAAGTATTGAATGTTGAATTTAAAGATTTCAAAAATGGCCAGTATAAAATTATCAGCTTTTTCGCTAAAAAAGCCCGTGGTTTGATGGCGCGTTATGTCATTGAGCAGCAGATTGATCAGGTCGAAGGCCTTAAGCAATTTAACAGCGCTGGCTATCAGTTTAGCAGCACCGAATCCAAAGCCGATAAACTGGTGTTTACACGGATGCAACAGCAAGACTAAAACTTCTGGCTATCTTCGCGAAATAACCGAAAAAGCCGCGGAAAACTGCGGCTTTTTCCTGCGCTTTTTTAATTGGCTTTTGCTAAAATGCGCGGCTCTATTGATCCGAGTGTTGCCCTATGAAATTCCCTGGTCGTCGTAAACTCAAACATTATTTTCCCGTGTCTCAGCCTAAGCTGGCTTTACCCAGCTACGAAGTGCGGCCTGAACTGGACACTTATATTGTGGGTTTGGACCAAACTATAGTGGATGTGATTGCCAACGTCAGCGACGAGTTCCTTGAAAAATACGGCATAGGTAAAGGTTTATCTAATCTGGTTGAACATGGCAAAGCCGATTTGATCTATCAGGAACTGGTGGGTTCCAATGCGATTTCTGATCACTTTGCCGGCGGCACCATAGGCAATACAGTGCATAACTACTCAGTGCTGGCGGACGACAAGTCGGTATTGCTGGGCGTGATGTCGTCCAACATTCAACTGGGTTCTCCGGCTTACCATTACTTATGCCATACCAGCAGCAAAGTGGATATGAATCACTTGCAAGGTGTGTCAGGTGATATTGGTCGTGGTATTACTATGATCACTCCGGATGGTGAACGTACTTTTGTCATTGATCCGGGTGACATGGACGAATTAACACCTGCTTATATTCCAACAGATATTATTGCCAAAGCCGCTGCTATAGTGGTCAGTGCTTATCCGCTGCGTGCTACTGATCAGCCTATCCAACAGGCAATGATTAAAATGTTGTCCGATGCAAAAACAGCTGATGTGCCTGTGGTGATGAGTTTAGGTACGAAGCATTTAGTGGAGGAGCATAGGGAGCTGATTCAGCAAACTCTGGCGCAGTACGTTAATGTGCTGGCGATGAATGAGCTGGAAGCTGAAGCCTTGACTGGTTTTGCTGATCCATTGCTCGCGGCCGAAGCTGCGCTGGATTATGTCGATATGGTGCTGCTGACCGCAGGTCCGGAGGGCTTGTATTTATGCGGTTACACAGACGCTTCCGTTAAACGTGAAACCACCAATCCAATCAAATCCGGTGCTTTGGCAGACTACAACGAATTTGAATTCAGCCGTCCTATGCAGAAAAAGGACTGTCAGCAGCCGGTCAAAGTCTATTCGCATATCGACCCTTATTTAGGTGGGCCTGAGCGGATTAAAAATACCAATGGCGCAGGCGATGGCGCTTTAGCGGCGATTTTGCATGATATAGCAGCTAATCATTTTCACCGTCAAACTTTGCCTTTATCCAGTAAACACGAGCAGCCTTATCTGGCGTATTCGTCTTTTGCCCAGATCTGTAAATACGCCAACCGTGTCAGCTACGCTATTCTGGTACAAAACGCGCCACGCTTATCCAAAGGCTTGCCGGAAAAAGAAGACTCACTGGAAGAAAGTTACTGGGACAGGTAACTGGGTAACAGCCAGTTACAAAATCCTCAGAGAAGACCGGCATGTCCGGTCTTCTTATTTTTAGCGTCTTTCTATATAGTGCCGCTGACTTTTTCTCCTGCTGTACAAGGATGCCTGAATGCTGCGTTGGTTTTTTCTCTGGATGGCGGTTTTTTCCGTTGCTGCTATCGCCGATATTCAAATCCCAAAAACCACTGAAACTATCAACATTGACGGTGACTTATCTGATGCTGCCTGGGCGCAAGCCAACAAAGTACAGATAGAGATTAACAGCTGGCCATCGGAAAATACCCCAGCTCCGGTCGAAACCGAAGCTTTGCTGCTGGAAAACGGCGAGTATTTTTATCTGGCCTTTAAAGCCAAAGATCCCAACCCTTCGCAAATCCGTGCTTTTTTAAAAGACAGAGATGGTGTCTGGGAGGATGACTTAGTCGGCATCAAAATTGACAGCTACAACGATCAAAAATTGGCCTATCAGTTTTTCAGTAACCCTCTGGGTGTGCAGGCAGATGCGATAGAGAATGAGGTTACTGGCGATGAAAGTGATGCCTGGGATGGGATTTGGCACAGCGTAGGTCAACTGACCCCTGATGGCTATCAGGTAGAAATTGCTATCCCGCTACGTATTTTAAACTTTAATGACAAATTGGCACTGCAGCAATGGCGTATTGAGCTGGTGCGGTTTTATCCAAGGGATCTAAAACACCGCTTATCCAGCAATAAAATTGAGCGGGTAAATCCGTGCTGGATTTGCCAAATGCGTGTCGCTACGGGTTTTTCCGGTGCCAAACAAGGCAGTCATTTTAGTGTGGTGCCGTCTTTAGTCACGGGAGCCAGTCAGCAACGTGACGTCACTAAAGAGACGAAATCCGACTGGCAGACTGAACCTAATACCGAAGTCAGTCTGGATTTGAAATGGGGGATAACGCCAGACATTAACCTCAATGCCACACTCAATCCTGACTTTTCTCAGGTCGAAGCTGATGTGGCACAAGTTTCAATGAACGACACCTTCTCATTATTTTTTGACGAAAAACGTGCATTTTTCCTTGATAACCAGGATTACTTCAGCTCACCGCTGGATTTGGTGTACACCCGCAATATTGGAGCTCCTGATATAGGCGCTAAGCTGACGGGTAAACAACAGCAGCATTCCTTTGCTTTTTTTGCCGCGAATGATGAAAAAACTACCTTTATCGTACCGGGCAACCTGGGTTCTGATGTTGCAGTCCTGGATGAAGAAAGCACCAATGCTGTATTGCGATACCGCTACGATTTAAGTGCTGACTTGTCTTTGGGCTGGATCAGCAGCTTGCGGCAAAGCGACAGCTATCACAACAACTTAGCTGGTCTGGATCTGAAGTATAAATTCACCGATCAGGACCAATTGGTGTTGCAGTATTTATATGCCGACTCAGCCTATTCAGCAGCCTTACGCCAGAGCTTTGCAGATTCAGAGGCGGGTTTACGCCTGGCAGATGATTTATCCGATCCGGCTTACTTTTTGATGTATGAGCACGATGACGGGGCTTGGTTCTGGAATACCGAGTACCTGGCGCTGGAACAAGACTTTCGCGCTGATATGGGCTATATGCCACAAACCGACTTTTATAAATTTGTGCAGGGTTTGGGCTATCAGTGGTTTTCTGACAACAACTGGTGGAACAGGGCGATTTTGAGCGGCGACTGGGATATCAGCCATAATGCCAATAATGAACTCTTGGAAAAAGAAGCAGAGCTATTTTTGGAGGTATGGGGTCCACAACAAAGCTTTTTCTCTGTGAGTCTTGCCGACAGAGATAAAACAGGTCCTCGTCTGACTAACAACTCGCTGGCTATTGATGGCAATACACTGATGTTTAACGAACAAAGACTGACCACTTTTGCCGAATTCAGGCCTTTACCTGCGCTTTATGCCAATGCCGAAGTAGAGCTGGGAGATGCCATAGATTACCGCAACAACAGGCTGGGCGAGCTGGTGCAGTTCGCACCGGAAATCAGCTGGAACGCCACTACACATTTGCAAGTTGAAGCCCGCCATACCTACAGATATTTAGAGGCTGATGGTGCCGAGGTCTTTACCGCCAACCTGACTGACTTGCGATTTAGCTATCAGTTTTCAGTGCGTAGTCTGTTGCGCCTGACTTTAATTTACAGCGATATTGTGCAGAACCCGCTGAATAATCCGGGTCTTACCCAGCAATTGGAACGTAGCTTGGGTAGTCAGTTGTTATATTCTTACAAACTGAATCCACAGACCTTATTTTTCGCCGGATACAGCGATAATGCCTATCAGGATGATGAATTAACCAGTTTGGAGCGGGATCAGCGTTCTGTCTTTATGAAGTTCAGTTACGCCTGGTTGCTTTAACAAATCGTGACATAGTTCTGGCAGAAAAAGCTTTACAGCCTAAAGACTTCACTTTTATGCTGACTTTACAGAGCATGGAGTTGGGTAGTCAGAAGTGATGCGTTGGAAGCTTGTTTGTATCATTGGAATAATGCTTTGTTGTAGCCACCAGTTGCAGGCTAAATCACAGGACGTATATTTCCAGAGTAAAATGTCACCGGACTGGTTAAGCACCACACCAACTACAATCGAAAGTCTTGAGCTGAAGTTAATGCGGTTGATTTTGGCGCAAAGCTCTGATTTAACTCCGCATTTCCGTCAGGTTAATCACACTAAAGCTACGGAGTTGACTCGTACCCAGTCTTCCAGTTGTATGGCCAGTATCTTAAAAAATCCACAACGAGCTGCCGAGTTTATTTTCAGCCAACCGCTTTTAGCGACGGAAGGATTAAGACTTTATCTGCCTATTGAAAGTCCGTTACATACCAAACTACAATCCCGGCTAAAGCTCTGGGGTGGCAAAGTGCAGCTGCGGGATTTGTTGTTGACTGAATCAGGTTTTGTGTTAGGACTGGATCAGGAACGCTCCTACGGTGCAGGGTTGGATGTGCTATTAAAAGAAAAAGTACTTCGGCGTAGTTTGTACTTTAAACAAAGTGGCGCTCAGATTGCGCAGCTCTGGCCCATGTTGCAGCAGGGCCGAGTGTCAGCTGTACTGGAATATCCTTTTATGTTGGCAACGACAGATGCCAGTAGGCTACATAGTTATGAAGTCGCTGAAGCCGAACCTTTGCAACTGGGTTATTTTGCTTGTAATAAAAGTGAAACTGGTCAGGCTATTATCAATAGTCTGGATCAAAGCATCCAGGCTTTGGTAGGTACCCAGGCTTATCTGGATTTGCATTTAACGACAGTACCGACAGAGCGGCAGCAGGCGTTTATACAAAATTACAATCAGCTAATGCTGGGTAAGCTAAATTAAGTGAGCACCAGCCAACCCGATGTAGTTCGCCTTTTGATGCAGCTGACTATATCGGGTCAGGGCAAAGAATTAACCTTTGGCCTTAGCGGCTTTTTTCAGCGCTTTTTTCTTCGCTGCTGTTTTAGGTTTTTTCTGTTTAGTCGGCGCTTTGGCTTCTTTGTGTTTAGGGCGTAAGCCTTCAATAAAGCGGCGTTTGAGTGGCTGCTCTGTATAACGCTCTACTTTCCCTACCACAGCAATATCGTGAGCTTCCACTAACGAAATAGCTGTGCCTTTTTTACCAGCACGGCCAGTACGGCCAATACGGTGCACATAGACATCTGCAGTGCGTGGCATATCGTAGTTAATCACATGAGTGATATCGTCAATATCCAGACCACGAGCCGCTATATCGGTCGCCACCAGAATACGCACCTGATTGTTACTAAAACGTGCCAAAGCAGTCTGACGTTTGTCCTGTGCCATTTCACCCTGTAACCAGCAACATTTTAAACCTGCGGCTTCAAGCTGACCTGTTAAGGTGGCTAAACGTTCACGAGTCTTCACAAAGACGATGACTTTGCTGACATCTTCTTGCTTCAGAATATGGATAAGCAGCGCCAGTTTATGTTCGGCATCGTCAGCAGCATGCATCCACTGCTGAATCTTGGCTTTTTCGCGACGTGGTGGCGCGGCTTCAATCAGCACGGGCTCACGTAAAGCGCGCTCCGAAAACTTATTGACGCCATTACCATCCAAAGTGGCGGAGAACAACATGGTCTGACGACGACGTTTGGCTTCGAGAATAATGCGGTTCATCTCACCAACAAACCCCATATCCAGCATGCGGTCTGCTTCGTCGAGGATCAGTACTTCCACTTCGTCGGCATGGAAACTTTCGTTATCCAGATATTCAATTAAACGACCCGGTGTAGCCACCAGAATATCGTTGTTTTTTTCTAAGGTTTCTTTGTGACTGCCGTAGTTGATACCGCCAGTGATCACCCCAGCGTGCAGGTCGGTCAGCATAATCAGCTGCTGCACCTGTTCAAAAATCTGGTAGGCCAGTTCACGGGTTGGCGTCATGATGAGTACACGGGCAAAACCCGGATCGCGGCGCGGAAAATCCAGCAGGTACTGAATAGCCGGCAATAAAAACGCCAGCGTTTTGCCTGTGCCTGTAGGTGCACTGGCCAGTATGTCGCGGCCTTCCAAAGCCACAGGAATAGCCAGTTTCTGAATGCTGGTCGCTTCTTTAAAACCCGCTTTACTCAGGGTTTTCTCTAAGCTGTCATCCAGTTGAAACTCAGCAAAGGTCATTTTTTCCTGTGCAGTGTTAATTTCGCTCACGCTGTTCTTACCTTCTGTTTAGATCACGTTTAATAAGATGATGTTCTGTACTGACATACAAAACAGCTTCTTATACACTGCCACTCTTTTGGCCTTAGTAAGTAAGGGCAGTAGTGAGCGGCTTTTGGTGTAAAGAATTTTTTGTTGGCCACGACCGCTGTGCGATGAAAGTCGGCACGGACGCCTTGCTGTTGGGCGCCTGGGCCACTTTACCCAAGGCTGGCACAGCACTGGATATAGGGGCAGGTAGTGGCATTTTGTCTCTGATGCTGGCGCAGCGATTGCAAAAATCTGGGCTGAACCCATTGGTTTATGCTGTCGAATTGGACCAGGATGCGGCCTTACAGGCGCAAGAAAATGTGGCGGCCAGTCGCTGGGCGGCACAAATCCATGTCATTCAGGCCGATATTCTAACCTATGCGGCGACGGATAACCAACCAGAGCATGGATTTGAACTGATTATCAGCAATCCGCCTTATTTTCAGCAGAGTTTAGCCGCTTCAGATCCGAAGCGTCATCAGGCCCGCCATACCGATAGTTTATCTTTTACTGACTTAGCTTTAGTTGCCAAAAAGCTCGCCGCGCCGGATGCACATTTTTGTTTAGTCTTGCCCGTGGACGCAGATTTTAGAGCGGTAGCAGAGCAGGCTGGTTGGACTTTGCGGCGGCGTTGCCTGATCAAAACTGCTGCGCATAAAGCAGCTAAATTACAGTTGCTGGATTTTAGTGCCAGTACCGTAACCAGACAGCTTGAACAGACAGAACTCTTGATACAACAAAGCCCAGGCCAGTACAGTGATGACTATCGAACCCTTCTGGCCGATTTTTATTTAAGGTTTTAACTGATGACTGCCTCTTGCCCCTTTAGCCCCAAAGAGTTACGCCAACTGATACTGCAGCATCAGGGCTTACTTCAACCAGCATCCGGCATAGCAGCTGTGGCACAAGTGCTCCAACAAATCAGTTATGTGCAGTTGGATTCTATTTATGTGGTGGAGCGGGCGCATCACCATGTGCTCTATAACAGAGTAAAAAACTACCAGCCAAAGCTGTTAGATAAAGCACTGCAGCAAAAACAAAGTTTTGAATACTGGTCGCACGCCGCTGCATTTTTACCCGCTGAAGATTATCGTTTTAGTTTGCAGCGCAAGCTGTTACTGCAAAACGGCAATAACCACTGGTTTAAGCCTGAACAGCAACTGATGAATGAAGTGTTGGCTCGCGTTGAGGCCGAAGGTCCACTAAAGGCCAGTGATTTTGCCGGTAATAATGGCAATGCGGGTAAGAAAAACGGTGCCTGGTGGGACTGGCAGCCCGCCAAGCAGGCGCTGGAGCAGCTATTTATGCAAGGCAAGCTGATGGTAGCGCGGCGGGATAAATTCCAGAAGGTCTATGATCTGGCGGAGCGGGTCTGGCCCGATCATGCGGAGCATCAGGCACCTACAGACTCTGAGTTTGCTGATTATTTAATAGAGCGTTGCCTGCAAAGTCAGGCTGTGGCCACAGTGCAACAAATAGGTTATCTGCGTAAAAATATGCAGTTGGCACTCAAGCAACAGCTAAAACAACAGCTGGAGCAGGGCAGGCTGCAGACTTTTTTGCTGGATGGAAAGATCTATTACTACAGGCCCCAGTTAGCGCTCACTAACAAACTACCTAATAAAGTGCCCAATAAAGTCTGGTTGTTATCACCTTTTGATAACCTGGTGATCCAGCGCGACCGGCTAAAGCAGCTGTTTAATTTTGATTACCAGATTGAAGTGTATGTGCCCGCCGCCAAACGGCAGATTGGTTATTACAGCCTGCCAATTTTGTATAAAGACCAGTTTATAGGCCAGGTAGATGTCAAAGCAGACAGAGCCAGCAACACCTTATTGCTGCAGCATTTAGTGCTGGATGAGCAGGTCAGACTGATGGATGCATTAAAAGCGGCTTTAACCAAAGCGGTGGTGGACTATGCCAGTTTTAATGGCTGCGACAGTTGGCAGTTGATCAAAGCTAATAGCGACATTCGTCAGTGGTTGTTAGAAAGATTGTGACTGTATGCACGATAAGTACTATTAAAAGTTGGAATTGTACCTATATCAAGCTTCTGGTACTTTTGTTTGCATTCTATTTACATGTTGTCAGGGAAGATGGTGATGGTTAAATTCTATGTTACGTTCTTTATCTGCTGTATGATTTTTACGCTGCAGGCTTCGACTGAGGTTGAATCCATGCAACTGTCTCCGGGCTTGTGGGAAGGGATTAGCTCCGACAAGATGAGCTATCAGGTACTGGAGATCACAGAGAAAGGGCAACATCGCTTTATCTCGGCTAAGCTTACGAACGGCTTCAAGAATGGCATTGTCTATTCTTTTCATGATCAGCAGGTCAAATGCAGCTCATCTGAATGTATCGTGGATGTCGCACACCCGCAGCGTTCTGACGAACTTTTGAGGTTGATCCTGACTCCTTATCTGGATGAGTATTTTACCGTCTTGCATATTCACCGCGATCAAAATGGCAGGCCTGTGTTGACCGAGCATTACAGGCTAAGTAAGCAAACAAAAAAATCGACAGTGAGGCGTTTTCTTGATGCACGTTTGGAACAGTTAAAAAAGCTAAAACCTGCTTCTGAGGGGGAGATGGATGGTGTCTGGATTGGTGTGATGAACTCGTCTGAAGGTTCAGCCGATATGGTGCTGTTAGAGTTTTATAGTCAGCAGATGTCCATTATCACCCGCTACATCAATGGCACTGAGTACACTCATGTTGCTACCTTTAAACCTGAAGACGTCAGTAAGCGTGGGGAGCACTTTTTAATTCGGGCGACTCACCCTATTAAAGATAGCAATCGTGAACTGACGCTCCATCGCAACGGCGACAATTTTATAGAGGGTTACTGGTCCGAATCTTTAAGAGGCCAGATAGCCTACGCTGGTAGTTTCAGGTTATATCATTTAGGTAAATAGCAACTTTTTGCGTACAGGTTCAAATGTGGATAAAGCCAAGGACTGAGCTTACACCAACGTCTGAATAGCTAAAGTTTGACTCTGTAAACGTAAGTTGCTAGCTGGTGTTGTTGCTTTTGTAAGTCTTGTACAAAAAGCTGAGCCACTTTCGAAGCGCCTTGCACTGATAAATGGGTGTTGTCGGTTTTGCCATCCGGAAACTTCTGATACAAACCCGCCGGCACCTGAATAAAATACGGCTGACTGCCCGCAGGGCCCAACTCTTGCCATAAATCACAGCTGTGCTGCTGCAAATCAAAAAAGTCTACTTGTGCGAGTTCAGCCTGTTGTTTGGCTTGGGCAGCGTACGCTGCTAAATCCCGCTCTAAAGTTTTTCCTTTAAAATTCCGCCTGCAGATCGAGCTAGCCAGCATCGGAATAGCAGCTTTGGCTTTGACCTCACGGATAAATTGCTGCAGCAGCTCTGGGTAACGCGTATTCACCTCTGCATAACGCTTCGGGTCGTCCTGTTTTTGATCGTTATGGCCAAACTGGATCAACACATAATCACCAGCTTGCAGCTCATCCAGCAGCATTTGCCAGCGACCTTCGTTTAAGAATCTTAAGGTGCTGCGGCCATTAGCCGCTAAGTTGACGACTTGTAACTGCGGCAACATAAAGTCAGGCAATAACTGGCCCCAGCCGCGCTCCGGATAAGCCAGGTTGGTTTTATCTGACATAGTGGAATCACCGACCAGATAGAGTTTGGCAGGCGGAGTGTTGGCCTTAGTGGTTAACCAGCTGCGGATGGTTTTTAGCAACTGCTCAGGCTGCCACTGGCCCTGATAAACCCAATCTTCGGTGATCTGAGATACTGCTTTAGGCCAGTTATCTTTTAACCAGCCGTAACTGGCACCCGTGGAGCCATTAAAATAACTACGTTCGCCCCATAAGTTGGCTCTGTCGCGGCTGGGTTCGTCCGGATAGGTTTTACGGAATATGGGTTTATCTGCCATCAAAGGTGAATACTGATTATTTTGCAGATAAAACTGGGCATCGTAATGGCGACGGCCCAGTAAAAAGCCCTGAATACCGGATAGCTTCGAGTCTGTGACCACTAACTTCGCGTTTTTATCCAGCTCGCCATCGTGCCAAAGTGAGGCCTCTGTAGCCTGACTATAAAATTGGCTCTGTTTTATCCAGGCAGTGCCACGTGGACAGACATAATCAACATGGCCTTCAAAGTAACAGTTGCTATGGTAATACAGCCCTTGTTTATTCCACAAACTTAAGCTGTCGGCACCTCCCGCTATCACTCTGCACTGGTCGGTGATAATACGACTGGCTTGCTCAAAACCACGAATAGCAAACTGATGGTCGTGATCGCCATACAGAGCGCCGTAGCTATTAAATACGGTTAAATCTAACAGCACTATGTCTGAAGCTTTGATATTCACTACAGCAGAGCCCCAGTCATCGGGCTGTTGTTTTAAGTGGTTTTTGCGAAGCTCTGGATACTCTATGGTGGTGCTGGTTTTACCGCTGCCGGCCAACACCACTTTATCGCGGGTCAGGTAAAGTTTTTCTTTATAAATGCCGGGGCCAATTTCAATCAAAGCCCATTGCTTGGTTGCAGGTAAGGAATCCAGCGCCTGCTGTACAGAGCGAAAAGGCGCGGAACCATCCAAAGCAACCTGTAAGCGAAGTGGTTGCTCACTGGCGTGCAGGCTCAGGCAAAATAGGTTGAATGCCAGTGCACCCAGCCAGACAGTAAGAAACTTCATCAGCTTAGTCTTTTAACAGCTGTGCCATTTGCACGCCAGCCATAATAAAAGGCCCTGTGCCTTTGCTGTCGTTGCGGTAGATTGGCTCACTCATGTAATAGTGATAGCTACCATCGCGACCTGCACCTAAACCCGCCACTTGTACCATGTTGGTCAGGCTGATGCTGCCATCCGGATGCACCAGTACAAATTCATCGAGCAGGCCCTGCCAGGCTTTTTTACTGATCTCCAGATACTGCTCTTTGGGTAAATAGCCTTTATTGATGGCTTTGGCATAAAAGTAGACAAACATGCTGCTGCCGCTTGATTCCAGATAGTTGCCACGCTCGCCGGCTTTATCCATAATCTGATACCAGACACCGCTTTCCGCGTCCTGATACCTGGCTAAGTCAGCGGCCAGTTCAGTCACCATAGTCAGCAGTGGCTGACGTAACTCGGTGTTATCCGCAGGGATATAATCCAACACATCCACCAGCGCCATACCCAACCAGCCAATAGCACGGCCCCAGAAATAAGCCGAGCGGCCAGTTTCTTTGTCGGCCCAGTCCATTTGTTTGGATTCATCCCAGGCATGGAAATACAAACCGGTTTTGTCATCACGTAACTGTACGCGGGTCACGACAAACTCGTGCACCGCCTGTTCCAGACTGGCACCTTGCTCAAACAGACTGCTGTAATAAGCTAAAAACGGCATGCCCATATAAACCCCATCCAGCCAGAGTTGATGTGGATAAATCTTCTTATGCCAGAATGCGCCGTTTGATGTTTTCGGGTGATGCTTTAATTGTTCGCGTAAGGCTTGAACTGCCAATTGATATTTGGGCTCTTTGGTCTGTTCATAGACCCGCAGCAGCGCGTTTCCGCTATTAATACTGTCGATATTAAACTTACTGGCATCATAGCTGTGAATAGTGCCATCGGCCGCAACAAAGCTGTCGGCCATTTTACTGATCACGGCCTGATAAGCCGGGTTCGGAGCATATTTATTTAAATCATCATAAGCCTGTACCAATAAACCTGTGGTGTATTCAAAACTGACAGGTCTGTCGCGCTCTGTATCCCAGCCGCCCCAATAATACTGGCCAGCCTGGCGTTTCAATTCAGAGTTGGCCAGCTGTTGGCTCCAGTACAAAGCCCGTTCGCTGGTCAGCGGCTGACTGGTTTGAGCCTTAGTCAGTTCTGTTTTTAGTCTCAAACGAGGCTGTAGGGTTAAACGCTCTACCTCCTGTTGCAGATACTCTACAAATTGCTGTTCGTTGCTGATGCCATTCAGTTCATGTTGCCAGGCACCTAACAGGTAATACTCCAGATGCTGGCCTGATACATTCATCACAGCCACATGGTTATGCTCGTCTGTCGTCAACTGTTCCAGCTTGCCGCGCTTAAATAAAATCGCCATGCCCAGGTTAGAACCATCCAGACTTTGTTTGCCGTAAGTCGCGAGGTAGGTATAAGTATGGCCGCTACTTTCCAGTGTACCTGTCAGCAGTTGAGTGTCTGGTAGTTTGACTATACCCAGCGCCAGATTATCCAGTGGCTGGCTTAAGGTTAGGCGGTTATGCAGTAAACGGCTGCCTGCTGTCATCGATAAATGGGCTTTTACATCAAGAGTTTTTCCGGCGATTTGCCAGTTTTTGTAGTCGATGGTCATGGCTGAATACAAAGGGCCGTTTTCGATGATAGTGACTGTGTGGCCATCCAGTTTCGATACCCGTTCTACTTTGCTGCCATCCCAGTAACCAAAACCGCCAGCCCCTACTGCTTTGCCAACTTTCAGCACATCTGTGCCCCAGGGCAACATTTCATGGTAGGAGCTGTAACCATCCTGGCCTATTTGATCCAATATCGGCTTACCAGTTTTATTACCAAAAATATCAAAGCCATTACGCCAGTCGAGATAAATACGGTACGCCACTTTATCGGATTCAATACCAGGGCCTTCGTAACGGATAAATTCACTGTGATCTGTGTATTGAGGTGGAGGAGTCAGACTGCTGACATTTTCAAAGCTGCCACCGACGTACTTTTTGTCTTGCCACTGGCCACCGGTTTTTTGCGAAATCTCGGCCTGGGTTTGTTTCGGCTGTTCTGTTGCTGTGCCTGCGGTGATTTGCAGATCGAGAGTTTCACCAGCACTCAGAGTGGGGCTGATAAGTAAGGTATCTTTTTCGCCATCAGCGTTGCGGTCAATCCACTGTGAGGGCAGTTGGCCTTTGCTGTCGGTTGCAATAAAGCCGGAATTCTGGACTTCAGTTTCTGCCAGTCCTAAGTCGGCGGCAGCAAGATAAATAGGCTCTTGTGAGCGTAAAAAATCAGAAGGGTTGTGAATGCTTAACCTGGCAACTGCTTTGGCCGGAGCGGACTGAACGCTTTGTGGTTCTGTGGGTTCTGGTGCCGGAGCAGGTTTACCACAGGCGGCTAAAAAACTTAAGCTGAGGCTGGAGATCAGTAATGGGCTTTTAAACATCGAAGTCACGGCTATTACCTGTTGTAAAAGGATAAACAAAATCGTGACTTACAGCACCAGACTGTAAGTCACGCCAAAGCCGCCATCTCTGGCTAAGCAATGTAGCTATGTAGATCAGAATTTGTACTGAGCGCCCAGATAGTACTGGCGACCGGTTTCATGGTAATAGGTCAGGCGGTTACCGGCTGAATCTACCCACTGATCATCCACTTCGTCGGTCAGATTCAGTGCTTCAAAACTGATTTTCCAGTTGTCGTTTAACGCGTAGGATACTGAGGCGTCGACGTTAGTGGTGGCATTGGTACCTTCCATATCGTTGTTATCACGGCCTATGGCTGTGGTCAGGTATTTACCACGTTTTGCCATGGATACACGGGCGTTTAAGGCTTCATGCTCGTAATAAATAGTGGCAGCAGAGGTGTTTTTTGACAGGCCGTTTAAATCTCGAGTGGCCTGCACTACGCCAGCTGCACTGATGTAGTCCATCTGAGCGTCAACATAAGTGTAATTGCCGATAAAACCAAATCTGTTCCAGAACTCAGGCAGGAAAGTGAAAGGCAATTGATAGCTTACTTCCATTCCTTTTAAATCACCGCCAGGGCCATTGAGGGGGGTAGTTACCTGCCAATCGACGTTTTCATTACAGTCCGCATTGTAACCAGGACCTGCGGTACAGGCATCAATAGCTGCCTGGATCGGTAGTCCCGTTGCAGTAAAGGCTTTGGTTTCACGTAAAGTCTGGACATGGCTGTCAATATCTTTGAAGAAGAACGCCACACCTAACATGGATTCGTCAGAGAAATAGAATTCGAAACCTAAGTCGTATGTCTGAGCTTTGGTCGGCTCCAGTTGTGGGTTACCCCCAGAAACTGCGCGACTGCCGCCAGAAACAGATACTGAGACGTCAGGACGAATAGATCCTAAACCTGCACGAGCCATTACCTCTGCAGCACCAAAACGTACAATCACATCATCCCATGGTTCTAACGCCAGGTTTAACGAAGGCAATAACTCATTGTAATCATGCTCAGCTGTGATTTGAGTCGGAGTCGTGGCAAAAGTAGCCCATGCAGTGGAGCTTTGGTCTGTTTTCACCTGACGTAAGCCAATGTTACCGCGCAGTGGCATATCGGCAATATCTGTATCAAAACCTAATTGCAGATACGCACCTAAAGTTTCTTCTTCGGCTGAGTAGTTATCAGGGCGACGGAAGTCTGCGCTGACTACAAAAGCACCTGTATTACTGTAGATATCATACTGAGCATCAATAGCCGCAAAATCAGGTACTAACCAAACAGGTTGGCTACCTAAGCCTGAGTTGTATTCTTTTAACAGATCCGGCGTGTAGACGATTCCTGCACCATTTTCAGTTTGGCGACGGGCTTCATAGGTTTCAAAACTAAAGTCTTTATAATGCAAGCCTGCTTTTAGTGTGATGTTGTCGGTTAACAAGTAGGTAAAGTTCAGCTCAGCGGTATCAAAGCTGTTTTCAGCCCCCAATGGACGCAAACGCACGCTGTTTGAGGTCCAGCCTGTTGGATCAAATACACCAGCACCATAAGTCAGCGCAGGGCTTTCTCTGTTGCCACCACGGTAATCATAGGCAAACTCCACGCCACGTTTTTCTGCTACCAAGGTCGTTTGTACCGGGTTATCAAACTCTGATTTGGCGGTACCAATCATCGCATCCATGCTCAAATCATCAGTCAGATGCTGTTTTAACGACAGGTTGTATTGCAGGAATTCTGTGCTGAGTTCGTCAAAGCGGTTTTCGGCACGAATAGTGGCATTTTCAAAACTGCCGTAGGTCATGGTATTGGTGTCATCGATAAAATAATCAACTACGTTCATGACTCCGGTATTTCCTGAGGCCGCGGTTGCCGAAGTAGGACGATTAGCTCCAGCGTTCAGAATGCCCTGCAGAAACACTTCATTACGGGTTGCATCCGTTTTTGCATACAACACATCTAAATCAATCTTGGTGTCTTCATTAGGTCTGAACTGGAAAGAAGAGCTTAAACCTAAGCGATCCATATCATGAGTGTAAGAGTCATAACGGGGTAAACGTGGACGGAATGCATTATTAATTTCGTCCAGTTCAGGTGCAGCGTTATCGCCCTGATAAGAGCCAAAGTCGTTGACGTTGTTCCAGCGTACTGTACTTGCACCTTGATCTTTGAGCTGACGTTCTGAATAAGAGGCAGAAAATAATGCGCCCACTTTGCCGTCAGCAAAAATATTACTGACTAAAAACGAGGTTTTCGGATCTGACTTTTCAGACAAATCGTTGTAACCCATCTGACCTGAGGCGGCGAAAGTAAAGCCATCGTAATCAAAAGGTTGTGCCGCTCTTAAGTCGACAGTGGCGCCTAAAGAGCCCTCTTCGACATCTGCTGATGCAGTTTTACGCACTGTCAATGAGCTGAATAAATCAGAAGAGAAGGTATTAAAGTCAAAGCCACGGCCACGGTTTGCGCCACCTATCTGATCAGTACCACCGCTGGTGGATACTGCTTCCATGCCGTTAATACGGACGCGGGTAAATTCAGGGCCCAGGCCTCGTACAGAAATCTGCCGGCCTTCGCCTGCTGCACGGGAAATAGCAATACCTGGAATACGCTGCAGAGATTCAGCCAGGTTTAAATCCGGAAAGTCGGCGATATCTTCCGCCAGAATGGCATCGATGGCGCCATCAGACTGGCGTTTTTGATTTAATGCATTGGATAAAGAATCGCGGAAACTGCCTTTCACTTCGATCACTTCAATTCTTTCTTCGGCTTGCTTCGTTTCAGCCGTCTCTTGTGCAGAGACAGAAACTACTGAAGTACAACCTGCGATAGCTAAAGCTAACGCAATTTTATTCGGGTGAAATGGCGTGTTGGATTTTGCCATGATATCTACCTCGTCCTGTCTGGTTCAAAGCGTTCAGCCAGTTCATGCCAGCTGTATTTTTAATAATGGAAGACGCTTTGTGCGACTCCCTGTTGATTTTGTCTACCGGTGGCAAAAAGTGCTTGCAATTTTGTGCCACCGATGGCAAAAAGCTAACACCAAGCTTAGATTACTGTCAAACGTCGCACAAAAAAAAATCAGTCATGTTGTAAGGTTTTATTTGATGTTGATAGTTAACTTATTGTTTTGTATTGATAATGTTGCACATTTAATCGCCGGATAAAATAGGTTTTGTTCCAGATGTGAAATTAATTCAGCTTAGACCGAACTTCACGGCCAGTTTGAACATTAAATATGCAGTAATAACAAGCTGTGGATCAGATAAAAAGGAATCAAAGAATGTCGGCTTTATTTTCGTTAAAAGGACAAAGAGCATTGGTCACTGGTGCCAGCCGTGGTTTAGGTAAGGCTATTGCACATGCCTTGGCACAAGCTGGAGCTTCGGTGATTTGTTGCAGCTCGCAGTCAGATGGTGCCCGAAAAACTGCAGCTGAGATTGAGGCGCAAGGTGCTCAGGCGTTTTCATTAGCCGCTGATTTATCGGATTTAGAGCAGGTGCATTCTTTAGCGCAAAATGCTTTGGCATTGGGTGACGTGCATATTCTGGTCAATTGCGGTGGGACCATTTTCCGTGCTCCAGCTGTCGATTATCCAATGCAAGAGTGGCAAAACGTCATGCGGGTGAATCTGGATTCTGCGTTTTTGTTAAGCCAGTTGCTAGGAGCTGAAATGCTGAAACGAGGTCAGGGCAAAATCATCAATATTGCCTCTATGTTGTCCTACAGCGGTGGTATTACGGTGCCAGCTTATACCGCCAGTAAACATGCGATTACAGGTTTAACCAAAGCTTTGGCCAATGAATGGGCGGCCTCAGGTTTAAATATTAATGCGATAGCTCCGGGGTATTTCCGTACTGACAATACCTTTGCTTTGCAGCAGGACGAAGTTCGTAATCAGGCTATTCTGGCAAGGATCCCGTCTGGTCGTTGGGGAGAACCCGAAGATTTAGCAGGTGCTGCGGTATTTTTGGCAAGCAGCGCCAGTAATTATGTCAACGGCCATGTATTGGCTGTTGATGGAGGCTGGCTGGCTCGTTAAGGCCAATTCATGCCCATTTTTTCAGGAGAATAAAATGAATGTAATTTTTGAAAACCGTTTTGCCACAGCTCCCTTGGATGTCAAACACTACGACACCGAAAAGCTGCGGCAGAATTTTTTGATCGACAACCTGATGCAAGCTGATCAACTGGTGTTGTGTTACACCCACTATGAACGTTTGATTGTTGGCAGTGCTGTGCCGGTCAAAGCCCATGTTGCATTGCAAACAGTAGATGCACTCAAAGCTGAGTTTTTTCTACAGCGCCGAGAACTGGGAGTGATCAACGTCGGCGGCACTGGCTATGTAGAAGTCGACGGTAATCAATACGAGCTTGCCAATAAAGAAGCTTTGTATGTAGGGATGGGCTGTAAAAACGTTAGCTTTCATAGCTTAAACGCTCAGGAACCGGCGAAGTTTTACTTAAATTCTACGCCTGCCCATCACGCTTATCCGGTGCAACATGTACGGATGAATGATTGTAAGAAGCTGGAAATGGGCGCTTTAGCGACCAGTAATGAGCGCATTATTTATCAGTTAATGATTAAAGAAGTCGTACAGACCTGTCAGCTGCAAATGGGCTTAACAGTGCTGAGTCAGGGCAGCGTCTGGAATACTATGCCGGCGCATCAGCATGACAGACGAATGGAAGCCTACTTCTATTTTGATCTGACGCCAGGTCAGGCCGTCTGTCACTTTATGGGGGAACCCAAAGAGACCCGTCATTTATGGCTGGGTAATGAGCAGGCAGTGGTCTCTCCGCCATGGTCTATTCACAGTGGCGTTGGTACTGGCAGTTATGCCTTTATCTGGGGTATGGCTGGTGAGAATCTGGACTATCACGATATGGATAAATTTGGCCCTGATCAATTGAGATAAGGGGGACGGAGCTCTGGGGAGAGCTTCGTTTAGTCTTGTGTGCGATGCCTGGGAAACTTGATGTAGTAGTTAAAAAAGTGGCTTCAGGTTCGAGGTGTATACAGGGCAGCAATCACTGCAACAGACAGTGTGCCCTTCGACAGCGCCAGCAGTACGAGCGCTGACTTATAAAAAAGACATACCTCGTCAATAAAGCAGCGGCTTTAATCAGGGCGGGGAAAGCAACAGGTAGGTTAGACGATGAAATTCTTTTCACTGCGCAGCATAATGCTGTGCTGCGGTTTGGCGACTTTGCTATCCATCACAGGCTGTCAGCGCCAGCAAGATCACATCACCTTGCGTATGGGCCATTCGTTAGATCAGGAACATGTGGTGCACAAAGCTATGGTCTATATGGCAGAGCGACTGGAGCATTACTCCAAAGGTCAGATGCATATTCAGATCTATAGCGGTGGTCAGCTCGGTTCAGAGCGTGAACTGATTGAACTGCTGCAAATTGGCAGTCTGGCCCTGACTAAAGTGTCAGCCAGCCCGCTCGAAGGTTTTGTGCCCAGAATGCAAGTCTTTAGTGTGCCTTACGTATTCAGAGACAGCGCGCATTTATGGGCTGTATTAAACGGTGCTATAGGGCAGGATTTACTCAATTCAATGCATAGTGCCCGTTTGCATGGGTTAGGTTATTACGATGCCGGCAGCCGCAGTTTTTACACCACGAACAAGGCCATACGTCAGCCCGCTGATTTAAAAGGTTTAAAGTTCCGGGTTCCGAATAGTCAGACCTCAGTGCAGATGGTGCAAACCTTAGGGGGCGCGGCCACGCCAGTCGATTGGGGCGAACTCTACACAGCGCTGCAGCAGGGGGTGGTGGATGGTGCCGAAAATAACCCGCCCAGCTTCTTTTTATCCCGCCATTACGAATTATCCAAATACTACAGTCTGGATGAGCACACCTCAGTGCCGGACGTCATTTTAATGAGTTTACCCGTCTGGAAAAGCCTGACGACTGAGCAACAAGGCTGGCTGGAGCTGGCGATGAAAGACTCAGTGCGTTATCAGCGTGATTTATGGCAGCAGGCCAGCGACGATGCCCTTGCCAAAGTAAAGGCTGCAGGCGTTGAAGTGATTTATCCGGATAAAGCCGCTTTTGCTGCAGCTGTGCAGCCACTGCATCAATCTTTGCAGGGCACCGAAGTAGGGAACCTGATGGCTGAAATTGCGTTGGTTCAGGGCGAAACTGCGGAGGTGTCCAATGACTAAATTAGTGCTGTTAGTGGATTGGCTGTTAAAGCGCAGTTTAATGCTGTTGATGGCTGCCATAGTACTGGTGGTCTGCTGGCAGGTGCTATCTCGTTTTGTGCTGACTAATCCCAGTTCCATGACTGAAGAAATTGCCCGTTGTTTATTGCTGTGGATTGCCATGTTAGGGGCGGCTTATGCCTATCGCACTGGTCAGCATTTGGGCTTGGATATAGTCACCAGCCGGATGACGCCGTTGTGGCAACACCGTATTGCTTTTGTGCTGACGGCCGCTGTGGTGGTTTTCTCGTCTATTGTGATGGTCTGGGGCGGCGGCGAATTGGTATGGCTGACTTTTGAGCTAAACCAGATGTCAGCTGCTTTAGGTATTCGTATGGCCTGGATTTATATGGTGCTGCCTTTGGCTGGTGTGTTAATTGCGTTTTATGGAGTTTGTCAGCTGCGCTGTCTGGCGGCAAAAATTCAACTAGTCCCGGCAGAGGAGTCTGAATAATGGAATGGTCCGCACTTATTTTAATTAGCGTATTTTTTGCCTTGCTGTTACTGAACGTTCCTATTTCTTTTTGTATAGGTTTAGCCACTTTATGCACTATGTTGCTGTCGATGGACTTATTACCAGCTGTGACTACGTTGGCGCAGCGTATGGCGGGAGGCTTAAATAGTTTTGCTTTGCTGGCTATTCCATTTTTTGTGCTCTCAGGTTTGTTGATGGGGCGGGGAGGTATAGCCAAACGTTTAATTGAAGCTGCTATGGCATTGGTCGGCAGTTTGCCCGGCGGCCTAGCCCTGGTCAATGTGCTGTCTTGTATGTTATTTGGCGCTATTTCGGGCTCTGCAGTTGCAGCCACTTCTGCCATCGGCAGTTTTATGGTGCCTGAAATGAAAAAACAAGGCTATGACGTCAATTACAGTGCTGCAGTCACAGCAGCGGCAGCCACTACTGGTATGCTTATTCCTCCGAGCAATATTATGATTGTGTACGCTATTGCCAGCGGAGGAGTGTCTATTGCTGCTTTGTTTGTCGCAGGGTATTTGCCTGGTATTTTATTGGGGACGGGGTTAATGGTGGTATGTGCTGGTTATGCCAAACTAAAAGGCTATCCACTTGCTGCCCGCTTACCTTTGTCTTTAACTTTCAAAAAAATGGCTGCAGCTATTCCAAGTTTGCTGATGATTATTTTGGTGATAGGCGGCATTATCAGTGGTGCTTTTACTGCAACGGAAGCAGGCGCTATTGCTGTGGTCTATTCCTTTGTGCTGGCGGTTTGTGTCTACCGTGAAGTAAAAATAAAGGAGTTGCCGGCAATACTGCTGAAATCGGCAGAAACTACCGCCATAGTGATGGCGTTGATTGCCACTTCTGCGGCTATGTCCTGGATTTTGTCCTATGAAAATATTCCTCAGACTGTCAGCCAGGGCTTATTAACCTTAAGTGAAAACCCGTTACTGATTTTGTTATTGATCAACATTATTTTGCTGGTGGTAGGCGCCTTTATGGATATGACGCCTGCAGTGCTGATTTTTACTCCTATCTTTCTACCTGTTGCCGTGGAGCTGGGAATGAGTCCGCTACACTTTGGTATTATGATGATTTTGAACCTGTCTATTGGTTTGGTCTCACCTCCGGTCGGTAGTGTACTTTTTGTTGCTTGTGCCGTGGCCAAAACCAAACTGGAGTCTTTGATTAAGCCTTTATTACCTATGTATGCCGCCATGTTTGTGGTGCTGATGATGGTGACCTACATTCCTGCGATCAGTGAATTTTTGCCTGCTTTGTTTGGGCTTTAGGAGCTGTTATGACCAGTTATTTGATCCCTAATCTTGCCAATGCCTGCCGTATGATGGAGTTAGTGGCGGCATCGGGTTCTGGTTTAACTTTATCCCAGCTTGAACAGCAACTGCAGGTACCAAGAACCAGTGCTTTTCGTATTTTACAAACCCTGTGTCAGCAACAAATGCTATACAAAGAGGGTAAAAAGTATCGGGTAGGCAGTAGTTTATACAAAATGGGGCTGGACTTATTGCAGCACCATCATTTACATCAACTGGCGGTACCAGTGCTGCATAAACTGACTATCAGCACAGGCCTCACCAGCCATCTGGCCTTACCACGGCCTGATGGCGCTTTAATAGCTGAAGTCTGTGACAGTCCGAATCCCAGTCATCTGGCAGCCCGTCCCGGCTTTTTGGCTGATTTGCATTGTTCTGCTGGCGGCAAGGTGTTTTTAGCCTTTAACTACTTTGATCAATTGGCTACTTTGCCTGGTTTGCAGCACATGCCAGCAAGGACAGCACAAAGCATTACCGATCTGGCCTGCTTGCGGGTAGAATTGCAAAGCGTTTTAGGCCGGGGTTATGCAATAGACGATCAGGAATATCAGGCTAATGTGCGTTGTATTGCTGTGCCGATACGTAATGCGCAGGGCGCTGTTGTGGCTTCTGTTGGCGTGACCGGATTGACCAGTATTTTATGCAAACAACGTTTACCTGAATTGGTTGCAGCAGTGAAACAAGCGGCGATTGAAATCAGTCTGGCGTGCTACAGGCCTGCTTTGCTGGCTAACGATTAATAATAGGAAAAGCGGATGATACAAAAAAGTTCGACCATTAATGATGTCGCCCGTCTGGCCGGAGTGTCTAAACGCACAGTATCACGGGTGATCAATGGCTCATTAAGTGTGGGTGATAGCACCAGAGTCCGGGTCGAAAAAATTATCGCTGAATTAAATTATTCGCCCAATACGCAAGCCCGGGGTTTAGCATCCAGCCGTTCCTATTTATTGGGTTTAATTTACGACAACCCGGATGCGTTGTATTTAGATGATGTTCAACGGGGGGTCCTGGAAATTTGCTCAACTCTTGGCTACGAGTTGGTGGTGCATCCTTGTCGTTATCGCAGTGAAACCCTGGTGCAGGATTGCCTGAATTTTATCAACAGATCCAAATTGGATGGGGTGATCGTATTGCCCCCGGTTTCGGAATTAGAATCTTTGGCACTTGCACTTAAAAATGCAGGCCGTCCTTATGTGCGTTTAACCTCAGTCAGCATCGATGAGCCGCAGCACATAGTCGTGTCGGATGACAGAGCAGCTGCAGCAGAGATGGCTCGTTATTTTGCTCAGCTCGGTCATCAGGATATTGCTTTTATCAGTGGTCCACAGCGTTATAAATCGTCAACAGAACGGATGGAAGGATTCAAATTAGGGTTATCGGCTTACGGTATTACCCTCCAAACTGAGCGTATTATTGAGGGCAATAATACCTATGAAACAGGGATTGAGTGCGCTCGTAATCTGCTGAGTCAAACGCCTTTACCTACTGCTATTTTCGCTAATAACGATCAGATGGCAGCTGGCGTGCTGAAAGTAGCGCATCAAATGGGTATAGCTATTCCAGACCAGCTTTCCGTAGCAGGTTTTGATGATAACTTGCTGGCTTCCAGAGTCATCCCGGCTTTAACCACTATTCGTCGTCCAGTGCGACAAATGGCACAATTGGCTACGACTAAAATGATTATGGTTATTGAACAAAATGATAAAGCTGCACAACAAGTTGCTGCCAAAGTGGCTCCCACTCTGGTTGTGCGCGAGTCTACGGCTCAGGCCGCTGTAGCAGTGTCATCATAACGACATCTGCTTTTATACTTTTTTAGTTTTCCCGGTCATGAAAATAGAGTAAGGTAGGTTTATTAGAAAAAATGAAACCATCTGCTGACTGGGATGGCGCTGATGTTATTTTGTATCAAATTTACTAAATCAAAGCTTGGAAAAAGCAGTAGTTTTTATATTACTGCATTTTTGCTATCGCTGTTTTTTGCTCTTCCTTTACCAGCTACAGCGGCCACTGCCACTCTTGCAGATTATTTCCGCGAGAGCTGGAGTACTCGTCAGGGCTTGCCTCATAACACTATTAACAGTATTAGTCAGACTCCGGATGGCTATCTTTGGTTTGCAACCTGGGAAGGGGTAGCCCGCTACAACGGCCGTGAATTTAAAGTCTTTGGTCGTGAGCAACAAACCGGATTACCAGACTCCGGGATCCGTGCTTTGCACTTAGATCCGAAAGGCCGCTTATTGTTAGGTGGCTCCCGCGGCGGTTTGGCGCTTGTTCAGGAGCAGCAATGGCGACCTGTAGATGCGGTATCGTCCCTAGTGAATGAAGTGAGGGGAGATGCGCAAGGTCAGCTATGGGTTGGTACCGAGGGGGGCGGTTTATTCTGTCTGCAGGCTAATGGCTCCCGCCAACAGTGGACCCGTAATGAAGGCTTACCCAGTAATACAATTTATAGTCTGCTGCATGATCAACAAGGTGGGCTTTGGATAGGAACCGCCGAGGGATTAGTCTACCTGCATGATGGCAAGTTAACTCAGGTAGCCAATAGCCCAAAATCACCTGTTTTCGCTCTGGCTTTTTATAATAATCAGTTACACGTAGCGACTGAACGCGGTTTGTATCGGCAAGAGACTGAACACTTTGTTGTGGCGCAGCAAGAATTACAGCAGACGGCTATTTCCAAATTATTGGTGGATCACCATGGTGATTTATGGATAGGCACTGTAGAAGAAGGTATTTTTCGTTTAAGTAATTATGGTCTGGAACAGCTTACCGCTAAACATGGTATGCCAAATAATAGAGTCTTGGCTATCTACGAAGACAATGAGCACAGTATCTGGTTGGGGACCAACGGCGGTTTATTCCGTTTGCGTGATGCACCTTTTTCCACTTTAAGTTCCGAACAAGGATTGCCAGATAATTTTGTCCGTACTGTGTTGCAACATTCGGACGGCGGCATCTGGATTGGTACCGCACGAGGCGTAGCGCGTTATCTTCATGATGAACTACTGACAGAACATAACCTCTTGCCTGAGCAATCCATACTAAGTCTGGCGGAAACAGACACAGGCGATGTGTTGATCGGAACTTACTCCTCTGGTGTTTTTCTATTCAGCAGCGGCAAGCTGACCAAGCTGTTGGACCGTGATTCTGGTTTATTATCCAATGAAGTCAGAGCTATTTTGCCTTTGCCTGATGGTTCTATCTGGTTAGGCACGGCACAAGGGCTGAACTATTATCATCCTGAACAACAGATACAAAGTTACACCACCAGGGATGGTTTAACGGCTGATTTTGTTGTGGCTCTGCATAAAATAGACGATGTACTCTGGGTGGGAACAGGCACTGGTGTCACTCGTTTGGTCAAAGGGGCCTTTGAACCTCTTAAGCTGTCGCATTTAGATCAAGCTGAATATGCTTTTGATTTTTATGAGCAAACTGAGCAAAAACTACTCTGGTTGGCGACAGATCGGGGCTTAGTGCGTTATCGTCTGGATACTGCTGAGTTGTCCCTGATTGGCCGCAAGGCTGGACTTCCTTTTGATAAAATTTTTCAGGTGCAGGCCGATCTGCACGGTAATTTTTGGCTGAGCAGCAATAGAGGGATTTTACGCTTCAGTCAGCAGGACGCGAACGCTGTGGCTGAAGGTAAAGTCGCTTTTCTTGACTACGATTTGTATGGTGAAAGTGATGGCATGCTCAGTGCTCAGGCGAATGGTGGTTCAAATCCGGCAGCTATTCTGGCTCAGGATGGGGCTTTGTGGTTCGCCACAGCGTCAGGAGTCAGCCGGGTTCAACCGAAACGTTTAGCTGCTTTTGCTGAAGTTACCCCACCTGTGGTCCTCGAAGCCTTACTGGTGAATGGGGTCGCCCAAAAAATTGATGACAGTATAGAGTTACAGCCCGACAGTGACAGGGTGGAGTTACATTTCGCTGGTTTAGGTTTTGTGATGCCTGGCCGGATCCGCTATCGTAGTCAACTGATCGGCTTTGATGCCAACTGGCTGGACAGAGGCCAACAGAACTTTGCCGAATATACTAATCTGGCTCCGGGTCGTTATGAGTTTCAGGTACAAGCTGCCAATCCTGGTGGGCAATGGAGTAAAGCAGCCCGAATAGAGTTGATTAAGCATCCCTACTGGTGGCAAACCCGCAACTTTCAGTGGTTAAGTGCTTTCTCTTCGATAGCGCTGATCGTCCTGTTAGTGTATTGGCGGATTTCCAGCCTGCGCCATTCTGAGCAACGTTTAAAACGACAAGTTGCAGAGAAAACTGCGGAACTGCAGCAAAAAGCTAACAGTCTGCTCGCTGCAGATACGGAGAAGTCTCTGTTGCTTGAGCAGTTGCATCAACAAACCTTGGCTTTGGCGCTGCAGGCCCGGCAGGATGGTTTAACTGGTCTCGCGAACCGCCGTGCTTTTGATGAAGTACTAAGTAAAGAATTCAGCCGCTCGCAGCGACTGAAACAACCTCTGGTGTTAGCTTTTATTGACATAGACCATTTTAAGAAAATCAATGATACCTGGTCACACAATGCCGGAGACCTAGCGTTAGTGGCGATAGCGGAAAAAATCCGTCAGCATTCCCGTTCAGTGGATTGTGCTGCTCGTTGGGGTGGTGAAGAGTTTGCACTTTTGATGCCATCTACCAGTATGGAGCAGGCTCAGTTAGTTTGTGAACGTTTAAGGCAAGAGATTATGGCTTTGGATTGGCAGGATATAGCGCCTGACATTAGTATTACGGTCAGTATTGGTCTTGCTATCAGTGATGAGTTAACGGATGCCAAACAGCTGCTCTTTTTAGCGGATCAGGCCTTGTATCAAGCCAAACAGCAAGGTCGCAACAGGGTTTGCGCCGCCTGAAACCCTGGAATGATTCGAACCGCGTTTATTTCAATAATGGAATCTTTTTTGTAAACTTCTCTGACCAGTTGCCATCGGTGGCAAAAATTGCTGCTAATCTATTGCTACCGGTGGCAAATGCGTTATTATGCTGTTTAAACAGGCGTAAAGCAGTGCTCAAAGCAGAGCCTTTATGCAGGCAACATGGATAAACACATGCTAATACCTGATCTGAAAAAACGTTTTTTACTCAAAGCTGGTATCGCCTCTACGGCGCTGGCGCCTTTGCTTAGTTTTTCAGCCAAGGCAGCAGCTGCAAAGGCGATCGATCCCGTTTGGGCCGGTGCAGAGCAAATACTGCGGGATTTAAAACAAACCTCTTTTCCAAATCATGATTTCGTTATTACAGCCTTTGGTGCTCAGCAAAATCAACGTTGTGACGAAGCTATCGCCAAAGCCATCACTGCTTGTCATCAAGCGGGTGGTGGTCGTGTGGTTGTGCCCGAAGGAGTCTGGTCCACTGGTCCGGTACATTTACAATCTAACGTCAATTTACATCTGCAGAAAAACGCCGTTTTATCTTTTGTCACGGATCCACAAGCTTATTTACCGCTGGTTTTTACTCGCTGGGAAGGGGTGGAACTGATGGGGTTTTCACCTTTAATTTATGCCTACCAGCAGCAAAATATTGCAGTAACAGGGGAAGGTATTCTCGAAGGCAATGCCAGTGGTGACAACTGGTGGCCATGGAAAGGGGTATGGAAACATACACCATGGAAACTTGACCCTGCGACTGATCAAAAACCAGGTCGTGATCAGCTATTTGCTATGGCGGAAGCTGGTGTACCGGTTGAAAAACGTATTCTGGACAACAACAGGTTAAGACCACCTTTTATCCAGCCTTACCAGTGTCAAAGAGTATTGATTGAAGGTGTTACTATCCGCAACTCGCCCTTTTGGCTGATTAACCCAGTGTTGTGTAAGGACGTTGTGATCCGTGGAGTGAATTGCATCAGCCATGGTCCAAACTCTGATGGTTGCGATCCAGAGTCCTGTCAACGAGTGTTGATTGAAAATTGTCTGTTTGATACGGGCGATGACTGCATCGCGTTAAAGTCAGGCCGCAATGCCGATGGTCGTCGTTTAGCAACCCCGATACAACAAGTGCTGATCCAGGACTGTCTGATGAAATCAGGTCACGGTGGAGTAGTAATTGGCAGTGAAATCTCAGGGGGCGCTAAACAAATTTTTGCCCGCCGTTGTCGTATGAGCAGTCCGGATTTGGAACGGGGTTTACGTATTAAAACGAACTCAGTGCGTGGCGGTTTAATTGAGCAAGTTGCAGTAGCTGATATTGATATTGGTGAGGTCAAAGACGCTATTGTCATCAATTTCTACTATGAAGAAGGGGATGCAGGTCAGTTTTTACCTCAAGTCAAAGATTTAGATATCCGTAACTTCAGAGTGAAAAAAGCTCAACGTGCTTTTGAGATTCGAGGTTTACCCCGTTCTGGTATCAGCGGTATTCGTATGACGGATGTTAGCTTTGAACAAGCCAGTTTGGGCGTCTTAGAAAACGCCAGTGATTTTAAACTGAGTCATGTCAGCATGAATGGAAAATCCTGGACAGGTCCTAAGTAAAACAGCTGAAGCGTATTTTTTTAACTCTATTTTGCCACCGATAGACAAGCTATATAGCAGGTTGAAAATGACAGAACTAACAAAAGGTTGTAGCCCACATATTGCCGATCCGGCCGCTATTCAGTTGAGCCTGTTACAGGTGCATCCACGCGACAATGTGCTGGTGGTATTACAGCCTTTAGCTTCAGGTCAGGCGTTGATTGACCCCTGGCAAGAAGTGCAGGCCAAAGACGATATTCAACCAGGCCATAAAGTGGCTCTGCAGCTAATTAAAAAAGGTGAGGCGGTGATCAAATATGGTTACCCCATAGGTGTTGCCCAACAAGATATTCCGGCTGGTAGCTGGGTGCATTCGCATAACCTGAAAACCTTATTATCTGATCAGATTGAGTATCAGTATCAGGGTTGTGAGGCTGAGGATTTCACTTTCCCAACCGAATTACCAACCCATTTTATGGGCTATCGCCGCGCCAATGGCCGGGTCGGTACCCGCAACGAGTTATGGATTGTAAATACCGTAGGTTGTGTCAATCGTGCGGCAATGAAAATAGCCGAAAAAGCCAATCAGCAGTTTGCTGGTTTAACAGATGGCATTTTTGCCTATACCCATCCATTTGGTTGTTCTCAGTTAGGCGATGATTTAAATCATACCCGCGCTGTATTAGCTGGCCTGATGCAAAACCCCAATGCCGGTGCTGTGCTGGTACTGGGCTTGGGCTGTGAAAACAATCAACTGGCGGCTTTACTCAACGCCTGCCCCGAATTGGATCAAAGCCGGTTACGCGCTTTTAACGCTCAGCAAGTAGAAGACGAGTTAGAGCAGGGCCTGGAGGCTGTTGCGGAGCTGGTGCAACTGATGCAGCAGGATAAGCGCACAGAATGCCCAGTGTCCGATTTAGTGGTCGGCATGAAATGTGGTGGCTCAGATGGGTTAAGTGGTTTAACTGCCAATCCGCTGGTCGGCCGTATGGCCGATTTAGTCTGCGCTGCAGGGGGTAAAGTCGTCTTGACTGAAACGCCGGAGATGTTTGGTGCTGAACAAGTGCTGATGAGCCGTGCTGCCAACAAAACTGTGTTCTCCGACATAGTTAGCTTGGTCAACGACTTTAAACAGTACTTTATCGACAACAAACAACCAGTGTATGAAAACCCAAGCCCGGGCAATAAGGCCGGTGGTTTAACGACCCTGGAAGAGAAATCTTTAGGTGCTATTCAAAAAGGTGGCTCCGCCAAAGTAACCCAAGTGATCCCTTATGGCGCTTTGGTGCAGCAACAAGGTTTAACTTTATTGCAGGGCCCCGGCAATGATGCGGTATCGTCCACTGCTTTAGCGGCCAGTGGCGCCACCCTGCTGCTTTTTACCACGGGCCGCGGCACCCCGCTGGGTTTCCCTGTGCCTACGGTAAAAATTTCGTCCAACAGCGATTTAGCCAAACGTAAACCGCAGTGGATAGATTTTGACGCCGGCGCTCTGTTGCAACAAGGCCAGAATGCGCAGGACTTTTCCTACCAGTTTTTCCGCGAGCTTATTGATATCGCCTCAGGTAAAAACACCAAAAACGAATTATCAGACAACAAAGAAATTGCCATTTGGAAAAATGGCGTGACCCTGTAAGGACTTTATATGGCCAACTTTAAACCTTTAGTACTTGATGACGACAGATTATTTCCGGCCGATCCAACAGTTCGCGCCATAGCCAGACGTTTGTATGCTGGCATTAAAAATCTGCCAATTGTCAGCCCCCATGGTCATACCGACCCGGCTTGGTTTGCCAGTAATGCTAATTTTGACAATGCCACCAGCTTACTATTGCTGCCGGATCACTATGTATTCCGTATGTTGTACAGTCAGGGGATTTCGCTGGAGTCTTTAGGTATTCGCACTAAAGACGGCACGCCGGTTGAAACGGATTACCGCAAAATTTTCCACACTTTTGCCCAAAATTATCATTTGTTCCGTGGTACACCATCCCGCATTTGGCTCGACAGCGTATTTCATGATGTGTTTGGTTTGGAACATGCATTAAACAGCGATACCGCAGATTTGTATTACGACAGCATCAACGAGCAGTTAGTCAAACCTGAATTTAAGCCCCGAGCTTTGCTGGATAAATTTAATATTGAACTGATAGCGACGACCGAAGGCGCGGTGAATTCGCTGAAACACCATGCGGCGTTAAAAGGCACGGGTTATGAAAAACGGGTGATCACCACCTTCAGACCTGATGATGTGATAGATGCTGACCGGGCTGATTTTCTGAGCAATATCAAAAAACTGGCAGAGCAAACAGGTCAGGACACTCATAGCTGGCAAGGCTATTTACAGGCTTTGCGTATTCGTCGGCAGTTTTTCCGCGACCATGGCGCGACCGCTACCGATCACGGTCATCCAACCGCCAAAACAGCCAATTTATCAGAACATGAAGCAAGCGCTTTGTTTCAGCTGTGTTTATCCGGCACTGCCAGCAAAGAGCAAACCGAGTTGTTCCGTGGCCAGATGCTGACGGAAATGGCCGGGATGAGCATTGAAGATGGCATGACGATGCAAATTCACCCTGGTGCCTTCCGAAACCATAACCCGTCGATTTTCGAACGTTTTGGTGCAGACAAAGGCGCGGATATTCCAAGCCCGACTGAATTTGTCAGTAACTTAAAACCTCTGCTGGATAAATACGGCAACAATGCCGCTTTGAAAATAATCCTGTTTACCCTGGATGAAACTACCTATGCCCGTGAACTGGCGCCTTTAGCTGGTCATTATCCAGCCTTAAAACTGGGTCCAGCCTGGTGGTTCCATGACAGCCCTGAAGGTATGTTGCGATTCCGTCATCAGGTCACTGAAACCGCAGGCTTTTACAACACAGTCGGCTTTAACGACGATACCAGAGCTTTCTTGTCTATTCCGGCCCGCCATGATGTAGCGCGTCGTATTGATTGCCGATTTTTAGCAGGTTTAGTGGCTGAACATCGCTTAAGCGAAGACGAAGCCCATGAACTGGCGCAGCAACTGACCTATCAGTTGGTAAAACAAGCCTATCAGTTGGACTAAGGGATTAAGCATGAGCATTGATATTCCTCGTTTACAGCCAGCGTTACTGGAACAGCTGCAAGGCAAACTGAAATTGCCAGCCTATGACCCTTCCGCTACAGGCATAGGCATAGTGCATATTGGCCCTGGTGCTTTTTTTCGGGCGCATCAGGCCTGGTACACAGATCTCGCGCTGAAATACGGCGGTGACTGGGGTATTTCTGTGGTGTCGATGCGTTCGAACGATTTGGCCAAAGCTTTAACACCGCAACAGGGTTTATACAGTCTGGTATTGCTGGATAAAACCACTGAATATCAGGTGGTCGGTTCTATTCGTGAGTTATTAGTGGCAGCAGAACAGTACGAGCAGGTACTGCAGCGTTTAGCGGCACCCAGTAGTTTTTATGTGACTTTAACCATCACCGAAAAAGGCTACTGCTTAAATGCCCTAGGTGAGCTGGATTTAACTCATGCCGATATCCAACACGATTTACAAAGTAACGTTAAAGCCCGATCTGCTATAGGTTTGCTGGTGCAGGCGTTATCTCTGCGTTTTGCTGCCAATGTGCCACCTTTTGTCCTGCTGAGCTGCGATAACCTGACAGACAATGGGCATAAACTCCGTAATGCAGTACTTACTTTTGCACGGCAAAAGCAACCCGCATTAGCCAACTGGCTGGAACAGCAGCTGTTATGTCCCTGCACTATGGTCGACAGCATCACCCCTGCCACCGATGAAGAATTGCCTAAACAACTAGCCTCAGAGCTGGGTTATCAGGACAACTGGCCTATTAAACGCGAAAAGTTCTGTCAGTGGGTGATTGAAGATATTCTGCCGGCCCACAGACCAGCCTGGCATCAGGTTGGAGTGACTTACACTCAGGATGTGAAAGCCTTTGAAAAAGCCAAGTTGCGGTTACTGAACGCACCGCATTCAGCTTTGGCCTATCTAGGCTCTTTGTGTGGTTTAGAAACAGTGTTTGATGCTATGCAGCAACCGGCGCTGCGCCAGTTTGTGCAGCAACTGGCGCAGGACGAAATTATCGGCTCTTTCCATGCACCTGCTGAATTAAACCCGACAGAGTATAGCGTCGATATTTTCCAGCGTTTCGATAACCCAGCTATCCGGCACTTATTGGCGCAAATTGCCTGGGACGGTTCACAAAAACTACCAATGCGGGTTTTTCCTATCATTCTGGATAACTTAGCCGCGGGCCGCTCTATTCGTTTATTAAGTCGGGTTGTTGCCGGCTGGCTGTTGTTTATCCGGCTGCGTTATCAACAACAACCCAATACGGCCTTGGTCGACCCTTTAGCGAACACCTTATTGGATTGCGCAGCGGCTTGCTCTGGTGATGCAGCTAAGGACACGGCGTTGTTTGTCGCTTTAGAGCAGGTATTTCCGCCCGCCTTGCAGCAATCAAATAGTTTCAAAGCTGAATTGACGTCCGCTTACCAGCAGCTTTGCCCATTACTTTTATCAGCTCAAGGCACTGATGTTGCCACTTTTTTACAGGATCTTGTGAAATGACCTCGTTATCTTCCTTACTTAAAGGTGGCTTGTTGTTACCTATTATTCAGGCCGAACAACCAGAGCAGGCTGTGGCTATTGCTAAGGCGATGCAACAAGGTGGGGTCACTGCAGTGGAAGTTGTACTGCGTACAGCTGCGGCTTTAGATTGTATCAGCGCTATTCGTGCTGAAGTACCACAACTGTTAACAGGGGCCGGTACTATTTTGTCAGCCAAAGATGCTAACAATGCTAAAGCTGCTGGTGCGCAGTTTCTGGTTAGCCCTGCCTGTACGCCTGAGTTACTAAAGGCCATGATCAACACTGAACTGGCTTTAGCTCCGGGCGTAGCCACACCTTCTGAAATGGCGATGGCATTGGAGCTTGGTTTAACAGAGCTGAAGTTTTTTCCTGCCCATTTAGCCGGTGGTATTGAAATGCTGAAAGCTTTATCAGGTATTTTTCAGCAGGTTCAGTTTTGTCCGACCGGTGGAGTGCACTTATCTAATCTGGCTGACTTTTTAGCTTTACCTAATGTGTTTGTGGTTGGAGGCTCCTGGTTGTCTCCTAAAGAGTGGGTGCAACAACAAAACTGGAATGCTATCACCGAATTAACCCGCCAGTCTGTCGCAGTGGCTGAACAAAGCCGGGTAAGGCATAACCGAGTTGCCTGATAAGGATTGATCCATGAAACAAGTAATAATTTTTGGCGAATGCATGGTGGAGTTATTCCAGCTGGTGGATAACGTTTACCATCAGGCCTTTGCCGGGGATGTATATAACACGGCGGTGTATTGCAAACGCAGTGCAGCTGCACAGCTGAATCTGAAGTTTTTATCTGCAGTAGGCACGGATTTAGTCAGTGACAAACTGATTGCCCAGCTGGAACAAGAGAAACTTGACAGCTCGCTCGTGCTGCGCACTAAAACAGCGCGGCCTGGTTTGTATATGATCAATACCGACTGTTTTGGCGAACGCAGTTTTGTCTATTGGCGCGATAGCTCAGCCGCTAAACAAAGTCTGGCTTTGTTTAGACAACACCACACTGTCGAGCGGTTATTACCAGCAGATGTGTTTTATTTCTCTGGCATCAGTCTGGCCATTTTGTCACTGGAGGATCGCGCCTATCTGTTTACGCTGATTAAAGAGTTAAAAGCTCAGGGCGTGCAGATTGTGTTTGACCCTAACTACAGGCCTGCACTCTGGCCTGACGCTGAGATTTGCCGCGCTAATTTTGATCAGGCTTATGCTTTGTCAGATCTTGCTTTGCCTGGGCTGGACGATCATAAAGTGCTGTACGGCAGTACCTCTGCTGCCGACGTTTTGGCTCAATTGCAAAAGCTGGGTGTCAAAGAGATTATCGTCAAAAATGGCTCGTCAGGAGTGCTTGGTTACAGTGAAGGAAAAAGCTTTCAATGTCCTGCAGTCCCTGTAAAAAAAGTAATAGATACCACAGCAGCAGGTGATTCTTTTAATGGGGGTTATCTGGCGGGGCGCCTGAATGGCTTATCGCCTTTAGCTGCTTGTCAGTATGCTGCGACTCTTGCCAGTTTTGTGGTGGAACACACAGGCGCCATTGTCACTAAAGAGCAATTCCGTGGTTTTTCCAGCCGTTTTAATTTGAGTACATTTAGCTAAAAGGAAATGAGTGATGTCTGCTGATCTGTCTATGTATTTTCCAACCCAGGCTGATATTCCGACTCAGTGGCGACTCACAGCTCCGATCGAACAGCGTGACTATTTACTCAATGGTGAGCTCTGTCAGTGGCAGGGCGATTTAGCTCCTGTCTACAGTCCGGTAGCACTTAGAAATAGCGCAGGTGAATTGACCCCAACTTTATTAGGCGCTACACCTTTAATGGACGAAACTGCTGCCAAAGCTGCTTTGGATGCAGCCTTAAAAGCTTATGATTTGGGCCGTGGTGTCTGGCCTTCTATGGCGGTGATGGAACGAGTGGCGGCTGTAGAGAAATTCCTTGCTGCTATGCTGCTGCAACGTGAAGCGGTGATCCGTTTATTGATGTGGGAAATTGGCAAACCTTTACCGGATGCCGCCAAAGAGTTTGACCGCACCTGCGACTATATCCGCGATACGGTACAAGCTTTAAAGCAACAGGACCGCAGCGCCAGCCACTTTGTGATAGAGCAGGGCACTTTAGGCAAAATACGTCGGGTTGCAGTGGGCGTCGCACTTTGTATGGGGCCTTTTAACTACCCGCTAAATGAAACCTTTACCACTTTGATCCCGGCTTTGATCATGGGTAACACTGTTATTTTTAAACCTGCTAAGTACGGTGTGTTATTAATCCAGCCTTTGCTTAAGGCGTTTGCAGATTCTTTTCCACCAGGTGTGATCAACGTGATTTACGGTCGTGGCCGTGAAACTGTCGGTGCTTTAATGGAAAGCGGCAGCGTGGATTTATTTGCTTTTATCGGCACCAACAAAGGCGCCAGTGACTTAAAAAAACTGCATCCACGGCCACACCGTTTGCGAGCTGTGCTTGGTCTTGACGCGAAGAACCCAGCCATAGTGCTAAGAGATGCCGACTTAGAATTAACAGTTAAAGAGGCTGTGGCCGGTGCGTTATCTTTTAACGGTCAACGCTGTACGGCGTTAAAGATCTTATTTGTTGAGCGTTCAGTTGCCGATGCTTTTGTGCAAAAACTGTCAGAGGCTATCAGTGCTTTGCAACTGGGTTTACCCTGGACCGACAAAGTGCAAATTACGCCTTTACCTGAGCCAGGCAAAGTCGATTTTTTACAAGGCTTAATAGCGGATGCTGTTACCCTCGGAGCCAAAGTCATCAATCCACAAGGCGGTCAAAGTTCAGGCTCGTTAATGCGTCCGGCTTTGTTGTATCCGGTCAATAGTCAGATGAGGTTGTATCAGGAAGAGCAGTTTGGCCCTCTGGTGCCGGTAGTGCCTTATGATGATATCAGTGAAGTCATTCATTATGTGATTCACTCCGACTTTGGTCAGCAACTGAGTATTTTTGGTCAGGACGCACGGCAAATAGGTGAGTTGGTGGACATGTTCGCCAATCAGGTCGGGCGTATTAACATCAACAGCCAATGTCAGCGTAGTCCGGATAGTTTCCCTTTTACCGGCCGGAAAAACTCAGCGGAAGGCACCTTGTCGGTGGAGGATGCTTTGCTGCAGTTTTCTATCCCCACTCTGGTGGCCTGTAAATACAACCCTGAACAAATTGCGCTGATGAAAGAAATGATTAAACAAGGTTCATCCCAGTTTTTAGCCACAGATTTTTTATTTTAAGCAGAGGGAAAACATGACTTCGGCATTTGGCCTTGCTGAACACAATGCCCGGTGAGATTTGTCTGTATCTCAGGCTTAGACAGATAAAAAGCTGTACAAAAACGAAGTCCCCCAGCCCCGGAAAGGCTGGGGGCAATGGTTGATTAGACTTTAAAACGTTTCACCATATCCATTAAACGAGAGGCCATACCCGCCAACTCCTGGCTTGCGGCGTTGGTCTGATTCGCTCCGGCAGAGGTTTGAACTGCTAAATCTTTAATAGCGACCAAACTTCTGTCGACATCACGGGCCACATGAGCTTGTTCTTCTGACGCTGTAGCAATAAGTAAGTTACGTTCATTGATATGGCTGACCGATGTACAGATTTGTTCAAAAGCCTGCCCGGCTTTGTTGGCCATATCGACCGTATTATCGGCAAGCCCTGTACTTGCTTCTATCGATTGTACCGCTTTGACTGTACCCTGACGGATATGAGTGATGAGTTGCTCAATTTCTTTGGTTGAGTTCTGAGTTCTGTGCGCCAAAGCCCTGACTTCATCTGCAACTACCGCAAAACCACGGCCTGCATCGCCAGCACGTGCTGCTTCTATAGCCGCGTTTAACGCCAGTAAATTAGTTTGCTCTGCCACGGCTCTGATCACGTCCAGCACCTGACCTATATTGTTGGCTTGAGTCGCCAGTTCCTGCACCAGTTCAGCGGAGGTTTTCATCTCAGCCGCCATTTTGCGGGTTTGGGCTATGGTGAGCCTCATTTCCTCAAGACTACGGCTGGCCAGTTCATTGGATTCTTTTGATGCATCAGAGGTCGATAAAGCGTTTTGTGCCACATCCTCTACTGCAACTGTCATCTCGTTCACCGCAGTAGCGGCTTGTTGTAATTCAGCATTTTGCAGATCAAGGCCTTCAGTACTTTGTGAAGTGACAATACTTAATTCCTCGGCCGCTGATGCTAACTGAGTGGCGGTGTTATTAATTTGGCTGATGGTATCTTTTTGACTTTGTTGTAAATGTTGCAAGCCAGAAAACAGCGCTCCAATTTCATTTTTACTTTCAACTCGGATATGGCTGCTTAAATCGCCTTGCGCCATGCGCTGAAAGTGCTCGCCAGCCAGCTCCAGAGGCTGGATCAGCATTTTTTTGATCAAATACCAGCTCATCACTAAAGCGGCCAGCGCAATAACCAGAAAGATAGCGCAAAGAATAGCTGTCGCTGTATAGCGATCAGAAGCTTCCTTCATAAAATTACTGTTTTTGATGCTGGCTTCTTCAACAAATTTCGCCACCATCTCCTGAGCTTTCGCATTGGTATCGCGAGCTTCGAGGTTGGCGATGACATAACTTTCGCTGGTCCCTGTTTGCAGCTCTTTTGCTGTTTTGTCGATAGCTGCAAAGTACAAAGAAAAAACTTTCTGCATGTCCTGCACTAACTCTTTATGGTCGCCTTTGAGGCCTACCTCAGCAAAAGCATTAAATTTTTCGACGGCTTCTTTCAGAAACATCTCACCACGTTGAGCACTGATCTGAGCCTTATCGTTTTGGCCGCCTTCTTTTTCGATAAAACCGCCAGCTAAGGCGAGTCTGCTGCGTAACAGCATGCCATAAACATCTGAGATAGGGTTTACTTGTAAGACGGATAATTGGTACAGATCAGCCATACCTTCTTCACTGGCTTTGGCGCTGTTCCAAGAGTAAAAGCTCAATATAGCCATACCGGCACTGAACATCAGCAGAATAGATAGAATTATATTTTTCAAATACATATCTTTGAAAATGGTTACTCCTTGTCTAGGATCTTTAGTCTGGCGGCTGAGTACTCTTTCTGGAGAAAGCACACTTAGTAACGAGTTAAATTACCTATTGTTTTTGCATAAAATCAGAGCTATCACTACGCCTGATACTATAGAACATAATAGCCAACATAGAGATCCAACATCCGTACTCTTTGTTTCTATCTGGATTTTGACAGATGCCGTTTTATCCGCTAAAACCCTATAAAGCGTCGTTTAGTATGAAATACTGAAGTATTTCATAGATTAATCTTTAAATTATTGTGTTTATTTTGCTGGGGAGCTTGAGCGTCTCAGTCTTGCACCATAGGGGATAGGTACTTAAGATAATTTTTTTGTATGCAAAGTGAGCAATGTCCTTGGTGCTGGATTATGTGGTCATCAATAGAGATTATGTTGTGACATCTGATAATTTATTTGAGTTACCCGTTTAATTTATCGGTGATGATGGTCGCTTTATTATTGTTTATTTCTTTGTCTGGTGTTGAGCAATAGTTTTATCGGGAGTGCATTAAGTCCGACTTTTATCGAATTATTAAATAATTTGGTTTTACAGTGATAGTCAGTAGATAAACCTATTGAGATTGACATTTTTGTGTGACTTTTGGCGAAAATAATCTGATTGCCAACAGTGAAAATAGTGAATAAGGGGACGAATTTGAACAACAAATATTGTGCTACCGTTGGCTCGCTGATGCTGCTGAGTGCCGGGAGTCAGGCCTTTGAGTGGGATGTCTACGGCAAGCTTGATCTGCAAGGCTTGTATGTAGATAAAGGCTTATACCGCTATGCCGACCAAGGTTGGCAAATTGAAGCGCCATTTACCAGACTGGGGTTTAAAGCTCGCCAGGAGCTGGTGGATAATCTTGACCTGATCGTGGTTTATGAGTGGCAGGTTAATGGTTTAGATGAGGCAAACAAAGACGACAGATTAGGCAGTCGTAACACCTACATAGGTTTTGCCGGAAATTGGGGCGAACTGGTTTTTGGTAAAAATGACACCCGCTTCAAAAAGTCTGAAGGTAAAATAGATTTATTCAACGAAACCCTCAATGACATAGCACAGTTAAGTGCGGGGCAGGACAGGCTAGAGAATATTATTGGCTATCAGAGCCCCGTGATTGAAGGTTTTCAGTTGCAAGCTACGTACCAGACTGGCGCCAGCGATGAGGTCGCTGGTGGCTATGATTGGACCTTAAGTTATGGTGACTCAGGTTTTAAAGCTTACCCTTACTATTTTGCATACAGTCAGGCGCGTGAGCTAAATAATATCGATGCTGAACGTATTCTGGCTCACTTTAAGCTGATGGAATTGTCTGGAGGTCAGTTATCGGCGGGTTTGATGTTGCAGCACAGTGAACATATAAGACGCAACGTTGAAGGCGATGCAGTGATGGCACAGCTTGCATATAAGCTTGAAGCTCTGACTTACAAACTGCAATGGCAGCGGGATGACAGTAAAATTCGTCATCCGGAAACCGGTACTTTGTGGAGTGTAGGTGCAGACTACGCCCTGAACAGTGAGATGGTGATTTATACCATGTTCTCTGCTCTGGATTTTGATACAGAGCAGGACGAATCTGCAGCTTTGGGTTTTAAATATAATTTTTAATCTGGTGTAGTGCTTGAAACGAAAACCCCGGTAAGCCGGGGTTTTTCTGTTTAAAAGAATGCAATGCTCTGTTTAGAAGTTGTCTTTTTTGCCAGTGTCTTTGGTAATTTTATCCAGATAGCCCATAGCAAAAGCTGAGACGACAAAGGTCATATGGATAAGCAGATACCACATAATTTTGTCATTGGGGATATTCTGGGTATCCATAAAAACTTTAAGCAAATGAATAGAGGATATAGCCACTATGGATGCAGCAACTTTGTTCTTTAACGAATTGGAGTCGAGTTTACCTAACCATCCGAGCTTTTCACTGTCACCATCGATATCCATGCGGGACACGAAGTTCTCATAACCAGAAAACATCACCATCACCAGCAAGCCACCAACCAGCGAAATATCAATTAAAGAAAGTACGACTAAAATCAGATCGACTTCCTTCATACTGAAAATAACAGGCATGATGGAGAATACTTCCTGAAAAAACTTCACACCAAGAGCCAGTAAAGCCAGACTCAGACCAAGATAAATAGGCGCCATTAACCAGCGGGTGGCGTACATCACCTTTTCGATTAGTTGTTCCATTGCAGCTCCTGTATTTTTAACGACTTCACTTTATGGGGGAAATAGTACGGAAATTCAAGTCTCTGGCCGTTTTACTTTGCTGTAAAATATCGCACAATGAGCCCCGTTACCCGCAACAGTATCAGCACAGTGCTCTGATGCTGTTAGTTTGTCTGGGCCTTTATGCCAAGGAATTTCTGAATGAAAAAAACACTGCTTACACTGGCGTTGTCCATCGCCACTTTTGCTCATGCCGACGAAGGCATGTGGCAGCCTCATCAATTACCTGAACTAGAACAACTCCTCAAAGAAAAAGGTCTGGAAATTGATACCAAAAGTATTGCTCAGCTTACAGCCTTTCCAATGAACGCTGTGATTAGTTTAGGTGGTTGCACTGCCTCTTTTGTCTCTAATCAGGGGTTAGTAGTGACGAACCATCATTGTGCTTATGGCAGTATTCAGCACAACAGCACAGCGGCTAATAATTTGCTGGCTAAAGGTTTTTTAGCGAAAGAGTTAGACGAAGAATTACCGGCAGCTCCAGGGTCTAAAATTTTTGTGACTCAGCAAGTGACTAATATCACAGCGCAAATCAACCAGGAATTATCGCCTTCGCTCAAGGGCAAAGAACGTTTTGATAAAATTGACGAGCTGCGTAAAGAGCAAGTTGCTGCTTGCGAAACTCCGGGTTACCGCTGTGAGGTGTATAGTTTTCACGGTGGTTTAGAGTATTACCTGATCAAACAAATGGAAATTCGTGATGTACGTTTAGTGCATGCGCCAGCTTCAGGTATAGGTAAATTTGGTGGTGATATCGACAACTGGATGTGGCCGCGTCACACAGGTGACTACTCATTTTATCGTGCCTATGTCGGCAAAGATGGTCAGCCTGCTGATTTCAGCGCAGAAAATGTGCCTTTTACTCCACCTTCCTATTTAAAAGTATCTGCTAAGCCACTGAAAGAAAATGACTTTGTAATGGTTATCGGTTATCCGGGCCGTACCAACAGATACAACACGGCAGCTGAAGTGGAAAACCAGTTCACCCAGGTGTTGCCTTTATCCAAAGCCTATCGTGAAGAAGCGATAGAGGTGATTAAACAATACTCAGCTGAAGGCTCAGAAGCTCGGATAAAATATGAAAGTATTCTGGCGTCACTGGCTAATTATGCGAAAAACTTTGAAGGGATGATCGCCAGTTACCAGAAAGGTGATACTCAGCAACGTAAAGATCAGTTTGATAAAGCACTGAATCTATGGATTAAATCCAGCCCGGCCCGTCAGGCGAAGTATGCAGCTGCGGTGCGTAATCTGCAGCAGTTGTTGCAAGAGGAACAGCAATATCAGCAGCGTGATCTGATTCTAGGTTATCTGAGTTATGGCCAATTATTTAACACTGCCAAACGTTTATATCGTTTAGCTCATGAGCAGCAAAAACCAGACGCAGAGCGTGAAATAGGCTACCAGGAACGTGATTTGGAGCGTTTTTCTGCCAGCATGAAGCGTTTGTCGCGCAGTTTTGATGCCAAAGTAGAACAAGAGTTGATGCTGCATTTTCTGCAACATTACGCCAAATTACCGGCTGGTCAGCGTTTAAAAGCTTTGGATGGTTATTTTGGTATAGGTTCTGCTGAGCTGGATGTCGCAGCGCTTCGCACCAAACTGGAAGCTCTGTATCAGGCGACTAAGTTGTCGGATGAAGTCGAGCGTTTAGCCTGGATGGGCAAATCAGTAGACGACTTTAAAGAGAGTGCCGATCCTCTGATCCAATACGCTGTTGCTATGTACGAGACCGATATCGCCTTAGAAAATGCAGAAAAAGAACACAAAGGTAAGCTAGCCGTGGTGCGTCCGCAAGTGATGGAAGCCATCATTGCGTTTAACAAAGCCAATGGCAAAGCAGTGTATGCCGATGCCAACAGCACCTTGCGTGTCACTTATGGTTCTATCAAAGGTTACCAGCCAAAAGATGCGGTGTCTTATCAGCCATTTACCACAGCTGCTGGTATTTTGCAGAAGCAAACGGGTATAGAGCCATTTGACGCACCGCAGGCTCAGATCGAAGCGTTAAAACAAGGCGATTTTGGCATCTACAAAGATGCGGTCTATAACCACCTGCCGGTCAACTTCTTAAGCACAGTGGATACCACTGGTGGGAACTCAGGTTCACCTACGCTGAACGGTAAAGCTGAATTAGTGGGTTTGTTATTTGATGGCGTGATTGAAGGCATCATTGGCAATTGGGACTATGACCCTGCCACCAACCGCTCTATCCATGTCGACAGCCGTTATATGTTATGGCAAATGGAGAAGGTAGATGGTGCGACCAACCTGATTAAAGAAATGGAAATCGTCAAAGAATAAACGGAAATGGACGACCTTGAGGGTCGTCCTTTGTTTTTCTGCTGCATTTGATGACAGCTTCCAGCTCTTTCACTGTTGGATCTGCTGTCTAAACCGTCTTTTTCTGTGCTAGCTATTCTTAGTAAGCCTGCTTTTGCAGTAAGATACGCCTCATTTCGTAGCTATCAGAGCTTCGACTGCTGAAGTGATAGAAGGGTTAAAGTTCGTGGATCAGAAAGTTCAGGTAAAACTTATCATACGTCGTGTGCCTATGCAGGCGGCTCTGACTTGGCTGACTAAAGCCTGGGAGTTGTTTCGTCAAGCACCTGCAACGCTGATTGCTATGGTGGCTTTTACCACAGTGCTGAGTTTAGTGGCGCAGTTGCATCCTGTGCTTGGTGTGATTTTGGTACTGGCCAATCCGTTTTTAACCGCTGGTTTTTATAAAACTATAGTGCTGCTGCAACAACAAAAAGCTGTTGAGTTTCAACTGCTGTTTAGTGTGTTTAAAGAAGAACGTTATCGCCGTACTTTTATCAGGTTAGCTGGTGCCAACTTGCTGGCGAATATTCCTTTAATGCTATTGGCCGCCCAGTTGATGGAACAAACTCAGGCTGGCGTGGTTGACCCTGTCACTATGTTTTTGCTCGCTGTGGTCTTGAGTCTGGTGTTTATGTTGTTTGCCTATGCGGTTGCTATTGCCTATTTCCTTAATGAGCAACGATTACAGGCTATTTTAATGGCCAGTCTAACGGCGTGCTGGCGTAATGTAGGTGCCTTAACTTTGTTTGGTATTTTGTCAGTCGCTTTGGGCATGCTGGGTATAGCCACTTTGGGCTTTGCTTTTATTGTCATAGTTCCAACGCTGCAAGTGGCGTTCTTTTTATCCTTTAGTGCCTTTTTTGCCTTGCAGCTGGACGATTCAGCGCCTGCGGTGCTGGAAGTATAAGCATGACAGAGCCCCAGCCCTCGCAACAGCCAAAGCTTTTAACAGAGCAGGAATTGCGGCAATGGCTGTTGGCTTTGCTATCACGCCGTGAATACAGCGCGCTGGAGCTGAAACAAAAGCTCAAGCAAAAAGGTGCTTCGGCAGAACAAATTACTGAATTACTGGACTGGGCGCAGCAACGGGATTACCAGAACGAGTTACGTTATGCCCGGATGCAGGTCAATGCAAAGTTGCATAAAGGCTACGGATGGTTTTACATTAGCCAGTTTTGTGCACAGCAGGGCATCAACAAAGAACTACAACAGCAACTGCTGGAAGAATTAGATATCGACTGGTTTGAGGTCGCCACAACGGCCTATCGGAAAAAATATGCGGATAAACCCATAACGGATTATCAGGACAAACTTAAACGGATGCGTTATTTACAAAGCCGAGGCTTTGGCAGTGACACTATCCAACTTGTATTTGCAGAGCTTAAAGAAGAGTAAGATATGTATATGACTTCGGCACAACTTCGCCGCGCTTTCCTGGACTTTTTTGCCAGTAAAGGCCACCAAATCGTTAGCAGCAGTTCACTGATCCCAGGTAATGATCCAACCTTACTCTTCACCAACGCTGGTATGGTGCAGTTTAAAGACGTGCTTTTAGGCCAGGACAAACGTAGCTATAACCGCGCTGTCACAGCACAACGTTGTTTACGCGCCGGCGGTAAGCACAACGATTTAGAAAACGTAGGTTACACAGCCCGTCACCATACCTTCTTTGAAATGTTAGGTAACTTCAGCTTTGGTGATTACTTCAAACAGGACGCTATTCAATACGCCTGGGAGTTTTTGACTGAAGTGGTCAAGCTGCCTAAAGAAAAACTCTGGATCACTGTCTATGCCACAGACGACGAAGCTTTTGACATCTGGACCAAAGAGATTGGTGTGCCACTGGAGCGCGCTATCCGTATTGGCGATAACAAAGGCGCGCCTTATGCTTCAGATAACTTTTGGGCTATGGGGGACACAGGTCCTTGTGGTCCTTGTACTGAAATTTTCTATGATCACGGCGACCATATCTGGGGAGGCCCACCGGGTTCACCAGAAGAAGACGGCGATCGTTTTATTGAGATCTGGAACAACGTCTTTATGCAGTTTAACCGTCATGCCGATGGCCGGATGGAACCCCTGCCAAAACCAAGCGTGGATACAGGCATGGGCTTGGAGCGTATTGCAGCTATTTTGCAAAACGTGCACAGCAACTATGAAATTGATACTTTTGCGGCGCTGATTAAAGCCACTGCGGAAATTACTGGTGCAAAAGACTTAAACGACAAGTCGTTACGTGTAGTGGCTGACCATATCCGCAGCTGCTCTTTTTTAGTGGCTGATGGTGTGATGCCATCTAATGAAGGCCGTGGTTATGTGCTGCGCCGTATTATTCGCCGCGCTATCCGTCATGGTAATAAGCTGGGCGCTAAAGGCGTGTTTTTCAGCAAATTGGTGGGCGCTTTAGCCGAACAAATGGGTGAAGCTTACCCAGAGCTTATTGAAAAGCAGGCCGTCATTGAAAAAGTGCTGGCATTAGAAGAAGAGCAGTTTGGTAAAACTTTAGAGCGTGGTCTGGGTATTCTCGAAGAGGCTTTAGCAGGACTGAATGGCAGCACTGTGATCCCGGGCGAAGTCGCCTTTAAGCTATATGATACCTACGGTTTCCCGCTGGATTTAACCAGTGATGTAGCGCGTGAACGTGGTTTAACTGTGGATCAGGCCGGTTTTGAAGCCGCAATGGAAGCCCAGCGTAAACGTGCTCAGCAGGCTTCTAACTTTGGTGCGGATTACAATCAGGCCTTAACGTCAGCCCAGTGCACCGACTTTACCGGCTACACCCAAATTCAGGGCAAAGCTAAAGTGGTGGAAATTCTGCTCGAAGGCAAGGCGGTGAATGCTTTGGCAGATGGCCAGCAAGCTTTAGTCATTCTGGACCAAACGCCATTTTACGCCGAGTCTGGTGGTCAAGCCGGTGATGCTGGTGTATTAACGCTGGCCAATGGTGCAGTCTTTACCGTGGCTGATACCATCAAAGTGGGCAAAGCTTTTGCCCATAAAGGCAGTTTAAAAGGTGCTTTGGCAATTGGCGATTTAGTCGATGCGGCCATTGATAATGCCCGTCGTGAAGCTATTCGTAAAAACCACTCTGCCACCCACTTGTTGCACGCTGCGCTGCGCACTGTTTTGGGTGAGCATGTCACTCAAAAAGGCTCTTTGGTAGGTTCAGAACGTTTACGTTTTGACTTCTCACATTTTGAAGCAGTAAAAGCCGATGAAATTCGCCGCATTGAGCAGATGGTGAATGAGCAAATTCAGCAAAACCACGAAGTGTTGACCCGTCTGATGAATGTCGATGACGCCAAAGCTGCAGGCGCTATGGCGCTGTTTGGTGAGAAATACGATGACGAAGTGCGTGTACTGAGTATGGGCGACTTCTCGATTGAACTTTGTGGTGGTACGCACGTGTCCCGCACCGGTGACATCGGCCTGTTTAAAATTGTGGTTGAAAGCGGCATAGCTGCTGGTATTCGCCGTATTGAAGCTGTGACTGGAGAAGGCGCTTTAGCTTTTGTGCATAAGCTGGAACAACAAGCTCAAACTGTAGCCTCAATGCTCAAAGGCGACATTTTCTCTATTGCTGACAAAGTGCAGCAAGCTATGGACAGCCGCAAAGCCTTAGAGAAAGAGCTGGAGCAATTAAAAGCTAAACTCGCCAGTGCTGCCGGTGCTTCCTTGCTGGAGCAGGTGCAGATGATTAACGGCGTGAAAGTGCTGATTGCAGAACTCAAAGGCGCCGATCCAAAAGCTTTCCGCACTATGGTCGATGAGCTGAAAAACAAATTAGGTTCAGGCATTATGTTACTGGCTACAGCAGCTGATGGCAAAGTTAGTTTAATCGCTGGCGTGACCTCTGATTTAACCGCCAAAGTGCAGGCTGGTCAGTTGATTGGCTGGGCTGCTGAGCAAGTTGGGGGTAAAGGTGGTGGTAAGCCAGACTTAGCTCAGGCTGGTGGCACTGATGTGGCCGCCTTACCTGCTGTACTCAAAGCTGCTGCCGACTATATTGCGGCTAAGCTGTAATACTCAGTGGCTTTATATGTGCAAAAATTCGGGGGTACCTCAGTAGGTACCCCCGAACGTATCGAAGCTGTGGCAGAGCAGGTGATTCAGACTGTGCATGCTGGTCATAAAGTAGTAGTGGTGGTGTCCGCGATGGCAGGCGAAACCAACAGACTGCTTGGGTTGGCGCATCAGATTGACAGTCGTCCCTCGACCCGCGAACTGGATATGCTCGCCGCCAGCGGTGAGCAGGTTAGTATTGCTCTGCTGGCGATGGCGCTGATTAAACGCGGCCATCCGGCAGTGTCTTTATTGGCTGACCAGATTGGTATTCTGACTGACAATAAATTCAGCCGTGCCCGTATTTTATCTGTAGGTACAGAACGTTTGTTGCAGGAGTTGGAGCAGGGCCATATTGTCATAGCTGCTGGTTTTCAGGGCCGGGATATTGAAGGCAATATCACCACTTTAGGCCGTGGCGGTTCTGATACCACAGCAGTGGCCTTGGCTGCGGCATTAAAAGCCGACGAGTGTCAGATATTTACCGATGTCGACGGTATTTACAGCATGGACCCGCGTATTTGTGCTGATGCGTTCCGGCTGCCTTATGTCGACGCGTCCAGTATGCTGGAACTGGCCAGTTTAGGCGCCAAAGTATTGCATTCCCGCTCTGTTGAATACGCAGCTATGCATCAGGTGCCGGTGCGGGTGTTATCCAGCTTCAAACCCGATCAGGGAACTTTAGTGTGTTATGAGGACCAGAACATGAGTGTACCAGCAGTGACAGGACTGGCTTGCCAGACCGGCGAAGTCTGGCTGGAGCTGAATGAGCTCAGTAGTGAGCTACATATCGCATTACTGAAGGAGTTCGCCCGTTTAGCTATTGAGACCGATATGTTAAAGGTGCAGTATGCGCAGTCAGGTTTAGTACAAATGCAGTTTAGTTTGAACCAAAATGACCTGAATACTGTAGAAGATATCTGTAATGAACTGAAAAAGAAGCAAAATTTTACGCTGCAAAGCAGGAAGTCTTTGGGCAAATTATCTATAGTAGGGATAGGGCTAAAATCAAATCCTGTTATTACAGCGACAGTATTTGAACAATTACAGTTATTAGCCGTACAAGTTGTGGCTGTCAGTTGTGCCGAAATTAAATTATCTATCGTCGTGCCAGAGACTGAATTGAATAAAGTCGCTGTCGCTTTACACACTGTCTTATTGGGTTCAGTTAATTAATTTCAAGGTTTTCATAAATTTGTCAGCTGAGTTATTATGATGCTGACAGGTCTGCGCAGTACGATCAAACAGGCGCAACCATTGGAAGCTGGGATCATACAAAAGGAGCAAAGAATGCTTATTTTAACGCGTCGTGTTGGTGAGACCCTGATGATTGGTGATGAAGTCACGGTCACAGTTTTAGGCGTCAAAGGAAATCAGGTTCGTATCGGTGTGAATGCACCAAAAGAAGTGTCAGTGCACAGAGAAGAGATTTATATGCGCATTCAGGCTGAAAAAGGCACTCCTGGTGGCTTTAGCGGCGATGACGATCAATAAGTTTTAAGCTTTACCATTTTTAGAAATTGTATATTTTTAACGCTTTGTAGCGAATATTTAGTCGAATTGTTTAAAAGGTCAGCAAACGCGCTTTCCAGCTCCAAAAATTGTTTGACTTATTTTCCTGAGACATTAATATACACGCCGCAACGTAGTGCGGAGAAGTGGCCGAGTGGCTGAAGGCGCACCCCTGCTAAGGGTGTATAGGGGAAACTCTATCGAGGGTTCGAATCCCTCCTTCTCCGCCAGTTGTACTGTTAAGAATTGGATGCATAGCTCAGCTGGATAGAGTACTCGGCTACGAACCGAGCGGTCGGAGGTTCGAATCCTCCTGCGTCCACCACTTAACTACAACAGCGATTTGCAAGAAAGAAAGTACCAGATGGATGCATAGCTCAGCTGGATAGAGTACTCGGCTACGAACCGAGCGGTCGGAGGTTCGAATCCTCCTGCGTCCACCACAACTAAACCTGCTAAGTGCAGGTTTTTTTGTTTTTAGAATTCAATAAAATAAAGCTCAGAGTGGACGTGAGGAGGTGAGATCCTCCGTCAGGTTCGACAAAATCGCCGGGAGCGATTTTGGACGAGCGAAGCTCGGCCCGCAGGGCAAGTGGCAGGACGCCACTTGCAATCCTCCTGCGTCCACCACAACTAAACCTGCTAAGTGCAGGTTTTTTTGTTTTTCGCATCCCTGCGAAAAATCCTTTCGGGACCCGCCATGCGGCGGTCCAAAAACGCTCCAGGCGTTTTTGTGTTTTTAAAATTCAGCTAAATAGATCTGCGATGGTGGACACAGGCGGATGAGATCCTCCTATCTCCTCGCAGAGCTCGTCGTGTTCAATCGGCAAGACGCCAAACTGTTGGCGTCTTGAGAGCCCTATTTCACGGTTCGAGCCATTTGCCGGGAGCAAATGGCGACAGCCGAAGGCTGGCCCGCAGGGACGTTTGCCAGGACGGCAAACGCAATCCTCCTGCCGCGAAGTCTTAGCTTCTGCAGTTTCTCTTTTGCTCTTTCGAGTTCCAGCAGAGTTCCAACCCAAATCTAAGCCGCCCGTTCCCCGCCATAACAATCCCCAAGCGTAGCCTCCAAAGCGCGAACCACCTGACCTCTGTTCAGCACCCCAGCCACCGAGCCATTCTCCAGCACAGGCAGCTGATGCAAATGCAGACTGGTAAAAATCACGGCGCTATCTACCAGGCTGTCGGATGCAAGCACAGTCACTACCTTTTTACTCATTACTTGCGCTATGGTGTTGTGCAAGCTACAAAAGTAGCTGGCGTGTAACATAGCAGTCAAACAATCCTGTTCAGACAAATAACCAACCAGTTCATTGTCTTTGTTAAATACTGGCGAACCCGTCAGATGAAATTCTCGCAGTTGCTGCACGGCCTGAACTATCGTATCGTCTTGTTGCAGACGCGGAAATTCACGCTGGTATATATCTCGTACTGTGCTCATGGTTTTCCTCCTTTGAAGCTATAACGGCAGAATAAGCCTGATAAATGCGTCGATGAAAACGAATTAATAAGCTTGCCAGTATCGTAATTTCTGATTAGAAAACTTTGCCGCAAGCAGAGAAGGGGCCTTAAAGGAATGAAACGTATGTTTTATGTGCAGTTAAATCAGTGCAGACAGATTTTTGCTTTACCTTTGATGCCTCTTTTGTATAATGGCGCCTCCAACGCTAGGGGCATAGTTCCAATTGGTAGAACAGCGGTCTCCAAAACCGATGGTTGGGGGTTCGAATCCCTCTGCCCCTGCCACTTCATTCTGATATGAATTCTTTA
>Ga0247725_1000244_pt1 | contig 52629 bp, 52 predicted proteins | sample OKSTACKMCFT3sol_FD_183021 | JGI IMG/M metagenome (GOLD analysis project Ga0247725, IMG submission 183021) | Subsurface sediment microbial communities from gas well in Oklahoma, United States - OK STACK MC-FT3-sol | ecosystem: Environmental > Terrestrial > Deep subsurface > Rock core/Sediment...
CTGGCGCGCCGAGCGGCCGCCCAGGGCGGCGCGGCGGCCGAGGGGCGCGTGCGCTCCGGCCACAACGCGTCCGAGATCGTGGTCGCGGCCAAGGATCGCCAAGGCCTGTTCGCTGACCTGGCCCTGACCATCTCGTCGCTGGGCGGCAACGTGGTCGGCGCGCGGGTCTTCACTTCGCGCCAGGGCCAGGCCCTGGACGTCTTCTATGTGCAGGACGCCACCGGCGCGCCTGTGGGCTGCGAGAACCCGCGCGCCCTACGGCGCCTCGCGGATGCGCTGGAAGCGGCCGGTCGGGGCGAGCCCATGGCGGTGGAGCCACGTCGCGGGGCCGACCAGGCGCGCGCCGCGGCCTTCGCCATCGCGCCCAGCGTCACCGTCGACAACGAGGCGTCGGACGACGCGACCGTGGTCGAGGCCTCGGGCCGCGACCGTCCGGGCCTGCTGCACGCCCTGGCCAAAAGCCTGGCCGACAGCGGCCTGTCGATCCAGTCGGCCCATATCGACGGTTATGGCGAGCGGGCGGTCGACGCCTTCTATGTCCAGACCGCGGAAGGCCAGAAGGTCACCGACACGCGGCGGATCAACGTGCTGAAGGCCGGCCTGCTGGACGCGCTGGAGCAGAACGAAGCCGGCGCGCCCGCCGCCCGGCCGGGCCTGCGGCGCGCCCGCGCCAGCGTGGCCCGGTAGACGCGAGGCTACTTGCCGGCCGCTTCGATGGCCGCGTCGATCTCAGCCAGCGAATGATAGCCCGGCTCCATCTTGCGGCCGTTGACCTCGAAGGTCGGGGTGGCGGTGACGTCGTTCTCGCGCGCGTTGCGCTCGACCCGCGCGTTCAGCGCCTTGATCTGGGCTTCGTCGGTCACGCACTGGGTGAACTGGTCTTCGCTCATGCCCGACGACTTGGCGATCTCGAGCAGGGTCTCGCGGGGGGTGTCGAACACGCCGGGCTGGCTGGCGAACACGGCGTCGACGACGGGGAAGTACTTGTCCTTGCCGGCGCAGCGCGCCAGCAGGAAGCCCGCCGAGGCCACCGTCACTTCCGAGCCGCCGCCGACCAGCATCTCGCGGAACACGTAGCGCACCTTGCCGGTGTCGATATATTTGGCCTTGAAGGCCGGATAGACCTCACTCTGCCACTTCGCGCAGACCGGGCAGCCGACCGAGGCGTATTCGACCACGGTGATCTTGGCGTCCTTGTTCCCCAGGCTCATGTCGTCGGCTGTCGCGCCCGAGGCGGAGGGCTTGTTGCAGGCGGACAGGGCCAGGCTGGCGAGCATGGCGGCGGCGAGGGCGAGACGGCGCATCGAGTTTCGAACCTTTGGTTTAGCGGCGCGCCATCAAAGGGAGGATCGGCGGCCGGGTCAATCGCCGACAGGCGGCGCCCGCCCTTGACGCCTCTGGCCCAAACGCCCAGAAGCCGCTCGTGACCGACGCCGCCGCTCCCGCCCCCGCCGAACAGCCAAAAGCCCCCAAGAAGGGCGGCTTGCTCAAGTCTTCGGCGATCTATTCGGGCCTGACCCTGGTCAGCCGGTTCATGGGCTTCGCGCGCGATCTGGCGGTCTCTTATCGCATGGGCGCCAGCGCCACGCCGGCGGCCGACGCCTACAACGCCGCCCTGGCGTTTCCGAACCTGTTCCGCCGCTTCTTCGCCGAGGGCGCCTTCGCCGCCGCCTTCGTGCCGGCCTACGCCAAGTCGCTGCAGCGCGACGGCGAGGAGAAGGCCGACATCCTGGCCGCCGACGCCATGGCGACCCTGGCGGCCTCGACCATCATCATCACCGTCATCTGCCAGCTGGCCATGCCGTGGCTGATGATGCTGATCAGCCCCGGTTTCGGCTGGGGCACCGAGAAGTACAAGCTGGCGGTGCTGCTGACCCAGATCACCATGCCCTATCTGCCCTGCATGGCGATCGTGGCGCACCTGTCGGGCGTGCTGAACGCCCGCGACCGCTTCATCCTGTCGGCCGGCGCGCCGATCCTGCTGAACATCGCCACCCTGGCCTTCATCCTGCCCCAGACGACGGCGGTTGGGGCGGCCCAATGGGGCTCTGTCGGGGTGGTCGTGGCGGGCGTCGCCCAGGCCGCCCTGCTGGTCTGGGGCGTCAACAAGTCGGGCGCCAAGGTCCATTGGCGACTGCCGCGCCTGACGCCGGAAGTGCGCGAACTGATCGGCAAGGCCATTCCCGGGGCGCTCGCCGCCAGCGCCACCCAGGTCAACATCTTCATCTCCGGCAACCTGGCCAGCCACGTGCCCGGCGGCCGGACCTGGCTGGCCACCGCCGACCGCCTGTACCAGCTGCCGTTGGGCCTGGTCGGCGTGGCCATCGGGGTCGCCCTGCTGCCGCGCCTGTCGCGGGCCGTGAACTCCGGCGATCGCGAGGACGCCCAGAGCGCCATGGACCAGGGGATCACGCTCGCCATGGCCCTGACCTTGCCGGCGGCGGCGGCCCTGGTCGCCATGCCCGGCTTCCTGTCGGACGGCCTCTATACGCGCGGGCAGTTCACGGCCTTCGACGCCAGCCAGACGGCGGCGGCGCTGTTCTTCTACGGCCTGGGGACCCCGGCCTTCGTGCTGCAGCAGCTCTATTCGCGGGCCTTCTTCGCGCGCGGCGACACCAAGAGCCCGATGCGCTTCGCCCTGGTCTCGGTGGCGGTGAACATCATCGTCGGCATCGTCCTCTTCAAGCTGATCGGGGTGAAGGGCATCGCCGCCGCCACGGCCATCGCCTCGTGGCTGAACGTCGCCCAGATGGCCGTCGTCCTGGGCCGCAACGGCGAGTATGGCCCCTCGACCCAGACCTGGTCTCGCTTGTCGCGGATCCTGCTGGCGAGCCTCGGCATGGGGGCCCTGATGGCGGCGGCCTCGCACTATCGCGACCTGATCGAGGCGCCGCTGCGCGCCATGGGCCTGACCGGCCACGCGATCGGCGCCAAGGAGTTCGCCCTGGCGCTCACTTGCCTGGCCGGCGTGGCGGTCTATCCGCCGCTGCTGTTCCTGTTCGGCGGGGTCAAGCCGGCCGAGCTGAAGGCGGCCTTAAGGAGGGGCAAGGCTTGATCCGCGCGGGCGAGGGCGCTAACCAGCGGGCCATGGCTTCGATCGGTCTCCTCGCGCCGCGATGGCGCGGCTTCAACTGACCCTGATCCCCGCGCCCCTCTCTTCGGATTTGGCGCGCGGTTCGCGCCTCCGTGCGCTCGCCATCCTTTTCGCATTCGACAGCAAGGCTTAGAGCCATGACCGACCAAGCTCCCGTCACCTATGCGGGTCCGTCCCGCGTGCTTTCGGGCGTCCAGCCCTCGGGCGCCCTGCACCTGGGCAACTATCTCGGCGCGCTGGTGAAGTTCACCCGCCTGCAGCACGAGATCGACACCTTCATCTTCGTGGCCGACTTGCACGCCATCACGGTCTGGCAGGACCCCGCGGCTCTCGCCCAGCAGACCCGCGAGATCGCGGCGGCCTACATCGCCTCGGGCCTGGATCCGGACAAGGCGACGATCTTCCCGCAGTCGGCCGTGCGCGAGCACGCCGAGCTGGCCTGGATCTTCCAATGCGTGGCCCGCCTGGGCTGGCTGGACCGCATGACCCAGTTCAAGGAGAAGAGCGGCAAGCACAAGGAGCGCAGCTCGGTGGGTCTCTACACCTATCCGGTGCTGCAGGCCGCCGACATCCTGATCTACAAGGCCACCCACGTGCCGGTCGGCGAGGACCAGAAGCAGCACCTGGAGCTGACCCGCGACATCGCCGGCAAGTTCAACCACGACTTCGGCATGCCGGGCTATTTCCCGCTGCCAGAGCCTCTGATCCAGGGGCCGGGCGCGCGGGTCATGAGCCTGCGCGACGGCTCGGCCAAGATGAGCAAGTCCGACCCGTCGGACTATTCGCGCATCAACCTGACCGACGACGCCGACGCGATCGCCGCCAAGATCAAGAAGGCCCGCACCGACCCCGAACCGCTGCCGGAAACGGTCGAGGAGCTGGCCGCCCGCGCCGAGGCCGACAACCTGGTCGGCATCTTCGCCGCCCTGGCCGGCAAGACCAAGGCCGAGGTGCTGGCCGAATACGCGGGCAAGGGCTTCGGAACCTTCAAGCCGGCCCTGGCCGAGCTGGCGGTCGAGAAGCTGGCCCCGGTCGGCGAGAAGATGCGCGGCCTGCTCGGCGATCCGGCGGTGCTGGACGCCATCCTGGCCAAGGGCGCGGAAAAGGCCCGCGAAGCCGCCGCCCCGACCCTGGCCGAGGTCAAGAAGCTGGTCGGCTTCTGGGGGGCTTAGGGTTCAGAGGCCCCTTCTCCCCTTGCGGGAGAAGGTGGCCCGAAGGGCCGGATGAGGGGTTGTCCAAACGAAAATCGCCGCGACGGCGGCAAGCCAGTCGCGGCGGTCTCTTTCCTCGACCCCTCACCCGACCCGCTACGCAGGTCACCCTCTCCCGCAAGGGGAGAGGGATTTAGATCCGTTCCGGAATCCGCACCATCATCCGCTCGTAGCCCTTCACGAAGGTCGAGTAGACGCGCTTGGGCTCTTCCAGCACCTCGATCTTCGGGAAGCGCTTGAGGATCTCTTCCCAGACGATGCGCAGCTGCATCTCGGCCAGGCGGTTGCCGACGCAGCGGTGGATGCCGAAGCCGAACGACAGGTGGCGGCGGGCGCCGGGGCGGTCGATGATGAACTTGTCGGCGTCCTCGATCACCGTGTCGTCGCGGTTGCCCGAGACGTACCACATGATGACCTTGTCGCCCTTCTTGATGGTCTGGCCCGAGAGCTCGTAGTCCTCCAGCGCCGTGCGGCGCATGTGGGCCAGCGGCGTCTGCCAGCGGATGATCTCCGAGACCATGTTCGGGATCAGGCTGGGATCGGCGCGCAGCTTGGCCTCTTCCTGCGGGTTCTTCGACAGGGCGTAGAGGCCGCCGGTGATTGAGTTGCGGGTCGTGTCGTTGCCGCCGACGATCAGCAGGATGACATTGCCCAGGTACTCCATCGGCGGCATGTCGCGGGTGGCCTCGCCATGGGCCAGCATCGAGATCAGGTCGCTGCCGGGCTCGGTCTGGTTGACCCGCTCGTTCCACAGATTGGTGAAATAGGCGAGGCACTCCAGCAGCTCGGCGCGGCGGGCCTCCTCGCTCTCGACCAGACCGCTTTCCGGCGAGGCGGTGGCGACGTCGGACCAACGGGTCAGCTTGCGGCGCTCTTCCCAGGGGAAGTCGAACAGGGTGGCCAGCATCTGGGTGGTCAGCTCGATCGAGACCCGGTCGACCCAGTCGAACGGCTCGTTGATCGGCAGGTCGTCCATGATGCGCTGCACGCGCTCGCGGATGATGCCTTCCAGCCGCGCCAGGTTTTGCGGCGAAACGATCGGGCTGACCGTCTTGCGCTGGATGTCGTGCTTGGGCGGGTCCATCGCGATGAACATCGGCAGGACGAAGTCCTCGTCGAAGTTCCGGATGGTGATGCCGCCGAGGTGGGCGTCGGACGAGAACACCTGGTGGGTCGTGTCCACCGTCATGATGTCGTTGTAGCGGGTGATCGACCAGTAAGGCCCGGTCTCCTCGTCGCCCTTGGAATAGTGGACCGGCGCTTCCTTTCGGAGGCGCTCGAAATAGGGCCACATGGCGTCGGCCTGGAACAGGGCCGGGTCTGCCACGTGCATGTCTTCCAGCGGCGTGGCGTAAGCCCGCGCGCGCGCGGCGTCCTTCAAGTCGACCGAACCGTCGCTCATGTGATCCTCCCGCAGATCGTTGTTCCGCGTATCACGCCAGAAAATGACGCCTGTGTCACTTTCTTTGTTGGCGCACGACCCGGTCTTGCGTCACGAGGCCGCGAGGTCCATTTCAGGCGCATGTTCATCCAGACCGAAACCACGCCCAATCCCGAGGTGCTGAAGTTCCTGCCCGGCCGCGAAGTGCTGGGGGAGGGCGCGCGCGAGTTTCGCACGGCCGAGGAGGGCGAGGTCTCGCCCCTGGCCAAGGCGCTGTTCGACCTTGGCGACGTCACCCGCGTGTTCTTCGGCCCCGACTTCCTGACGGTGACCAAGGGCGAGGCCGCCCAGTGGCCGCACCTGAAGGCGCCGATCCTGGCGGCCATCATGGACCACTTCACCAGCGGCCGGCCGCTGCTGCTGGACGCCGAACAGGCCGGCGGCCACGACGAGGGCGACTATGACGAGGAGACCTCGCAGATCGTCGCCGAGATCAAGGAGCTGCTAGACACCCGCATCCGTCCGGCCGTGGCCCAGGACGGCGGCGACATCGTCTTCTCGCGCTTCGAGCCCAAGACCGGCGTCGTCTGGCTGCATATGCGCGGCGCCTGCTCGGGCTGCCCGTCCTCGTCGGCGACCTTGAAGTCCGGCGTCGAGAACATGCTCAAGCACTATGTGCCGGAAGTGACCCGCGTCGAGCAGACCCTGGGTTGATCGCCGGCTTGCGCCGGGCCGGGGAAGGCCATATTGTAACTACCAAAGTTGCAAATAGCCTTCTGAGGATCGCTGATGTCCAAGCTCGACACGCCCGCGCTCGCCCAACTGTTCACCGAAGCTCGCACCCGTAACGGCTGGAAGACCGATCCCCTTCCGGAGAGCCTGCTGCGCGAGCTTTATGACCTGGTGAAGTTCGGCCCGACAGCGGTGAACTCGACGCCGGCGCGCTTCGTGTTCGTGACGAGCCCCGAGGCGAAGGCCAAGCTGGCGGCGTTGTCGTCGGGCTCCAACGGCAAGAAGATTCTCCAGGCGCCGGCGACCGTGATCATCGGCTACGACCTGGATTTCCCGGAAACCCTCGACACTCTTTTCCCGCACGCGCCCGGCGCCAAGGACTGGTTCGGCGACGCGGCGGGCCGCGAGGCGACCGCCTTCCGCAACAGCTCGCTGCAGGGCGGCTACTTCATCCTGGCGGCGCGCGCCCTGGGCCTGGATACCGGTCCGATGTCGGGCTTCGACAACGCCGCCGTCGACGCTGAGTTCTTCGCGGGCGCGAACATCAAGAGCAACTTCATTGTGTCGATCGGCTACGGCACGGACGAGGGCCTATTCCCGCGTAATCCGCGTCTCGCCTTCGACGCGGCGGCGAAGATCCTCTAGTCCAGTAAGCACGTCCCGTCGTCAGCTCGCGACAGGCGAGGTGGCGACGGGCGCGCTTGCGCGGTAAAAGGGCGTCATGACCCTGCGCCTCACCTTCCTCGCCCTGCCGCTCGTGCTGCTGGCCGCCTGCGGCCCGGCCAAGAAGAGCGCGGACGATCCGAAACCCGAAGCCAAGGCGCCCGTGGCGGTCGCCGTCGCGCCCTATGCTGGCGGTCCTTTGACGGTGACCAAGGCCGGCGTCGGTCCGATCAGCGGCTCGACCGCCTTCGACCCGCCGACGCTGCAAGCGCTGTTCCCCAAGGCCAAGGTCGAGCAGGCCTTCCTGCATTTTGGCGAGGGCCCAGCCCAGCCGATCATCACGATTGAGCAGGACAACACCCCGCTGCTGGAGATCGGCAAGACCGACGAGGGCGCGATCGCCTATGTGGCGGCTTCGGGAGGCGATATCCGGGGCCCCAAGGGCGAACAACTGCTGGCCAAGTGGAGCGATCTTGGCTTCACGGTCGACCAATGCCGCGCGGGCCAGGGTCGCGAGATCAACCAGGTGATCTGCGTCCGCCCGGAAGCGGCGACGATCTCTTACGTCTTCGGCGTGCCCGGCTGGACCGAGGGCGGCGTTCCGCCAGAGGCCGTGCTGAAGGCCAAGGGCCAGCTGAACGCCCTGGTCTGGCGTCCCGTCGAAGGCGCGGCGGTCGGCGCGGCCTAAGCCATGATCCTCTCGATCGACACCTGCCTCGGCGCCAGCTCGGTCGCCGTTCTCGACGGCGAGCGCGTGCTGGCCGCGCGCAGCGAACCCATGACCCGAGGCCATCAGGAGCGGATCGGGATCATCGCCCGCGAGGCGGCGACCGAGGCGGGCGTGGCTTTCACGGACCTCGACCGGATCGGCGTGACCGTGGGGCCCGGCTCGTTCACCGGCCTGCGCGTGGGCCTGGCCTTCGCCAAGGGCCTGGCGACGGCGCTTTCGATCCCGTGCGTGGGCGTCACCACGCTGGAGGCAATGGCCTTCGGCGTCGAAGGCTTCGTCGCGTCCGTGCTCGATGCGCGGATGGAGCAGGTCTACATCCAGGTCTTCGCCGGCGGCGTGGCCCTAATGGCGCCGGACGCCCTGAGCGTGGGCGAAGCCGCCGCGCGGCTGGGAGAGCTCTATTCCGGCGGCCCGGCGACGCTGGTCGGCTCGGGCGCGCCCCTGCTGGCCGACGTGCTGAGCGGCGCCAAGGTGCTCACCCCCGCCGCGCCGGATCCTGTCGCCATCGCCAGACTGGCGGCTTCGCGGCCCGCGCCCACTCATTCGCCCCGGCCGCTGTATCTTCGCGCGCCCTACGCCACCCTGCCGGCGGCCTAGACGTCATGAACCTGCGTCCTGTCGGGGCCGAGGCCTCGTTCGATCTCGCCGACCTGCACGACAAGGCCTTCGACCGGCCCTGGACGGCGCTGGAGTTCGAGGACCTGCTGAAATCGCCGGGCGCCTTCGCCATCCTGGGCGAGGCGGGCGAGCCGGCGGAGGCCAAGGGCTTTGTCCTATGCCGCTCGATCGCCGGCGAGGCCGAGATCCTGACCATCGCGGTGGATCCCGCCGCCCGTCGCCGGGGCTGGGGCGCGGCCTTGGTCGCGGTCGCGGCCGGCGTCGTGGCCGAGACCGGCGCCGAGGCCCTCTTCCTGGAGGTCGCGGTCGACAACACCGCCGCCATCGCCCTCTATCAGGCGACGCGTTTCGCCAAGGTGGGCTTGCGGAAAGGCTATTATCCCCATCCGGATGGCGCCAAGGACGCGGTGGTCATGCGGCGAGCGCTTAACACTTAAGGGCTGATTGCCTATCTTGCCGCGACTCAGACGGAGGCTCCGCCTTGGATCGACTCGAAAAGGCCTGCATCGAAAAGGGCATGCGCATGACGGACCAGCGCCGCGTGATCGCGCGCGTGCTGTCGTCGGCCGAGGATCATCCCGATGTCGAGGAGCTGCACCGCCGCGCCCACGCCATCGATCCGCACATCTCGATCGCCACGGTCTATCGCACCGTGCGCCTGTTCGAGGAGAGCGGCATCATCGAGCGCCACGACTTCCGTGACGGCCGTTCGCGCTACGAAGAGACCCCGACCCACCACCACGACCACCTGATCGACATGAAGACCGGCAAGGTCGTCGAGTTCGTGGACGAGGAGATCGAGGCTCTTCAGAACGCCATCGCCCGCAAGCTCGGCTACAAGCTGGTGGACCACCGGCTTGAGCTCTACGGGGTGCCGCTGGAGGAGTAGGGGGCATAAATCCTCTCCCCCAAGGGAGAGGTGTCGGCGTAGCCGACGGAGAGGGAAGTTTCAGCCGAACGTCCGCTTCTCTTCCCCCTCCGATCGCTTCGCGATCACCTCCCCCTTCAGGGGGAGGATCCCGCCGCCCTTGCGGAACGGGCCTCTCGACCCCATAACCTCGCCGGATGAGCGAGACCCCGCAAAAGCGTCTTTTTATCAAGACCTACGGCTGTCAGATGAACGTCTATGACAGCGAGCGCATGGCCGATGTCCTGCGCCCGCTGGGCTATGGCGTCGTCGATGACCCCGAGGGCGCGGACCTGGTGGTGCTGAACACCTGCCACATCCGCGAGAAGGCCACCGAGAAGGTCTATTCCGAACTCGGCTACATCAAGCAGATGAAGGACCGGAAGGCCGAGGCCGGCGGTCGCATGACCATCGCCGTGGCCGGCTGCGTGGCCCAGGCCGAGGGCAAGGAGATCATGCATCGCCAGAAGGCGGTCGATCTGGTGGTGGGGCCCCAGGCCTATCACCAGCTGCCCGAGCTGATCGCCCGCGCCCACCGCGCGACCGGCGAGCGCCTGGCCGCCGACTTCGCCGCCGACGAGAAGTTCGACGCCCTGCCGGCCGAGCGGCACGTGACGGGCGTCACCGCGTTCCTGACCGTGCAGGAAGGCTGCGACAAGTTCTGCACCTTCTGCGTGGTGCCCTATACGCGCGGCGGCGAATGGTCGCGGCCGGTCAACGACATCGTCGAGGAGGCCAAGCGCCTGGCCGATCAGGGCGTGCGCGAGGTCACCCTGCTGGGCCAGAACGTCAACGCCTATGACGGCGACGGCTCGACCCTGGCCAAGCTGGTCCGCCAGCTGGCCAAGATCGATGGCCTGGATCGCATCCGCTATACGACCAGCCACCCGCGCGACATGGGCGATGACTTGATCGAGGCCCACGGCGAGCTGCCGGAGCTGATGCCCTATCTGCACCTGCCGGTGCAGGCGGGCGGCGATCGAATACTCAAGGCCATGAATCGCGACCACACGGCCGAGAGCTATGTGAAGCTGATCGAGAAGATCCGCGCCGCGCGGCCCGACATCGCCATGAGCGGCGACTTCATCGTCGGCTTCCCCGGCGAGCGGGACGGCGATTTCGAGAAAACCCTGGATCTCGTCCGCGAGGTCGGCTTCGCCAGCGCCTTCTCGTTCAAATATTCGCGCCGCCCGGGCACCCCGGCCTCGGCCATGCCCGGCCAGGTCGAGGAGGACGTGAAGGCCGAGCGCCTGGAGCGCCTGAACCAGCTGCTGGACGACCAGCAACGCGCGTTCAACGCCGCGCAGGTCGGCAAGGTGCTGCCGGTGCTGTTCGAAAAGCCTGGCCGTCACCCCGGCCAGATCGTGGGCCGCAGCCCCTATCTGCAGGCCGTCCACTGCGAGGGCGGCGAACAACTCATCGGGAAGATCGTTCCCGTCCGTATCGAGAGCGCCGCCAAGATGAGCTTGGGCGGGGTTCTCGAGCCTGTCCTGGAGACCGCTTGAGCCGCACGCCTGAGTTCCTGCCGCTGTCCGACGACGCCGTTCACGCCGTCTCCGGTCCTTCCGGCCGCCACGCCGCCCTGATCGAGGACGCCTTCAAGGTGCTGATCGAGACGCCGGGCGGCGGCGTCACCATCACCGGCGACGCGCGCGGCCGCACGGGCGCCAAGCGGGTGCTAGAGGCCCTGGCTCACCGCGCCGACGCGGGCGAGGAAGTGGTCGAGGCCGATGTCCGCATCGCGCTGGGCGCGGCGCATCAGGCCGGCGGCCAGGCCTCGCCCCGCGCGGTGCGCAAGGGCAATGTCTCGCCCAAGACCAAGGGCCAGGCGAAGTACCTGGAGGCCATGGCCAGCCATCCGCTGGTGTTTGGTCTCGGCCCCGCCGGCACGGGCAAGACCTTCCTGGCCGTGGCCCATGGCGCGGGCATGCTGCTGCGCGGCGAGGTCGATCGTTTGATCGTCACCCGCCCCGCCGTCGAGGCCGGCGAGAAGCTGGGCTTCCTGCCGGGCGACCTGAACGAGAAGGTCGACCCCTACATGGCGCCGGTCTGGGAGGCCCTGACCGACATCATGGGCGCCGACCAGCTGCGCCGGCGTCGCGAGAAGCTGGAGATCGAGGTCGCCCCGATCGCCTTCATGCGCGGTCGCACCCTGAGCCACGCCTTCGTCATCGTCGACGAAGCCCAGAACTGCTCGCGGCTGCAGATGAAGATGGTCCTGACGCGTCTTGGCGAAGGCGCGCGCATGGTGGTCACCGGCGACCCGACCCAGGTTGATTTGCTGAACCCCCGGGACTCGGGCTTGGCCCACGCTGTCTCGATCCTGGAAGGGGTCGAGGGCGTCGCCGTCTCGCGCTTCACCTCGGCCGACGTCGTGCGCCATCCGCTCGTCGAGCGGATCGTCAAGGCCTATGACGCGGACGCGGCCCAAAACACCCCGAGATGATACACCGCGCTAAATGACCATCACCGTAGATATCGAGATCGAGGACGAGGCCTGGACCAAGGCGGCCGAGGACGCCGAGGCCCTGGTCTGGCGCGCCGCCCAGGCCGTGCTGGACGCGCACGAGGACATCGAGGGGCAGGGGATCGTGATCCTGCTGACCGACGACGACAGCGTGCGGGCCCTGAACCGCGACTTCCGCCAGAAGGACTATGCGACCAACGTCCTGTCCTTCCCCTCGGCTCAAGACCCCATTGGCAATCCGGAAGGCCAGATCGGCGACATCGCCCTGGCCTATGGCGTCTGCGCCCGCGAGGCCCAGGAGCAGGGCAAGCCGCTGGCCCACCACCTGCAACATCTGGTGGCGCATGGCGTGCTACATCTCTTAGGATACGACCACGAGGGCGACGACGAGGCGGAAGCCATGGAGGCGCTCGAACGCGAGATCCTGGCGGGGCTGGACGTTCCTGACCCCTACGCCAGTGACGAAGAGGGACGCTGACCAGGGCCATGCCCAGCGACGAGCCTAGTCAACAGCCCGCCGCGCCGGCGCGAAGAAGCCGGGGCGTGCGGGCGTTCCTGAGACGTATGCGCAAGCGGCTGACCGTCGGCGGCGGCGAGTCTCCGCGTCCGCCCGAGCCGCACGCCCAGAGCGGCGAGGTCGACCTCGTCGACCAGGCCGAAGCCTTCCAGACCTTGCGGGTCGCCGATGTGATGACGCCCCGCGCCGACATCGTCGCCGTCGAGCTCTCGACGCCGTTTGAGGCCCTGGTCGCCCAGTTCGTCGAGGCCGGCCACTCGCGGATGCCGATCTATCGCGAGACGCTGGACGATCCCGTCGGCGTCATCCACGTCAAGGACGTGTTCCGGCTGATGGCCGAGGACGAGAAGCGCCCCAGCGGCGCCGACCTCGTGTTGAACAAGCTGCGCCGTGAGGCGTTGTACGTGCCCGCCTCGATGAAGGCCGCGGACCTCTTGCTGCGCATGCGCACCAGCCGGATCCACATGGCCCTGGTCATCGACGAGTTTGGCGGCACGGACGGCCTGGTGACGATGGAAGACCTGATCGAGGCGGTGGTCGGCGAGATCGACGACGAGCATGACGACGCCGCGGCCGCGTCGATCGTGGCCCGGCCGGGCGGGGTCTACGACGCCGACGCCCGCGCCCCGCTGGAAGAGCTCGAGGCCGCCCTCGGTCGCGAGCTGGCGCCCTCCGACATGGAAGAGGACATCGACACGGTCGCGGGCCTGGTCGTCGCCCTGGCGGGCCGGGTGCCGCAGCGAGGCGAGGTCATCGCCCATCCCGACGGCTATGAGTTCGAGGTCGTCGAGGCCGATCCGCGCCGGGTGCGTCGGGTCCGGGTGCGCGGCGGTCCCGCGCCTCAGACGGAGGAGGCCGAGACGGTTTCCGAAGGCCTCGGCGCTTCGTGACCGCCTGGAGCCGTTTTCGCCAGCGCGCCTGGAGCGGGCCGTTGCTGGCCTTGGTCGCTGGCCTCGCGGCCGCCTTGGCGCATCCGCCGTTCGGCCTATTGCCCGGCTTGCTGGGCTACGCGCTGCTGCTCTACCTGTTGGACGTCGTCGACGGGTCCAAGCCGTTGCGCTCGGCCTTCTGGCGCGGGTGGCTGGCGGGCGTGGGCTATTTCGGCCTCGGCACCTGGTGGATCGGCGAGGCCTTCCTCGTGGACGCCGCCAGCCAGGGCTGGATGGCGCCGTTCGCGATCGCCGCCATGGCGGCGGGCTTGGCGCTGTTCTGGGGACTGGCGGCGCTGCTCTATCGCCTTCTGCGTCCGGCGAGCGCCTGGCGGGTCCTGACCTTCGCCGGCGCGTTCGCGGCCCTGGAGTGGGCTCGCGGCCATGTCCTGACCGGCTTTCCGTGGAACCTGCCCGGCGAGACCTGGCGCGCGGGCTCGGCCCCCTCTCAAGCCGCCGCCCTGGTCGGCGCCTACGGCCTGACCTGGATCACCCTGGCGATCGTCGCCGCCCCGGCGGTCTGGCGCGAGCAACGCGGCGGCCGCATCGCCCTGGCGTCGGCGGCGGCCGGCCTGGCCGGCCTCTACGGGTATGGCTCCATGGCCCTGCACAAGCCGTTGCGCCAGGAGCCGCCGGTTTCGGTCCGGATCGTCCAGGCCGACATCCAGCAGGACGCCAAGTGGGACGCCGCCCGCTTCGCCCAGATCGTCCAGGCCTATGTCTCGCTGACGGCGCAGCCCTATGCGGGCAAGCCGGCCGATCTGGTGATCTGGCCCGAGGGCGCGCTGCCGGCCGCGGTCAATGACTATCTGGCGCCGGGGACCTGGGTGCGCCAGGCGATCCTCGACAGCGTCCGCCCCGGCCAGACGCTGCTGATCGGCGGCTATCGCTACGAAGGGCCGATCGACAAGCAGGTCTACTACAACAGCCTGATCGCCCTGCGCCGGACCGACAGCGACCTGGAGGTCGTCGGGGTCTACGACAAGCACCGGCTGGTGCCGTTCGGCGAATACTTGCCCGCCGAGGCGTTTCTTACCCAAATTGGGTTCAAGAGCCTGGCCCATCTCGGGGACGGGTTCGCCACCGGCCCGCGTCCCGCTCCGCTGTGGGTCTTGCCCGGCCTGCTGACGCAGCCCCTGATCTGCTACGAAAGCCTGTTTCCGGGATTGTCCAGGCAAAACAACGACGTCCGGGTACTGATCAACATCTCGAACGACGCTTGGTTCGGCGTCACGTCTGGGCCGCTTCAGCACCTCAATCTGGCGAGTTATCGCGCGATCGAGCGGGCGACACCCATACTCAGGGCCACACCGACAGGTGTTAGCGCTGTCATACGTGCAAATGGTCAAGTTGCCGACGGCGCACGCCTCGGGCTAGGACAACGCGGAGTCATCGATGCGCAAATACCAGGCCGAGGCCAGGTCACGCCCTTCGATGACTTCGGGGATTTCCCCTTTTGCGTGCTTCTGTTGATATCTATGGTTGCGTCAGCTCGCCTGCGAGCAGGTAAATCCTTGTGGACTATTGCGCCATCGAAAGACTCGGGCTGAATTAAAACCGCAATTTCAGCTATCAAGCGTGGGTATGAGCGATTTGTCGGGCGCCGAACGCCATCCCAATCCGGTCGATCTGCACGTGGGTGCGCGCATTCGAATGCGCCGCAAGATCCTTGGCGTGAGCCAGGAGCGTCTCGCCGAGGACCTTGGCCTCACCTTCCAGCAGATCCAGAAGTACGAGCGCGGCGCGAACCGGGTCAGCGCCAGCAAGCTCTATGAGATCGCCAAAAGCCTGCAGGCGCCGGTCGCCTATTTCTTCGAGGGCCTGGAAGCGACGACCGACGGCGTGTCCGAAGGCGGCGAGCCGTTCGTTCACGACTTCCTGATGACCTCGGAAGGGCTCGAGCTGGCGACCCAGTTTCCACGGATCACCCGGTCCAGGGTTCGTCGCCGCATTCTCGAACTGGTCCGGTCGATGGCCGAAGAGGAGGCGAGCGAAGACGATTGATCGTCAGGTTCGCTTGCCCGCATAAACATATCTTTATATGGTTTCGGTCTAACTGAACGCCGAATGGCGCGCGTGTAGCCGCGCGCCTCCCATGGCCGGAGCTGTCTCTTGACCCGTTCGTCCTACATCTTCACCAGCGAGAGCGTTTCCGAAGGCCACCCCGACAAGGTCGCTGATCGCATCAGCGACACCGTCGTCGACGCCTTCCTGAGCGCGGATCCCGAGGCTCGCGTCGCGTGCGAGACCCTGGTGACCACCAATCGCATCGTGCTGGCGGGCGAGGTTCGCGCCGGCAAGCCGGGCGGCGACAAGAAGGCCAACAAGCAGCTGACCAAGGACATCCTCGGCTCGCTGGAGCCGAAGGTCCGCGCCGCCATCAAGGACATCGGCTACGAGCAGAAGGGCTTCCACTGGCAGAAGGCGAAGTACGCCAACTACCTGCACGGCCAGTCGGCGCACATCGCCCAGGGCGTGGACGCCACCGACAAGAAGGACGAGGGCGCCGGCGACCAGGGCATCATGTTCGGCTACGCCAGCACCGAGACCCCGGAGCTGATGCCGGCCACCCTGCAGTACAGCCACAACATCCTCAAGCGCCTGGCCGAGCTGCGCCACTCGGGCGAGCTCCATGAGCTGGAGCCTGACGCCAAGAGCCAGGTGACCCTGGAGTACGACGGCAACGGCCGCCCGCAGCGCGTCGTCTCGATCGTCGTGTCGCACCAGCACAAGAAGAAGATCGACGGCAAGGCCGCGACCTCCAAGCGCGTGCTGGACCTGGTCAAGCCGCACATCCTGCCGATCTTCCCGGACGGTCTGATCACCAAGAAGACCCAGTGGCTGGTCAATCCGACCGGCCGCTTCGAGATCGGCGGCCCGGACGGCGACGCCGGCCTGACCGGCCGCAAGATCATCGTCGACACCTACGGCGGCGCGGCTCCGCACGGCGGCGGCGCCTTCTCGGGCAAGGACCCGACCAAGGTCGACCGTTCGGCCGCCTATGCCTGCCGCTACCTGGCCAAGAACGTCGTGGCCGCGGGCCTGGCGGACCGCTGCACGATCCAGATCGCCTACGCGATCGGCGTGGCCCAGCCGGTCTCGTTCCACGTCGACCTGCATGGCACGGGCAAGGTGGACCCGGCGGTGCTGGAAAAGACCCTGCCGCAGCTGATCGGCGGCGCGACGCCCCGCGCCATCCGCGAGCACCTGCAGCTGAACCGTCCGATCTACGCCCGCACCGCGGCTTACGGTCACTTCGGCCGCACGCCGGACAACGAGGGCGGCTTCTCGTGGGAGAAGACCGATCTCGTCAGCGAGCTGAAGGGCCTGGCGTAAGCGCTAGACCGTTTCGCCACCTAAATTGCCTTCCTAGGCCTTGTGCCTAGGACCCATCATTCCGCCGGCGTTGCGCTCGACAGAGATCCGCAACGCCGGCGGTTTGTTTTCTGGGTCTCCACCTCTCGCTCGGCCATGGGTCCTAGGCACAAGGCCTAGGAAGGCAATGATTTTGAGTTTTTGAACGCAGCCTCTAAGACCCCCGCCCATGACCCATCCGCAACAACCCCACGGGCCGCTGCGCTCGTTCGGCCGTCTGAAGTCGCGCCCGGTGAAGCCGCGTCAGCAGGCGCTGCTGGACACGCTGCTGCCGCGCATCGCGGTCCCGCAGGGCCCATTCCAGCCTCTGGACCTGATGCCGCAGGCCAAGGCCGTCTGGCTTGAGATCGGTTTTGGCGGGGGCGAGCACATGGCCGCCCAGGCCGGCCGCCATCCCGAGACGCTGGTCATCGGCGCCGAGCCGTTCGTCAACGGCGTCGCCAGCGCCGTGCGCCACGTCGAGGAGCAGGCGCTGGAGAATGTCCGCATCCACGAGGGCGACGCCCGCGATGTCGTCGACTGGCTGCCCGACGCGTGCCTGGACCGCGTCTTCATCATGTTCCCCGACCCCTGGCACAAGGCCCGGCACAACAAGCGCCGGCTGATCCAGCCGGAGTTCGTCGCCAGGCTGGCGCGGGTGATGAAGCCGGGCGCGGCCCTGCGCTTCGCCACCGACTGGGCCGACTACGCCGAATGGACGACCGAGCGGGTTCTGGCCGATCCCAGCTTCCGCTTCGCCGACGAGACGACGGACCGCAACGCGATCCCGGCCGACCACGTCACCACGCGCTACGAGGAGAAGAAGCTGGGCGACTGCGCGCCGGTGTTCCTCGACTTCGTCAGGGCCTAAGGAAAAGGGCCGGCGTTTTCCGCCGGCCCTTCTCAAATTCAGTAGCTCTCGTTGTAGCGCTTGATCGCCGCGCGGATGATGTCCGCGGTTTCCTCGATGTCGGCCCAGCCGGTGATCTTGGTCGACTTGCCCTTTTCCAGGTCCTTGTAGTGCTGGAAGAAGTGGGCGATCTGCTCGGTCAGGATGGTCGGCAGGTCGCGCCAGCTGGAGACGCCCGTGTAGAACGGGTGCAGCTTGTCGACCGGGACGGCCAGGATCTTCTCGTCCGAACCGGCTTCGTCGACCATCATCAGCGTGCCGATGGGGCGGCAGCGGATGATCGCGCCGGGCACAACCGGGGTCGGGCCCACGACCATGATGTCGGCGGGATCGCCGTCGTCGGCCAGGGTGTGCGGGATGAAGCCGTAGTTGGCCGGGTAGAACATGGCCGTGTGCAGGAAGCGGTCGACCATCAGGGCGCCGCTTTCCTTGTCGATCTCGTACTTCACCGGCTCGCCGCCCTGCGGGATCTCGATGATGGCGTTCAGATCGTAAGGCGGATTGGCCCCGGTCGGGATCTTGGAGAGGTCCATCGTGACTCTTTGCTTGTGTTGGTCCGCGGGGAGGCGGCCTGCGCGGACGGGCTTATAGGCCCAAATTGCTGCGGCGCGGAAGGGGCGAGCGTCGTCGGAGTCGACAAGCCACCCCAATTCGCCTATAAACCATCCCACATCGTCCGTTAGCGCTAGATGGCGCTTTCGAGCGGCGGCCCAAAAGGCTGCCGCTTTTTGTTTGGCCGAAGGGGCGCGCTCCTTCCGGCCCATCGAGTTGAGAAGAACGTGCGCGGTAAGACGCAGGAAGACCGAGAGCTGATCGAGATGCTCGATCCCGTCGCCGAGAGCCTCGGCTACGAGATCGTCCGGCTGCGCCTGATGGGCGGCGCCGAGCAGCGCCGTCTGCAAATCATGGCCGAACACCCTCTGCTGGAAGACGGCACGGGCGGCGACATGAATGTCGAGGACTGCGCCCGCCTCTCGCGTGCGATTTCCGAGGTGATGGACGCGGCCGATCCGATCGCCGGCGAATATACGCTGGAGGTCTCCAGCCCTGGCGTCGACCGCCCCCTGACCCGCCTGAAGGACTTCGAGGACTATGCGGGCCTGGAAGCCCGCATCGAGCTCGACCGCGTGGCCGAGGGCCGCAAGCGCTTCAAGGGCGAGCTGGCCGGGATCGAGGACGACCAGGTCGGCCTCAATATCGAGGGCGAGGATGACGTGACCGTCTACTTCCCCTTCGCCTGGATCATCGACGCCAAGCTCGTCATGACCGACACCCTGATGAAGCGGGGCGCCGAACAGCGCGCCGCTCGTTTGAAATCCGACAACGACGACCTGTCCGAAAGTGAAGAGGACTGACCATGGCCATCGGCATCGCCGCCAACCGGCTTGAACTCCTGCAGATCGCCGACGCGGTCGCCCGGGAAAAGGGCATCGAGAAGGAAGTCGTCATCGAGGCCATCGAGGACGCTCTGCAGAAGGCCGCCCGCGCCCGCTACGGCGCCGAGCACGACATCCGCGTCAAGATCGACCCGCGCACGGGCGAGACGACCCAGAAGCGCGTGATCGAGGTCGTGGCCGACGACGCCGAGCTCGAAGGCGAGATCGGCAAGATGCAGCTTTCGATCGCCAAGCGCGCCTGGCGCGACGCCGAGATCGGCAAGGTCTACGAAGAGGTCCTGCCGCCGTTCGAGATCGGCCGCGTCCAGACCCAGATGGCCCGCCAGGTCGTCATGCATAAGGTTCGCGAGGCCGAGCGCGAGCGTCAGTACGACGAGTACAAGGATCGCGTCGGCGAGATCGTCAACGGCAGCGTCAAGCGCGTCGAATACGGCAACGTCATCGTCGACCTGGGCCGCGGCGAAGGCATCATGCGCCGCGACCAGTCGATCCCGCGCGAGAACTTCAACGTCGGCGACCGCATCCGCGCCTACATCTACGACGTCCGTCGCGAGACCAAGGGCCCGCAGATCATGCTGAGCCGCGCGCACGGCGGCTTCATGGCCAAGCTGTTCGCCCAGGAAGTGCCGGAAGTCTATGACGGCGTCATCGAGATCCGCGCCGTGGCCCGCGACCCTGGCTCGCGCGCCAAGATGGCCGTCATCTCGAACGACAGCTCGATCGACCCCGTCGGCGCCTGCGTCGGCATGCGCGGCTCGCGCGTGCAGGCGGTCGTGGCCGAGCTGCAGGGCGAGAAGATCGACATCATCCAGTGGTCGGAAGACGAAGCCACCTTCATCGTCAACGCGCTGGCTCCCGCCGAAGTCTCCAAGGTCGTCATGGACGAGGAAGACGAGCGCGTCGAAGTCGTGGTGCCGGACGAGCAGCTGTCGCTGGCCATCGGCCGTCGCGGCCAGAACGTCCGCCTGGCCTCGCAGCTGACCGGCTGGCAGATCGACATCATGACCGAAAGCCAGGAGAGCGAGCGCCGTCAGCGCGAGTTCACCGAGCGCACGGCCCTGTTCCAGGAAGCCCTGGACGTCGACGAGGTCATCGCCCAGCTGCTGGTCACCGAAGGCTTCGCCGCGGTGGAAGACGTCGCCTATGTCGAGCCGCACGAGATCGCCGCGATCGAGGGCTTCGACGAGGAGACCGCCGAGGAGCTGCAGGCGCGCGCCCGCGAATACCTCGAGAAGGAAGCCGCCGAGCTGGACGCCAAGCGCAAGGCCCTGGGCGTCCAGGACGAGGTCCTGGCCATCGAGGGCGTGACCCTGGCCATGGCCGTCGCCCTGGGCGAAGGCGACGTGAAGACGGTCGAGGATCTCGCCGGCCTGGTGCCCGACGACATGCGCGGCTGGTTCGAGACCAAGAACGGCGAGCGCGTGCGCGAGCCGGGCATCCTCGAAAGCTTCAACCTGTCGCCGGAAGACGCCGAAGCCCTGATCATGCGCGCTCGCGTCGCCATGGGCTGGGTCGAGGCCCCGCCGGAGCCGGAATACGAAGAAGCCGAAGGCGAGTTCGAGAGCGAGGGCGAAGCCGTCGCCGAGGAAGCCGTCTCGGAAGAAGAGGCCTAAGGCCCTTTCGATGTTTGAAACGACGGCCTCGTGGAGCGATCCGCGAGGCCGTTCGCTGTTCCAGGAACCATGACGGACCCAGCGCCCAAGACCCACGCCGAAGCCAGCCGCCAGCGCAAGGACATCGTCCTGGGCGAGGCGACCGACGAGGCGCGCCTGATCCGCTTCGTCGCGGGGCCGGACGGGGCGGTGGTCCCGGACCTGGCCCGCAAGCTGCCGGGCCGGGGGATCTGGGTCGGCGCCGACCGCGACTCCGTCGCGACCGCCGCCAAGAAGGGTCTGTTCTCGCGCGCGGCCAAGGCCAAGCTGACCGCCGCGCCGGATCTCGCCGATCAGGTCGAGGCCTTGCTGGCCCGTCGCGTTCTGGACGGCCTGGGCCTTGCGCGGAAGGCCGGCGGCATTATCTCGGGATACGAGAAGGTGGTCGCCGCCCTGGCTACGGGCAAGGTCGCCTGGCTGATCGAGGCGTCGGACGGAGCCGAGGACGGTCGCCGCAAGATTCTAGCCGCCGCTCGCAAGGCCGCCACAGCGCCCCGTTTGCTGGGCGCGTTCAATTCAGACGAATTGGGTTTGGCCTTGGGTGGGGAGAATGTGATACACACCGCTCTCCTTGCCGGGCGAGGCATCGATCGCTGGACACAGGATGTCGAGCGCTTGTCAGGCTTCCGCCCGCTTTCGCCGCCCGAATGGTCGGTGAACGGACGCTGGGAAAGCGAGAGGTCTTCCGCCTTCGGCGATCAAGAAGACCTCTAGGCGAAGGGCGAGCCTGCTCGCCTTGATCGGCGCGCCGATCAAGACAGGCTCTAGAGCTTTTGCATCTCACCGGAGCTCTCCGGTGGAATGGAAAAGCTCTAGAATCTTTGAAGTCGGGCGCGGCTATTCGGGTCGCGCTCGTGAGTGAAGGGTCGGGAAACGCGCCTCCTTTTGGGGGTACGTCCAGGCCCCTTTCTCACATGGAAACATCGGTTTTTTAGCCAGGTACCGCCTGGCGGAAGTACAAGCGAGCGCATGAGCGACGAGAACGAAAACGGCCGACCCGGCGGACGAGCCCCGATCACGCTGAAGCCCCGTCAGGGCTCGGTGAGCGCCGGGGTCGTGAAGCAAAGCTTCAGCCACGGCCGGACCAAGACGGTGGTGGTGGAAACCAAGCGGACGCGGCCTCACGCGCCCGCGGGCGGCAATCTCGCCGCGCCGTCTTCGGCGGAACGTCGTCATACGACCGACGCGCCAGCGCCCCGTTCGGCTCCGTCGCAAGGCGGTGGCGGTTCGACCGGCGGCCTGTCGCAGGAAGAGCTGCGCGCTCGTCAGCGCGCGATCGAGAGCGCCCAGGCCCGCGCCGCCGAGCAGGCGGCCGCCGAAGCCCGCGCCCGTCAGGCTCAGGAAGCCGCCCAACGCGAAGCCGCCGCCAAGGCCGCCGCCGAGCGCGCGGCTCAGGAAGCGGCCCGCGCGGCTTCAGCGCCGGCGCCCGCGCCGGCTCAGCCCGCCGCGCCGCCTCCGGTCGCTCAGGCTCCTGTGGCTCCGGCCCCCGCGGCTCCGGCGTCCCAGGCTCCGGTCAGCGCCGCTCCGGCCGCGCCGCGCGCCGAGGCGCCGCGCCAGGACGCCCCGCGTCCGGCTCAAGGCCAGACCCGCACCTACGAGCCCAGCCGCGACCGCCGCGACGATCGTCCGACCACGACGACCTATCGTCCGGCCCCGCAAGGCGACCGCCCGTTCAACCAGCGCGCTCCGCGTCCCGACGCCGGCGCCAACTTCGGTCAGCGCGCCCCGCGTCCGGAAGGCGACCGCCCGCGCGGTCCGCGTCCCGACGGTGATCGCCCGCAGGGCGATCGCGGCGGCTATCGCGGCGACCGTCCGCAAGGCGATCGTCCGCAGGGCGACCGCCCGCAGCAGACCGTCCGCTACTCGGCGCTCGCGCCGCGTCCGGCGCCGGGCGCTCGCGGTCCCGGCGGCCCGCCGCGCGGTCCGCGCCCTGGCGTTCCGGCCTCGGCTCCGGCCACCCCGGAAATCCAACGCGCCACGCGCTCGGCCCCGCGTCCCGGCGGCAGCGTCATGGATCGCCGTCCGGACGAGGACGACGATCGTCGCAAGAGCGCCGCGCCGAACAAGGCCGTGTCACGCGTCAAGGGCGCTCCGCAGCGCCGCGAAGGCCGCCTGACCATCCAGGCCGTCGCCGGCGACGGGGATTCCGCCGACCGCATGCGTTCGCTCGCCTCGGTCCGCCGGGCCCGGGAGCGCGAAAAGGAAAAGCGTCGCGGCGGCGTGACCGAACAGGCCCGCGTTTCCCGCGAGGTCGTGATCCCGGACGTCATCACCGTGCAGGAGCTGTCCAACCGGATGGCCGTGCGCGGCGTCGACATCATCAAGTTCCTGATGCGTCAGGGCGTGATGCTGAAGATCAACGACGTGATCGACAACGACACCGCCGAACTGGTGGCCACCGAGTTCGGCCACACCGTCAAGCGCGTGTCGGAAGCCGACGTCGAGGAAGGCTTCATCGGCGCGGACGATCACGACGATCACATGGAGGCGCGTCCTCCGGTCGTCACGATCATGGGCCACGTCGACCACGGCAAGACCAGCCTGCTCGACGCCCTGCGCTCCACCGACGTGGCGGCGGGCGAAGCCGGCGGCATCACCCAGCACATCGGCGCCTATCAGGTTCGCCTGAAGGACGGTCAGCGCGTGACGTTCCTCGACACGCCCGGCCACGCCGCCTTCTCGCAAATGCGCGCTCGCGGCGCCAACATCACCGACATCGTCGTGCTGGTGGTGGCCGGCGACGACGGCGTGATGCCCCAGACGATCGAGGCGATCAAACACGCCAAGGCCGCCGAGGTGCCGATCATCGTCGCCGTCAACAAGATGGACAAGCCCGGCGCCGACGCCACCCGCGTCGTCAACGAGCTGCTCCAGCACGAGATCGTCGTCGAAAGCCTGGGTGGCGACACCCAGCTGATCGAGGTCTCGGCCAAGGCCCGCACGGGTCTGGACGATCTGCTGGAAGCCATCCTGCTGCAGGCCGAAGTGCTCGACCTCAAGGCCAACCCCGACCGCAGCGCCGACGGCGTCGTGATCGAGGCCAAGCTCGACAAGGGCCGCGGCGCGGTCTCGACCGTGCTGGTCAACCGCGGCACGCTGAAGCGCGGCGACATCGTCGTGGCCGGCAGCCAGTGGGGCAAGGTCCGCGCGCTGCTCAACGAGCGCAACGAACAGCTCCAGGAAGCGGGTCCCGCCACCCCGGTCGAGATCCTCGGCCTGGACGGCGTGCCCTCGCCGGGCGACGCGTTCGCCGTGGTCGAGAACGAGGCCCGCGCCCGCGAGCTGACCGAGTACCGCATCCGCCTGAAGCGCGAGAAGTCGCTGGCCCCGGTGGGCGCCGGCGCTTCCATGGCCGACATGATGGCCAAGCTGCAGGACAAGAAGCTGAAAGAACTGCCGCTGGTCATCAAGGCCGACGTGCAGGGTTCGGCCGAGGCGATCATCGGTTCGCTGGACAAGATGGCCACCGACGAGGTCCGCGCGCGGATCATCCTGTCGGGCGCCGGCGCGATCAGCGAAAGCGACGTCATGCTGGCCAAGGGCGCCGGCGCGCCGATCATCGGCTTCAACGTCCGGGCCTCGGCCCAGGCGCGAGCCCTGGCCGAGCGCGAAGGGGTCGAGATCCGCTACTACGCGATCATCTACGACCTGCTGGACGACATCAAAGGCGTGCTCTCGGGCATGCTGGCCCCGATCCAGCGCGAAACCTTCCTTGGCAACGCCGAGGTTCTGCAGGCCTTCGACATCAGCAAGGTCGGCAAGGTCGCCGGCTGTAAGGTCACCGAGGGCGTGGTCCGCAAGGGCGCCAAGGTCCGGATCATCCGTCAGGACATCGTGGTCCTGGAACTGGGCACCCTGCAGACGCTCAAGCGCTTCAAGGACGAGGTCAACGAAGTCCCCGTCGGCCAGGAATGCGGCATGATGTTCGCCGGCTTCCAGGACATCAAGGTCGGCGACGTGATCGAGTGCTTCACCGTCGAGGAGATCAAGCGCCAGCTCGACTAAGGGCTGAACGCAAGATCGGAAATGCCGAGGGGCGCGGATCGCAAGGTCCGCGCCCTTTGTCTTGGCCCCAGGTGGACCTTGCCGGTGGAATATGCCAGCATATCTCCTGATAACGGAGGCCGTTGTGACCAGCATCACTGTCGGAACCTGGGGCAAGAGCCTGGCCGTTCGCGTGCCGCAGGAGATCGCCCGCGCCACCGGTCTCGTCGAGGGCGAGCAGGTCGACATCGAAATTCATGACGGCGATATCGTGCTCCGTCGATCAAGCGCTCAGGCCGATGCTCGTCATCGGGCGCAAGCGGCTTTGGAGCGGATGGTCGAGCTATCGAACGCCGTGTCGCTTGAAGGCTTGTCCATTCGTGACCTCATCGATGAAGGCCGTCGTTGAAGATCGTTCTAGACGCCTCGCTAGCCATCGCCGCGTTTACGCGGGAGGAGCGCACCGAGGCGGCGCAGGCGGTCATGCGGGAGATCGCGCTTCACGGAGCCATGGCTCCGTCTCTCTGGCGGCTTGAGGTCGCGAACGTTTTGCGCACGCTCGTCATCCGAGGCCGCGCCTCGGGTGAATTCGCCGACGAGGTGCTTCGGACATTGAGCGCCTTCTCCATCGCGATCGATCCGGAGACGGATCAGCGCGCCTGGAGGGAGACTCTCGTTCTTTCGAGGGACTTGGGCCTTACCTCATATGACGCCGCCTATCTGGAACTGGCCATTCGGCGCGAGGCTAAGCTGGCGACACTGGACAAACCCCTGGCCGCCGCCGCTCTTCGGTGCGGTGTGGAAGTCTGGCCTGACTGACGCCCAGACTGGAAATCGCCCCAATCCGGCGCTACGCCTTTCACCATGCGTATCAAGGCTCTCCTCGCTCTGACCGCCGTCGCCGCCTCGCTGACCGCCTGCGCGACCGCCGACCGCTATGACGCCGCCGGCGATGTCCATGACCTGCTCGTGGCGATCCGAGACAACGACCGGGCGCGGTTCGACGCCCATGTCGACCGCCGGGCGCTGAAGGGTCAGATCGAGGCGCGATTGATGGACGAGGCCCGCCGGCGCGGTGGGTCCAGCGACGCCGTTGCGGCCCTGACCGCCCTGGCGGCTGGGCCGATCGCCGACGTGGCGGGCGAGGCCCTGATCCGGCCCGAGACGTTCCACGCGGCCGCGACCTATTACGGCTACACGCCCGACCGTCCGATCCCAGGCCGGGTCGCGATCGCCAGCACGCTTCGGCCCATGGGCGACGGCCGCGTCTGCGCGGCGAAGAAGGACGGCCCCTGCCTGCTGACCTTCACGCGCGAGGGCGCGACCTGGCGCCTGACGAGCTTCGATCCGCAGGCGGCGAACCTGCATCTCCGCCGATGATCAAGGCCGCCTGGGCGATCGCGGCCCTGATCCTGGCGTCGGCTTCAGTCACGCGCGCCGAGACGCGGATGTTCTCCTACGATCCGATCTCGCCCGACGCCAAGCGACTGACCGGCGCGGGCGTGACCATCCTGTTCAATCAAGGCCTTCTGGGCGGCGGCAAGCCGATCAAGGTGCTGGCCACCGGCGTCCCGGCCGAGGCGCGGCTGAAGAACGGGCGGCAGAAGGACTTGGGACCCGGCGGCCTTTCGGCCATGGAAGGCGTCGACACCGACGTCATGCTCTATGAGGTCGACGCCAGCGCGGCCCAGGGCAAGATCTATGTGCGCGCGTTCTGTCCGGGCTCCACGCGGCTCTGGCTGTCGTTCAGCACCATCGTCGTTCGCCGCGACCTGCGCATCCAGGCGTTCGGCGATGATCCCAAAGCGGCCGGCAAGGCGCGTCTCTGCGGCACGCTGGACTTTTCCTACCGAGGCGAATGGCGGCTGCCAAAGGGGCGCGCGCCAAACCCGATGGAAGACTGGACCGACAATCCCCAGCATCCCGACACGTCGAACTGATCTGGCCGTCCCGACCCTTTCCAGTCTAGCCTTTGATCAGGGCAGGGAGGGCGACAGGATGCCGAACGATCCGCTTGCGGGGTTCGAGCGCTTCGACTTCGACGACGGTCGCTGGACGCGCGAGGTCTATCGCATCGGCGCGGGGCCCGCCGTGATCGTCATCCACGAGGTTCCCGGCCTGCATCCTGGTGTCCTGGCCTTCGCGCGGGACCTGGCCGACGCCGGCATGACCGCCTTCTGCCCCAGCCTGTTCGGCAAGCCGGGCAAGACCGTGACCCAAGGCTATGCGGTCGGCGAGATCCTCAAGAACATGTGCGTGCGCCGCGAGTTCAGCGTCTGGAAGGGCGGTCGGTCCAGTCCGATCGTCGACTGGCTGCGGGCCCTGGCGCGCGAGGTCCACGCCGAGTGCGGCGGCGAGGGCGTCGGGGCCGTGGGCATGTGCTTCACCGGCGGCTTCGCCCTGGCGATGATGACCGAGCCCGTGGTCGTGGCGCCGGTGATGTCCCAGCCGTCGTTGCCTTTCGCCAATAGAGGAGGCCTCGACTGCTCCGCGAGCGAGCTGGCCTGCGCCAAGCGCCGGTTCGCCGAAGAGGATCTGTCGCTACTCGCCCTGCGCTTCAAGTCCGACAAGCTGGTTCCCGACGCCCGCATCGCCCGCCTGAAGGCCGAGTTCGGCGACAAGGTCGAGGTGATCGAGCTGGAGGATCACGACGCCGCGCCGGGCGTGCCGATGGCCCCGCATTCAGTCCTGACCCTGCACCTGCACCGCTCGGTTCCCGACTGCGGGACGATGAAGGCGCGGGATCGTGTGATCGCGTTCTTCCGGGAGAGAACGGGAGCTTAATCCCCTCTCCCCTTGCGGGAGAGGGTGGCTCGCGAAGCGAGACGGGTGAGGGGTTGAAAGGCTTGTCCGACGAGCCTGCGCGACCCCTCATCCGGCCCTTCGGGCCACCTTCTCCCGCAGAGGGGAGAAGGATACCGTACTGGACTTCTCCCATTTCCAGGCCTAGACACCGCGCCTTCCGATTTTCCCCCGCGCACCGGCGTTCGATCCGCCGGCCGGGCCGCAAGGACATACCGCGCCATGAAGCGCCATGCCGACAACAAGAAGGGCGCCGCCTCTGGCCCCTCGCAACGCCAGCTCCGCGCCGGCGAACTGATCCGCCACGCCCTGGTCGAGATCCTCCGCGAGGAGGAGCTTGCGGACGAAGCGCTGCACAACATCTCGGTCACCGTCTCCGAAGTGCGGATGAGCCCGGATCTCAAGCACGCCGTCTGCTTCGTCGAGCCGCTGGGCGCGGGCCTGACCGGCGAGGATACGACCGAGGTGATCAAGGGCCTGAACCGGGTTTCGAAGTTCCTGCGCGGCCGCCTGGGGCGGAACATCGACATGAAGTTCACGCCGGACCTGAAGTTCATCCACGACGAAAGCTTCGGGACCGCGGCCTATATGGACAAGCTGTTCCTGGACCCGAAGGTCCAGCAAGACACGCGTCGCCTTTCGGACGTCCTCGACGAAGACGAGGACTAAGCATGGCCCGCCGCAAGAAGGGCGAGGCCGTCTCGGGCTGGATCTGCCTGGACAAGCCCTACGACCTGACCTCGACCACGGCCGTCTCCAGGGTCCGTCGCGCGTTCAACGCCCAGAAGGGCGGCCACGCCGGCACGCTGGACCCGCTGGCGACCGGCATCCTGCCGATCGCGCTCGGCGAGGCGACCAAGACGGTCCCGTTCCTGATGGACGCCGACAAGGCTTACCGGTTCACCATCGCCTGGGGCCGCGACACGACCACGCTCGACCGCGAGGGCGAGACCACGGCCAGCTCCGACGTTCGTCCGACGCGCGACCAGGTCGAGGCGGCGTTGCCGGCCTTCATCGGCGAGGTCGATCAGGTCCCCCCCAACTTCTCGGCCATCAAGGTCGACGGCGAGCGCGCCTATGACCTGGCCCGCGACGGAGTCGAGTTCGAGCTGCCGACCCGCAAGGTGACGATCTTCGACCTCAAGGTCGTGGACCAGCCGGACGTCGATCACGTCACCCTGGAGATGGAATGCGGCAAGGGCACCTATGTCCGCGCCGTGGTCCGCGACCTGGCCAAGGCGCTCGGCGCATGCGGTCACGTCGCCGATCTGCGCCGCACCCGCGTGGGGGGCTTCTCGGAGGCCGGGGCGATATCGCTGGAAACTCTCGAGAATTTGAGCTATGAGGCCCGGCTGTCGGAGGCATTGCTTCCGGTCGAGACCGCGCTGGACGACATCCCGGCGTTGGCCGTGACCGATGAAGACGCCTTTCGGCTTGCACAGGGACGCGCCATCGTCCTGCTCCCACGGCAAGTGGAAACGCTGAAAGCCGAGCTTCCGCCCGGCGATCGCACCGTTTCCGCCATGTCGGGCGACAGGTTGGTGGCCCTGTGCGAGATGCGCGCCGGGCGGCTCAATCCGGTGCGGGTCTTCCAACTCACCTGAGCGGAGACTTACCGATGTCGATCACTATCGAGCGCAAGGCCGCTCTCATCGCCGAACACGCCCGCGGCGCGGGTGACACCGGCAGCGCTGAAGTCCAGGTCGCGATCCTCTCGGAACGCATCTCGAACCTGACCGAGCACTTCAAGACGCACAAGAAGGACAACCACAGCCGTCGTGGCCTGCTGAAGCTGGTTTCCCAGCGTCGCCGGCTTCTCGACCACCTGAAGAAGTCCGACGCCGGTCGCTATCAGTCCCTGATCGAAAAGCTGGGTCTGCGTCGCTAAGGCATCCAGGTCCGCCGCCCCGCGAAAGCAGGGCGGCGGATCGCGTATTTGGGGCCTGGCGGCCGAGACAGGCCGTACGCCAGGTTCCGTGGGACGCCCGCTCCAACCGGGCTGTTCTTTGTCCGAGGGTTCACGTCCTCAAACCCGCCTGTCACACTGGATGAGGATCATCGGGCCGGCTTCCGTTAGCCGTCCGCCCCTGTCCGCCCCCGACGGGAATCCGCCCGCGGGAACCGAAAGAAGAAAAATGTTCGATATCAAGCGCAAGACGATCGAGTGGGGCGGCAAGACGCTGGTCCTCGAGACCGGTCGCATCGCCCGTCAAGCCGACGGCGCCGTCCTGGCCACCATGGGCGAAACCGTCGTCCTGGCCACCGCCGTGTTCGCCAAGACCCAGAAGCCGGGCCAAGACTTCTTCCCGCTGACGGTCAACTATCAGGAAAAGACCTTCGCGGCCGGCAAGATCCCCGGCGGCTACTTCAAGCGCGAAGGCCGTCCGTCGGAAAAGGAGACCCTGGTCTCCCGCCTGATCGACCGTCCGATCCGCCCGCTGTTCGTCAAGGGCTTCAAGAACGAAGTCCAGGTCGTCGTGACCGTGCTGCAGCACGACCTCGAGAACGATCCCGACGTCCTGGCCATGGTCGGCGCCTCGGCCGCCCTGTGCCTGTCGGGCGCCCCGTTCATGGGCCCGATCGGCGCGGCCCGCGTCGGCTGGATCAATGACCAGTACGTGCTGAACCCGACGCTCGACGAGCTGAAGGACAGCAAGATGGACCTCGTCGTGGCCGGTACGTCCGACGCCGTGATGATGGTTGAAAGCGAAATCCAGGAGCTCTCTGAAGAGATCGTGCTGGGCGGCGTCAACTTCGCCCACAAGGAAATGCAGCCGGTGATCGACGCGATCATCGAGCTGGCCGAGCACGCCGCCAAGGAGCCCTTCGCGTTCGAGCCGGAAGACACCGACGCGATCAAGGCCAAGATGAAGGACCTGGTGGGCGCGGACATCGCCGCCGCCTACAAGATCCAGAAGAAGCAGGACCGCTACGAAGCGGTCGGCGCGGCCAAGAAGAAGGCGGTCGAGGCCCTGGGCGTCTCGGAAGCCAATCCGACCGGCTACGACCCGCAAAAGCTGGCGGGCGTCTTCAAGGAACTGGAAGCCGACGTCGTGCGTCGCGGCATCCTCGACACCGGCCTGCGCATCGACGGCCGTGACGTGAAGACCGTGCGTCCGATCCTGGGCGAAGTCGGCATCCTGCCGCGCACCCACGGTTCGGCCCTGTTCACCCGCGGCGAGACCCAGGCTATCGTCGTGGCGACCCTGGGCACCGGCGACGACGAGCAGTTCATCGACGCCCTGGAAGGCACCTACAAGGAATCCTTCCTGCTGCACTACAACTTCCCGCCCTACTCGGTCGGCGAGACGGGCCGCATGGGCTCGCCGGGCCGTCGCGAGATCGGTCACGGCAAGCTGGCCTGGCGCGCCGTGCGTCCGGTGCTGCCGACCAAGGAAGAGTTCCCCTACACGATCCGCCTGGTCTCGGAGATCACCGAGTCGAACGGCTCGTCCTCGATGGCCACGGTCTGCGGTTCGTCGCTGGCCATGATGGACGCCGGCGTGCCGCTGAAGCGTCCGGTCTCGGGCATCGCCATGGGCCTGATCCTGGAAAAGGACGGCTTCGCGGTCCTGTCGGACATCCTGGGCGACGAGGACCACCTCGGCGACATGGACTTCAAGGTGGCCGGCACCAGCGAAGGCATCACCTCGCTGCAGATGGACATCAAGATCGCCGGCATCACGCCCGAGATCATGAAGCAGGCCCTGGCTCAGGCCAAGGAAGGCCGCGCGCACATCCTGGGCGAGATGAACAAGGCCATGGACGCGCCGCGTGAAGACGTCGGCGACTTCGCCCCGAAGATCGAGACCATCACCATCCCGACCGACAAGATCCGCGAAGTGATCGGTTCGGGCGGCAAGGTGATCCGCGAGATCGTCGCCACCACCGGCGCCAAGGTCGACATCAACGACGAAGGCACCGTGAAGGTCTCGGCCTCGGACGGCGCCAAGATCAAGGCCGCGATCGACTGGATCAAGTCGATCACGGACGAGGCGGAAGTCGGCAAGATCTATGACGGCAAGGTCGTGAAGGTCGTCGACTTCGGCGCCTTCGTGAACTTCTTCGGCGCCAAGGACGGCCTCGTCCACGTCAGCCAGATCAGCAACGAACGCGTCGCCAAGCCGTCGGACGTGCTGAAGGAAGGCCAGATGGTCAAGGTGAAGCTCCTGGGCTTCGACGACCGCGGCAAGACCAAGCTGTCGATGAAGGTCGTCGACCAGGAAACCGGCGAAGACCTGTCGAAGAAGGAAGCCCCGGCCGCTGAAGAGGCGTAAGCCTCAAGAAGCGTTAGAGCGCGTTCGAGCGGTTTAACCGCTCACCCTTAAACCTAACGCGCTCCAGCGATCGGTCTTTCCGAAGCGAACATGGCGGGCGGCTCCGAGAGGGGCCGCCCGTTTTGCGTTTGGGGTGACAAGATCGGCCTATTATGCAATTATAAATTGCATGATATGAAAGGATCGCCTTATGAGATTGCGTGTTTCGATCGTCGCGACCGTCGTCACACTCGCGGTCGGAGTCCCCCATGCGCTGGCCTTTGGCACCGTGAGGGGCTTGCTTGGCCAGAACGCCGAACATGAGCGCATAACCCGACAAGGCCTGGCCGGACTGGGATTTGGCCGCGCCTCCCTGTCGGAATTGGCCGGAGAGAGCGGAACCTTCGGCGCGGTCGGCGCCCCGGATCGGCCGGGCCGTGGGCTGTCCGATCGCAAGGAAGCTCATTGCGACGGCGGCGACTATTTCGATGCGCCCGGCTATGCGCAGTCGCGGGCGGCCGCAGAGGCTCAGCTGACGGGCTGCCGGTCGTGGATCTTGACCAACCTTGATGCGGCCGTGCGAGACGCCAGCGGCCTGGTCAAGCCAGACCTGTCGCTGGACAGCACCAGCATTTTTGGCGGGTGCGCCTACGATGGCTCCAAGGGGCGGGCCAAATGCAACGTGCTCGAGGATCTGGGTCTGGCGCTCCATGCCGCGCAGGATTTCTATTCGCACACCAACTGGGTCGATGCGCCGCGCGCGGGTCCTACGATCGACAATCCGCAGGGCCTCGACAACAACGCGCCGGCCTCCTGGCTGACCGGAGGCGGGGCGTTCCCGGCGGGCTTGATCAGCGGCTGCTATGACGGCTTCCCCGAGTCGTTCCATTGCGGCGGACGGATCAAGCACGCGACCCTGAACAAGGACACCGCTAGCACTGCGCGCGGCGGCTACGAAAAGGCGATGAACATCGCCGCGCAGGACACGCGCGCCATGTGGATGGCCTTCGAAAGCCAGCTCGTGGCGCGTTATGGCGCCGCGCGGGGGCAGAAGATGGCTTGCGTGATCAAGTCCGACAGCCCCAGCCGGTGCTGATCGGCCCGTAGTGGAATTTTGGAAACAAAGGCTTTCCATAGTTTCCATATCCTCGCTCAAAGGCGTCCGTCATTCTCTCCTCATCGGCACAACGGGACGGGCCAACGCGGCCTTCCAGCAGAGGGAATGACGGACATGAGCAGCGGCTTCTTCACCACCAACGACGGCGCGCAGATCTTCTTCAAGGACTGGGGTTCCAAGGACGCGCAGCCGGTCGTGTTCCACCACGGCTGGCCCCTGTCGTCGGACGACTGGGACGCCCAGATGATGTTCTTCCTGCTGAAGGGCTATCGGGTCATCGCCCATGACCGCCGCGGCCACGGCCGATCCAGCCAGACCGACACCGGCAACGAGATGGACACCTATGCCGCCGACGTCATCGCCCTGGCCAAGCATCTGGACCTCAAGAACGCGGTCCACATCGGCCACTCGACCGGCGGCGGCGAGGTCGCCCGCTACGTCGCTCGCGCCGAGCCCGGCCGGGTCGCCAAGGCGGTGCTGATCGGCGCGGTGCCGCCGATCATGCTGAAGACCGAGGCCAATCCGGGCGGCCTGCCGATGGAGGTGTTCGACGGCTTCCGCGCCGCCCTGCTGGCCAACCGCGCCCAGTTCTTCCACGACGTCGCGGCCGGGCCGTTCTACGGCTTCAACCGCGAAGGCGCGAAGGTCTCGCCGGCCACGGTCGAGAACTGGTGGCGCCAGGGCATGATGGGCGGGGCCAAGGCCCACTACGACTGCATCACCGCCTTCTCGGAAACGGACTTCACCGACGACTTGAAGGCCATCGACGTCCCGGTGCTGATCCTGCACGGCGAGGACGACCAGATCGTGCCGATCGCCGACAGCGCCGAACTGGCCATCAAGCTGGTCAAGAACGGCAAGCTGATCACCTATCCCGGCTTCCCGCACGGCATGGCCACCACGGAGGCGGAAACGATCAACCGCGACCTGCTGGCCTTCATCGAGGGCTAGGGCTGGCGAACCTTCCCTCTCCCCACGCGGGAGAGGGTGGCCCGCGAAGCGGGTCGGGTGAGGGGGCGCTCGGGAATGGTCGGCGCGACCCCTCATCCGTCGCTTCCAGCGACACCTTCTCCCACAAGGGGAGAAGGACTCTACCCCCGTTTCGGCGTCACCTTGACGACCGCCATGTCCGGCGCGCCGTTGCCGCCTCGGCAGGCGGCCCACTTGAACTTCAGGTCCATGCAGACCCAGACCTCGGTCAGCCGCCCGTCCTTGACCCGGACATTGAGGTCCTCCGGCGCGAGCTTGCGGTTACGCTCGAGGAACGCCTTGCGGATCTCGCCCGCCGTCATGACGCCGTCCGCGCCGGGATCGAGGTCCGGGACGTCCAGCTTCTCGCGGATCTTGCGGGCTTTCTTGAAATAGGCCTCGGGCGTGTCCCACTTGCAGGTCCCGTGCGCCTGCCATTCGTGCTGCAGCAGCCAGGGCGAAGGCGTCATGCACAGATTGGCCTTCACGGTGGCCGGGCTCATCGGCGGGCTGGGGCGGCAGTAGCGGGGATGGACCTTGTCGGGCCCGTTCGGCCACAGGCCATGCACCGTGAAGCCGAAGTTGTTGGCCTGGCACTGGATGGCCTTGTCCGATTCCGGGATGTTGGCGCGGCACGACTCCGGCGACCAGAACAGCGCCAGCAGATAGGCGGCGGTCGGCACGTCCGTGTGGATCTCGTTCGGCGGCGGAACTTCCGACGGGGCCGGCGTCACCGCCACGGGGACCGCGCACGACTTCAGGTTGGAGGCCTGGGCGCCGCTTGCCAGGGCCAGGAATGCGGCGGCGACGACGACGGATTTCATAAGCAACTCCAAATGGAGGGGCGATAGGAAGCGCGGGCCGTCGTCGCCGTCAAGCAAACCCCTGAAGCCAAGGTTTTTGGGCCTCTCGCGCAGCTGCGAACGATTATCATTGCGACTGCGTCTCAAGGTCGCTAATAACGCCTCGCAATTTCAGGAAGGGCGAGTGAGCGCCCTCTGGGGACAAGATCAAGATGCGTAAACCGACCTTCGCCGGCATTGCGAGCCGGCCTCGTCGCGCCCTGGGCGCCGCCGCCGTCGCCGGCCTCGCGGGCCTGAGTCTGACCCAGGCCGCTAGCGCCGCCGAGCGCGACGCCGCCCCGATCGCCACCGCGCCCGCCGACAGCACCGAGGTTTCGTCGGTGAAGATCGACGCCAAGCGCGTGGCCGATCCGTCGTCGAGCAAGTTCACCGCGCCGCTGCTGGACACGCCGCGGTCGGTGACGGTCATTCCGTCCCAGATCATCGAGCAGACCGCCGCGACCTCGCTGCAGGACATTCTGCGCACCTCGCCCGGCATCACCTTCGGCGCGGGCGAGGGCGGTCAGCCGCTGGCCGATCGTCCGTTCATCCGCGGCCAGAGCTCGGGCAACAATGTCTTCGTGGACGGCGTGCGCGACACGGGCGGTCAGACGCGCGAAGTGTTCAACCTCGAACAGGTCGAAGTGATCAAGGGGCCGGACTCGGTCTATAGCGGCCGCGGTTCGGGCGGCGGCAGCATCAACCTGTCGTCCAAGACCCCCAAGGCCGACAGCTTCGTGGGCGGTTCCGCCGCCGCTGGCACGGACCAGTATTATCGCGTCACCGCCGACGGCAACTACGCCTTCGCCAAGAACGCGGCCTTCCGCCTGAACCTGATGGCGACCGGCGGCGACGTTTCGGGCCGCGACAGCGTCTCGTTCAAGCGCTGGGGCGTCGCGCCCTCGCTGGCCTTCGGCATCGACACCGACACCCAGGCGACGCTGAGCTACTATCACCTCGATACCGACCAGGATCCGGACTACGGCATCCCGCTGGCGTCCAAGCGCACGTGGGGCGCGGCCGGCACGGATAGCCGCACGCGGCCGGCCAGCGGCATCCTGGACGTCTCGCGCGACGCCTATTACGGCCTCGACCGCGACTGGATGAAGACCAAGGCCGACATCGCCACGGTCGCCGTCCGTCACGAGATCAATGACAACCTCTCGATCCGTCAGGTGGTCCGCTACGGCAAGACGCGGAACGACTATCTGGTCACCAATCCGGGCGACGGCGGCGCGGCCCAGTTCGTGGCCGGCGAGTGGTGGATGAAGCGCGGGACCAAGTCGCGCTGGAACGAGACCACGACCACCGCCTTCGTGACCGACCTGACCGGCAAGTTCCAGCTGGCCGGCCTGAAGAACCGCTTCAACATCGGCGTCGAGCTGTCGCGCGAAGTCAACGACAACGCCTCCTACGTGATCTTCACCACGGCGGGCTCGGCCTGCCCGGCCGGCTTCACCGGCGCGGGAATGGGCGACTGCACGCGACTCTACGCGCCCAATCCGGGCGACGCCTGGACCGGCGTGATCAACCGCGGCCCGCTTTCGACCTCCAAGACCCGCAACGGCTCGATCTACGCCTTCGACACGATCGACCTGACCGACAAGCTGCTGCTCAACATCGGCGTCCGCTACGACGACTATTCGACCCAGGGCGTCAACGCCGCGGCCACCAGCGCCAACGGCGTCGTGACGGGCGTGACCTATACGAACCTGCCCAAGGGCGGCTGGGATTTCGTCAACTATCAGATCGGCCTGAACTACAAGCCGACGCCGTCGAGCAGCCTGTACGTCTCGTACGCCACCTCCTCGACGCCGCCGAACATCGCCGGCGGCGACCAGAACACCGCCGCCACCCCGGCCCAGGTCGTGCTGGACCCCGAGGACACCACCAGCATCGAGGCCGGCGCCAAGTGGAACGTCTTCAATGACAAGCTGGCGCTGTCGGGCGCGGTCTTCCGCACCGAGCGCAAGAACGCCCAGATCGCGCTCAGCGCGACCGAGGTCGCCCAGGCGGGCGAAGTGCGCGTGCAGGGCGTCGAGCTCGGCGTCTCGGGCTATGTGACCCGCGCCTGGCAAGTGTTCGGCGGCTATACCTACATGGACAGCGAACTGGTGAAGGGCCCCTACACCAGCGTCAACATCGGCGATCCGCTGGCCAACACGCCCAAGAACACGGTCAGCCTGTTCACGACCTACCGCGTCCTGCCGAAGCTATCGCTGGGCGGTGGCCTCTACTACGTGTCGAAGATGTTCGGCGGCAATCAGGGCGGCGCCGGCGGCGGGACCAACAAGGTCTTCGCGCCGTCGTACACCCGCTACGACGCGTTCGCCTCGTGGAAGCTGAGCGACAAGGCCAACCTGCAGCTCAACGTCCAGAACCTGACGGACGAGCGCTATATCCTGCGGACCAATGGCGTGCACCACGCCGATCCGGCGCCGGGTCGTCAGGCGATCCTGACCCTCAACGTGAAGTACTGATCCTCCCCTTGTAGGTGCTTCACCCCAACGCCCCGTCCGGCTTTCGTCGGCCGGGGCGTTTTTCCTTTTGATCCCGGCGATGATCTGATGCGGATCAAGGGAAAGGTCGGCCGATCCAGCTAGGAATGGTTCGCAAATAGGATGTCGCTCATGATGCTGCAGATTCCCGAAGTGCTGACCAAGGCCCAGGTCGCCGAGTGCCGCGCGATCCTCGACGCCGGTCCCTGGGTCGATGGCAATGTGACCTCCGGTTTCCAGGCCGCCATGGCCAAGAACAACGAGCAGCTGCCGCAGGAGAGCGCCGAGGCCAAGCACGTCGGGGCGATCATCGTCCAGGCGCTGGAAACCAACCCGCTGTTCGTGTCGGCCGCCCTGCCGCACACCATCCTGTCGCCGATGTTCAACCGCTATGGCGAGGGCATGGGCTTCAGGGACCATGTCGACAACTCGATCCGCCGCGATCCGGTGACCGGCCTGAAGCTGCGGACCGATCTGTCGTGCACGCTCTTCCTGGCCGAGCCGGAGGACTATGACGGCGGCGAGCTGGTCGTGAACGACCTCTATGGCGACCATGTCGTCAAGCTGGGGGCGGGGGACGCGATCCTCTATCCCAGCACCAGCCTGCACCACGTCACGCCGGTCACGCGCGGCGCGCGGGTCGCCAGCTTCTTCTGGATCCAGAGCCTGGTGCGCGACGACGTCAAACGCAGCCTGCTGCTGGACATGGACGTCGCCATCCAGCGTCTGTCGCGGAAGACCGGTCAGGACGAGGAGGGGATCCTCTCGCTGACGGGCGTCTATCACAACCTGCTGCGGCAATGGGCCGAGGTCTGATTTTACCGGACGGGGTTGCGAGAACGCCGGTATCGCGAACCTAAAGTTTACGGTTGCGCCGCACGATCCGCCAAACCTTGGGGAGATTGGATGCCGGAGCCGGCGAACAAGGGAATGGGTGTCGGTGCGACGGCTCAAGCGTCCTCGTCGTTTGACGAGGGCGAGGCGGCGCGCTGGTTCTTCGACAACGCCAGCGACCTCTTCGCCATCGTCTCGCCGGAAGGCCGCTTCGTCCGCGTGAACGGCGCCTGGACAACGCTCACCGGCTGGTCCGCCGACGAGCTGGTGGGACGCCCCACCATCCAGTTCGTGCATCCTGACAGCCACGCCGACCTGATCGGCTCCTCGCGCCGGCTGCGCGACGTGGGCTGGGCGATCAACGAGGTCCGCTTCCTCTGCAAGGATGGTCGCGCGGTGTGGCTGCAGGGCCGCTCCCGCCTTGGACCCAACGGCGAGATGATCGGGCTGATGCACGACGTCTCCAGCGACGTGGAGGCCCGGACCGAGCTGGAGACCGCGCGGCGAACGCGCGAGATGCTGGCCGAGGCCGCCGGGATCGGCGTCTGGACCTATGAGCCCGAAACGGGCCAGGTCGACTGGACCCCGGACGCTCTGGCGCAGCTGGGCCTCACGCCCGCCGACATCGCCACGACCGCGCTGTTCTTCGAACGTGTCGCCCCCGAGCAGCGCGCCAAGGTGAGCGACGCCTTCAAACGGGCCGTCGCCACGGGCGAGGGCGGAACGATGGAGTACCGGCTGCGGGGCGACCATGGTCGCTGGCTGACCTTCCGCAGCACCTACCGCACCGAGCCGCGCCCGGGCGGCATCTACGCGCTCAAGGGCATCTCGCAGAACATCACCGACGTGGCGCGCAGCCGCGACAAGGCGATCTGGAGCGAACGCCGCGCGCGCCGGTTGATCGAGGACGCGCCGTTCGCGGTGGGCGTCTACGACGTCGACCTGCGTCTTCGCCTCGTCAGCCCCAAGCTCCTCGAGATTTTCAAGGCCTCCGAGGAGGACGTGATCGGCAGGTCGCTGGACGAACTGACCCACGGCGGCCGCCGCCGGTTCGTCGCCGGCGTGGCCCGGGCCTTGTCCGGCGAAACCGTGACCCGCCGCGAGGACCGTCTGCTCGACGCCGAGGGCGGCGAGCACTGCCTGCGCTGGGAGGCGCGGCCCTGGCGCGACGTGAACGGCGAGATCGTCGGCGTCATCACCTACATGGACGACGTGACGGCCCTGGCGGCGGCGCGGCGGGAGGCTCGCATCAATGCGCGGCGGCTGAAGGTCGCCCTGGGCGCGGCGCGGGCCGGCGTCTACGAGATCGACCACGAGCGCAAGACCTTCTGGGGCTCGCCCGAGTTCCATCGCATGATGGGCCGTCGGGTGGGCTACGAGGACGTGCGCGACGCCATCTGGCCGATGCTCCACCCCGAAGATCGCGCCAGGCTCTACGCGGCCGCCGCGCAGTGGAAGAGGTCGGGCGACCGCGGCGCCCACGAATACGACGTGCGCCTGTCGCCGTCGGAGGGGGAGACCCGCTGGATCCGCGTCTTCCACGAAGTGCGGCGCGATCCCAGCGGTCGTCCGCGCAAGGCGTTCGGCCTGGTGCTGGACATCGACGAGCACAAGCGGGCGGAACTGGCCCTGATGGCCGCCGAGCGCGCGGCCCAGGCGGCCAGCGAGGCCAAGGCGCAGTTCCTGGCCAATATGAGCCATGAGATCCGCACCCCGATGAACGGCGTGCTCGGCGTCCTGCACGTCCTCAGGCGCGAATTGCCCAATGGCGAAAACGCCGAGCTGCTCGGCGAGGCCCTGGCCGCGGGCCAGATGCTGTCGACGCTGCTCGATGACGTGATCGACATCTCCCGTATCGAGGCGGGGCGGCTTGAGCTGAACCGCGAGGCGGTCGATCCCGCCGAGCTGGCGCGCGGCGTCGTGCGTCTGCTGGCCGGACCGGCGTCCGAAAAAGGGCTGCGGCTGGAGCTCGACATCGTCCAGAACCTGGGCTGGATCGAGACGGACGCGACCCGGGTGCGTCAGGCTCTGTTCAACCTGATCGGCAATGCGGTGAAGTTCACCGTGAAGGGCTCCGTCACCGTGCGGGTGCGGCGGCTGGGCGCGTCGACCGACCAGCGGTTGGTGTTCGATGTGATTGACACCGGCATTGGCGTGCCGCTGGCGGCCCAGGCGCGGCTGTTCGACCGTTTCCAGCAAGCCGACGCCAGCACCACCCGTCGCTTTGGCGGGTCGGGCCTCGGTCTGGCGATCAGCCGCAACCTGGCGCGCATGCTGGGCGGCGACATCACCCTGGTTTCGAAGCCGGGCGTCGGCTCGACGTTCAGCCTGACCATCGCCGCGCCGCCGGCGGTCGCCCCCATCGGGACGGGGGGCGAGACCGAGGACCTGCTGGCGGGGCTGCGCGTGCTGGTGGTCGAGGACAATGCGACGAACCAGCTGGTGGCCCGGCGCATCCTCGAGCAGCTGGGCGCGGCGGTCTCGGTGGCCGATGACGGCGCCTCCGGCGTCGCCGCGGCGCGTGACGGCGCTTTCGACCTGATCCTGATGGACGTGCAGATGCCCGGCATGGACGGCCTGGAGGCGGCGCGCCGAATCCGCGCCTTGCCAGGCGAAGCCGGGCGCGCTCCGATCATCGCCTTGACCGCCAATGTCATGGCCCACCAGCGCGCCGCCTACCAGGCCGCCGGCATGGACGGGGTCGCCGCCAAGCCGATTTCGCCGGCCGCCCTCGTGACCGAGATTCTCCGCCTGTCGAATCGTGAACCGCCTGGCGCGAGCGCCGGCCAAGGCGCGCTGGCCTAACAGCGTTCGGCCTCTTTCCCCCGCGGCCTGAAGCACGCTAAAGCAGGAGAAAATCGGGGGAACATATGGCTGACCAGGGTCAGGAACGCGCCTCGATGCGCACCGTGGTGGCGGCGTCTTCGGCCGGCACGGCGTTCGAGTGGTACGACTTCTTCATCTTCGGCAGCCTGGCCCAGGTCATCTCCAAGACGTTCTTCGCCGGTCTTACCGAGACCGCGGGCTATATCGCCGCCCTGGCCCTGTTCGGCGTCGGCTTCGCGTTCCGGCCTTTGGGCGCCCTGGTGTTCGGCAAGATTGGCGACCAGGCCGGCCGCAAGGGCGCGTTCCTGGCCACCGTGCTGCTGATGGGCGGCGCGACCTTCGCCATCGCCTTCCTCCCGACCTATCAGCAGGCGGGGATCATCTCGCCGATCCTGCTGATCATCATGCGTTGCGTGCAAGGCTTCGCCCTGGGCGGCGAATATGGCGGCGCGGCCATCTACGTCGCCGAGCATTCGCCGCCGGATCAGCGCGGCTGGTCGACCTCGTGGGTGCAGACCTCCGCCGCCTTCGGCCTGTTCGGCGCCCTGCTGGTCATCCTGGCCACCCGCTGGATTCTCGGCGCTCACGTCGGACCCGAAGCCTTCGACGCCTGGGGCTGGCGGATTCCCTTCGCCGTCTCGATCGGCCTGCTGGGCATCTCGGTCTGGATGCGAATGAAGCTGACCGAAAGCCCGACCTTCGAGGCCATGAAGGCCGAGGGCGAACACTCCAAGGCGCCCTACGCCGAGGCGTTCGGCCAGTGGAAGAACCTCAAGCTCGTCCTGCTGGCCTTCTTCGCCATGATGTCGGCGCAGGGGGCGGTCTGGTACACCAGCTTCTTCTACGTCCAGACCTTCATGGAGAAGTTCCTGAAGGTCGATCCGGTCGACATCAACGGCCTGATGATGACGGCCACGGCGATCAGCGCCATCTTCTATGTCGTGTTCGGCTGGCTGTCGGACCGCATCGGCCGCAAGCCCGTGATGCTGGGCGGCATGACCCTGGCGCTGCTGTTCTACTTCCCGGGGTTCCACCTGCTGGAAAAGGCGGCCAATCCCGCCCTGGCCGAGGCCAGCGCCCGCGCCCCCGTCGTCGTGGTCGCCGACCCCCAGGACTGCTCGTTGCAGTTCGACCCCGTGGGCAAGGCGGCCTTCGTGACCGCCTGCGACATCGTCAAGGGCGCCCTGGCCAACGCCGGCGTCTCCTACGTCAACCAGAAGGCTCCGGCCGGAACCGTGGCGATCATGAAGGTCGGCGGCGTCGAGGTGGCGTCGCAAAGCGCCAAGGGTCTGCCGAAGGCGCAGGCCAAGGCCGTCAAGACGGCGGTCGAGGCGAAGATCAAGGCCGCCCTGGCCCAGGCCGGCTATCCGGCCAAGGCCGATCCGGCGCGGATGAACCGGCCGATGATGCTGGCGGTCCTTCTGGTGTTCGTCATCGGGGCCACGGCGCTGTTCGGCCCGCTGGCCGCCTGCCTGGTGGAGCTGTTCCCGACCCGGGTGCGCTACACCGCCCTGTCGCTGCCCTATCACATCGGCACCGGCTGGGTGGGCGGCTTCGTGCCCTTCTTCGCCTTCGCCATCGTCACCGCGGTCGGCGATATCTATGCGGGTCTCTGGTACCCCGTGGCCTTCACCCTGCTCAGCGTGCTGACCACGCTGTTCTTCCTGCCCGAGACCAGGGGGCGGCCGCTGGACTAGAGCGTGACGCCGAAAGTGGGGACCGGTTTCGGCAAGAGCCACGCTCTAAGTGTTTGATTTAGAGCCTCGTTATCGCGTCAAAACGATTCCGTTTTGACGCGCGAGGCTCTAGTCCGCCTGGGCGACGGGCAGGATCTCCACGGCGACGCCCGCGCGCCGCAGGGCTTCCAGCAGGGCGGGCGCCGCGGGCCGCGCGTGCAGCCAGACGACCTGCCGTCCTTCGCGCGCCAACGCCGCCAGGTGATCCGCCTCAGCCTCGTCCGGCGCCAGGCGTTCGACGTCGCGCCGCGCCAGCTTGACCACCTCCGGATCGGCCTCCGGATCGGTCACCGCGACATCGGCGGTTCCGAGGGCGCGGATCGCGCGCAGACTCAGCAGATCGATGGGGCCCGCCGCGGCGAGGAACTGTACGCCGCCCGCGCGCGTCACGCCCTTGGTCAGCGCCTCGCGCAGCAACGCCTCGGCCCGCGCCATGTCGCCGTCCAAGGCCGCCTGGGCCGCTTCGCCCCGCACCGCCGCGCGCAGGAAGGCCCGCCGCTCGTGCAGGACGGGCAGGGCGCGGCGCACCTCGTCCTGAAGGCGGGCCAGCAGGGCGGCGACGCGGCCCATGCCTTCGGGCAGTTGGGTCTCGATGGCGTTGCGCAGCAGGGTCGCCATCACCGGCGCCGAACCGCCCGTGCCGACCGCCGCCACCACCTGTCCCCGGTCAATGATGGCCGGCGTGTTGAAATCGCAGAGCGCTGGGCGATCGACCACGTTGAGCAGGGCGCCGGCCGCCCGCGCGGCCTTGACGGCGGCCTGGACGAAGGCCTCGTCGGCGTCGCCCACGAACACCAGGACCGCGACCTCGTAGGCGGCGGGCGAGAACGCCTCGGGGGCCTGCAGGCGCACGATTGTCGCTGGAGACCCCTCGAACAGGCGCGCCTTGGCCTCGGCCGGTTCGCCCGAACCGGCGATCACGATCGTGCGCCCGGCCAGGGGGAAATAGGCGGGAAAGGAATCCACGCGGTCCTCGAGCTATTGCGAGCTGCAGTCCAGATAGGGGCCGCCAGGAAAGCCCTTGAGCGTGGCGGCGGGGCCCTTGCCCCAGATTTCCGCCTGTCCCGCCGTATAGCGCGCGCCGGAGCCAGAGCGCGCCAGTTTCAGCGTCCGGGTGATCCCGCCGGCGGTCACCACCACCCGCTTGCCGTGCAGCGCATAGGCGGCCGTGAAGCCTTTGCCCGCCTGGCAGCGATAGCGGATCGGCGCGTCGGTGGCGTCTGGCGCCAGGGTCGCGCAGCCCGCCGCGGTCAGGGACAGCAGGGCGAGAAGGATGAGCGCGCGCCGCATGTCGGAGCCTCCGGGTGGTCGAGGTCTCGACCATAGCGGGTTTGGGGCGCACCGATCCAGGCGATCGCGATTTACTCTGGTCAAGTCCAATGTGAACGGTGTTAGCTTTCGACGCGGGCGCGCCGCGTCCGTCTTCGAGGGAGGCGAAGGCGCATGGCTGTGACACTGGACATCAATGGCAAGCCGGTGACGGCGCAGGCCGCGCCGGATACGCCGCTTTTGTGGGTCCTGCGCGACGAGCTGGGACTGACCGGAACGAAGTTCGGCTGCGGCATGGCCCAATGCGGCGCCTGTACGGTGCATCTCGACGGTCAGCCGGTCCGCTCTTGCGTGACGCCGATCGCCGCCGTCGGCGCCGGCAAGATCACCACCATCGAAGGTCTGGGCGGCGTCCATCCGGTGCAGCAGGCCTGGGTTCGCCACGACGCGCCCCAATGCGGCTACTGCCAGTCCGGCCAGATCATGTCGGCGGTCGCCCTGCTGGCCGAGAAGCCCAAGCCCTCGGACGAGGACATCGATAGCGCCATGGCCGGGAACATCTGCCGCTGCGGCGCCTATCAGCGCATCCGCGCCGCGATCAAGGACGTGGCCGAGGGAGGCGTCCGATGAACGCTCCCTTCAAGCCCGAGGCGCCCAGCCGCCGGGACGTGGTCGTGGCGGCCTCTCTGGTCGGCGGCTCGCTGCTGGTCGGCTGCTCGCCGGCCGACCTGATGAGCATGGGCTCCAAGGTCGAGGTCGGCGCCTTTGGCCCGTTCATCAAGATCGCCCCCGACGGCGCGGTGACGGTGATCTCCAAGCACATCGAGTTCGGCCAGGGCAATCACGCGGGCCTCTCGGCCATCGTCGCCGAGGAGCTGGACGCCGACTGGAGCCGCGTGCGGGTCGAGCAGGCCCCGGCCAACGCCAAGCTCTATGCGAACGGCTCCCTGGGGGCCCAGCTGACGGGCGGCTCGTCCGCGATCTCGAACTCGTGGGAACAGCTTCGTAAGGCCGGCGCGACGGCCCGCGCCATGTTCGTGCAGGCCGCCGGCAATCGCTGGAACGTCCCGGTCGGCGAGATCACCGTCAAGGACAGCGTGCTGACCCACGCCTCGGGCAAGACCGCCGCCTTCGCCGAGCTCTTGGCCGACGCCGCCAAGGTTCCGCCGCCCAAGGACGTCAAGCTGAAGGACCCCCAGGCCTTCACCCTGATCGGCACGGACCGCGTGCGCCGCAAGGACTCCCAGGCCAAGAGCGACGGGACGGCGCGCTACACCCAGGACGTCCATCTGCCAAACATGCTGACCGCCATGGTCGCGCACCCGCCGCGCTTCGGCGCCAAGGTGAAGAGCTTCGACGCCGCCCAGGCCAAGCAGGTTCCGGGCGTGGTCGACGTCTTCCAGATCCCGTCCGGCGTGGCGGTGGTCGCCCAGAACACCTACGCCGCCAAGCTGGGCCGCGAGGCCCTCAACATCACCTGGGACGAGGCGGAGGCGGAAAAGCGCGGCTCGGCCGCCATCACCCAGCTGTTCAAGGACATCGCCGCCGGCAAGGACGCCTCGGCCAAGTGGGAGCCGTTCGACCAGCGCGGCGACGCTTCGTCCCTGGCCTCGGCCAAGGGCGACGGCGTGTTCGAGGCGACTTATGAGTTTCCGTACCTCGCCCACGCCACCATGGAGCCGATGAACTGCGTCGCCTCGGTGGACGGGTCAAAGGTCAGGCTGACGTTCGGCTCGCAGGGCCAGACCCTGGACCAGCTGAACGCGGCCAAGATCGTGGGCTGCCTGCCAGGATCGGTCGAGATCGAGACGCTGTTCGCCGGCGGCTCGTTCGGCCGCCGCGCCAATTTCCAGTCCGACTATGTCGCCGAGTGCGTCCACATCGCCAAGACGGTCGGCGACGGTCGGCCGGTGAAGCTGGTCTGGACGCGGGAGGACGACATGCGGGCCGGCTACTTCCGCCCGATCGTCGTCCACGCGGTCAAGGTCAAGCTGGACAAGGACGGTTATCCGGCCGCCTGGCGCCACCGGATCGTCACCCAGTCGATCATGAAGGGCTCGCCCATGCCGGCGGGCAAGGGGCCGGACCAGACGGCGGTCGAGGGCGCGGCGGGGTCGCCCTATCTGAAGGCCACGCCCGTGGTCGACGCCCAGGTCGCCTGCCCGGACGTCGGCGTGCCGGTGCTGTGGTGGCGTTCGGTGGGCGCGACCCACACGGCCTTCGTCATGGAGCACACGATCGATCAATTGGCGCGCCAGGCCGGCAAGGACCCGATCGACTACCGTCGGGCGCTCTATCGCAAGGCCGGGGCGGATCGGCATCTGGCGGTTCTGAACCACGCGGTCGAGAAGGCCGGCCAGGCCGTGACGCCCGGCTGGACGCGCGGCGTCGCCGTGCACGAGAGCTTCGGCTCGGTCGTGGCCCAGATCGCCGAGGTCAAGGTGGAGGACGGGGTCCCGCGCGTCGGCCGCGTGGTCACCGCCATCGACTGCGGCGTGGCGATCTCGCCCGACCAGATCGCCGCCCAGATGGAGGGCGGGACCTGCTACGGCCTGTCGGCGGCGTTGTTCGGCGAGGTGACCCTGACGGACGGCAAGGTCGACCAGGGCAATTTCGACGCCTACCGCGTGCTGCGGATCAACGAGGCGCCGACGGTCGAGACCTACATCGTCCCCTCTGGCAGCCCGCCGAGCGGCGTGGGCGAGCCAGGCACGCCGGTGATCGGTCCCGCGGTCGCCAACGCTCTTCTCGCGCTCGACCAACGCGCCACCCGCCGACTTCCCCTGATCCGGGGCGCCTGACGGCGCGGCAAGCTGGACGAAATCGACCTATCCGAGCATTGTGCGCCTGTTCGCCAATGCGTGGGGTGTTCATGGCCGAGCTGTCCGGGTCCTCGGAGGACGAGATCGAGGACGATATCGCGGAGTTCCGCGAAGCTCTGTCGCGCATCCGCGAGGATCATCGCAGGGTCTTGCTGGTCTTGGTGCCCCGGCTGGCGGCGATGCAGGAGCGCGGCGACACCGAAGGCGCTTTGGCCCTGGTCGCCAAGATCCAGGAAATCCTCAGCGATCCCGAGCGCCCGCTTCAGTAACGGGCCCGATCCGGGCCAGATCCTCGGGTCGATCGACGTCGAGCAGCACGCCGGGGTCTTCGACCTCCACGGGGCTGAGGCGTGGTCCGGCCCCGGCGATCAGCTCCCGCGCGCCCTCGTCGCCCTCGCGCCTCCTGAGGGCGGCCAGCCAGTTCGCGCCGAACAGCACCGGATGGCCGCGCCGTCCGTTGTGGACGGGAACGACGATGCGGTCGGGCCCATCCAACGCGGTCGCCAGGCGCGCCGGCGTTTCGGAGCGGATCGCCGGCATGTCGCCCAGAAAGACAAAGACGCCATCGACATCCTCCGACACGGCCGCCGCGACGGCGCTCAGGGACGCTCCCATGCCCTCGGCGGCGTCGGGCGCGGGGACGAGCACAAGGCGCTCCAGCGCTTCCAGGCGCATCGCTTCGGCCCTCAGCGCCGCGATCAGCCGCGGATCGTCTCCGACCGCGACCAGAACCCGGCGCGCGGGCGCGGCGAGGGCGGTCCGCAGGGCCCATGCGACCAGGGGCGCGCCCTTCAGATCGGCCAGCAGCTTGTCGCCGCCGAACCGCGCGCCGCGCCCGGCCGCCAAGACCAAAACGTCCAAGACCGGGCTTTGGCTTTGCGTCATCTGTTCCAGCGCCTATCTTCCGGCCAGACATGACGCCCTATGACGACAGCCCCGCGCAAGCGGTCTTGGCCACGACCAGCCCGCCCGCCTTGGTGGACGGCTTCGGGCGCGCCGTCACCTATCTGCGCGTCTCCGTCACCGACCGCTGCGACCTGCGCTGCGTCTATTGCATGGCCGAGCACATGACCTTCCTGCCGAAGGCCGACGTGCTGACCCTGGAGGAGCTGGATCGCCTGGCCTCGGCGTTCGTGGGGCTGGGCGTGCGCAAGCTGCGCCTGACCGGCGGCGAGCCGCTGGTGCGCAAGGGCTTCATGACCCTGGTCGAGCGCCTGTCCCGGCACCTGAAGTCCAGGGCTTTGGACGAGCTGACCCTGACCACCAACGGCGCCCAGCTGGAGCGCTACGCGGCCGAGCTCGCTTCTCACGGTGTGCGACGGATCAACGTCTCGCTCGACACCCTGGACCCGGCGACCTTCCGACGGCTGACCCGGGGCGGCGACGTCGCGCGGGTGATCGCCGGGATCGACGCGGCCCAGGCCGCCGGCCTGAAGGTCAAGATCAACGCCGTGGCGCTGAAGGACGACAACGCCGGGGTGCTGCCGGATCTGATCGCCTGGGCCCACGCCCGTGGCTGCGACGTCAGCCTGATCGAGACCATGCCGCTGGGCGAGGTCGAGCAGGACCGCACCGACCAGTTCCTGTCGCTGGCCGAGGTGCGTCGCGACCTGGCCTCGTTCTGGACGCTGCAGGACATCCCCCTCGTCACCGGCGGGCCGGCTCGCTACGTGCGGATCGCCGAGACCGGCGGACGGCTCGGCTTCATCACCCCGCTCAGCCACAATTTCTGCGACGCCTGCAACCGCGTGCGCCTGACCTGCACCGGCACGCTGCACACCTGCCTTGGTCGCGACGACGCCAGCGATCTGCGGGCCGTGCTGCGTTCGGGCGCCGACGAGGACGGGCTGCGCCAGGCGATCTTCGCGGCCATCGGCGCCAAGCCCCGGGGGCACGACTTCCAGATCGCCGCCGCCCGCCCCGCCGTGGCGCGGCACATGTCGACGACGGGGGGCTAGGCGTGGCGCGGGTGCTGCTGTTCGGACGCCTGGCCGACCAGGCCGGCTGGCGCGATCGGCCGATCGAGGCCGGCGATCTTTCCGCCCTGCGCGCGGCGCTCGCCGCCGAGGACGCGGCCCTGGGCGAGGCCCTCGCCGCGCCGGGCGTCCAGGTCGCCGTCGACAAGGTCCTGGTTCGCGGCGAAGCGGCGCTGGCCGCCGGGACCGAGGTCGCCTTCCTGCCGCCGATGAGCGGCGGATGACGGTCGCCCTGACCGACCGGCCTTTCGAGCCCGGCGCCCTGGTCACGGCCTTCTGCGCCGACCGCGCCGAGACCGGCGCCGTGGCGACCTTCGTCGGCCTGGCCCGCGCCGAGCAGGGCGCCGCCGCGGCGCTGGAGCTTGAGGCCTATCCCGGCTTCACCGAGGCGGCGATCAGCGAGGTCGCCGCCCAGGCCATGGCGCGCTTCCAGCTCCAGGACGTCCGGATCGTCCACCGCGTCGGCCGGATCGCGCCGGGCGAGGCCATCGTCTTTGTCGCCACCGCCGCCGCGCACCGTCGCGAGGCGTTCGAGGCCTGCGACTTCCTGATGGACTATCTGAAGAGCCGCGCGCCTTTCTGGAAGAAGGAGCACGGCCCGGACGGCGCGCGCTGGATCGAGCCGACGGACCGCGATAGGACCGACGCTCAACGCTGGGATTGAACGGAGAGACGGATGTCGGACGCGGGCCTGAAGCCGGGCGGCGGAATCAAGCCGGAGCTGCCGTTCAAGCCCGTGCGCGTGGCGGTGCTGACCATCTCCGACACCCGCGATGAGGCGACCGACACCTCCGGCCAGATCCTGGTCGAGCGTATCGCGGCCGCAGGCCATGAGCTGGCCGGCCGCGTCGTGGTCCGCGACGATGTCGAGACGATCCGCGCCCAGGTCCGTGGGTGGATCGACAGCAAGAGCGTCGACGCCATCGTCACCACCGGCGGCACGGGCCTGACGGGCCGCGACGTCACGGTCGAGGCGCTGGAGCCGCTGTTCGACAAGAAGATCGACGGGTTCTCGGTGGTGTTCCACCTGGTGTCCTATGCGTCGGTGGGGCTCTCGACCCTGCAGTCGCGCGCCACCGCCGGCCTGATCGGCGGCGTCTTCGTCTTCTGCCTGCCGGGCAGCAACGGCGCGGTGAAGGACGGCTGGGACAAGGTGATCAGCGCCCAACTCGACAGCCGCCACAAGCCCTGCAACATGGTCGAGCTGATGCCCCGCCTGCTGGAACAATGAGGTTGCTTCAGCGATGGGCAAGCTCACCCACATCGACGACCAGGGCCGCGCCCGCATGGTCGACGTCTCCGACAAGCCCGCGACGGCGCGCGAGGCGGTCGCCGCCGGATTCGTGCGGATGAGCCCCGAGACCCTGGCGCTGGCGGTGTCCGGTTCGGGCCGCAAGGGCGACGTGCGCGCCGTGGCCGAGCTGGCCGGCGTCATGGCGGCCAAGAGGACCTCGGACCTGATCCCGCTGTGCCATCCCCTGGCGCTGTCGAAGGTCGAGGTCTCGGTCGAGCCGGCCGACGGCGGCCTCGCCGTCACCGCGCGGGTCAAGACCACGGGCCCGACGGGCGTCGAGATGGAGGCCCTGACGGCCGCCTCAATCGCCTGCCTGACGATCTACGACATGCTGAAGGCCGCCGAGAAGGGCATGGTCATCGAAGCCGTGCGCCTGCTGGAGAAGACTGGCGGCAAATCGGGCGATTGGTCGGCGAGCGACTGATCCCTTAGGCCGCCGCGGCGCTCCGCGCTTCGGCGCTGATGCGCAGCTCGCCCATGCGCTGGGCCAGGCGGGTGGCTTCCTGGGCCAGGGCGTGGCTGGCGGCGGTGGTCTGCTCGACCATGGCCGCGTTCTGCTGGGTCACCTGATCCATCTGGGCCACGGCGCCGTTGACCTCGACCAGGCCGCGCGCCTGCTCGGCGGCCGAGGCGGCCATGTCGCGCACCAGGCCGTCGATCTGCTGCACCTCGGCGGCGATGGCGCGCAGCACCTCGCCGGTGCGGCCAACCTGCTGGACGCCATGGTCGACCTCGGCCGAGCTGGTGTCGATCAGGTCCTTGATCTCCTTGGCGGCGTCGGCGGAGCGCTGGGCCAGCGCCCGGACTTCCTGGGCGACGACCGCGAAGCCGCGACCGGCTTCGCCCGCCCGGGCCGCCTCGACCCCGGCGTTCAGCGCCAGAAGGTTGGTCTGGAAGGCGATTTCGTCGATCACGACGATGATCTTGCCGATTTGGGAAGAGGACTTCTCGATCGCCTCCATGGCCCCGACGGCCTGGTCGACGATGTCGCCGCTGGCGCTGGCGGCCTCGCGGGCGCGCTCGACCACCGAGCGCGTGCGGCCGGTCGTCTCGGCGGTCTGGCGCACCTTGGCCGTGATCTGGTCGAGCGCGGCGGCGGTTTCTTCCAGGCTGGCGGCCTGCTGTTCCGTGCGCCGAGCCAGGTCGTCGGCGGCCGAGGTGATCTCGCGCGAGCCGCCGTGGATCATGTTGGTGGCCTCGAGCGAGGCGGCGATGACGGCCGACAGTTTCTCGACGGCGGCGTTGAAGTCGACGCGCAGCCGCTCGTAGCCTTCCGGGAAGTGGCGGTCGATCCGATGCGACAGGTCGCCGTCCGACAGGTGATCCAGCGCCTCGGCCAGGCTGCTGACGACAGCGTTCTGCACGGCGTCGGCCTCGTCGCGACGGCGTTCGGCTTCGCGGCGCTCGATTTCCAGCGCCTCGCGCACATCGGCGGCCTCGAGGTCCTTCTGGCGCGCCTCGATGGTGTCGTGGAAGGCGCGCAGGGCGTGGGTCATCTCGCCGATCTCGTCGCGGCTCTTGATGACCGGCAGGACGACATTGACATCGCCATTGGCCAGGGCGCGCAGGGCCTTGGTCACCGACGTCAGCGGCAGGATCAGGCCCTGGCGGACCGCGACGATCAGCAGGCCGGCGAAGATGGCGGCGGTCAGCAGCAAGGCGCCCATCAGGCCCTGGCCCAGAAGGCCCAGCGACTTGGCGTCGTTGGCGTCGCGGGTGGCGGCGGCCTCGATCTTGCCCGAGGCGGCCTCCATCTTGCCTTCGAGCGCCGAGAACTGCGTCGCGAAGCCGGGCAGGCGGGCGCGGGCGCCGGCCGGATCGGTGTCGGCCACGGCGACGATGCCGTTGGCGGCGGCGATATAGGCGGCCAGCGGCGCCTTGACCTCGGAAAGCGCGGCGCTGATCGCCGGGTCTTGGGCCAGCTTGCCGCCCTCGGCGATGTCCTGCTTGAAGGCGGCGGTGTGCTCGGCCAGGTCGGCGCGCACGGCCTTCAGATCGACGCCAAGCGCCGGATCGCTGGACATGATGGCGCCCATGACATCGGCGCGCAGGGCGTCGTGCATCATGTCGCCGTGCATGTGCAGGCGCAGGATGCGGGCGGAGGTCTCGGCGCGGACCAGGGCGGAGTCGAGGCTATGGGCCACCCAGAGGCCCGTTCCGGCCGTCGCCGCGCACAACAGGGCCGCGCCCGCCGCCGCACCCATGACTTTCCGCCCGAGGGACGCCATGTCGATATCTCCGCCTTCGCTTGAACGCGGGGAGGATGCGGGATGATTTGGCTAACGGTGCTTAACCCCGTCGCCCAACCGACAGTGGCATAGTGTCGCAAGGATCTCGGAATGGATGTCGTTCAGGCGGCGAAGACTTGCCCGTCGCGAACCGCCACGGGCCATGGCGCCAGGGCCTGGTTCGGGCAAGGGCCGGCGACGCAGGCGCCGTCCTCGATCTTGAACAGCGCCCCATGGCCCGCGCACAGGATGTAGTCGTTCTCGCGCGTCAGATAGCGACCCGCGAACCCCGCCAGCGGCCAGCCGGCGTGCGGACAGCTGTCGACATAGCCGACCAGCGTCTCGCCCTGGCGCACCACGAACCCGGCGAACAAGGCGTCGCCCTCGCGGAACCGGAAGCCCTTGGAGCCGGGCGAGGGGATCTCGTCCAGCGCGCAAAGCGGGGTTCCGGCCGCGGGGCGGGCGGGGTTGTCGGGATCGCCGCGCACGGCGTCAGAGCGAGCCGACCGCCACGCGCCAGGGCCGCACCTCGACGCTCTCGAACACGCCGGCGGCGGTGAAGGGATCGTTGTCGGCCTGGGCCTGGGCGGCGGCCAGGTCCTCGGCCTCGACGA